>Ga0081539_10002643_pt1 | contig 24465 bp, 15 predicted proteins | sample TabmetS4T2R2_FD_71023 | JGI IMG/M metagenome (GOLD analysis project Ga0081539, IMG submission 71023) | Tabebuia heterophylla rhizosphere microbial communities from the University of Puerto Rico - S4T2R2 | ecosystem: Host-associated > Plants > Roots > Rhizosphere ...
GGTGCGGAACTCGCCTCGAGATGCGGTGCGAGGCTCGCCTCCAGATGCGGCGCGGACCCTTGTGGTCCGCGAATTTCCACCGGTGTATCCAGCAGCGCGAAGATGCGCTCGGAGGACGCCATCGCGTTCTGCAGGATGTTGAACTTCTCCGACATGTCGCTGATCGGCCGGAAGAAGCGTTGCGCGTATTGCAGAAAGGCGACGAGAGAGCCGAGCGTGAGCCTCCCCTGCGCGGAATCGAAGGGGGTGCCAGCGGCCACCCAGGCGCCGCCCCACCAGATGATCAGCGACGCGGCGAGCGCGCTCACCAGCTCGATCGCGGGATAGAACACTGCGTAGTAAAAGATCGAGTCGACGTTGGCGTCGCGATGGGCGCGATCGATTTCGTCGAAGGCGGCGAAGTCGCGCGCTTCCCGCCGAAAGAGCTGCACGGTGGACATGCCGGTGATCCGCTCCTGGAGGAACGCGTTGATCCGCGCGATCCACGTCCGCACGCGCCGGTACGACTCGCGCACGTTGAAGCGGAACCACTGCGTCACGATCACGATCAGCGGCAGGACCGAGAAGGCGACGAACGCCAGCCGCCAGTCCATCCAGATCAACACCGCCATGATGCCGATCAACGTGAACGCGTCGCCGAACACGGACACGACGCCGGACGTGAACAGCTCGTTGAGGACGTCGACGTCGGTCGTCACCCGCGTCATCAGACGGCCGACCGGGTTGCGGTCGAAGAAGCGCACGTCCAGCCGCTGCAGGTGCTCGAACACCTGCATGCGCAGATCGAACATGATCCGCTGCCCGATCATCTGCATCGTCCAGGTCTGCGCGTATTCGAGGACGAACGATCCGATCAGGGCACCGAGGAACAGCGCCGCGACTTGCGCCAGTCCCACCATGTTCGCTGCCGGGATGTAGCGATCGATGACGAGCTTGGTCAAATAGGGCGGCGCCAGCTCGATCAGTGAGTGGCCGATGATGGCGGCGATCGCAAAGCACACCTGCAGGCGGTATGGACGGAGATACCCGATCAGCCGCCGCATCAGCCGCGCGTCGTACGCTTTGCCGAGTGCTTCTTCTTCGTGCATTCTGTCTTTCGGGCCGCCTGAAGGCGGCCCTACGATGCCGCCAGTTCCTCTTCCAACAGTTGCTTCCGATAGAGCTCCGCATACACGCCGTTGTGCCGAACCAGCTCGTCGTGGGTGCCGCGCTCGACGATGCGCCCGCGCTCGAGGACGAGAATCTGATCGGCGCCGCGCACGGTGGAAATGCGGTGCGACACGATGATGCTGGTGCGCGCGCGCATGACGCCGGTCAGCCGCTGGAGGATCTCTTCCTCCGTATAGGTATCCACCGCCGACAGCGCATCGTCGAGGACCAGGATCTTCGGATCGATCATCAGCGCACGGGCGATGGCCGTGCGCTGCTTCTGACCACCGGACAGCGTGATGCCTCGCTCGCCGACGACCGTGTCGTAGCCGTGCGGAAAATCCGCGATGTCCTTGTCGAGCCTGGCGATCGCAGCAGCCTCTTCGACGCCGGCGCGACCCGACGCGTCACCGGCGGCCGCAGGCGGCGGCACGCCGAAGGCGATGTTGTCTGCAATCGATGCACTGAAAAGGAACGGCTCCTGCGGCACGAAGCCGATCGCGCTGCGCAGCACCGAGAGCGGAATCTGCCGGATGTCGACGCCGTCGATGAGGACGGTTCCTGCGGGGGCGTCGTGCAGCCGCGGCAACAGCGACAGCAGCGTCGACTTGCCCGATCCCGTCGCGCCGACGATCGCGGTCGTCGTTCCGGCCGGAATGATGGCGTTGACGTCGTGCAGGACAACGTGTTCGCCGTACGCGAACGTCAGGTGCCGGAGCTCGATGTCGCCGCGAATCGCCGACACGGCAACCCCTCGACTTCGCTCGGGGCAGGCCGTCGCGGCGCGGTCGTCGACGGCCGGCTCGGCGTCGAGGACCTCCAGCATGCGCTTCCACGAGGCGGTCCCCCGCTGCAGGAGGTTCGTCACCCAGCCGAACGCGATCATCGGCCAGGCGAGCATCGTCAGATACGTATTGAACGCAACGAGCTCCCCGAGCGTCATGCGGCCGGCAATCACTTCACGGCTGCCCAGCCACAGCACCAGCAAGGCGCCGATGCCCATCAGCAGACCCATGCTCGGGTAGTAGATCCCCTGCAGGCGAATCAGCGTGCGGTTGCGAGCGACGTACTCCGCGTTGGCCCGGCGGAAGCGATCGATCTCGAACGGCTCTTGTCCGTAGGCGCGCACCACGCGCACGCCGGCGAGCGACTCCTGTGTGATATTGCTGATGTCCGACAGCTCTTCCTGGATGGCCTGGAATCGTTGATGAATGGCCGACCCGAAGTAATGAACCGACAGAGACACGAACGGCAGTGGAACGAGCGCCACCATCGTGAGCCACGCGTCGATGGACAGCATCAGCGCGATGGCGACGACGAACGTGAGCGCGGTGCTCGATGTGTACATCACCGCGGGCCCGATCATCATCCGCACGGCGCTCAGGTCGTTGGTGGCGCGCGACATCAGATCGCCGGTGCGATGCCGCTGGAAATAGGCGAGGTCGAGTCGCTGCAGCGCGGCGAAGAAGTCGTTGCGGAGGTCGTACTCGAACTGCCGCGAGGCGCCGATGATGATGCGGCGCATCAGAAACCGGAACACCCCTCCGCAGACCGCGAGCGCGAACAGCGCGACGGCATAGAGACGCACTTTCGCCAGCGTGACGCCACTTGTCAGGTCATCGATGGCGGACTTGAGGACCCATGGGCTGGCGAGCGAAATCGCCGCCGCGGCAACGACACACAGGAACCCGAGCGCGAAAGCGGAACGATACCGGCGGGCATAGCCCAGCAGTCGTCGCGTAGAAGGCTCCAGCGTCAATGTCATGAAACCGGGTTTCATTCTCGTCGCCAACCCATGGAAAATTAAACCCGGTTTCTTTTCCGACCGATACCGCCATCATGCACACTCGCCTGACGATCGCCGCCGCACTCCTCTCGGTGCTTGCCGCCGCCCGCGCCGAAGCGCAGTTCCGGCCGCCGGCCGCATCACCCGAAGACTTTCACGTCGAGCTCGGCTACATGTTCTTCACACCGACACCGGAGCTGACGCTCACGACGGGGGATGTTCGCGTCGGCACGGTGGATTTCGTCCAGGAGTTCGGCATCGGCGAGGACACGTTCCGGGAGTTTCGGGCGGTGGTCAAGGCGGCGCGGAAGCACAAGATCCGCTACGCGCGCCTGCCGATCGAGTACGACCAGTCTGCCGTCCTGCAGCGGACGATCACATTTCAGAACGTCGCCTTCCCGGTCACGGCCAACGCCAACACCACGATCAAGTGGGACGTGCATCGCATTGGCTACGAGTGGGACTTCGTCCGTTCCAGCCAGGCATTCGTCGGTCTGGTCACCGAGCTGAAATACAACACCGTCAAGGCCACGGTGACGGCGACCGGGGTCGTCAATGGCCAGACGCAGTCGCTGGTGGCTTCGGTCGACCAGAGCGCACCGGCGCCCACAATCGGCGGCATCGCGCGTGGCTATCTGGGGAAGAACGTTTCAGTCACCGGTGAGTTCACCGGATTGAAAATCGATCGGGACGACTTCCTGGCGAAGTTCTATGACTTCGACATCTACGGCGCAGCGCACCTTGGCCGAAACGTCGGCCTGCAGATCGGCTACCGCTCGATTACCGTCGACTTCCTCGTCGACGGGGACCAGGGGAGCATGAAGATGAAGGGGCGGTACCTGGGCGGCTTCGTTCGCTTCTAGGTGGCTGGGTTGCTGGGCAGGTCGGTGGCTGGGGGAGAGCGCTGGCTTAGGGTAGCGCCATCTACCTATCTACCTATCTACCCAGTTACCCATCTACCCAGGTTTCCGCGCGACCACCAATAGCGAGCTCCCGAAGGGCATCGGAACGCGCTGCGCCACCGCCGCTTCCTGACGGAGCACCCACGCCAGCGTGACATTCACCGGCGGTGACGGCACCGCTATATCCGCATCGAGGCGTGGGCGGCGCAGGGGCCGCAGGAGACGCTGCAGCCCTCGAACCGTCAGCATCAGCGGCACCAGCGACGCAAACAGGAACTGCACACGCTCGACGCGCAGGCCGGCCTGTTCGGCCAGCTCGCGGGCGGTGGCCGGGGTGTAGCGACGAAACTCCTGCCACTGCTCGGAGTGATCCCCGCGCAGCGCGTCGAAAGCCGCCATCGAAATCACCGCCCTGCCGCCGGGCTTCAGGATACGCGCCATCTCGCGGACACCTTCCCGATCGTGCTCGGTACACTGCATCACGTCGAACGACGTCGCCAGGTCGAATGCGGCAGCGGGAAACGGCGCGCGCCGGATGTCGCCGCGGGCCACCGCTCGGCCGCGCGCACGGGCGTGAGCGAGGCCCCCGACCGTGAGGTCGAATCCGACGGCGTGGCCGTATGGCGCGAGCAGCTCGAGGTTGTGACCCGTTCCACATGCACAGTCGACGATCCGGAGATCGGTCCGACCGGCAGCGACGTCGGCGAGTACTGGTCTTAGGTAGCTGCGGAAGCCGTGATACCAGAAGTGATGCGCCTGCGCGCGCTCGGTGAGCTCGAGCAGGCGATCGATATGGGTCGTACCGGGCGCTGCAGTCGCAAGCATTCAGCGCCGGGCGCTGCGTCGGCTGCGGGACGGAGTCGGAGTGCGAGACGTCGTCCCCTTCTTCGCCGCCGTCCTGTTCTTCGGCTTCGCGATCGTTGCCTTCTTCGGCGATGACGGCTTGCTGGTCACGCGCGAAGGCGCGCTCGCCGTGCCGGCGACTCGCAGCGACGCGTTGGGATCGAGCAGACCGCCACCGTACAGGTGTCGATAGTCCTCGGCGATCCCCATGATGCGTTTGACGTAGTTCTGGGTCTCGGGGAACGGAATGTCGTCGATGAACTCGTCCGGCTCCAGTTCCCGCTTCTCCTGCATCCACCGGACGACGCGACCCTCGCCTGCGTTGTAGCTGGCGAGCGCGAAATGCACGCCGCCGAAGCGGTCGATCAGATCCTTGAAGTACTTCGTGCCGATCTTCACGTTGGTTTCCGGCTGCGTCAGCGCGCCCGTGCGCAGGCGGCCCATCCCCAGGCGCCGCGCATACTGGTTCGCGGTGGGCGGCACCAGCTGCATCAGACCGTACGCATTGGCCACCGAGCGCACGTCGGCCGTGAACGTCGACTCCTGGAGAACCAGCGAGGCCACCAGATAGGGATCGAGGCCGTGCAGCGAGGAGTACTTCGCGATGAGCGGCCAGTAATCCATCGGAAAGATGATGCGCAGAACGTCCGGTGGCAGGTCGTCTCCGCCGGCGGCCATGAACTGCGGATACGCCCGCCGCATCGTCGTGATCGCGCCACGCAGCGCGTTCAGGCGATCGTACGAGCTCAGGTCGACCGCCTGGTTGTGGCGGATGAACGCGAGAGTCGCCTGCAGTTGCGGTGAGTCGCCCCACAGCCGCTGCGCGTATTGCACCTCTCGCTGCGCCGTGTCGTACAGCCCGAGCGCCACGAGCTGGCGGACGACCGGGTCGTTGGGAATCGGATCGGGAACCGCCAGAGCGGGCGTCGTAACGGCGACCGCCGGAACGACCGTTGGCTCGCTGCGCCCGGCTAGCCGTTTCGACGCCAGTCGCCCATAGTACGAGTTCTCGTAATCGGTCACGACGAGCTGATAACGCGCGACCGCCGACGGCTGGTCGCTCATGCGATCGCGCGCGCGAGCCGACCAGTACAGCCAGGCGGGACGATAGTCGGCGCGTGGATACGCCGCCGCGGCGCGCTCGAACACGTCAGCCGCTTCCTGGTTGTCGCCGGCGCGGTAGGCGCGCCAGCCGACCTTCCACGCGGCCCGCTCCGCGTAGCGGCTTTGCGGGAATCGCTCCAGCAGGTCCCGGAACACCGAATCAGCGGCGTCATCGTCGTCGACGATGATGTAGTGGGATGCGAGGTTGTTGAGGACTTCCTCCGACCACGAGCTGTCCCGGAAATCGGCGATGAAGCTGCGCGCCAGATCGAGGTAGGTGTCCTGGTCACCGAGCGCACGTGTCGCCGTCAGATAGAAGAACCGTGCTTCGGCCTCACGCGAGATGCCCTTGAGATACGGTCGCAGGGCGTCGCGCGCCGCACGCGGTCGATCGAGGTAGTAATCGCACTCGGCGAGGCGCAGCGCGACGAGCGACGTGTCGTCTCCCTGTGCCACACGTGACAGCGCGTCGAAAGCGGCGCGAGCCTGGGCCCATCGCTTCGCCGCGAACAGTTTTTCGCCGCGCGCCAGCTCCAGTTTGAACCGGTCCGCCGGAATGAGGTCCGGCGTCTGGAGCCGCTCGATCCCCGCTTGCGCATCCGCCGCCTGCGCCGTGAGCGCGTAGTCGTAATAGACGCGGCGATACGCCTTGAGCGCTTTGTCGCGATCGCCCGCCTGCTCGGCGGCGTGGCCCAGTTGCAGCCACGCGTCTTCAGGCACACTGAGCTTCTCGCCGGTCAGACGCTCGAGAATGTCCACGGCACGCTTGGCGTCGGCGCGCGACAGCGCGAGCTGCGCCTGGCGCTGCGGCAACGCTTCTTTCAGGTAGCCCTGGGGCTTGCGCGTCTGCAGCAGCGTCAACAGAGGCTCGGCTTCCGTGTAGCGTGACAGGCCGATGAGGGCGACGGCCTTGTAGTAGAGGGCGTAGTCGCCGATCGGCGAGCGTTCCAGCGCGGTGCTGTCAATCAGGAAGACCCCGGCTTCCAGCTGGCCCATGTCGATCAGTCGCACCGCACGCGCGAATCGCGCGTCGGGGCTGTCGTTCGATCCTGCTGCGGTGCCCGTTCGCGCGGCGGGCGCATCGGGCACGAGCCAGTATTGCGTCGGGTGGCCAGGCAGGGGCGGGTGCGCGGTGGCCGCAAGCCGCGGGGCGGCGCGGCTTGCGACATCGTCGCCGCGCTCCTGGGCACGCACGGCGAACGACACCGTGCATGCTAGGGCTGACAGCGCGAACCATACGGTCGCGCGACTAAACGAACGGGGATGACGTGGCAAGCGCCGCTGTGCTCTCACGAATACGGCTCCAATCGTGCGCTCCTCACCGTCACCGCCTGGACACGGTCTTGGAGACGAGCCTCAGCCGGCTGCCAAGCACATGCCAGATAGGTCCAGAATTGGTGTGCAAACAAATCCGCCTGTCCGGCTCGTTTCGTGGATAATAGCTAGCTCAGCCATCACGCATGAGCAAGGCATCGCTCCGGATGTGGTCGTCCGATAACTCGTAACGACTCGGCGCGAGCACCCACGGGGATTATACGGGAACGGCAGCTAAATTCCTGACCCGTCAACGCTTTGTCGTGCGACTCCGCGGCGGCGTCGCGATGAAATGCACGCCACGGCCCGGCTGCCTGATAATGCTTTCCGGCGCTGGGGTCCGCATTGGTCGTCCGGCTGGGGTGCCGCCCTGGCGACACAGGTGCCATAGAAGCGTCGGACGTTCGGCCGGGGCCGAGTTGGTAAGACATGGATCTACGTTCCGGATTCCTGGAACCCTATCGGACGGAGCGTCGCCCGGCGGCGCGCCTCGAGTACGTGCTCGCTGTCGCCCGGGCATTCCTCGCCATCACCGGGCTCATCGCGATTTATCTCGACCCCGCCGAACCGCAGCGACTCGCCATCCTCGTCTATGGGGTCCTGATCGTCTACGCCATTTTCAGCACGGTCGTCCTGGTCCTCGTGCGGCGCGCCTCCATGGTGCGAAAGTCGCACATCCTCGTCCTGCACACGTTCGACATCCTGTGGGTCGGCGTCCTGACATTCGTCAGCAACGGGCCAGTCAGCCCGTTCTATCTGTTCTTCCTCTTCGTCGCGTTATCGGCGGCGTACCGATGGGGACTCCGCGAAACGATCGGCACCGTCATGGTGACGGTGGCGCTGTTTCTTCTTCAGACGGCGGCGGCCGTCGCCGGACCGTGGCCGTCACTCCTCGTCGGTGCGGAGTTCGAACTGGACCGCACGATTTTCCGCGTCGGTTATCTCCTCATCACCGGATGTCTGGCGGGTTACCTGGCGGAACAGGAGAAATGGTTTCGCGCGGAGATGGCGGCGATCGCGGAAGCGGTCCAGCAGCCGCGCGTCGAGCTCGGTCTGGGCGGCTCCGTCACCGCCCTCGCCCGCATGCTGCTGCGCATGTACAGGGCGGCGGCGATCGATGTTGTCATCTACGAGAAGGACACGAACCGGGCGCTGATGTGGCACCTCGTCGAGGGCCGCGACGACTACCCGGCGCGAACCGCCACCCGGATCGAGATGGGACCCGGGCAGGAACGCGTCTGGCTGTTCGACGACGGCGCGGCGACGTGGCAGGCGAGCAACGTCGCGCCGGGCCAGCGCGTTCGCGCACGCGCCGTCCAGCCTGGCGCGTGGTCGCTGCGGTGGCTGACGGTGCAGCTGCCCGAAGGATTTCCTGCGCATGCGTGGGACTCCATTACCGTCGCCAACCTGGGCCTCGATGAAGAGTGGCGAGGACGGATCGTCCTCTACAACCCGCGCCGGACGGGCGCGCTGGAACGCCGTCTCCATTTCCTCGAATCGTTCGCGTCGCAGGTGACCCTCGCGCTGACCAACGTGGTGCTGCTGCGTCGCCTCCGGTCGCAGGCCAGCGCCGCCGAGCGCGCACGCGTCGCCCGCGAGCTGCACGACGGCACCATCCAGGCGCTCTTCGGGATCGAAATGAAGCTGCAGGCGCTGCGCAAGCACGTGGACATCGGCGACCCCGAGCTCGCTGCGTCGCTGGCCGACGTGCAGGAGCTGCTGCGCGCCGAAATCCTCGGCGTGCGTGAGTTGATGCAGACGCTGCGGCCGGTGGAACTGGACGGCACGCACAAGCTTCCCGACGTCCTCGCCGACGTCGTCGAGCGTTTCCGCCGCGACAGCGGCATCTCGGCACGCTTCGTCTCGAACGTCGAATCGATTCACCTGACGCCGGCGGCCTCGATCGAGGTCGTCCGCATCGTGCAGGAAGCGCTGGCCAACGTGCGCAAGCACAGTCGCGCGCGCAACGTGCTGGTGCGGCTGACCGGACAGGAAGACAGTTACACGCTGATCATCGAGGATGACGGCCGCGGCTTCGATTTCGAAGGCGCCTACTCACAGGAACAGCTCGATCGCGCCAGGCTGGGTCCTGCCATCATCAAGGAACGCACGCGGCTGCTTGGGGGCCACCTCACCGTGGAATCGACGCGCGGAGCCGGCGCGCGTATTCAAGTCACGTTCGGAGCACCCGTTCATGCCTGATACATCCACTCCCGTTCGGATTGCCATCGTCGACGATCATCCGATCTTCCGTGATGGGCTGCGTCGTCTGCTCGAGAGCGAGAGCGACTTCAGCGTCATCGCGGAAGGCACCGACGGCATGGACGCCATTCGCATCGCGCGCGACGAACGTCCCGACGTGCTGCTGCTCGACGTCGCGATGCCGCGTCTCGACGGCGTCAACGCGCTGTCGGCGACGGAAATGAGCGAGACGAAGGTCATCGTGCTGACCGCCGGACTCGACGAGCGCCAGGTGAGCAAAGCCATCGAGCTCGGAGCGCGTGGCATCGTGCTGAAGGAGTCGGCCACGCGCCTCCTCATCGACAGCATCCGCGGCGTGATGGAAGGCAAGTTGATGCTCGGTCCCGACGTCGCCGCGATCCTGGCGCAGGCGGTGGCCCGATCGGGCGAGCGCGAGCAGCGGCCCTACGGGTTGACGGCGCGCGAAGTGGAAATCGTCGCGGCGATCGCCGAAGGCAAGTCGAATCGCGACATCGCCACGCACCTGGGAATCAGTCTGCAGACAGTGAAGCACCACTTGACCAGCATCTTCGACAAGACGGGGACGGCGAGCCGCCTCGAGCTCGCGCTGGTGGCGCTGAAACAGCACCTCGGTCGAAAGGCGTCGTAAGTCGCACGCGCGATCCGTCAGGCGCCCATACCGTCGAATAAGATACGGGTGGCATGGATCTGCGCCTGTATCCGAACTCGCGACGGCCCGGTGTCGGCCAGAAGCCGCGTCGCGAGAGTCAGCGCCCCTTGCTCCCGCAGCACGCGCGGCACTGCCCGGTGCTCGAAGCGGGGAGCTCGCTCGGATTCCTCGTCTTTCCTCCGCTCGAGGGGAACGAATCGTTCACGATCGAATTCCAGGGTGAAGGGCGGTATCAGTTCTCCTACTTGATGAAGAATCCCGGGGGACAGTGGCAGCCGGTGTTCGCCGTGGCCATGATGCTTCCCGTGGGCGGCGTCGGCGTGCTGCGCGAGGACGTCACGTTCATGATTCGCGACGCGCCGCTGTCGAAGGAGGACGCGCGACAGCTGGCGCGCGTGTTCATCGTGCCCGAGGATCTGGGAACGCCGGCCGGCGGCGTGACGCTGCGCGGCGCGACGAACTTCCTGACGCCGCACGGGTGGGACACGGTGTACGCGCCGGTGTTCAACAACATCGAGCGGCCCATCGCGCCGATGCTCGTCGTTCGCGTCGAGACCGATTGGTACGCGCACGAAACGGAATTCCGCTACGTGCTGCAACCGGGCGAGGCGATTTCAGCCGAGCACAGTCTGCCGATCGGACAGGTGTTCTTCGTGCCGCGCGAGGAGATCCGGGTACGCGACTGCAGCGACGAAGATCTCGAGCTGCTCCATAAGTCGCGTGAGAACTTCTTCCGCGAGAAGGCGGCGCACCGCGTGAAGACGCCGTACGGCCTCGAGTACAGCCCGCACTACCTGCGCGAGAGCCGGGCGCAGAAGGATCAGAAGGATCGCTGACGTGCATTGGCGCGGACCTTCCCGCCTTCGCACAAGGCGTCGGCGCGACAAGTCATGGTCCGCGAAACGGTCGCTCCAGCCCAACCGTTCGCTGCCGATTACCCGGGGGCAATGCCAGAACACTGGCCTGGCCCCGATCGCCGTCGATCGCACGATCGACGCGGACTGCCGCGCGTGACGCGATGCGGGCAGTGTCACGCACATCTGGTGTTCGATCGACGGGGCCCTACCGTCGCCCTTTATTCCGCCGCGACATACATTCCGTTGGCGGCGCGATCGCTCGAATCGCCAACGGAAGCGCCCCCGCGTTGTCCCGCCTGCGACGCCGTGCTCCGCGCTTCTAGGTAAGCAGCTAGGTGGATAGGCAGTTGGGTAGATAGGCAGTTTAGGTAGATAGGTCGATAGGAAAGAAAGCGCCGGGGTGTGCTTTGACCCATCTACCCATCTACCCATCTACCCATCTACCCATCCGCCCATCCGCCCATCTGCCCATCCACCCAGTTCACCCCATGTCGCCGACGCGCAGGCGCACGGCGGGATCGCCGAACAGCGCGTAGTTCCGTGCATCGTCACGAGCGATGTACAGGTTCGCGAGTGCGGCCGCCGTTGGCGGCTTCAGTTGTCCCAGCAGCATGCCGAGACGCGCCGCCAGCGTCGACCACTGCAGGTTGAAGAAATCGAGCGCGAGACCCACGGGCACTCCCGCCAGTACCGTCTCGATGGTGCTGCGGATCACCTGATCCTGCGGCATGCCGGAGCCGGTCTGGAACGACCAGCTCCATGCGCGATCGATGTGCGCCATCACGGCGAGCGCGCCGCGCGACAGCATCTGCTGCGGCAGATGCGCCACCAGCGGCTGATCCGCCAGCTCGATCGCCTCGCCGTTCGGTCCCTTGCGATACGTATCGGTCACCGGACAACCGCCGCCGAAGCAGGCGAACAGGAAGTGCACCATGCCGAGCACCTTTGCATCGGCGGGAACGTCTTCTCCCGAGAACCGCTGATCCGCAGTCACACCCTGACCGCGGGTCCACTCCTGCGTGACCAGCGCTCCCTGGTGTTTCTTCTGACCGGCAGGATCGGCCTTCGGCCACTCCAGACCGTGCGAGCCGGTGAAGAGCAGCGCCGGTGGTCCATCTGCCGACGCTTCACGCAGAATGCTCCGCAGCTGCGCCTTGGTCGCCTTCGGCCCGATGTAGCTATCGAGCTTGTAGCCTTTCTTCACGCCAAGCCCGGTCTGCTCGAATCGCTGGCCCACCTGCGTGGCCAGCATCGTCGTCGCCGCATCGCCGGCGTGCTGCGGCATCCACATCGCGACCCGCTTCTTGTGCGGAACGGTGTTCGCCGTTTCGTATTCGACGACGGCGCGCGCGTAGGCTTCGTATTCGGCGGGCGTGTCAAAGGACAATCGGCCGACACACCACTGCAGGTCGAGCACGTACTGGAAGTCGAACGAGATCTCCTGCGGCGATCCGACGAGCGTCAGATAAAACGGCACGCCGTTGCTCGGCTCGACCGGGGCGAGTCCCACACCGAAGCGCGCCAGCCAGTCGGTCGCGCTCTGTGTCGGCGACAACACCCCCTTCTTGTCGCTGAACACTTTGAGCAAGTCGTCGGAGCCGACCTGACGGCGCCGATGCTCGATCAGCGGTTCGAGCGCTTTCACGATCTGCGGATCGATCTTCGCGGGAAAGACGATCCCCCACCCCGCCTCGGCGAGGTTCTTCGGATCGATCGTGGGAACGGCGGCGAGGTGCGCCTCGTCCTGGGCGCGCTGCTTCACCTCGTCGCCGTCCTCGGAGATCGCCGTCAGGTCCCTTTCCGACAACGGCGGATGCGTGTCGCCCGTTGTCGCGTCGACCCCAAACGGCTGCGGCATTTCCGCCGCTGTACCGCCGATGCTCTCAGTGACTGTGGTCATACTCGTTGCGCTCGACCGCTGGTTTGAGCCGCCTGCCACAACATGTGCGCCACCTCCGGCCCATCGATGTCGCTGTGCGCACCGCTCGCGCCGTCCATCTTCTTGATGAAGTTGCTCGACTCGACGTTGTAGACGCGGCCTGATTTGAATCCGTACGTCGCCTGCTGATCCAGCATCGGCACCGATTCGGCGATCGTGGTGCCTTGAATGCCGAAGGCACCGACGGCCCCGAACTTGGGCAGCTCGTCGGCGAACACGGCTTCACCCACCAGACCCACCGCGGCGGGGTAATACGTGCCGACGGCCGTATCGTGAACCGACTGGGTCGTCACGATGGCGCCGGCAACGCGCCGGTCCTTCAGGATGCGATGGAAGTACCCCGGCTGCTTCGAGTCGTGCACGTGATCGCCGTACGACCAGAGCGAGAAGGCGCCCTGGACGAGCGCCGCCGAGTCGATCGGACGCTTCAGCACCGACTGCCCGTTGGGACCGTGCGCGATCGACGACATCACGATGCAGCCGAAGCTGTGTCCCATCAGATGGACCTGCGCGTCGCTCACGCCCTGCACGGCCGCCACGAACTGATGCATGCCACCCTCGCCCACCGTGCGCGCCCGCTTCTTCATCTTCCAGAACGAGAGTTGGCGCAGGCCGCCGAGGATTCCTTTGAAGAAGCCTCCGCCACCGGCGAAGGATGCGGTGCTCGACGCCGCGCGATCGGCGCGCACGGCTTCGTCGGGATCGAGCGGCGCCCCTTCCGCGTCCGGTGGAGCGTCGGCACCGCCGCCGGAGGAAAATCCGATCGCATCGGCCAGCTGCTGATACCCGGCGAGCGCCTCGGCCGGGACTTCGAGTGCGCCCGGATCGTCCTTCTGTGCGTCGAAGATGACACGCAAGGCTTCGCGCACCTGCGGTCCATCACCGAAGTGCTCGACGGTGTATTGATAGAGCTCCTCGAACTCGGGCGCAGCCACCGCGTCGGCCAGATCCGGCGCCGCGCCGGCCGCGAAATCGGCGGCCGCCGGCAACTTCTCCTCCCCCCACGGCAGGCTTGGCCAGTGAAGGCCGATGAACAGCGGGCTGAAATCCGCGCCCATCGCCGCGCGATCGGCCTCGAGCTTCAGCATCGCGCCGATCCACCGATCGTATTGGTCAACGGCCGCGCCGACGTCGCCTTTCCAGCCATGGCTGAAGAGAAAGATGTCGGTGGGCTTGTCGGCGTGCGCCTGTTCGATCAGGCGTTCGCTGAAGCGACCACCGACGGCGTCGTCGGTGCGCTCCTTTCCGTCCTTGTCGAAGCCGATGAGCGCGTACTTCACGCTCGTGCCGGGTATCGTGCGGTAAGACATGATCCCTTTCCCCGTTAAACGCGCTGCTTCGCGATCGCGTTGAAATCCTCTTTCGCCAATCCGCCGGTGACCCGCCAGTACAGCTGTTCGGACACCTGGAAGCTCAGTTGAAACAGCTCCGGATCGGACTGGATGCGTGAACTGCGAATCTTCTTGATCGACTCTTCGTCTCCGATATCGCGCAGCATTTCGAGAGCCGCCTGCGTCAGACGGGCGGCGGCCTTGCCGGTGGGCTCCTCGCGCAAACCGATGCGCCCTGACGCCACCACGGCCGCCCAGTCGCCGGCGATCATGTGGTAGCAGAGCTCGCGCAGCCAGGTGTTGGTCGCACTATCGTTCAACTTGGCGAGCGCGCGCAGCCCGCGATCCTGTGCTTCCAGCCGCTCGCCACGCAGGCACGCGTCGAGGTATTCGCGGACGCCGCTTCCAGCCGGCGCCTGCCCGTACTTCTGAATCAGGTAACAGAGGCGGCGATCCGGGGGGGGCGACAGCTTCAGCCACCGGCTGATGACGTGCTTGAACAGCCATTGCGATTCCTGACGACCGAAGACTTCGACCATCGCCCAGGTCAGCTCGTTGTCCTGCGACTCGTCTCGACCCGTGACTAGTCGAAAGAACAAATCGACCAGCGGTGGCCCGCCCATCTTCATGCCCGCGTGCGCCAGCGCGAACACGGCGACGACCGACTGCGACGGGTCCTTGGCTTCCAGGATGGCGACGATCGGTTGGACCTCATGCTCCGCCAATGCTTCCCAGGCGTCGATCAGCCCGAGCAACTCCGGGCGGTGGTTCCCGACGTATCGCCGTGTCGCGTCCGCCTGCAGCAGCAGCCCGCCGACGGCCGTCATCCGCATGCCGGCGTTGTCGAATCGGCGCGCACCGCTCGCTGCGGCGCTGTCGCTGGCGACGGTCCGATCCACGGCGAGGACGACGAGATGTTCGACCGCATCAGGGTGACGCATCTGCGACAGCCGCTCTGCCGCCTGGCGGCGGTCCGCATAGGGGCGATGCGTATCGCCGCGCATGCGCCACGCCATCGTGTCCAGGATCTGCCGCACGACCTTCGAGTCGGCGAGCGTCGGGGCGTCCGGCCGTGGCTGGGCCCGCACGTCCGAACGCGCCGCCATCTCCATGTACATCCGCGCCGCCAGGAACACCTGCTCGCCTTCGGCGAGCGAGGAGCCCCAGACGATCGCCTCGAGCAGCAGAATCTGATCGGCGACCGATTCCTGCAGGCCAGCCAGCGCGATGAGGACGTCTTCCCAGTGCCGCACGCGACTATACCGTCCGAGCGCCGCAGTTACGTCTTCCACGTACGGCCACTTGCGCGACGTCTTCTGGAGAAAGCGCGCGGCGAAGTACGCCTGCACCGCACGATAGGTGAAGCGCACGCCGTCTTCACCACTGGAGGCCAGAATCTGGCACCCGACCAGGCCGCCGGACAGATCGTCGAACCGGAAATCGCGGCGATCGCGGACCTCGGCGAGGATCGACAAGAGCGCCTCGCTGTCGAGCGCACGACGGCGATCGATCTGGAGGCGCCAGGCGATCCGCTCGAGCGCCTGCTCGGCACAACTGCGTGGCGCGCGTCGCGTGTCGAAGCTGACCAGCGCCGAGCCCGCGATCAGTCGGAGCGCGTCGGCGCGGTTCACCGGGAAGCGGCCACGCGTCGCCAGGGCGCGCAGCTGCGTGAGAATCCATGGCGCTGCCGCGAGATCGGTGAGCTGCCGTCCCTCCAGCACCTCAACGAGCCTCGTCTCCTTCTGCGCGATCAGATACGGCTCGAGATCGGTCCACGCCATCGGCTGGACAACGAGGAGCGCCACGTTCGCCAGTGCCGACTCGGTCGTCCCGCTGCCGGCAATCTGGTCGCGCAGGTTCGACAGCGACCCTTCGTCGTAGACGAGCAGGGCGCGGCTGTCGGGGAATGCACCGAGCAGGACCAGAAGCGTGTCGATCGCGTCCTTGTCGGCCTGGTCCGACAAGTCCTGATCGGCCTGCACGAGGAACACGAACGAGCGGCCGCGCAGTTCGCGCGGCACTGCCTGTCTGGCTGCAACGGCCTGCATCATCGCGCGCAGGTCGGCGCCGATGCTGCCCGCTCGCAGCCGGTTCCAGTCGGCGAGCTCGGTGAGCGTGACCCAGAACGGTGCGGTTTCCCTTTGCGCCGACAGGTATAGCTCCGCCAGGCGCAGGAACTGCAGGTGCAGGTGCGCGGTCTTGTCGAATCCCGCCGGACCGGTCAGGCACGTGAGCCACTGCTCATCGACAAGGTCGTCGAGGCGCGCGGCGAGACCGAAGAGCGGCCCTTCCGGTCCTTGCGCCGCGTCGTACGACAATCCGCGCGCGTGCTGCACCACCTTCAACGGCAAGGCTTCCGGCGCTGGACCGAGGCGCTCGCGCGTGTCGGCAACGTCGCTCCGCACCGCGTCAGGCCGCCACAGCCGCCCGGCTTGCAGCCGCATGAAGAGCGCCGGAATCGACGCATCGACCCGGGTCGCCGAGCGCGACATCGCCTGGCGCCCCTCGTTGATCGCGACGTCGACCAGCCCTTCGCGCATCAACCCGCGGTAGAAGGCGGCGGCGAACGCCCGCGCGTCGGTCATCAGCACGAAGTCCTGCATGGCGATGACGGCGGGAATGCCCCACTGCACGATCTTCGGTGCGATCCCGACGTACGGCAGCTCGTCGGGTGGTGGCTGCGCGGCCGTCTTGCACGCCTGGAATACCGCGAGCTGCAGTCGGGGATGGATCCAGCTTTGGAGCTCGTAGTCCTTCACCTTCTGCGCGACGCCGTCGTTGCCTTCGAGATGGAGGACGCCTTCTTTCGTTGACGGATTGAAATTGCCGTGCGCGATGAGATGCAGCGCGTGATACCCGCCGTCCTTGTGCAGCCACTTCGAGATGTTGTCGAGCGTAGCGTTGCCGTCGGCGATGTCCCACTGCGCCGCCGCCAGCTTCTTGGTCATCTCCTCGGACAGGCTGCTCCGCCCGGGCAGCACGCGCACGCGAAATCGCGCCGTCGGCACCGTGGCCCCGAACTCCTCCAGCAGACCGCCGATTTCCGCTCCCACGTCGATTCGCAGCTTCTCGTCGAGATCGCTCGGGTTGGCAATGGCCAGCAGCAGCCGGAAGACGGTGTCTTCCGTTGGCGCGGCCGCGGTCCGTTCCTGCGGGATGTAGCGCGAGAACGGCACGTACGGAGAGGTGGCGATGTGCCACGGCGCATCGCCAACGTCGATGTACATGCGCTCCCAGCGCAGGGCACGCGGGAACGTGACGTCCTTGTCCACTTGCAGACGGATGCGGACACGTTTGCCCTGACCCACACCGGCCTGCTCGAGCGCACGCCTGACGCTCGAGTTCAAGAGCTGTTTACCGAGGGCGAGGCCGTATTCCTGCGGCGACAGTCGTCCCGGGTCGAGCGTGTCGAAATCGAACTGCGACATCCCCTGCCACGCACCGGAGCCATCGATCTGCGCTTCGACCGGATATTGCGTCGGGTCTGCCTCAGTCGGTTTCTGGATGCGGATGAGAACGTCTGTGTAGTCCATTGCGGCTCGAGATCGCGTGCGCGGCCCTATTGGTTCGCGAAGTGTTGCACAAACACCGTTGAATCAGGCAACGGCGGCGGGACGCCAATCAGATCCCACGTCAACGTCCGGTCGACGAAGCAGGCGTGCAGCAGCCGGGCGTCCCGCGCGGGGCCGGCGCGGATGACACGCTCATAGAGCGGTAACGGAAAACCCTCGGCCAGCGAACGTTCGGGTGCCGTGACGACACAGTGCGTCCCGAGTCCGATGACGATCTCCGCCGACGGCTGTGGCGAACAGGGCCGGAAGAGCGACGTCCAGTGGCGATGGACGCGCGCCAGCACCATCGCGACGCGGCTGAACCAGTCACGAATCAGTTGTCCTTGCGCGATCCTTCGCGCTAGAATCCGCCCCTCCATCGTGTCAGCCCAGAAGCTTACGCTGGAACAGCCGATCACCGCGCTCGCACTCGACGTGGCTGCGCAGCAGGCGCAGAGCGATCGGGAATGGCTCGAGGACGTGTGCGAGTTTGCCCCGATTCTGCGCGCCGCGCGGAGGGCAGGTGTCGAGAGTCTCGGTCTCGCGTTGATGCCGTCGCGGCTGGTACTGACGCAGGCCGATTTCGAGATGAAGCTCTTCGTGATGCAGCGCCAGTCCACGGACATCACAGTGCGCCTGGCGAGTCTCGGATTGCAGAAGCGATTCGAGCGCGCCGTTCACAGTCAGCTCACAATACGTTGCACCGTATCGTTGCGCCCGGCGCCCGTCTCCGCCGCAGACGGGCGACCAGCGAGCGCGTGAGGACATCGACGTGGCGGAATCAAAGGACATTGGCGTAGGCAAGTTCTACAACGATCTGCAGACGGTTCCCAAGCTGGTGAGCGACCTCGCCTTGAGCATCGCCGAGGCGCAGCGACGCATGGACCAGGATTACCTCGAGAACCTGGCCCAGTTCGTCACGATCATCGCCGAGGTAGGCGCTCTGAGTTCGCCACCGGGCAGCATCGATACCGATAGGTTCCTCTCCCTGTTCAGAGCGATGGCGCCCTCACGTTACCAGTTCACGGAAACCGTTCTGGAAGTGCGCGCTGATTTGCAGATGGGCCGCCAGGAAGACATCAAGGGCGAGGTGAATCTGGGGATCAAGGCGGCGGTGTTTGCGCTGGCCATCAACGCCTCGTACGCGCGACGGACTGCCTACGACGCGCACGCGTCTGCGTTGATTCGAACAACCCTCAATGCCGTGCCCGCCGATCCCGCCATGGTCGACAAGCTGCTGCCGCGCGCTGGCGAGATACAGCACGCACAGGCCGAACCGTTGACCGGTCGTTACCGCGAGTTGGCGGAAGCGTTCAAGTCGCTCATGGGTCTGCTGCCGTCGGCCCCAATCACCTCGCCGTAGCTCGCCCGTCATCGCGGGAAATCTGAATGCCGCTGAATCTCGGAGGAGAGATCCATGAGATCGTCGCCGCGCTCCTTACCTTCAAGCAGCAGGTGGAGGAGCCCTCGAAAGATCTCAAGACCGACCTCGAGGCCTTGCTCCGCAGGCTGGGAAGCGTGATCCGCGGCCTGAACGGTGTCTTCCAAGCGCTGTCAGACGATAAGCTGACGGACGACAAACCGAAGCCGAAGAAGAAGCTGCTTGAAGACCGCAACGCCCGCGCAGCCGCCGTCACGGCCATCGAGCAGCAAATCGTCAGCGACGAGGGTGTTTCGCTGGAGACGTTCTTCAACGAGGTTGGGCGTGCGGTGAAGTCCGCGCAACACAAGCTGGACCAGCATGCTCTTGCCGATCTTGAAGAGCCGTCCGAGAGCCGCATCCCCCCTGTGCAATATGCGATTCCGAACGTGAAAGCCGAAATCAAAGTTGGGTTCAGCCTCGTCAGCTCCAAAGGCATCAACGTCGTCGTCTTTCAGAACTCCTTGCAGAAGAACAGCTACTCCGAGAGCACCGTCAGCTTCGAAATTGTCGCCGCACCTCTGCCGCCAAGAAAAGACGCACTGAAGCCAAAGCCACCAGACGCACTCCCGGCACCGACACCGTCGGCAGCACCAGCGCCAGCAGTTGGCGGACTCTCCATGGGTCTCGAGGCGACGGTGGATGATGAAGCCACGGCCGTCTCGTTCGATGCTGTTGCCGCCGTCCCTGCAGAGCCCGCGTTTACGTTTCCGCTCACTGGAGAAGCGCGCACGCTGGCCATCGATCGGCTCGCGGCGCTGCTTGATCCTGAGGAGGCCGAGCATCTGGCTACTGCCCGCGACAGGGTTGCCGTTGTTCCATCGCGCGCAACGTTTGGTCCACGAGTCGCGCTCGTATTTCTTTGTCCCGGCGTTCGCGCGCGTCGATCGAAGCGCAGCCAGCGGGCATTCCGTTGCTACCTCGCCGACTACGATCCGCCTTCGACCATGGCGCTGCGACCGATCCGGCGTCCCAGCGTTGCCCCGCCCCAATCTGGCCCCGCACTCGTCCTGCCCACGGCGCCCGCCAGCATGCGCGACCCGCAAGTCTTGGCGGAGGTTGTCGGCGGCGTTGGCACGGTCCTCATGCAGATTGTCCTAGGAGCGAGGACGTTCGAACCCGAGTTCCTGCTCGACACTGAACGTGATGCCGTGATCGTCAATCGCCTGCGACGCCGGTTCAGAAAGACGGCGTTGTCGCTCGCCGACGACGTTCCATGGGTCGTCTTTCGCGATGGGCAGGCCGAGGACGAGGCGACTGAGTACATCGTCCTGCGACCAACAGTGGTTCCCGGCACTGAGGAATGGCAGGAGTTTCACATCGCCAGCGTCAGCAGCGCTGCGCGCACGCCGTCGGTGCCTCCGCACTTGCACATCCCGTCAGCGGAAACCATCGACGAGTGGCGCACCGAGTCTCCCGAAAATCTCGTCCTCCTCGTCAAGGACTGCGAACGCTTCCTTCGGCGGCTGACGGAGATGCTCGTCCATGTCAGTCGATGACGACGAACAAGAAGGGGTCTCGGCACTGCTGCCACGCACAGCCGAAGCAGCGATCGCCGCACAACGGCAGCTGGACGCGATCGTCTCGCCGCAGGAAATCGACTCAGGAACGCACTTCTGGCTGCATTCTCTTCCGCTAGTAGACGTCCGTCTGGAATTCGGTCTCGCGCGATTCCAAAAGAAGGGCTTCCTCAAACCGACCCGTGCGAACAAACTGCTGCGCCACCGCCTGTCGTTCAGACTTAGCGCGATCCCCTCACTGATCGACCCACCGCCGAAAGAGTGGGGGCCGACAACGTTGACCATCCGCGAACCTCCGTTCATGGTCGACGCGCAAACCGAGATCGATCTCGCGATGGACGTCTGTGACGCGCTCGCGAAGAACGGCTGCGACCTGAAGATGGCCGCCAAGGACATCGACGTGGAGGAAGCCGCCGACGAGCTCCGCGGCGGAATCATCAGGCCGAGCCATCCGGAGCTCGGTGCCGTCGTGTTTCGCGTCGACGACAAATCCCCGCTGTTCCTCGTGGTCATCGTCACCGACGATGCGCACAAGGACGGCATCTTCCTCGTCGCCCCGGGAGCTCGGCCGGCCGCCTACTCGATTCCGGGGGACGGCGATTCGACGCTGCTGTTCGAACCGCTGCATCGCCTGACGATGGCCCTGGCTGATTGGTTGTCCGGAGAAGGCCAGCCGCGCCTGCACCCAGGGCAGCGTCTGCCTGAGGAGTTGGGATTCACCACGCTGAGACTCTTCGCCGAGGCCATCATCGAAGGATATCGAGAGTGCATCAACACGCTCTCACCGCGGCCGGAGGACGACGTCCCGCTGTCCCCACCGCCGCCGGCCTTCGACCTCAGCGATGTCACGGCGGGAATCGCATTCACACTGCGGCAGGGGAAGACGGCCGGCCTAACGCTCGATGATGATCCCGGCGCCCTGGTTCAAGGGCGTGTGGCACTCGAGTTCGAACGGTTGGCGACGTCGATTCACGTGACGCTGACGCTGATCGCTCCGGGCTTCGTCCTTGCCGCCACGGCGCGAGACGCGTTCATCGGTCGGGCGCAGAAATCCGCCGACGACATCGCCGACCAATTTCCCGACCGCCAGGTAGTCGACTATGTCGGCGCGATCATGCGGCCGGAGGATCCGCGCCGCGTCGTCGTCACGCTGTGGACCGAAGAACCCGGCAAGCCGTTCGAATATCTCGCCACCTGGCCGGTGCGACTCGCCGGCGCCGAGCGACACTTCGTCTTTCGTAGTCGCGAGGACGGAGACAAACTGGGACACATCACCCGCGTCATGAGCGCCAGCGCCAACATGGCGACGGTGAACGTCATGCACGCGGAGAGCGCCGGCGACGTCATCAGCGAGGATACCTACGAGCAGTACAATCGATTCTTCCGGGCAGCCCGCGTGTGGCGGGCCGGCGTCACGCGGGCGTCAGGTTGATCAATCCGTAAGCCGAACCTCGACGTCGCGCTCCGCCGCGCGGCCGTGATCGTCGATCACGCGGATGACGTGCACGCCCTCGGCCTCGGGCTTCCACGCGACCGCGCCCTCAGCGATCGCCTGACGTCCGATGAGCGCGGTCCCATCGAACCAGAACACGTGGGTCACGTTCGCAGCCGCGCTCGCTTCGAGCGAGATCACATCTGCAGCGCGGCGACGGATCGCGTAGCTGACGTTGCGAAGCGGCGACGCAATGCGCGGCGGCTCGGGGCGATCGTCGACCGCGCAATCCGGCAGTGGCGGCGGCGCGCGACGCGGCATGCCTGCCTGCCGGAACAACTGCAGCATGTCGGACGGCCAGAACTCGAAGACCTCGAAGCGTGCGCCGGCGGGGTACGGAGGACAGAGCGCTCGGCTGGTGACCGGATCGAGTGCCACCGCGCGATGCAGCTGGCTGACACGTATCGGCGACTTGCCCGGGATATACCAGGTCTCGATCGCGTGCGGGCAGTCGGCGTTCGGCAGTTCGCCGCTGTCCACGCACACGTCGACGCGGCTCGCGCCTGGTGGTGGCACCAGTGGCGGAACGGCCTCGTTCGGCCGCTCGAGATTGAGGGCGTCGGCAATGCGGAAGAAAAGCGGTGCCGCCGCATCCACGCCGATGAACGCGGGATTCCCCTGCCCACGGAAATCACCGATCCAGACGACGAGCACGTAGGGACCGACGACGCCCGCGGACCACGCGTCGCGAAATCCCCATGACGTGCCCGTCTTCCACGCGACCGGCCATCGCGTCCGCACCGCAACGGTACCGTCCTCGTCCGGTCGCTGGTTGTGCCGCAGCATATCGAGCGTGATGAAACTCGCTTCCGCGCTCAGGAGACGTACGCCTTCGGTCGATTTGTCCGCAGCGCGATATCGGAGAGGACGCAGCGTCCCTCCGTTCGCCAGCATCGAGTACAACCCGGCGAGCTCCTCCATCGTCACTTCCCCACCGCCGAGCGGCAGCGCGAGACCGTAGAAGGACTCCGGCTTCAGGTCACGGATGCCCGCGGTACGGAGGAACTGGTAAAGCGATGGCTGCGTCAACTGACTCGCGACCCAGACCGCCGGCACGTTGCGGCTGCGAATCAGCGCGGTTTCAGCCGGAATGGGACCGAAGAAGCGGCCGTCGAAGTTTTCCGGCGCGAACGGCCCGAACGACGTCGGCAGATCGCGGACGATGGTCTGCGGATGCAGCACGCCCTGATCGAGACCAAGCGCGTAGACGAACGGCTTCAGGGTCGAGCCCGGCGAACGCTTCGCCAGGACGCCGTTGACCTGCCCGTCGATCGCGGTGCTCCAGTAGTCTGCCGATCCGACCCATGCCTTGACCGACATGTCGCGCGTGTCGACGAGCAGCGAGGCCATGTTACGGATGCCGCGGTCGCCATACCGCGCCAGGTATCTATCGATCTGACGCTCGATCACGCGCTGCAGACGCAGGTCGATCGTCGTGTCGACGTTGTGCTCGGCACGTCCCTGCATCAGCACCGCGTCGACGAAGTGCGGTGCATCGTGCGGCATGGAGAAACGTGGGCGCGCGACGATCGGCAGCTCGAGCTGACGTCGCGCATCCAGGTCCGACGGATGACGTGCGAGCCATGCGCGCGCGAGCTCTGCGCGTGCAGTGAGTACGCTCGACTCGGACGGCGCGCGCCCACCGCGGCTCGATGGATGCTGCGGAATTACCGCCAGTGTCAACGCCTCGCCCAGCGTGATCCGGTCGGCAGACTTGCCGAAGTAGACGCGACTGGCGGCGCCCACACCCTGCAGATTGCTGCCGAACGGCACCACATTGAGATACGCCTCGAGCAGCTCGCGCTTCGAATGGCGCGCCTCGAGCCAGAGCGCGGCCACGACCTGTTGCGCCTTCCCGGTTACACGTCGCGTGTTGAGGCGATAGAGGATGCGGGCAAGCTGCATCGTGATCGTGGAGCCGCCCTGCCGTGTGCCTCCGGAGTAGGTGCGCGCGGCCGCGCGAACCAGCGCGACGGGATTCACGCCCGGATTCACGTGGAACCAGCGATCCTCCTTCATCAGCACCGCCTCGATGAGCGCTGGCGAGATCCCGTGGAGTGGAACCCACATGCGGAACTGGTCATCGCTCGAGCGCGTCACGCGCAGCAGCTCGCCGTCCGCGGACCAGACCGCCGTGGACAGCGTGACGCGCGATGCCAGCGACTGGTGCGGCCACAGACGCAGCAGCACCAGCACGAGCGCCGCCGCACAGCCACCGATGACGATCCGACGGGCGGTACGGTTTCCGATCACGGCTTCACGATTTCCAGTTTGCCCGCCGGACTGAGTCCAGCGATCGTACGGTTGTACATCCCTTCGGCAAACGCCGGCGGCGTCTGGAACACTCCGGCGTTGCTGGCCCGCACGCGATAGGTGAACGTGCGC
>Ga0081539_10002644_pt1 | contig 24458 bp, 28 predicted proteins | sample TabmetS4T2R2_FD_71023 | JGI IMG/M metagenome (GOLD analysis project Ga0081539, IMG submission 71023) | Tabebuia heterophylla rhizosphere microbial communities from the University of Puerto Rico - S4T2R2 | ecosystem: Host-associated > Plants > Roots > Rhizosphere ...
CCTTGGCATTGGGATGGTTGGCCATGATGTGCTTGGCGTAGATCGCCGCCTCGGTGGCGTAGTCGGGCTGCCAGCCCATGGTCCACGGGAACTCCTTGGGCATGCCCCACTTTGAGGCGCCGGTGGCGACGAAGAGCTGCGGCACCTTCTTCTGGTTCAGGTACTTCTGCACCACCGTGTTGGTCGGCGTGCCGAGCAGCTGGTAGATCGCGAAGACCTGGTCGTCCTCGACCAGCTTGCGCACCATCTCGACGGTCTTGGGCGGCTGGAAGCCGTCGTCGTAGGTGATGAAGTTGATCTTGCGGCCGTTGATGCCGCCCTGGTCGTTGACCATGTTCCAGTAGCCGGTGATCCCCTTGCCGATCACGCCATAGGCCGAGAGCGGGCCCGAGTACGGGTTGGTGTGGCCGAGCTTGATCTCCTTGTCGCTGACGCCGGGATCGTACTTCTTCTGTGCCCGCACGATGCCGGGCGCCGCCAGTGCGGACGCCGACGCGGACGCTAAAAGCGTCCGACGATTGATCTTCGTCATGTGTTTCCTCCTCGACCGCCCCGTTCCCTCGGAGTCGTGCCGGGAGTGTAGCGGCTCAGAGCGCCTCGGGCGACGTGTAGGGCAGGCCCAGCGCCTCGGCGACCGGCCGGCAAGTCACCTTGCCCTCGTGCACGTTGAGCCCGTTGCGCAGATGCGGGTCCTCGGCGATCGCCTTGCGCCAGCCCTTGTCGGCCAGGGCGAGCGCGAAGGGCAGGGTGGCGTTGTTCAGGGCAAAGGTCGAGGTGCGCGCCACCGCGCCCGGCATGTTGGTGACGCAGTAGTGGATGACGCCTTCCTCGACATAGGTCGGGTTGGAATGCGAGGTGGGCTTGGACGTCTCGCAGCAGCCGCCCTGGTCGATGGCGATGTCGACGATGACGCTGTTGGGCTTCATCGAGGCGACCATCTCGCGCGTCACCAGTTTTGGCGCGGCGGCCCCGGGCACCAGCACGGCGCCGACCAGAAGGTCGGCGCGGCGCAGGATGGCGCCGAGCGCATCGCGGGTGGAGAAGATGGTGCGCAGGCCGGGGAACTGCGCCGCCAGCCGGCGCAGCACCTCGGCCGAGCGGTCGACGACGAACACCGTGGCGCCCATGCCGAGGGCGATGGTGGCGGCATGCGTGCCCGACACGCCGCCGCCCAGCACCACGACCTCGGCCGGCGGCACGCCCGGTACGCCGCCCAGGAGCACGCCGCGGCCGCCGGCAGCGCGCTCGAGATAGTGTGCGCCGACCTGCGGCGCCAGACGGCCGGCGACCTCCGACATCGGCGTCAGCAGGGGCAGGGTGCCGGTTGGCGAGGTCACGGTCTCGTAGGCGATGGCCGTGACGCCGCTCTTCACCAGATCCTCGGTCTGCGCGCGATCGGGCGCGAGATGCAGGTAGGTGAACAGGACCTGGCCGCGACGCAATCGCTTGCGCTCGACGGCGAGCGGCTCCTTCACCTTCACGATCATCTCGCTCTCAGCGAAGACCTCCTCGGCGCTGGCGACGATGCGCGCCCCGGCCGCGGTGTACTGGTCGTTGCCCAGCCCCGCGCCCATGCCGGCGCCGCGCTCGACCACGACCTCGTGGCCGTGATGCACCAGCTCGGCGACCGACGAGGGCACCAGCCCGACGCGGTCTTCGTGATCCTTGATTTCCTTGGGAACCCCTACGCGCATCGCACACTCAAAGCATATGGCCCGCGCGTTCGGCCTTGGTGCGCAGGTAGTTTTCGTTGTGCCCGTTGGCCGGGAAGGAGTGGGCCACTCGTTCGGCCACCTCGACGCCGTAGCGCTCGAGCTGGCTGATCTTGTGCGGATTGTTGGTCATCAGCCGCACGCGCTTGATGCCCATGCGCGACAGCATGGTGGCGGCCGGCGCATAGATGCGCTCGTCGGCGTCGAAGCCCAGCTGCTCGTTGGCGTCGATCGTGTCGAAGCCGTCGTCCTGCAGCTCGTAGGCGCGCAGCTTGTTCACCAGGCCGATGCCGCGGCCTTCCTGGGCGAGATAGAGCAGCACGCCCGAGCCTTGCTTCGCGATCTCGGCGATAGCGCCGCGCAGCTGCACGCCGCAGTCGCAGCGCAGCGAGCCCAGGAGATCGCCGGTGAAGCATTCGGAGTGGAGGCGGATCAGCACCGGCTCGGTGGGATCGATCTCGCCGACGACGATGGCGAGATGCTCCTTGCCGCCGTCGCTGGGACGCCAGGCGAGGATACGCGCGTTCTCGGCGCCCTCGAGCGGCACGTTCGCCTGGGCCACCTGCTGGAGATTGCGCGAGGCGTTCTCCTCGTAGGCCAGCACGTCGGTGGCCTCGACGTACACCAGATCCTGGTCGCGCGCCCAGTCGCGGCGCTTGTTCTTGGGATCGCCGGTCAGCGGCCCCAGCACGACGGCGGGCAGCAGGCGCGCGAGCTTGGCGAGCTCGATCGCGGTCTCGGCGATGCGCGGCGCGTGGCTGGCGACCGGCCGCGAGAGGTAGCGAAGGGCGGCATGGCGGCCGGCCTCCTCGGTCTCGTGCGGCTGCAGGATGACGTCGGCCGGGACGCCCTCGGGCAGGTCCAAGGTGATCGGCTTGTTGGTCTCGCCCATGCCGCCCGCGATATGCGGCGGGATCTCCATGCCGATGGCCTCGGCCCGCCGGCGTGTCGTGACCAGAACGGGGGCCTGCTGGGCCAGGCCCTGCAGGCGCTGCAAGGCGCGCGGACCGCAGGCTTCGGCCGCGATCACCAAGCCGCCGGCGCCGTCATCGTCGCGCAACACCACGATGCCGCCGCGCCGCAGTTCGGCCAGGGCGCGCTCGACGGCGGCCAGGGCGGTGGCAGTACGGGAATGAACTTGGCCCGGAATCATGCTTTACCTGCCGCCATCCTTAGCACGGCGCGGGCCTTTTTGCCGAAGTGAACCGCTTTTGCCATCTTTTCGTACCAGATAGAGTATTTCTAATGCGGCAACGCACATTCCGTTCGGCTGCAATCAGCCGGACGGAATGTGCCTTGTAAATCAGGGCGTTCAGAGGCGCGCGTTTGCCATCGCATGGAACCGCAAGCGGGTTCATGCGATGGCAAGCCGCCGCTCTAGCAGGTGGCACCGGCATGTCTGTAAACAATCGCGGCAAGAAGATTCTGCTGGTCGATGATGACCAGGGCTTGCGCACCGTGCTCGCCGAGCAGCTCGACCTCTACGATGGCTTCACCACCATCCAGGTCGGCACGGCGGCCGAGGGCATGGAGAAGGCCAAGCTCGCCCATTATGACGCCATCCTGCTCGACATCGGCCTGCCCGACATGGATGGCCGCGAGCTCTGCAAGCTGATGCGCCGCCAGGGCGTGCGCGCGCCGGTGATCATGCTGACGGCGGCCGATTCCGACGCCGACACCATCCTGGGCCTGGAATCGGGCGCCAACGACTACGTCACCAAACCCTTCCGCATCAACGTCCTGCTCGCGCGGTTGCGCGCCCATCTGCGCCAGCATGAGCGCAGCGAGGACGCGGTGATGACCATCGGCCCCTACGAGTTCCATCCCGCCGCCAAGATGCTGATGGAGAAGGCGGGCAAGAAGAAGATCCGGCTGACCGACAAGGAAGCGTCGATCCTGAAGTACCTGTTCCGCGCCGGCGACCGGCCGGTGGCGCGCGATGTCCTCTTGAACGAGGTCTGGGGCTACAACGCCGGAGTCACCACCCACACGCTCGAAACGCATATCTACCGCCTGCGCCAGAAGATCGAACGCGATCCGGCCAGCGCCGCCATCCTGATCACCGACCGCGGCGGCTACCGGCTACAGCCCTGAGCGGCGCCCTTGCCAAAAGGTGACCAAAGCGTCATCTTTTTCACAACCTGAGAACAATGCGCCCGGGAGGGCCTCCTCATGAGCACGCAGCGCATCTACGCCCTGCCCATCGAGACCACCGAGTGGAAGTTCGACGGCGCCACGGAGATCCAGTTCAACTGGGAATACGATGACGGCTCCGACTCGCTGCTCGAACTCTACGAAAAGGGCAAGAAGCAGCAGTGGGACGCCAGCACGCGGATCGACTGGTCGCTCGAGCTCGATCCCAGCAATCCGATGGCGCTCAAGGACGAGGCGCTGTCGATCCACGACACCGACTACTGGCGCAAGATGACCGACAAGGAGAAGGGCTGGCTGCGCCAGAACCTGCAGGCCAACCAGATCTCCCAGTTCATGCATGGCGAACAGGGTGCGCTGATCGCGACGGCCAAGATCGTCGGCACCGTGCCCGACATGAACGCCAAGTTCTATGCCGCGACGCAGGTGATGGACGAGGCGCGCCACGTCGAAGCGTACAAGCGCCTGCTGCACGAAAAGTTCGATCTCGCCTATCCGATCAATCCCTCGCTGAAGTCGCTCCTCGAGCAGACGCTGACGGACCGGCGCTGGGACATGACCTATCTCGGCATGCAGGTGCTGATCGAGGGCCTGGCGCTCGCCGCCTTCCAGTCGATCCGCGACAAGGCCGGCAATACGCTGGCCAGCGCCGTGAACGCCTATGTCATGCAGGACGAGGCACGGCACGTCTCGTTCGGCCGGCTGGCGCTGCGCGAATACTATCCGCACCTCTCCGACGCCGAGCGCGACGAGCGCGAGCAGTTCGTGGTCGAGGCGCTCTATTTCATGCGCGACCGCTTCAACAACTCGGAAGTCTGGGAGCGGCTCGGCCTGCCGGCCGAGGTGCTGAACGAGCTGCACTACAATTCCAAGCAGATGGCCTCGTTCCGCGGCCGCCTGTTCAGCCGCGTCGTGCCCACCGTCAAGGACATCGGCCTGTGGGGTGAGCGCGTGCAGAAGGCTTTCGCCGAGATGGGCGTGATGGAATACGCCAGCATCGACGTCACCGAGCAGCTCGCCAACGACGGCAAGGTCGCCGAGGACTTCGACAAGAAGATGTTCGTCGAGAAGGCGATCGCGGCTGAATAGCGCGCGGCGTTGCCGCGGCCCCGCTGTCATCCCGAGCGAAGCGAGGGACCTTTCTGTGGCCTCAAAGGTCCCTCGCTGCGCTCGGGATGACGGCGATCACTGGGGAGTGATCTCCTGAAATGACGCGATGCGCTAGCGTGGCGCCCTTCATCGAAGGAGGACGCCATGCTGCGACGCGCGCTTTTGGTCTTCACAGCCGCCGCGATCTGCTCGACGCCGCTTTGGGCGCAGGAGACGCGTCGTGTGCGCGCCACGATCGAAAAGGTCGATGGCTCGACCCTCTTCGTTAAGACGCGCGACGGCGAAGACCTCAAGATCACGCTTGCGGAAAAACCGCTGTTCGTGGCGATCGTGCCGGCAACGCTCGCCGACCTGAAACCGGGCACCTTCGTCGGCTCGGGCGCCACGCCGGGGCCGGACGGCAGCCTGGTTGCCATCGAAGTCCACATCTTCCCCGAGTCCATGCGCGGCACTGGCGAAGGACATCGGCCGATGGAAGGACCCAACCAAGCCACCATGACCAACGCCAGCGTCGACACCTCGGTCGCCGCGGTCGACGGCCAGATGCTGACGCTGAAATACAAGGACGGCGAGAAGAAGCTTCTGGTCACGCCCAAGACCGCCATCGTGGCCTATGCGCCGGGCGAACGTGCCGAGCTCAAGCCGGGCATCAAGTTCATCGCCGTGGCGCAGAAGCAGCCCGACGGCTCGCTGCAGGCGACGCGGATTTCCTACGGTCGCGACGGGCTCACGCCGCCGATGTAGGCGTCACAAGAGGACGACGATCACCAGCAGGACGGCCGGCACGATCAGCGGCCACGCCACCGCGTGCAGCAGCAGGCCGCCCGCGACGGCGCCGACCAGGTAGCCGAGCCAGGTCAGCATCAGCAGGCGCGGGGTGGCGACGACCGGCAATTTGCCGGCTTCGGCAGGCCACAGGTGATCGAGGGCGGCGTCGGCGGTGCGGGCGAGCGTGCTGGTGACGACCACGGTGCTGACCGACACGCCGCCGAACTGGGTGATGGCCGAGGCCTGCAGGCCCATCGCAAAGGCCAGCACCAGCACGGCCGCCTCATTGGCCAACGGCAGGAAGCCCATCGCGCCGATGATCGCCGCCTCCAGCAGGATGGGGATCATGGGCCTGTGCCACACCCGCAGCAGCAGGCGCGCCAGCATGGCGCCGATGAAGAAGGTGACCAGCGGCGAGAGATGCCGGCCGGCGTCCGGGTAGCGACCCTCGGCGAGCGCGATGCCGGCCAGCACCGTGTTGCCGGTCATGTTGGCCGCGAACACGCCGCCCAAGGTGATATAACCCACCGCGTCGGCGATGCCGGCGATGATGGTGAGCAGCGTCGCCTGGATCTGCGGCCGGACGATCACCTACACCACGTCGTAGGTGATCTCGACCTCGGCGCCGAAACAGTGACCCTGACAGGTCAGGATCCAGTCGTTGGCAAGGTCGTCGGGCGTGTAGATGTCGTTCTTGGCGAGAAGCACCTTGCCCTTGATGCGCTTGGCCGCGCACGAGGCGCAGAAGCCTTCCTCGCACGACGACAGGGGATTGAGCCCGGCATCGCGCGCCGCCTCGAGGATGGTCTTGCCCTTGCTGTAGGGAACCTTGTGCGCCTTGCCCTCGAAGTGGATGACGATGTGATCGGGGATGACGTCGCCTTCCTCGCTGGGCTCGATCGGGATGGCGTCGTTGCCCGAGGCCTCGAAGCGCTCGATGCGCACCCGGTCATGGCTCATGCCGTGTTCGAAGAGAGTCTCCTCGACCAGCGACATGAACGGGCCGGGCCCGCAGAGATAGGCGTCGCCGGCCTCAAAACCCTTCATCGCCGCCACGATCTCCTCGGGCTTGGTGATGCCCTGGGTGGCGTCGAGATGATGGATGATCTCCAGCCGTCCGGGATGGGCCTTCACCAGCGCCTCGAACTCGGCGTCGAAGATCACCGACTGCTTGTCGCGGTTGGCATAGAACAGGCGGATCTGGCGCTTGCCGGTTTTCAGCGCCGACTTGATCAGCGACATCATGGGCGTGATGCCGCTGCCGCCGCCGAACAGCAGCAACGTGCTGGGGCTGTCGCTCAGCACGAAGCGGCCGGCCGGCGGCAGCACTTCCAGGGTGCCGCCTTCCTTCAGCGCATCGTGGAACCAGTTGGAGCCCTTGCCCCCCGCGACCCGCTTCACCGTGACTTTGGGCAACCCGTCGGTCTCGGGTGCGCTCGACAGCGAGTAGCAGCGGTTGAAGGCGCCGTCGGGGTGACCCACCTTGAAGGTCAGGAACTGGCCGGCGCGATAGCGATACTTGTCGGCAAGGTCGCCCGGGACTTCCAGCACGAAGGAGCGCGCATCGGGCGTCTCTTGGATGATCTTGGCGATGCGCAGCTTGTTGTATGACATTCGGTAAACCAGCGTTCAGGGAGCGTGCATTTTCCGGGCGGGACTCCTCTAGCAGACTGTGCTAGCTTCCGCCGCGAAAAATGACCGGAGCGTCAACTTTGCTGCTCCGGCTGTGGGATGGGACAGCCTTAATCGCCAGGAGGCAAGAGCCAATGACGACGCAGAAGATCTATCAGCTCCCCGTCGAGGTCACGAACTGGAAGTTCGATGGCGCCACCGAAATTGCCTTCAACTGGGAATACGATGCCGGCTCCTCCGACCTGCTGAACCTCTACGAGAAGGGCAAGCAGCAGCAGTGGGACACCAGCACCCGGCTCGACTGGAGCCAGGAGCTGTTCGAGGAGAACCCGATGGGGATGGCCGACGAGACCATCCCGATCTACGGCACGCCCTTCTGGGACAAGATGACCGAGAAGGAGAAGAACTGGCTGCGCTTCAACCTGCAATGCCATTCGATCTGCCAGTTCATGCATGGCGAGCAGGGCGCGCTGATCGCGACGGCCAAGATCGTCAACACCGTGCCCGACATGAACGCCAAGTTCTATGCCGCGACGCAGGTGATGGACGAGGCACGCCACGTCGAGACGTACAAGCGGCTGATCCACGAGAAGTTCAAGTCGGCCTATCCCATCACCGATTCGCTCAAGAACCTGCTCGAGCAGACGCTGAGCGATCGGCGCTGGGACATGACCTATCTCGGCATGCAGGTGCTGATCGAGGGCCTGGCGCTCGCCGCCTTCCAGCGCATCCGCGACAGTGCCAAGAACAACCTCGCCGCCGCCGTGAACGCCTACGTCATGCAGGACGAGGCGCGCCACGTCACCTTCGGCCGCATGGCGCTGCGCGAATATTATCCGCAGCTCTCCGACGCCGAGCGCGCCGAGCGCGAGGAGTTCACGGTCGAGGCGCTCTATTTCATGCGCGACCGCTTCAACCAGGCCGAGGTCTGGTTGCGCTCGGGTCTGCCGGTCAAGGAGATGCTGGAACACGCCTATCACTCGGGCGCCATGCAGTCCTTCCGCAGCCGCCTGTTCACCCGCATCGTGCCGATCCTGAAGGAAATCGGCCTGTTCGGGCCCAAGGTGCAGAAGGCGCTGGGCGACATGGGTGTCATGGGCTACGCCGAGATCGACGTCGAGAAGCTGATCGCCAACGACCTCAAGGTCGCCGACGATTTCGACCAGAAGAAGTTCGTCAAGGAAGCGATCGCGGCGGAGTGACAAGCGCGCAGCGCTTGTCATCCTGAGGCCAAAGGCCGAAGGATCTTTGGGCCACAGAAAGGTCCCTCGCTGCGCTCGGGATGACAAAAGCGGCGCGCGCGACAGCGCGCGCCGACTCTATGTCAAAACGGCCGGTCGCCTTTGATCGTCACCCTGTGCCCGTGACGCACGTGCGGGTGATAGTCGAACGTCGCGCGGTGCATGGCGCAGCGGTTGTCCCAGAAGGCGACAGAGTGCTTGTCCCAGCGGAAGCGGCACTGGAATTCCGGTGTTTCGCAGTGACGGATCAGCATTTCCAGCAGGGCGTCGCTCTCGTGCTTCTTCAGGCCTTCAATCCGCTTGGTGAAGCCGCGATTGACGAACAGGCACCTGCGCCCCGTCACCGGGTGCGTGCGCACGATGGGATGGACGGCCTCGGGGAACCTCTTGTCGCTGCGTCCGAACTCGGGCCGCGAATAGACATGGGCGCTGGTGTGGAACGCCGACAGCCCCTCGACCAGCCGCCTGATCGGCTCCGACAAGGTCTCGTAGGCGAGATACATGTTGGCGAAGGCCGTGTCGCCGCCGGCCGGCGGTGACTGATGCAGGTAGAGGATCGACCCCATCGGCGGTTCGGGCTCGCACGACATGTCGGAATGCCAGACCTCGCCCGTCGCCGTCTTGGTCTTCTCGTCGGCATGAACGACGCGGATCTCGGGATGACCCTCGACCTCGGCCCTGGCGGCCGGATGGACCAGAAGCTCGCCGAACAGGCGGCCGAACGCCTTGTGCTGATCGATGCTCATCTCTTGGTCGCGGAAGAACAGCACGTGATGCGTCATCAGCGCATCGTACAGCTCGCTCGCCTGCTGGTTGGACAACGACGCGAGATCGACGCCGGACACTTCCGCGCCGATCGCCGGGGTGAGCTTGCGGACCGCGATGGTTTCGTAGGCCATGATGTGTCGCCTATTTGCAAGTCTCGACGCGCGGCGGCGCGCCGATCACCAGAGCCACCTTGGAGATGTCGAGGCAGCGTGTCCCGATCCAGGCCTTGCCCTGCACGAAGATCGCGAACCTCGCGAAGGTGTTGGCCTGCTCCTGTGGCGTCGGCCGCGCCCGGGCGAGCAGCCAATAGAGCGCATAGAGATTGCTGGTGGCGAAATCCGCCGCGGCGATGTCGAGGTCCTTGTTCCACATCGCCGCGTTCTTGGCCGCCGCCCCCGTCGGATCGGGCAAGGCCGCCAGCCAGGCATGCGCGCTGGTGGCGAGACCGTAGGCTTCGCCGCTCTGTGCCTTCAGCGCCTTCACCTGCTCGGCCACGGCGATGTAGCCCTTGCCCTCGATGGTGTTATTGGCGCAGCCCTGCCGGCACAGCGCCACGAAGGTCAGGTACTCGGCCAGGATGATCTCGACATTGCCGTTGTTGTGCTTGCGCCACGCGCGCGCCATGTGCCAGCCCTGCGTCAGCTCCGCCCCGGTCCACGGCCTGGCGGCAAGCGGCGTGTCGCGCTCGAGGTCGGCGATCACCGCCTGGGCGGCCGCCTGCCATTCGGCGGGAATCTGCGCGAACACCCGGCCGGTCGCGGCGAAGGTCACCAGCACGAACATGATCAGGAACTTCATGACTACGCCTCCCTAATAACGACGCGCCCTTCTTCGGTCGGCGCTTTCGTATTGCACCATGTCGTCGGCCCGCATCTCGGTTTCATCGCGTCGCGTCAGGTTGCGCGCCTGGACGGCGGTGATCAACCGGTGATGCGGCGTGTCCTCGAGCGAGGCGCCGACCTGCCAGCAATCCTCCTCGTTGGTGACCCACTCCTCGATGTCGAACTGCCGAAGATCGATCGGGTCGGAGTAGGTCCGCAGCGTCTTGCGACCCCGATTGTTGTACTCATGGAAGTACGACATCGCGAGCTCGCGTGGGCTCCGGTAGACGGGATCGCGCCAGCGCAGCCAGACGTGGTTGCTCTTGGAGATGGCGCCCCAGCAGCCGTTGCGCTTGAAGATCGCAACGACGTGGTCGGAATCGCCCCGGGCCACGAGGTCCATCAAAAGCGGCGGATCGCCATTCACCCAAAGCGCGCAGGCCGCCGTGAAGGCGGCCTCGATGCAATGCGCCCGACGATGACGCAGCACGCCGCGCACCGAGCGCAGCGTGTCGCCTTCCTCCTCGAAGTTGGCGCCGAGCCCGATCACGAACTGCTGGATACGCTGGGGCGTCGTGAGCGCCTTGAGCTCGCGGCCTTCCTCGCGGGTGAGGCCGATATCGACGGGCCTGGGTTGGCGTTTGCGGACCAGCATGGACCCTCAAGGTCCCCCGGCACGACGGCAATGACAACAGGCGGATGGTCCGGCTGCTGTTAGAAATAGGACGGACGCCGACCCGACCGCTCCCATCGGGCCGGTCGGCCGAGCGACGCGGACACGGCGGCAAACACCGGAACGGGCTGGTCGAAGCCTTTCAGCGACCGCGGCTCGAGCTCGGTCAACGGCACCTGCGATCGCACGGCGTCAGCCGCGATGCGATCGAGCAGGATCTGGGAATCCTCCGCGCTGGAGCACAGGCGCGAGGCGAGGTTCACGACATTGCCGATCGCAGTGTAGTGCAGATGTCCCTCCTCGCCGATCCGCCCGACCGTGGCCGGACCCATGGCAAGGCCGACGCCGAAGCCCAGTCCGTCTTCCAGGTCGCGCCAACTGGCCAGGAGCTTCTGCACGTTTTCCTGCATGGCGGTGGCCATGTTGACGGCACGCAAGGCAGGATCGGAGCAGGAGACCGGGGCGTTGAGCAGCGCCATCACGCCGTCGCCCGAGTAGTTGATCAGGGTCGCGCCGTGGTCGCTGACCGCCCGTTCGAGCGCGTCGTAGTACTCGCGCAGCACGCCGATGATGGTTTCGGGCTCGGCCCGGGAGGAGAACGCCGTGAAACCGCGCAGGTCGCAGAACACCACGACGACCTCGACCCGCCGCCCGTCGAGGACGCGGTCGTCGCCGGTGCGGTCGATGAGCTCGGCCACCGGCGGCGCGAGGAAGCGCTTGAGACGGTTGATGCGGTCCGAACGCTCCTGCGAGACCGACAACTCGCCCGCCATCTCGTTGAACCGGTCAGCCAGGCGCTCGAACTCGTCGCCGGTCTTGATCGTGATCCGGTGGTCGAATTGCCCTGCCCCGATCCGGGCGGCGCCTTCCTCGAGCACACGGATGGGGCCGACCATGCGCTGCGCCAGCCAGTAGGCAAGCCCAGCCGCGAGCAGGGCGCCCGCGACCAGCAGGATGCCCGTGCGCCACAGCGCGGCGTAGATCGGCCCGAAGGCCTCGGCGAGCGGCTGCTTGACGATGACGCTCCAGTCGAGGCCGGGGATCGGCGCCATTGCGGCCATGACGCTGTTTCCCCTGATGTCATGGCCGGCGGTGGCCTGGCCGGGGCGGGCGAGAATGGCGGACCGCAGGTCCTGCAGCGGTTTTTGCGCGGCCCGATCCGCGCGCAGCACCAGGCTGATGTCCGGATGGGCAACGAGACGTCCCGGCCGGTCGAGCACGAACGCCTCGCCGGTCTGCCCGACGTGGATGGCCGAGATCACCTCCCAGATAAACTTGAGATTGACCTCGGCAACAGCCACGCCGTCGACGGCGCGGTTGCCGGCGATCGCGACAGTGATGAATGGCTCGGAGTCGGCGATGAAGGTAACGGGGCCGAACCACACGCGATCGGCGCGGGCTCCCACCACCGCCGGCTTGGCCGAATGGTCTTCGCGGCTGTCGATCCGGTTGAGGCCGATGCGCGACACGAACAGCCGTTCCCGGCCCTGGCCATCGACCAGGCTGAGGCTTTCGATGGCGGGCACCTGGCGCAGCAGGCGCAAGGCCTCGACGCGGCGTCGGTCGCCAGGAGTTTCCGACCAGGGCAGTTGCACGGTCCAGCTGAGCTGGTCGCGGATATTCTCGACGAAGTCCGCGATCTTCGCGGATGCCAGCCGGGCCTCCGCATCCAGGAGGTCGTTCAGCCTGGCGCGCTGGTCCTGATAGCCGAACCACGCCTCGCTTCCGCCCGCGATCAAGAGCGGCGTGACGACGGCCCCGAACAGGATGAGGAAGTATCTCCTGAACAGCGACGTGCGTGGGTTGGCGACGGCCGGCCGGGTGCTCATTCGATGATCCGGTCGGCGCTGCCGAGGAGCGAGCTCGGGAAGGTTATGCCGAGCGGCTGGGCAGCCTTCGCGTTGATGAACAGCTCGACCTTGGTGACGCGTTGCACCGGGAGATCGGACGGCTTCTCGCCCTTGAGGATGCGGCCGGCGTACATGCCGGTCTGGCGGTGCGACTGATGGAAATCGCCGCCATAGCTCATCAACCCGCCCGCCATCGGGAAATCGCGCGATTGCGTCATTGCCGGCACGCCGTGACGGACCGCGAGCTCGGCGAGAAGCCGGCTGCGATAGGCGAAGTAGGGATCGGAGCTGAAGACGAGTCCTGCCGCTCCCTGCTCGCGCACGGCAGCGAACATGCCGTCGAACTCTTCCTCGGTGCTGGCCTTCAGGACGACGAGGGTGAGCCCGAGGCTGTCCGCGGCGGCATGGAGGTTCTTGAGCTGCGAGGTCGAGGTCGGGCTCGCCGGATTGATGGCGACGGCGAATGTCTTCGTGGCGGAGCGCACCTCGCGCATGAATTCCAGGCGCTTGCGCGAGACCTCGACGCTGAGGCTCGACACCCCGGTCAGGTTGCCGCCCGGTCGCGACAGGCTGTCGACGACGCCGAGCGCGATGGGATCGCCGCCCATCTCGAACACGATCGGGATGGCGGTCGTCGCCGATTTCGCGGCCAGTGCCACTTCGGCGCCGCCCGGCGCCACCATCACCGCCACCTGGCGACCGGCGAGCTCGCGCGCCAGCGCCGGCAGTTGCCCGTAGTGGCCCTCTGCCCATCGAAACTCGATCGCGACGTTGCGTCCCTCGACGAAACCGGCCTGTGCAAGGCCTTCGCGGAAGGCGCTGAGACGGCTCGCGTAGCGTTGCGGCGATTCCGATCCGAGATAGCCGATCACCGGCATGGACTGGGCGCGGGTCGGGATCGTCCATGCCGCCGTCACCCCACCGGCCAGCGCCACGAACTCGCGCCGCCTGATCCGGTCAGCGACTACAGGAGCGTTGGGTCCTAGCGGCAAGGTGGTCATCCTTCATGCCAGGCACCGGGCCACTCCGGTGTCAGAGGCGACCTGGACCGGACGCGTCCAAGTCATTGAAGCGGTTGGTGGAGCTGAGGGGGATCGAACCCCTGACCTCCTCATTGCGAACGAGGCGCTCTCCCAGCTGAGCTACAGCCCCCCATCAACCGAACCTGGGCAAGCAAAAAGGCCCAGGGAAGGCGCGGATAATGGTTGGCGGCTCCCCTGTCAAGCAAACCGGCCTATGTTAGCGTGGCCGCTGGTTTTTCACGGAGTTTTGGCAGTGACCGCAAGCAGCAAGAAGGTCGTCCAGTCCGACGCCGCTCCCAAGGCGCTCGGCCCCTATTCGCAGGCCATCGTCGCCAACGGTCTGGTGTTCTGCGCGGGCCAGATCCCGCTCGATCCCAAGACCGGCAATCTCGTGGAAGGCGGCATTGCCGAGCAGACGCACCAGGTGCTGAAGAACCTGCGGGCGGTCCTGAAGGCGGCGGGCAGCGACCTCGATCGCGCGGTCAAGACCACGGTGTTCCTGAAGAGCATGGACAGCTTCGTCGCCATGAACGAGGTCTACGGCCGGCCGGAATATTTCGGCGCCGCCGCGCCCGCGCGCTCGACCGTCGAGGTCGCGCGCCTGCCGCGCGACGTGCTGGTCGAGATCGAAGTCACCGCACTGGCCTGAGCCTTCGACCGTGGACCCCGTCGCCTGGCTGCTCGGTCTCGGCTCGCTGTTCGTGTTCGGCGTCATCGTCGTGCATCTGTTGGCGGCGCTGGTGCTGATCATCCCGACCTGGCGCATCTGCACGCGGGCCGGCTTCTCGGGCGCGCTGTCGCTGTTCCATCTCGTGCCGCTGATCGGGCCCTTCATCGTCATGGGCGTGTTGGCCTTCACCGACTGGCCCAACGGCGAAGCCTCGCCGGGGAAACGCTGACATGGAGATCCTCGGCCTGCTGGGACTGTCGAGCGTGTTCGGCCTGATCGGCCTGGTGCTGGCCGGCTGGATGGCTTGGCGCATCGTCGAGAAGACAGGGCTGCCGGGCTGGGCAGGGCTCGGCGCCATCCTGCTGACCTTGACCGGCGTCGGCACGATCGTGCCGCTGATCCTGCTCTGGGTCTTCGCCTTCATGCGCTGGCCGCGCGATGAGCTGGCAGGTGCTTCCGTCGGCGCATCATCGCCGGGCCGGCCGGCATCGCCCGCCGCCTTGCCGCCGCCGCCGGCAGCGCTGGCCGACCGGCGCGCCTGGCGACTGAGCGGCCTTTCGGCGGGCGGTCCCGTGGCACTGTCGATGGACGGGACGCAGCCGGCCTATGTGCTGACCAGCGCCCCCGCCCAACAGGCCAACGCGCTTTCTGTGCCCGATCCGACGGTCGGCCAGCCGCATGCGCGCCTGTTCGTATCCGGCGGCCGGCTCGGCCTGGAGGATCTCGGCACGCCGGGCGGCACCCGGATCGACGGGGCCCGGCTGCTGCCCGAGCACGGTCCGCGCGATATCAGCGCAGCGCGTGTCATCCACGTCGGCACCGTCGAATTGGCCCTGTCGCGTGCATGATCAAGGCCCGGAAATTGGCCCCGAAATTGGCTTGTGATCGACATTCCCCGCCGAGTAGGGTGCCCGGCCGGCGACCTGCCGGCAGCGATTCAGAGAGGCAATGATGTCGGCAGGCCAGCTGATCTTGAAAATTCTCGACATCTATTCGGCCATCATCATTGCCAGCGCCATCATGAGCTGGCTGGTCGCCTTCGGCGTCGTCAACGTGCGCAACCAGTTCATCCGCGTCGTCGTCGACCTGCTCTATCGCGTCACTGAGCCGGTGCTGCGGCCGATCCGCCGTTTCCTGCCGAACCTCGGCGGCATCGACATCTCGCCGGTCGTCGCCCTGCTGCTGATCATCGTCATCCAGCACTTCATCGCGAATTACATCATGTACTAGCCCCGTGTCGGAACCTCGTGTCGGGGCCTCGTGTCGGGCGATCCGCCGTTCCTGCGCCGCACCGGCACGGGCGTGACGGTCGAAGTGCGCGCCCAGCCGCGAGCCCGACGCACCGCGCTCACCTGCGCGGCTGGCACCCTCAAGGCACAGGTGACGGCGCCCGCCGAGGACGGCAGGGCGAACGCGGCCGTGATCGAGCTGTTGGCGGCGGCCTGGAAGCTGCCGAAGTCGGCTTTTGCCGTGACACGGGGCGCCACGTCACGCGACAAGGTTTTTGGCATTGCCGGGGAACCTCAGCTGCTCGCGGCGAGGATCATGGAATGGACGAAGGACTCTGCGGGGAGAGATGGCTGAAGCGAAACTGATAGACGGCAAGGCCTATGCGGCCGGCCTGCGCAAGCGCGTCGGCGCCGGCGTCGAGGCGCTGATCGCCGGCGGTGGGCCAAAGCCCGGGCTGGCCACGGTGCTGATCGGCGAAGACCCGGCGAGCCAGGTCTATGTCCGCAGCAAGGGCAAGCTTGCCGCCGAGCTCGGCATGGCGAGCTTCGACCACCGCCTGCCCGAGAACACGACCGAAGGCGAGCTGCTGGCGCTGATCGCACGGCTCAATGCCGACAAGAGCGTGCATGGCATCCTGGTGCAGCTCCCGCTGCCCAAGCACATCGCCACCGCGAAGGTGCTTCTGGCCGTCGATCCGGCCAAGGACGTCGACGGCTTCCATCCGCTGAATGTTGGCCGGCTGGGCGCGGTCGAATCGGGCGCGCCGCTCGACTTCCCGGTGCCGTGCACGCCGCTTGGCATACTGATGCTGCTGCAGGACACGCTCAGCTCGCTGTCCGGCCAACACGCCATGGTGATCGGCCGCTCGACCCTGGTCGGCCGCCCGGTCGCGCGGCTTCTGCTGCGCGCCGATTGCACGGTGACGATCGCCCATTCGCGCACCCGCGACCTGCCGGCGCTTGCCCGCCAGGCCAACATCCTGGTGGTGGCGATCGGCAAGCCCGAGTTCGTGCGCGGCGACTGGGTCAGGCCCGGAGCGGCGGTGATCGACGTCGGCATCAACCGCGTGCCGGCGGGCGACGGCAGGACGCGCCTGGTGGGCGACGTCGCCTTTGCCGAGGCGCTGCCGGTCGCCGGCCACATCACGCCGGTGCCGGGCGGCGTCGGGCCGATGACGGTGGCGTGCTTGATGTACAACACGCTGCAGGAAGCCAGGAAGTCGGCGGGGCTGCCGTTCGTGGCGATTTGATCAGTCGACAATAGGCGCGGCCCGCGCCTCGGCGTTGCCGCCGGCGGCCAGCCGTTCCAGTGTCGCCTTGAGGCCGATCGTGTCAGGACAGATGATCAGCTGCGTCATGCGTCCCCAGCGCAGACGCACGACATGCACGCCGCTATTGCAGGTGCGCACGCCGTCGGTTCCGGAGTTCGTCTCGGTCCATTCGGCGAGGATGGTCGTGTTCCACGGCGTGCCGCTCACCGTGATCCGCCGAACGTCGAAGCTGATGTCGGGGAGCAACCGATAGAGCCGCGCGTACCAGTCGCGGGTCGCAGGCAAGGTCGTCCGCGATCCGCCCAGGGCATGGTCATCGCCGAGAAAGCGATGCTCGAAGCGCCGCGCGAGCAGGCGCAGAACCGGCTCGGCGTCGCCTCGATTGACGTGGTCGAACAGGTCTCGAACCTGTCTGCGAACGATGGCGTGATACATGACCAAAGAGTTCAATTATTGAACGATCATGCCAGATTGAGTTCAAACATTCAACTCGCTAGACTCGGAACATGGAAAGAACCAGCTTTGCCGACATGCGTTGCTCGCTGGCGCGTGGCCTCGAGCTCATCGGTGACTGGTGGTCGCCTCTGATCATCAGGGATCTGTTCCTCGACGTCGTGCGCTTCGACGATCTGGTCGAGGACCTGGGCATCTCGCGCAACCTCCTGACGCGGCGCCTGAAGTCACTGGTCGAGAACGGCATCGTCGAGCGCGCCGCCTACAGCCGCCGGCCGATGCGATACGAATACCGCCTGACGGAGGCCGGTCGCGATCTCGTCCCGGCCATCCTGGCGCTGACGGCGTGGGGCGACCGCTGGGCGCGGCCCAAGCAGGGCAGCCCGATCCTGTTCGTCCACAGGGGCTGCGGCCACCATTTCCAGCCGATGGTCACCTGCTCGGCTTGCGGAGAAACGATCGATGCGCACGGCGTGCGCGCCGTTCCCGGCCCCGGTGGAGCGGCGACACGTGGAACGAAAGTCGTCGCCAGCCGGCTTCGTGTTGCCGCCGGCAGGTCGGGCTAGTTCTTCAACATCCCCGCGACCAGCGCCGTCACGTTGTGGCGCATCATTGCCTCGTAGGTCGGCGCCGGCCCGTTCGGTCCCGACAGCGCATCGCTGTAGAGGCGCGGGCCGACGACGGCGCCGGACTCGCGCGCGATCTGGTCGATCAAACCGGGGTTGCTCATGTTCTCGACGAACAGCGCCTTAATCTTCTGCTCGCGCACGAGCCGGATCAGCTCCGCCACGTCCCTGGCCGACGGCTCGCTTTCGGTGGTGAAGCCGCGCGGGGCGAAGAATTTTACGCCGTAGGCCGCGGTGAAGTAGCGGAACGAGTCGTGCGCGGTGATGGCCTGCCGCTGCGCCGCCGGCACCTTGGCGATCTCGGCCTTGATCCATTGGTCGAGGTCGGCGAGGCGCTTGTCATAAGCCTGTCCGCGCTCGCGATAGAACGATGCGTTCGCGGCATCGGCCGCGGCCAGCCCCTCGACGATGTTCCCGACATAGCGCCGCACGCGGCCGGCATCCTGCCAGCAATGCGGATCGGGACCATGGGCGTGGCTGTGGCCGGGTAGCGGCGCGCCCTCGAGCGTGGCCACGCCTGTCGTTGCCACGATGGCGTGGCCCTTGAAGGGCGCGGCCTTGGCCAGGCGATCGATCCAGCCTTCGTAGCCCAACCCGTTGCTCACCAGCGTCTGCGCCGAGGCAAGCGCGCGCGCGTCGGTCGGCTTGGGTTGATAGGTATGGGCGTCGGTGTCGGCGCCGACCAGCACGGCAAGCTCGATGCGATCGCCGGCGACCTCGCTCACCAGGTCACCCAGGATAGAGAAGGTCGCGACCACCTTCGGCCTGGCTTCAGCAAGAGCGGGCAGCACCGCGAATGGCGGCGCGGCGGCCAGGAACTGGCGTCGGAGCATCATCGCAATAATGTTATATTATAACGGGAAGTCGAGCCAGTGCGGCGTGTGGCCGGTTGCCGCGAAGAAGCGCAGCAGGTCGGCCGGCGCCAGGGCCGTGGTCATGGTGTTGACCAGGGGATGGGCATTGACCGGCCCGCCGTCGGCCACGCCGCGATCGAGCACCAGTTGCACGGCGCGGCCCTCGTCGTTGACCAGGGCGAGCGGCGTCACCGATCCCGGCTCGACGCCGAGGTACCGTTTCAGGCGGTCGGCGCTGCCGAAGGATAGGCGACCGGCGCCCAAGACCTCGCCGAGGCGCTTGAGGTCGATGGCGCGATCCTCGAGCGCCACGACCAGCCACATCTCCTCCTTCTTGTTGCGCAGGAAGAGGTTCTTGATGTGATGGCCGCTGAGGTTGCCGCGTAGCGCCTTGGCCTCCTCGACGGTGAAGACCGGCGGATGCTCGACGGTGCGGTGGGCGATGCCCAATTGGTCGAGGCGGGCGAAGAGTTGTTGCGGGTCGAGCATCGGGTTACATCGATCTCATGAAAGGCATCGTTCTGTCGGGCGGCAGCGGCACGCGGCTTTACCCGATGACCCGGGCGGCCAACAAGCAGCTCCTGCCGGTCTACAACAAGCCGATGGTCTATTACCCGCTGACCACGCTGATGCTGGCGGGGTGCCGCGAGATCCTGCTGGTCGTCAATCCGGCCGACGAGGAGTCCTATCGCCGCCTGTTCGGCGACGGCCGGCAGTGGGGGCTGGAGATCCGCTACGCCGTGCAGCCCAGGCCGGGCGGCATCGCCGAGGTCTTCATCGTCGGGGCTGAGTTCGTGGGTTCCGATCGCGTCGGCCTGATCCTGGGCGACAACCTGTTCTACGGCGATTCGCTGCCGGCGGTGGCCGAACGCGGCGCCACGGGCAGCGGCGCCGTGGTCTACGCCTACTGGGTGAGCGATCCGGCGGCCTACGGCGTGGTCGAATTCGATGCCGCCGACCGTCCGGTCTCGATCGTCGAGAAGCCCAAGGAGCCCAGGTCGAACTGGGCGGTGACCGGGCTCTATTTCTACGACGCCGATGTTTGCGACGTCGCCGCGCACATTCCGCGCTCGGCGCGCGGCGAGCTCGAGATCAGCGACGTCAATGCGCACTACCTGAAGCAGGGGCGGCTGACCGTCGAGAAGCTCGGCCGCGGCTATGCCTGGCTCGATACCGGCACGCCGTCGAGCCTGCTGCGCGCCGCCCAGTTCGTCGAGACGGTCGAGGACCGCCAGGGCCTGCAGATCGGCAGCCCCGAGGAGGTCGCTTGGCGCAAGGGCTATATCGACGACAGCGGCATGGAAAAGCTGATCCAGCCCATTCGGGAGAGCGAATACGGCAAGTATCTGCAGCGGCTTCTGGCCCGCGGCTGAAGCCGGGGGCGGACTTGCATTGGGGCCCGAAAACCCGTATCAACGCCGCCTTCCGGCACCTACCCGGCCGGATCGGAGCGCGGGCGTAGCTCAGGGGTAGAGCACGACCTTGCCAAGGTCGGGGTCGAGGGTTCGAATCCCTTCGCCCGCTCCAAATTCTTCAAGAAGATCAAAAGCCGAGGTTGGTCCTGTGGGACCGCCTTTGCCTTGCCGTGCTGGAGCCGTTCGCGGGTCCGCCGAGCGATTGAACGCAAAAAATTGCGCGGCTATCGTTCGAGCAGAGAGCCCATGGACGCTTGGTTCGCGTACCTGCTGTCGAGTGCACGTTGTTCGGTGGGAGAAGCGTTCATGCCAGGTCATTCTCTGTGTCAAGCCGCCAAGCCGCGCCACACCAAGACCGCGGGCTGAGGCGGCCCGGTGGCAGCGAGCCCACCCGTCCGGCGCATGATCGTCGGCATCACCGGCGCCTCGGGAACGGTCTATGGCGTCCGTGTCCTGGAAATGCTGCGGATTATGAAGATCGAGAGCCATCTCGTGATCTCCAAGGCCGGCGACCAGACGCGGTCGCTCGAAACCGACCTGTCGGCGGCGGCGCTGCGCGCTCTTGCCGACAAGGTCTACGCGCCGGGCGACATCGCCGCGGCCATTTCGAGCGGTTCGTTCCTGACGATGGGCATGATCGTGGCGCCCTGCTCAGTGCGCACCTTGAGCGAGATCGCGACCGGCGTGACGACGAGCCTCGTCGCGCGTGCAGCCGATGTCTGCCTCAAGGAACGCCGCCGGGTCGTCCTGATGTTCCGCGAGACGCCGCTGCATGCCGGACACATCAAGAGCATGCTGGCCGCGACGGAAATGGGCGCCATCGTCGCCGTGCCGGTGCCGGCGTTCTATGCGCGCCCGCGCACGGTCGACGACATCGTCACCCACTCGGTGTCGCGCGCCCTCGACCTCTTCGGTCTCGACACCAAAGCCTTTCCGCGCTGGACCGGCCCGTCCGGGTTGACCAGGCGCGGAAGAGGCAAGTGATTCCTGCTGCTTCAGCCCGGCAGGCTGCGGACGAAGTCGATTATCGCCGCATTGACCTCGTCTGGCCGCTCCTGCTGGGTCCAGTGACCGCAACCGGCAAGCATCTGCACCCCGTGCAACCCCGGCACGAAGCGTTTGAGATTGGCCAATAGCTGATCCATGCCGGGAGCGGACACCACGAAGTCGCGGTCACCCGCGACATAGAGTGCGGGAACGGCCACCGCCACGCCCTCCAAGGAGCCCTGCAGCTCCCAGTTGCGGTCGAAGTTGCGATACCAGTTGAGAGCGCCGGTGAAGCCTGTGCGCTTGAATTCGGCGGCGTAGAAATCGATGTCGCTCTCGCTGATCCAGGCCGGCAAGGTTTCAGGCGCGCCCGGACCCTGCAGGAAGCCGCCGCCCTTCGGCACCATGCCAAGGCTCGGCGCCGGCCCGCCGCTCGCCGCGGCGGCGCGGGCGGCCGCAGCGCCCTCGCCCGACGCGCCGAACAGCATGCTGCGGATGGTCAAGCGCGGATCGCGCCCCAGCTCGGCATCGGCGGGACCAGGCGCCTGGAAATAGAGCTGATAGAACTCGGCGTTCTCCGTCCGCGGCATGGCGCTGGTCGGACGCACCTTGCCGCGCGGGTAGAACGGAACACTGAGGCCGACGACGCCCCTGAAGCGATCGGGGCGCATCTGCGCCGCCTGCCAGGCGACGCGGGCGCCGAGGTCATGGCCGACGATGACGGCGGTCCTGGCCTCGAGCGCATCGAGGATCCCGACCATGTCGCCGACCAGATGGAATAGCGTGTACTGATCGACCGCCTGTGGCGCGTCGCTCTTGCCGTAGCCCCGCATGTCGGGGGCGACGGCGTGAAAGCCCGCCGCCGCGAGCGCGGCGATCTGGTGACGCCAGGAATACCAGGACTCGGGAAAACCGTGACACAGGAGAACGAGCGGCCCGTCGCCTTGCTCGGCGATGTTCAGGCGAATGCCGTTGGTCTCGATCATTCGCTGCGTTGGCTGGCTCTTGTCTGCTGCGAATGCCTTCGCTGAGAAGGCCTGCAGCGCGGGCTGTAGCAGAAGCTGCAAGCCGGCGGCGGTTAGGAATTCTCGCTTCGTCATGGCTGTCACTCCCATTGTAGTAGTGACTACTATTTTTATATTTACTTGATCTGTTGGACGACTCACAATGTCTGTCGACGCCATTACGAAAACTTGCGGAAATGAAGACCAGGCGCCCCGATCGATTTTGCCCCGTCGCCCGTTCCCTCGACATCGTGGGCGACCGCTGGACCCTGTTGATCCTGCGCGACCTGAGCCTCGACGGGCCGCGCAAGTTCCAGGACTTTCTGGAGTCGTTCTCGGGCATCAGCCCCAACACGCTGTCTGGGCGGCTGAAGGCCTTGGAAAAGCACGGTGTCGTCGAGCGGCGTCTCTACGAGGAACACCCGCCGCGCGCAGAGTATGTCCTCACGCCCAAAGGGCAGGCGCTGCGGCCCGTGGTGCGCGCGCTGCACGATTGGGGCCAGCGGCACGCACGATAAGTCTCTCGTCAGCCGCTCCCGGCCGCCCGCCGATCGTGGTCGGGCCGATGGAAGAGCATCACCACCAGCACCGACGACAAGGCGAGGCCCGTCATCAGCACGAAGCCGTCGGTGAACGAGCCGCGGATGCTGAGCACCCAGCCGGTGACGGCGGGGGCGAGGAAGCCCGCGAGGGCGAAGGCGAAGTCCATGATGCCCAGCGCCGTCGCCGCGCGCTCCGGCACGATGTCGACGTTCACCGCATAGTAGGCGGCGTTGGCGCCCATCGACGCCGCCACCGCAATGGTGATGCCGGCAATGGCGACGGTGAGGTTGTCGGTCATGGCCACGGGGATGACGGCGATGGCCGCCACGAACTGGGTACCGGCGATCAGCCAGGAGCGGGCGATGCGCAATCGCCCGGTGCTCGCCAGCAGTGCGTCCGACCAGCGGCCGAACAGCCACAACGTGACGGCTGCGGCCAGCCAGGGCAGCACCGTGAACAGGCCGACGGCGCCGAGGTTCAGCCCGTACTTGCGCCCGAGATAGCTCGGCAGCCAGGTCATGAAGAAGAACAGGAAATAGCCGAAGACGAAGAACGCCCAGGTGTTGGCGAGCAAGGTCCGGTTGGTCAGCAGGGCCGCGACCACGCGCGTCCCGGGCCAGCTCCTGAGGACGGCGCGCGGGCGCTTGGAGACCGCCTCGTGATGGCTGTGGATGTGGTCGAGCTCGGCCTGGTTGACGAAGCGGGAATCGGCCGGGCTGTCGCGGAACAGGAACCACCACAGCGGCACCCAGGCGGCCGACAGGGCGAACAGCACGGCGAAGGTCAGCCGCCAGTCGAGCCAGGCGAGAAGCTGGGTGACGATCGGCCCGCCGATCGCGAGCGCCAAGGGCACGGCGAGCAGCGCATTGCCGAGCGCCGTCGCCCGTTCGTGCGGCGACAGCCAGTGGGTGACCGCGCCGGTCAGCGCCGGGAAGTTGGGCCCTTCCGATATGCCCAAGAGGACGCGCGCGGCGTAGAGCATGGCGACACCGCTTGCCAGCGCCGTCAGGCCGATCGACAGGCTCCACAGCACGGCGGCGACCGTGAGCACGAGGCGCGCGCCCCAGCGATCGACGGCGAAGCCGCCGAGCAGTGTGGTGAGCGCGTAGCCCAAGCCGAAGGCGCCCAAAATGGCGCCGCTCTCGGTTGCCGAGAAGCCGAGCTCGCGCTGGATCACCGGGATGGCGTAGGAGATCGCGGCACGGTCGATATAGTTGACGATGGTGATCGCAAACAGAAGGAAGACGACGAACCAACGAAAGCGTGTGGGGCTCATCGATCCGCCAGCGCCAGCTTCACCCCCAGTGCGGCAAAGGCGCCGGCGAAGGCGCGGCGCATCCAGGTGAGCACGGCCGGTCGCGAGATGACGTGGCGGCGCACGGCGGCGGCGAACAGGCCGTAGCCCACGAACACCACGAAGGTCATCAGCATGAACACGGCCGACAGCTCCGACATGCGCAGCACGGGCGCCGCCTCGTCGGCGGTGACGAACTGTGGCAGGAAGGCGAAGAAGAAGATCGAGAGCTTGGGGTTCAGGATGTTGATCAGGATGGCATGCACGATCACCTGCATCGCCGACTTCTGGTCGACCGTGTCCTCGACCTTGAGCGCGCCGTGCTCCCTGAGCGTCATCCACGCCATGTAGAGCAGGTAGGCGA
>Ga0081539_10002645_pt1 | contig 24458 bp, 25 predicted proteins | sample TabmetS4T2R2_FD_71023 | JGI IMG/M metagenome (GOLD analysis project Ga0081539, IMG submission 71023) | Tabebuia heterophylla rhizosphere microbial communities from the University of Puerto Rico - S4T2R2 | ecosystem: Host-associated > Plants > Roots > Rhizosphere ...
AGCTCGCAGCGGAGCTCGAGCCGGACTGGAGCCGGGTCGACGTCTGGCTCGTGGACGAGCGGTGTGTCCCAGCCGACGACGTGCGCTCGAACCTCCGGCTCGTGATGGAGTCCTTAGTTTCCAGATCAGACAACGCGCCGGTCATCCACCCCGTCCACACGGAACTGCCGCCGGTCGAGGCCGGGGCGCGCTACCACGCGGAGCTCGTCGGCGTCGCCCTGGATTTCGTGCTCCTCGGGCTCGGCAGCGACGGCCACACAGCGTCGCTCTTCCCGAACGCGCCGTCCCTCGAGGAGACGGAGCGCCTTGCCGTTGCGGCGGAGCCGGGTCTCGAGCCCTGGGTCGACCGCGTCACGATGACGATCCCCGCGCTTTCTGCCGCCCGCGAGGTCGTGTTCCTCGCCGTCGGGCCGGACAAGGCCGAGGCCGTCCGGCGCGCCTTTGCCGAGCCGCCGGCGCCCTCGATGCCCGCCTCACTGGTCCGCTCCGCGACGGGGTTGACGGTCGTGGTGCTCGACCGCGCCGCGGCCGCCGAGCTACAGCGCTCGGGCTGAAGCCCGAGTCCGCGTCGTCGGGCTCTGGCTTTAGCCAGAGCCCTCCAGTCTGGCGGTACCCGTGTCGTGGGGCTCTGGCTTCAGGCAGAGCCCTCCAGTCTGGCGATAATGGAGCGCGCGACCGACCAGAGTTCGCCTGCGTTCGTCGCACGCTGCTCGATGAGCACCTGGACGGCGGCGTCGACCGCTTCCCGATACCCGCGCACGGCGTCGGCGGTCGATCTCCCGAAAAGCCCGGCGAGTGTCGCCGAGGCACGGCCGGCAACGATCGCGTGGTAGCTGGACCACCTCCACTCGCAGGGGTGCCGACAGAGTCGGGCGGCAACCGGATTGAGCACGACTAGAGGCATGCAGTGAAGAAGTGCGCGTCGTCGACGATCCGCCGTGACCAGAACGGCCCGTGGAAGAGATGCCCTTCGCGAGTGTGCCGCTCGTTGAACAGCGACGCGTAGCCGCCGAGGACGCGCTGCATACCGCGACCGAGGTTGGGTTCGGGTGTCTCGACGATCGCGTGATGGTGCGTGTCCATCAGGCAGTCGGTGTGGACGATCCAGCCGCAAACGTTCGCGGTGGAGGCGAAGCGGCGCGAGAACACGCGCCGGTCGTCGTCGTCGAGCACGATCCGGGCGCGGCCGTTGCCCTGCGCGACGACGTGATGGATCGCGTCGAAGTCCTCTTCTCGCGGGCGCTTCGGCATTTCATCCAGTCTCCGCGTTGCCTGCTGCGGATACAAGATGTCCGAGTCGGTCGTGGCTCGTAGGGCTCGGGCTGAAGCCCGAGCCCTGCCCTCGGCTCCACGGTCCCAGCGGTTCCTCGGGCTCTGGCTTCAGCCAGAGCCCTACGGCTAGCGTGCAGGCGTGAGCGCGCGGCTGTTCTGGGTCGGGTGGCTGTTTCACCTCAAGGGCCTGACGAACTCGATGTTCTTCGTCCTGCTCGCGCTGATCCAGCCGGTGATCTTCGCGTCGATCGCGTTCTTCATGGTCGAGAGCGGCAGCCGGGAGGGGACGCTGCTCTACGTCGCCCTCGGCGCGGGCTTGATGGGGATCTGGTCGGCGACGCTGTTCGGCTCCGGCGGCGCGATCCAGTGGCAGCGGTGGCAGGGGACGCTCGAGCTGATGGTCGGGGCGCCGCCGCCGTTCGTCGCCGTGCTCCTGCCGCTCACGATCGCAACGGCGACGATGGGCGTCTACTCCGTGGTCGCGACGCTCGTCTGGGGGCGCGTGTTCTTCGGCGCGCCGCTCGAGTTCGCGCACCCGTTCCAACTGGCGGTCGCCCTGCCGACGACGATCTTGAGCCTCGGGATGCTCGGCTTGCTGCTCGCCTCCACGTTCGTGCTCTACCGGAACGCGAACGCGTTCTCGAACCTCCTCGAGTACCCGGTCTGGCTCGCGACCGGGCTGCTCGTGCCGCTGACGCTGCTGCCCGGCTGGGTCGAGCCGATCGCGTGGGTGCTGTCGCCCACGTGGGGCATGCGGGCGATCCGCGAGGCCGCGTTCGGCGGCAACGCGTGGCCCGAGATCGGCATGTGCGTCGGCCTCGGCGTCCTCTACCTCGGGCTCGGGGCGATCGCATTGCGCAACTTCGAGCACCTCGCGCGGAGCCGCGCGACCCTCTCGCTCACGTGAGCCCGGCGCTCCGCGTCTTCGTCGTCGGCGGCGGCATCTCGTATCGCGCGCTCTTCAACTGGATCAGCCCCGGGATGTACGTGACGACGATGCTCGGCAGCCCGCTGTTCCAGATCCTGTTCTTCACGTACCTCGGCCGCTTCGCGGGATCGCAGGACGATGCATTCTTCATCGTGGGGAACGCGATCCAGATCGCGGCGATGTCCGGGATCTACGGGATGACGATGGGCATCGCCAACGAGCGTCAGTACGGGACGCTTCAGCCGCTGCTCGCGACCCCGGCGAACCGGCTCGCGATCTTCTCGGGGCGCGCACTGCCGTTCGTCGTCAACGGCCTCGTCGTCTCGGCGTTCGGCTTCGCGGTCTCGTGGATCGTGCTCGACTTCCGCCCCGCCGAAGGGAGCGTGCCGGCGCTGGTCGTCGCCGTGATCGTCACGACGTGCTCCTGCGTCGCGCTCGGGATGCTGATCGGCTCGATCGGGCTGCGCGCCCGGGACGTGTTCTTCGGCGCGAACCTCGTCTACTTCCTGATGCTGCTCGTGTGCGGCGTCAACGTCGCCAACGACGACCTGCCCGGGTGGCTCGCCGCGATCGGACGGTGCCTGCCGCTGACCCACGGGATCGATGCTGCCCGCCAGATCGCGGGAGGAGCCTCCCTCGGCGACGTCCGCGGCCTGCTCGTGACCGAGGCGCTCGTCGGGCTCGCGTACGCGACCTCGGCGTATGTCCTGTTCCGTGTGTTCGAGGCCGAGGGACGCCGTCGGGCGTCGCTCGAGACGTACTGATGGACACCGGCCTCGACGGCCGCGCAGTCGTCGTCACGGGCGCGTCGGGAGGGATCGGCGCCGCCTGCGCGCGTGCGTTCGCGGCGGAGGGCGCGCAGGTGCTCGTCCACTACCACCACGGCGAGGACCGCGCCCGCGCGCTGGCGGACGAGCTCGCCGGCGCGCCGCTCGTCCAGGCAGACCTGACCGTCGAGGCGGATGTCGACCGGCTGTTCGCAGAGGCCGTCGACGCGCTCGGCTCCGTTGAGGTCTGCGCCGCGGTGGCAGGCGTCTACCCCGCCGAGGACGTACCGGTCTGGCAGCTCGACCTCGAACGGTTCGAGCGCACGGTTCGGCTGAACCTGACCGCCACGTTCCTCACCGCGCGCGCGTTCCTGCGGGCGGTCGAGCAATCGGGCGCAGGGGTCGGGGCGCTCGTCCTGGTCGGCTCGACGGCGGGCCGGTTCGGCGAGGCCGGCCACGCCGACTACGCGGCGGCGAAGGCCGCGATCCAGGGCGGCCTGCTGCTCTCGCTGAAGAACGAGGCGATCCGGCTCGGGCCCCGCGTGCGCGTGAACGCTGTCGCCCCAGGGTGGACGGTGTCCCCGATGACGCGCGGGATGCTCGAGGAGGACGACATCCGCCGGATCACGCGGACGATGCCGCTGCGCAAGGTGGCGACGCCGGAGGACGTCGCGGCGCAGGTCGTGGCGCTCGCCTCCGAACGGATCTCCGGGCATGTCACGGGAGAGCTCGTCACGGTCGCGGGCGGCATGGAAGGACGGCTCCTGCATGCGGACTGACCGCAGATCTGCCGAGGCGCGACCGAGCGCACGTCCCGATCCGAAACACTCGACGCCATGAGGGAAAGCTGGCCGCCCGGCGAGATGGAGCGGGGCGACTATCGCCGCCCCGTCCCGCACTCCCGAAGTCGCGAAGTGATTGCCGTCAGTTCCCGACCAGGAGCTTGTGCCTTGCATCGGCAGTAACGCTGTCGCGCTTGAGCATCGACACGATCCGGCGTAGACTCGGCTTCTCTGCGGCTCCCGGTCCTCGACGAGGAGGCGCAGTTGACGAGCTCCTACGGAGACGTCCCGCATCACAGGCGATGCAAGCGCCCGATCGTGTGTGCGGAGGACGGGTTGGAACGGCTCGGCTGACAGCATCGGCCGGGGTCGGCCCGGCCGACGACGAAAGGAGAGACGCGATGAAGGGTGCACGACTCGCAGAGGTCGGCTACTCGGAGAAGTACCGGCGGCTCGAGCTGTCGGTTCCCTACGGCACGAAGGCGGCCGAGCTCGCGAAGCTCAGCGATCGACTGTTCGTGGACGTGCTCACGCGCCTGCCGCGAGGCTGCCAGCCGTGCCTCTCGGGGGAGGACTTGTTCATCCGGGAGCGGCTCGAGCACGTACTCCAGGTCGACCTCGACTCGATGGAGATCGTCGGTCCGTGAGCTCCGGCACGTCGCCGTCTCCAGCCTTGGCGCGGCAGACGGTTCCCGCGCTCGGCGTCGGCCTGCTCTACAACCCCTCCCTCCCGGAGTACCTGCGGACGAGGCCGGAGACCTTCGACTACGTCGAGGTGATCCCAGAGATGTTCTGGACCGACCGCGGGCACGGCACGGAGCCGCGGTTCGTCGAGCTCGAGGGCTGGGTGGCGATGCTCGACGACATCGCCACCCGCTGCCCTGTCGTCGCCCACAACATCGGTCTCTCGCTCGGGAGCGCAGCCGGCTTCGACGACGACTATCCCGCGCATATCGAGGAGTGGAACCGGCGTTACCGTTTCGCCTGGCACTCGGACCATCTGTCGTTCGTGCGTGTGCAGACGTCCGAGGGTCACGACCACAACGCGGCTCTCGCGGTACCGGTGCCCTACGACCGCGAGGTGCTCGACCTCGTGGCCGAGCGAATCGTCGCCGTACAGCGTGTTGTATCGACGCCCTTCCTGCTCGAGAACAGCGTGTCGTTCGTCGATGTGCCCGAGCAGGAGCTGACCGAGCCGGAGTTCTTGAACGCCGTCGCCCAGCGCACCGGCTGCTCGCTGCTCCTCGACGTGCACAACGTCTACGTCAACGCACGCAACCACGGGTTCGACGCATTGGCGTTCGTCGGCGCGCTCGACCTCGACTACGTGGGTGAGATCCACATCGCGGGCGGGAGCGAGCTCGGAGGCATGTACACGGACTCGCACGCGGGCCCTTGCCCGGAGCCGGTGTGGGAGCTCCTCGAGTGGGTCGTTCCCCGGGCACCGAACCTCGGGGGGATCACGTTCGAGTTCCACGACTCGTACTACCCTCGCCTCAAGGAGGACGGGATCGCCGCTGAGCTCGCGCGCGCGCGAGCCGCGTGGAACCGCCGGCCGGCCGGATGACGCTGCTCGCGTACCAGCGCGCTCTGATCGATCTGATCTCGTCTCCCGCATTCTGCCTCGCGGTACGTGCTGACCCGGAAGCTCTCAGCGGCTACGACCTGTCGAGCCGCGAGCGGCGCCGGCTGATGGCCGTCGTCGCACAACCGGGCATGTCCACGAGTTGCACGCTGTATCGCCTCAACCGCATCACCCCGATCGCGCGCTACCTCCCGCTCACGACATTCCTGCTCGGCGACGCGCTCGTGTCCGAGGCGGAGCGGTTCTGGACGGAAGGGCTGCCGGTCGATCTCCAGTTCGGGCCGGAGACGGAGCGGTTCGGGCGCTTTCTCGATCGACGCGTTGCGGACGGCGAGCTGAGCGACCCGTATCTCGCGGAGATCGTCCGTCTCGAGCTCGCCGTCAACCGCGTGCGGGTGGCCGGGCCCGGCGAGCCGCTCCTGGAAACGGTCTTCTTTCGGCACGACCCGCTCCCGCTGCTCGACGCCCTCGCCGACGGCCGTCGGCCGGATCCGCCGCCGCTCGAGGGCCGTTACGCGCTCGTCGTCGACGCGCGCGACGGCGAGCTCGCCCTGAGAGAGCCCGGCTAGCTGCTCTCGGAGGGGGCTGCGGTCGCAATGTCCGACATGCCCCGGACGGGTGATCTAATGCGGTTCCGCCCGTGACGATGATCCGTCGTGCTCACCGGGCGCTCGATGCGCGAGGGGGCCGGTTCCCGTTTCGACGCGGGAGCCACTCGTGTCGAAGCGGGGCTTTGGCGGCAGCCCCGCTTCGCTCGTTCTGGACGTCGTTAAGGTGCCCCAGGGGTGAGCCGCTTTCTCGACCGACTCCGCGCGGGCCCACCGCTCGTCGCGGACGGGGGCATGGGCGCGCTGATCTCGGCTGCCGTACCGCGGCTTCGCTGCCCCGAGGAGGCGAACCTCCGGGCGCCGGAGGCCGTCGTGTCGCTCCACGTCGGCTTCGTCAACGCCGGCGCGGAGCTGATCGAGACGAACAGCTTCGGGGCCAACCGCCGCAAGCTCGGACGGCTGTTCCTCGAGGACGAGCTCGAGCAGATCAACTCGACGGCGGTGAAGCTCGCGCGCGACGCGCGCGAGGTGACCGGCCGCGACGTCTTCATCGCCGGCTCGATCGGGCCGCTCGGCGAGCCCGCGACCTCCCGCGTGCGCCGTGAGATGTTCGCCGAGCAGGCGGGCGTCCTCGAGGGCCGGGGCGCAGACCTCTTCATGGTCGAGACGTTCTACGACCTCGAGGAGCTCGAGGACGCGATCGAGGCGGTCGGCAGCGTTTCGAGCCTGCCGGTCGTCGCGCTGATGACCTTCGACGAGCAGGGCGAGACCCTGGCCGGCGTCACGGCCCGGGAGGCGGCCGAGCGGCTCGCGGCGCTCGACGTCGCGGCGATCGGCGCGAACCACGGCGCAGGCCTCCTCGCCGCCCTCGGCGCCCTCGAGCAGATGCGCGACCACGGCCCGCCGCTCGCCGCGCTGCCGAACATCGGCCTCGCCAGCCTCGCCGGCGGGCGCGTGATCTTCCCCCACGCGACTCCTGACTACTTCGGGGAGTTCGCCGCGCACGCACGCGACCTCGGCGCACGGCTGATCGGCGGCTGCTGCGGAACGACCCCCGCGGAGATCGCGACCATCCGCGCCGCCGTCGAGGAGGAGCGGCGACCGCGGGCACAGCTCGTGTTCGAGGAGCGGGAGCTCGTGGTCTCGCTCGGTGAGGCACAGCTCGAGACCGGCTTGGCGAGGGCGCTGCGCGAGGGCGAGTGGGTCGTGTCGATCCAGCTCGACCCACCCCTGGGCAGCAACATCCACGGGCTGCTCGAGATCTCACAGGCGCTGAAGGACTCCGGTCGCGTGACCGTCGTCGACATCAACGACAACGCGACGGCACGCGCGGGGATGAGCTCGCTGATGGTCTCGGCGAAGATCGAGCGCGAGTGCGGGCTCGAGACGATCCCGCATCTCACCACGCGCGACTGGTCGGTGATGGGGCTCGAGTCGATGCTCCTCGGCGCACACGCGGAGGGTGTCCGCAACGTCCTCGCGATCACCGGCGACCCGCCCGAGGTCGGCGACTACCCCGGGTCGCGTGGCGTGTACGAGGTCGACGCGATCGGCCTGACGCGGCTCGTCACGCAGCTCAACCGCGGCGAGGACTTCAACGGGCGCCCGATCGACGCGCCGACGTCGTTCTTCACCGGCGTGGCGGTCAACCCCACCGCCGACGACCTCGACCTCGAGATCCAGCGCTTCCGGGAGAAGGTCGACGAGGGCGCGCGGTTCGCGATGACGCAGATCCTCTACGAGCTCGAGTCCTACGACGCGTTCGTCGACCGGCTGGGCGGCGAATGGCCCATTCCCGTCTTGATCGGGATCCTTCCCCTCACCAGCCACCGGTTTGCCTTGCGGCTCCACAACGAGGTGCCTGGCATCCTCGTCCCGCAGTCGCTCCAGGACGCCCTGGAGACCGCCGGACCGCAGGCGGCCGACGTCGGCTTCGATCACGCACGCGGCCTCGTCGACGGATCCCGCGAGAAGGCGAACGGCGTCTATCTCGTCGCGCCGTATCGCCAGCCGCTGCGCGTGCTCGACCTCCTGACGTAGGGGTTTCGCGGAGCGCGTCGATGCTCTAGGCTCGCGGTAGCGCTCGGAGGGAGAACGTGGACGTACCCGCTGACGCTGCGGCAGGCAGGCCCGACGCGGGATCGTCGGCGCGGCCGGTGGGTGACCCTCGCACCTACGACTACTCGTCGCCGACGCATGCGTGCGACGTCGTGATGAAGGGTGGCATCACGAGCGGCGTGGTCTACCCGCACGCGCTGTGCGAGCTGGCGCGGACGTTCAGGTTCGCGAACGTCGGCGGCACCTCGGCCGGTGCGATCGGCGCGGCGGGCGCGGCCGCGGCGGAGTACGGCCGCGACGACGGCGGGTTCCAGAAGCTCGCCGGGCTCCCTGCCTGGATCGGAGGGGGCGACAACCTCTTCCGCCTGTTCCAGCCGCAGCGGGGAACGCTTCCGTACTTCCGTCTGTTCGCGGCCGGGCTCGGAAGGAAAGGCGCCGGGAAGTGGCTCCGGGTCGCAAGCGCCGCGCTCCGCTCCTTCCCGATCGCGGCAGCGGCCGGCGCGCTCCCCGGCGTCGCGCTGATCGTCCTCGCCGTGCTCGCGGGATCGGGAGCGCTCGCCGTCGCGGCGGTGGTCGCGGGACTGCTCCTCGCCGTCCTGGGCCTCGCGATAGCGCTCGCCCTCCGTCTCGTGACAGGACTCCCGCGCGCGCTCGGCGCAAACGGCTTCGGCCTGTGCTCGGGCCTGTCGAGGGAAGCCGACGGCCCACCGGCGCTCACCGCATGGTTCGCGGACCTGATCGACGACCTCGCCGCGAAGCAGGACGGGCCGCTCACGTTCGGCGACCTGCGGTCGAAGGGCATCGAGCTCCAGATGATGACGACGAACCTCACCCACCGGAGACCGCATCGGATGCCCTGGGCGCACCGCCAGCTCTACTTCGATCCCGGCGAGCTACGCCGCCTCTTCCCGGAGCGAATCGTGGCGTGGATGGAGGCGAACCCGCCCGATCCCGAGCAGGGCCGAGAGGGAGAGCGGTGGCAGCGCCTCGTCGCGGCGCTGGCCCCGCTCCGTCCGTTCCCGAGCCCGGACGACCTCCCCGTCGTCGTCGCGGCACGCATGAGCCTCAGCTTCCCGCTGCTCATCAGCGCGGTGCCGCTCCACGCGCTCGACATGACGCTCGAGCGCACGCGCGAAGCGGTCGACGCCGTTGAGGAGGGCCAGACGCCCCCGCAGCCCCTCGTCGCCGAGGTCTGCTGGTTCTCGGACGGCGGGATCGCGAGCAACTTCCCGGTGCACTTCTTCGACACCCCGCTGCCGACGCGGCCGACGTTCGCGGTCGATCTCGACGGGTTCCACCCGGACCACGGCCGCAAGCCCGACGAAAGGGAGAACATCTACCTGCCGTCGTCCAACGTCGGCGGGTTGCTCGACGCGTGGCACCGGATCGACGCGAAGCCCGGGCTCGCGAGCCTGGTCGGGTTCGTGAGCGGGATCGTCCGGACGATGCAGAACCACGTCGACGCGACGCTGACGCACCAGCCCGGATACCGCGACCGGATCGTCCACGTCCACACCGCGCAGGAGGAAGGCGGGATGAACCTGACGATGCCCGACGACGTGATCGACGCGCTGACAAGTCGGGGACAGGCCGCCGGGCGGGCTCTCGTCGAGCGGTTCGCCGAGACGCCCGGAACGTCGCGCGGGCTTTCCTGGGACAACCACCGCTGGGTGCGCTATCGCAGCGCGCTCGCGGCGCTCGCCGAGCAGCTCGAGCGGTTCGCCGCCGCGTGGCGCACCGACTTCGGCGAGGAACGCTCGTACCGGCAGCTCGTCGAGCGCGCGGATGAGGAAGGGCCTGCGGGCTACCGCTTCGGCTCCGAGGCGCAGCGTTCGCTCGCGCTGTCGATCTCCGACTTCCTCGCAGAGATCGGAGATCGGGCAGGACGCGGCCCGGCGCGCGTCGACGCCGGCGCGCCGCGACCCGAGCCCGTCTCGCGCATCGTCCCGAGAGACTGACTACCGCTCGACGCAGGACGTTCGGAGCGGCCGGCCGACGCTCGCCACGGCTTGATTCACGGGCGCGTTCGGGATGGCGTAGCCGTCGTCCGAGCCGCGCCGGTCCGCGAAGACGGTCGCGACGACGCGCCCGCGACCGTCGACGATCGGCCCGCCGGAGTTCCCGCTCCGCACGTCGCCGCGGAGGAGGACGATCGACCGTGACAGCTGGACGCGTCCGTAGGCGTCGCGCGCGTTGAGGACCGAGGTGCGCCCGAGCCTGACCGGCGTGACGCGGTACGGCCCGTTCAGCGGATACCCGAGGAGGGCGCCCGGCTCACCGGGTTCCGGCTCGGCCATTCGAAGGGCTCCTCCACGCAGGCCCGCCACCCGCACCACGGCCACGTCGTTCCGCGCGTCGAAGGCGACGACGCTTCCGTCCCGTGTCTTGTTGTCGTGTCGGTCGACGAGCGGTGAGTCGACGCCGGCGACGACGTGCGCGTTCGTGACGACGAGCCCGGGCCGAACGATCCAGCCCGAGCCCTCGACGCCGAGACCGCAGGCGATGCCTCGGATGCGCACGACGGAGCCTCGCGTTGCCCGCACGTCGGGATCACGCCCGATCGCCGGCACGGGCGGAGGGACGCCCGCCGAAGGGCCTACGAGCGAGGAAAAGGGGTCGATGCGCGCGACCGCGTCCATCACGCGCTCGGGCGGCAACGCCTCTGTGAGCGTCGAGACGACGACGGACTCCTGCGCCAGCCGTCGCAGCTCGCTCTGCCCCGGGACGTAGAGCAGCACCGCGCCGACCGACCAGCAGATCGCGGCACCGATTCCGGCGCCGAGGACGAGACCGCCGACGGTGTCGAGCAGCCGGAGCTGTGGGACGACGGAGAGCGAGCTCCGCGCCGAGCGACCCGCGACCATCCCGAGCGTCTGCCCGAGGATCCCGCCGACGCCCGCGCCGCCGAGCGCGACGAGCGGGACGTAGGCGCTCCCGTCGCCGACGAGACCCGGCGCGATGCGCGATCCGACAATGGCCCCGACGACGAGGCCGAGCAGGGCGAGCACGCCGATCACGAGCCCGCGCCGCAAGCCGCTGACCGCGGCGAGCGCGATGACGACGAGCGCGATCCAGTCTGCGGAGTTCACGTCGCCAGTCTGCCCGCGCGGCCCCGACGGCCACGGTCGAATCCGCCGCGGGTACAATCACCCGGCGCTCGGGGGCGTAGTTCAGTTGGTTAGAACGCCGGCCTGTCACGCCGGAGGTCGCGGGTTCGAGTCCCGTCGCTCCCGTCTCTCGAAATGCCTGCAAATGAGCACTTCGTGTTGTCTGTATTGGCGCAGAGCGGCGCACGACTACACACCTACTGCACACCGAGGCCGCGGTTCTAGCCGGTGCTAGCCGGTGGAGACGGCATCGAGCGTCGCAGTCGTTGTAGCGGTCGAAACACTCACCGGCGGAAGGCCGGCGTTCATACAACCGGCGAGCATTAGGCCGAGGGGAGCGCTGCCAGCGCCCTCTCGACCCCTTCTCGATCAGGCATCCGGTAGTAGGCGCGCCGTCCGCCGCGCGTCGACTCGCCCACCTTCTCCAGGAGCCTGTAGGAGACAAGGCGGCGAAGCCCCGGCTGCCACTGCGGCTGCCCGGTCACCCCGGCGAGCTCCTGGAGAACCCACCGGCCGGCGAACTGGCCGCCGAAGGGCTCGCTTTTGCGCGCCTGCGTGCAAGCGGCCCGCAAGACGGGCACCCAGTCTGGATGTTCGTACGCCAGCCTCAAGACGGCGACTTTGATCTCCTCTTCCACCATGATCGCTCGAATCTATCGGATCTCTCGCGGAAGTTCAATCACTCGTAACCCCGCGGCGCTGCCCGTCGCCGTTTGCCTCGAGGACGACGAGGAAGCTCGGCCCCTACAAGAAGATTCCCGACTGGACAAACGATCCCAGTGGTCGCTGGCAATACTTGTTCGTTCCACTTCCCGGCCGCATCTACATGTCGGGCGAGACCGCCGAGGCGATCGCGCGCCGGGAAATCGAGCGGCTGCTCACACTGCAAGCCCCGCTGTCGCCGCTGGGAACCCGCTACCAAAGCAGCGAGTTGCGGCTGAGGACGTACGTCATCCGCGGCTCCGACTACAAGCTCCGGATGCGAGCTCGAGGCGTGCCTGACGAAGTAGCGAGTCGACACGGGGCGACGGCAGCCTCGAACTGGATATGGGTCACCGAGCTACAGGACCGAGCGGCTGCGCAGGTGAGTCCCAGCTGCGTGGTGGGCGAACTTGTCATTGACGCGACGAGCGACCGTTTCGATCCCCACTTCCTTTTTGCCAACTTCCCGAGGCTAGTCCTCGCCTGGTACGGGAGAAGCATCCCAGAGGCTTTCTCCTCCGGGCAGCGGATCGACGACCTTTACCGCACGGGAGCAGCGCTCCATGCGTGACGCGCATCCGTCCGGGGCTTCGTCGCGCCTCTTCGGGCCTCAATGTCCCGTAGTCATCGGCAGCTAGACCGTCAGAGCACCTGCACCTATCACCAAGGGTATGAAGGTCACCCGACCGCAACCGAAGCCCCGGGCAAGCGTCGGCTCGGAACGAAGATACGACCCGCATCCCCCTCAACTGTGGCGAGTTTGCTGATCGGTTGGCGATTAAGGCCGGACTGGTGGCGCCAACGATCCTTGAAACGGAAGCGCAGCTTCTCATTGATGCGGCGGACGTCCCAGGGCCCGCGCTGACGGTGCTCCGCTACTTCCTCGACGGCCTGCTTGGGTGCGAGCTCGAGCCCTCGGCGGGAAAACACGCCCGAGTCGTGCGTACCTTCCGCGGAATCCAGGTCCTGCAGCCCGAATGGGTCCCCGCCACGCACAGCGCCCTGGAAGTCGTCCCCACCAAGGAATATGCTCATCCTCCCTCGGTGGCGGACCGAGGCTGCGGCAATGGAGACGGCGAAGCCCTTCCCCCTCGCCCTGCGCGAGCTCGTCCTTGAGAACGACCACGCGACGCAGGCCGGCACGCCGAACTGGGCCTCGTTCGCCTCAGAGCTCCAGGGCATCCACTATGAGACTCTGCGCCAGGCAGCCACCGGCAGACGCCGGGCATCGCCTCGGCTCATCGAGGAGTGCGCGCGAGCGCTGCGCATCCGCCCGGACTATTTTCTTGAGTACCGGCTCTATCTCGCCCAACGCGATTTCGACCCTGATGCTGTGGGGTATGACCGTGCGCTCGAACACCTCGCGCTGTGGGCGCGTGCAAGGACCGAACGTCCGCACTCGCGCTGATCCGCCCTCCAGAGCAGATTCCTGGTACGGAAAATAGTCGCATATTGCGATAACTCTACCAGCAGTCTACTTGACATACGCACGGTGCTGCGTACCCTCTCGTCAAGCAACGAGGAGGTCAAGATGATGGCGCTCCGGCCGAGTTCGTTGCTGCGGCGCATGTGCCGGCTCGCGTGCGATCGGGGCGAGACGCCTTCGGACACCGTCCGACGACGACGGTGCTTCCTTCGAGTGTCCCTCTGCGTGAACGACGACGAACCCCAAGTCGGCCCCTCCGAACGCCTACCAGGGTCGACGACAGGTTCAGAGCGAAGTCGACCGCTCACGCGCCGATCTCATCCACCTCGGAGCCAACGAGGAGAATCCAGGCGTCGGGTCCTCTGCCTCGCAGACGGTAACGGCTCTTCAACACGAGGCGCAACCATCCTTACCTCGCGAAGAGTGAATCCTTCCAACCGCCCAGTATCCTCTCAGGGCCTCAGACAACCAGAACGGAGGTTAGGATGCGCGTTCTAACCGCGAAAAGACGTCTTCTTGCGGTGTTCGTGGTCACTGTGGCGACGGTCGGAACGGCCAGTGTTCTGGCGTCGCCTGCCTTCTCATGTGCTGGTGGCGATCCTGGCGAATCATGTGGAGGCGTGATCCGTTGGCAGCCTTCAACTGCGTACACGGGCGGCCTTGCGCAACTCCGGGCGACGGTGCAATCGGTGCCGAGCCCGTCCAATTCATTCGTGAACCAAACGATGTGGATCGTCACGAATAATCAGCAGTCTGGTGGGATCGGAGGCTTTCCGTGGATCGAACTCGGGATCAAGTACGGGTGGGCTAAGGGTGTCGGCAATGTCGGACGGTCGCTCTATTGGTTTGAGTCGAATACCGTACCGACTTCGGCGATGCACATCATCGGAGCCGCGTCGCTTTCAACTAACTACAATGCTAAGATTTCGTACAGCGGCTCGGATAGCTGGGGTGTGTATGTCGACGGCGTGCAGCAGGGCGGGACGTCGCATTCTCAGCCGTGTTGCACGAAACAGCTTCAGGTCGGTGGAGAGCTTCACTCCGCGTCGGGATCGCTCGATGCAACCGGGGTCACGCTTCAGAAGCGACTGGGCGATAACTCGACCTGGACATACGACTGGACTGGCGGCTTCACGTACACGTTTGGGTCGGGCAATCCGCTTGTGCCGTCGTGGACGGTTACCGACAAGTCCATGCGCGTTCACACCTAGGAGGAGCTCCTTTGATTGGAATCGGAAATACTCGACGAGGAAGCATCCGGTTAGGGATCGGCTTCGGCCTCATAGCGATCATGACCGCTGCCGCCGCAGCCGCTGCCTACTCAACCGATCAGAAATCGAAGTCTCAGATCAATGCGAAGACGCAACATGAGGTACGCGCCCCGAGTCCCACCGATCTCGTGGAGTACCGCCAGCTAGCTATTGCCAAAGCAACGGAGTTTGGTGACGCAAGTCCAGCGGCGATCAGGCTTGTGGCTACAACCCGAGCAGCTGCGAATAGCCTGGATACGGGCGCTACAGTGAACACCGATCAAGACGTGTTCATGATCTCGCAGCGCGGAAACTTCACATGGTCGGTAAGTGACCCAGACGGAGTTGGGCGGACGCTAAAAGGATCCGTATTGACGATTGTATTTGATTCTGAGACAAAGGCTGTGACTGACGTCAGCCTCGGAGATACAGAACCCAACCTCGCGCAACTCGGCCCCGTGATTGATCTGACGAAGTAACGACCAGCCTCAACCCGGGTCGGGTTAGTTTTCCGGCGTCATCCGGCAAGGACGCTCACGCCAAGCCACTCATCCCTCGCGACCCAACAGCGCGGCCATGATCCCCGCAACGGGAACCCCTTTGCAGCCTCCTCCGAAGCGGCGGGGAATCACTGATCCGCGAGCATTGGCCCGGTCCCGAGAACTCGCTCGCGCTCGTCCTTCGCCTCGCAGTCTGAATGAGATGACCGCCTATGGCGTCGGCCAGGGCTCTCCGCGGTGGAGGAAGTCGCGGAGGACGGAGTTGAGCTGATCGGACACGCAGTGCCGAGGCGACGAACACGAGGTCGTCGGCGTCCACTTGCACGTAGGAGGTTGATCATCCTTCAGGTGGAACGTCCTCCATGGCTCCTTGTTCTGGAATGCGGCTCACGGCCCTGGTTGCCTCAGCCGCCAACAGGTCCACTACACGCGTACTACACCGGCCCTGCCGGGTCGTTGCCGGTCACACCCGGTCACAGCCGGTTCGCCGATCCAAGAATCGGCTGCTGCGGCCGGTAAATCCGGGTCGTAGCCGGCTGTAGCCGGTCGCGCCGTACCGGCCTGTCACGCCGGAGGTCGCGGGTTCGAGTCCCGTCGCTCCCGTTCTCGAAGTCCCGGCGTGGTCTTCTGCGCGTTCGCGCGATGGGGCGTGGATGGGGTCGTGAGCGCGTCGAGCGCGTCGAGAACGCCGCGGTTCGCGTCCGGGAAGAGGTGGCCGTAGAGGTCGAGCGTGACGCGGATCGAGGAGTGGCCCATCTGCGCCTGGAGGTACTTCGGGTGCGCGCCGGCGGCGACCATCAGCGCGGCGTACGTGTGGCGCAGGTCGTGGAAGCGGAAGCCGGTCAGCTGCCCGACGCCAGCAGCGACGCAGACGCGCAGCAGCGGGGCAGACGCGAGAAGGAACGGCGCCACGCCCCGAGTCCCGTCCCACCGCCGGCCGCGGCCGATGGCCACGTGCTCGACGGACCGATCGAGCGCCTCGTCTACTCCCACGAGTAGGCCGCGCAGGCACTCGGAATCAGCCTGGCCACCCTCGACTGGCGCGTCGTCCCCGCGATCGCGACCGTGAAGACTGAGTGGGGCGCGCGCCTCATCCCCGCAGCCGAGTTCGAACGCTACTTGGCCGCGCGCACCGTGGAACCGCGGGCGCCGCGCGGGCGACGAGCCCGCTCAGGCCGCAGGTCGACGCTCCCGCCCGAGGTGGTCGCGCGCATCCGCCGCGAGCGCGCACAGGGAAGCAGCCTCGCCGAGATCGCCAACCGGCTCAACCGCGACGGTATCCCCACCGGCCAAGGCGGACGCCAATGGTGGCCGTCGACGGTACGGACGGTCCTCGTGCGCTCGAGCCGACCTCTTCCTGCGCGGGCGGCAACGCATAACCGCGCATCGGAGCCGTCGCCCATGGAGGCAACAGACGAAGAAGGTTCTGTCCGCCGGCATCCATAGACTGGCTCAGCCCTGAGGTGATCCTCGGGCATTCTCCGCTGGAGCTCCTGCAGCTCGGGCATCGGCTCGAGCCCGAGCTCCCCCGAGAGCCTTCGCCTGCACGCCTGGTAGGCATCGAGAGCCTCTGCCTGGCGACCAGAACGGTACAGCGCCAGCATCAGCTGCAACACCAGCTGTTCCCGGAAGGGGTGCGCCTCGACGAGCCCCTCGAGCTCAGAGACGAGCTCGGCACCGCCGCCGAGGTCGAGGTCTGCCGCGATGCGCTCTTCGATTGCGACAAGTTTCTCTTCCTCCAGGCGATCGGCTTCGACGCTCGCAAACGGCTCGTCCAACACGTTCGCCAGTGCCGCGCCTCTCCAGAGCGACAACGCATCGCGGAAGCACTCGGCCGCCACGGCCGCGTCACCCCGGGACGAGGCGATGCGGCCGCGGTCGGCCAACGCCCGGAACTCGGCAAGCTCGAGCTCGCCCTCCTCCACAAGAATGACGTAGCCCGGCGACGGTCGGACGATCCTGTCCGAGCCGAGTACCGCCCGCAGCCTCGACACATAACTGTCGAGCGAGCGCCTGGCACCTTCGGGCGCGCGTTCGCCCCAGAGACCTTCAACGAGCCGATCGCGCGACACGATCTCGTTCGCGCGCAGGAGCAGCAAGGCCAGGAGCGCCCGCTGCCTCGGTCCGCCAAGCGCGAGCTGCCTGCCGTTGGACACCGCCGCAACCGGCCCCAGCAGCATGAACTCCACGCGCCCAGAAGAGCACGCCTGCAGGGCAATTACAAGCATTCTGCAACGGCAGCGCGGGATCGTCGGCGGGACGGGATTTCTCACCGACGGCCTCGAGAAGGGAGATCGGTCAGGGCGCGACCTTCTCGAGCTGGATGAAGCGTGTCGGGCGAGTGGAGACGCAGATCATCGACTTCCAGCGTCCCAGGCGCTTCTCGACTCGGGACCGGTCGCGGGGAATGGAGGGAGGATTCGACTTTCGCTTCCAGCCGAGGAACGGGGGTACCGAGCTCTCGCTGGGCGCACGCATGCGGCCTCACGGCCCGATGCGGCAGCTGGAGCCCGTGATGCGTCCGATGATGAAGCGGATGCTCAACGAGCTGCCGGAGAAGATGCGGCGCGGCCTGGAGGCGTCTGCTGAATAGCGCATTCCCGTCCCTCCTGAGGCGTGCGTGAGGTGACGACGGGTCCGCGTCCCAAGTTCGAACATTTCCGAGGAGTTCTCGTGCGACTTTCGAGGCCTAGAGGTTTCGACGATCGCACACGGCTGACAGCTCGGCTTAAAGCCCGTTGACCTGTATCTGTTTGAAAAACAGACAACACACGGCGGGTACGAGACGGGTACATCAGCGAGGGCGCGTGCGGTCACGCGCGGGGCACTCCCGGCATACGGTGTCGACTTCGCCTTTCGGATCGACCAGCAAGACGTGCTCGACTGGATTCTCGAAGTCGCGGCTTCGGAGGGCGAGACGATCAGCGTGGTTCCGCTTTCGTAACCACACGCAGAGACCGAGAGCACCGGCGCGGCAGCGGAGCGCCGATCCTCTCAATCAGCCCACGTGCCTCCTTTCGTCGAACTCGTGGCAGAGCCGACGATGATGAGCGGCGCGGTGGCTTGAGGCCGGCCGCAGCGCCGCGACGTGTTCGGGGTCAGCGGCATCGGCTGGGAATCCTCGCCTGCAAGTTCACGCCGTGGACTGGTCCGTGTTGCCGAGGCGGGCCGTCGCCAGACCGACGAAGTCGGCGAGCGTCGGCGGATAGTCCAGGTGCGGAGGGAGGCCGATGCCGGGGCCGCTAGGCGCTCGCAGGAGCCCGTCGGCATCGACCTCCATCGGGCGCCTCACTGGGTTGGAGGTGACGAGCGACTCGTAGAAGGTGGTGTTCGGGATGGCCATGCAGAGATGCCGAGCCTCCATGTCACCGCCGAGCACCTCGGCCCGGACTCGGAACGCATCCGCGAGGTGCGCGATGCGCATCGAGCCGGTGATTCCACCTCGGGTCGAGGCACCGGTCCGGACTCCGAAGGTCGCCGCACCGGACGCGATGAAGTCCGCGGAGTTCATGTGGGCGCCGTCGGAGGTCTCTGCGACGAGCAACGGGACACGCACGGCGGCCGCGAGAGCCCGGTACGCCGAGACGCTGAACTCGCGGATCGGCTCCTCATACCAGTAGTAGCCCGCCTCGGCGAGCGCATGGCCGAGGTACACCGCGTCGGGCAGGTCGAAGCCCGCGGAGCCGTCGTACATCAGGGGAACGTCGGGGCCGACCTGGTCGCGAAGCGCTTGGCAAAGTGCTGCGTCGGCCCGGGCGTCCCCCCAGGCGTGAAGCTTGATCGCTGTGTAGCCGACCTCCAGGCACTGCTGCGCGACGTCGAGGTACTCGGAGGTGTCGCCGAAGGTTACCGTCGAGGCATACGCCGGGATCTCGGTCCGGAAGCCGCCGAGCAGCTGCCATACGGGCTGGTCGACGAGGCGTCCGGCAAGGTCCCAGAGGGCGGAGTCAATGACCCCGAGCATTGGGAGTGGAAGCTCCTCGGTGCGGTCGATTTCCCAGATGCGGTGCCAGAGCAGCTCCCGCTGGAGTGGATCGAGTCCCACCAGCTGGCCGCGGAGGACGCGATCAACGATGTCCTGCGCCGCTGCCGCCACGCCGGGACGCGTTGCGATCGCTGCTCCCACGGCCCCGTCGTCCGTGCTGATGCGGACGACGGCCGCCTCGCCGTTTCGGGGCGAGCCAAGCAAGCCGCGTCGCCACGCGAAAGGAGGTTCCGCTCCCGGAAGATCGACCGTGAAGCACTCCACGTGGGTGATCTTCACGGCCGCAAAGATAATATCTAGTACGTGTTGGTCAAAACGGGCTCACGCGTGCGCGAGAATCGCTCCCTGATTCTTCGTCCGAGCGCCTCGGCCTGCGGCGCAACCATGCGCGCACGATGTGACCGTTCATCGCGGCCTCGGCGCGCTCGGCGTTTCGGTCGAGGAGGCAGTCGAGAATCTCTTTGTGGTCGACGTTCGAGAGCGTGCAGTCTTCTTCTTTGAAGTCGCCGAGATAACGAACGCTCCGATAGCCCTCGGCAAGCATGTTGAGCACTGCGGCTCGAGCGAGCCTGTTGCCCGACGCGCGCATAATCGCCTCGTGGAATTCGAGATCGAGCTGGACGTGGCGCGGCGGGTCAGAAGCCGCAGCCTCGAGCTGCTCGTAAATCCCGGAGATCTCGGCGAGTTGCTCGTCGGTTGCGCGCGCCGCTGCTTGTGCCGCCATCTGCGATTCGAGCGTGCGCCGCATGTCGACGAGGTCCTCGAGAATCGCTAGCTCGGCATCGTGGCGAATCACGGCCGCGAGCACGACAGGGTTGAGCAAGTCCCAATCCTCGAGTGGGCGCACGATCGTCCCCTGACCCTGCTGCGAGCGAACCAGGCGCATCGCTTCGACTGCCTGGACAGCCTCCCGCAGGACGGTTCGACTCGCGCCGTACTTCTCGCAGAGGCGTCCCTCCGGCGGGAGCAGGTCTCCGGCCTCGAGCTCCCGGCCGGCGATGCGGTCGACGAGGTCCTCAACCACCGCAAGCGCCATTCGCTTCGGCCGACGCTGCCAGGCGGGGCCCGAGAGGTCGCGGGTTTTCGTTGCTGCAGGTTCGTCGTTCACGTCTGCACCGTAGCCGACCTGGTATCTAGCTGAGAGGTATGAGGTATCAGACGAGGTGACGTTCATCCATCGACTGCCGGGTTCGGGTCCCTGTTGGCCATCGCCCGGACGAGCTCGTCGACGTCGACTTCTTCCCGGGTCCAAACCGTCTTGACCTTGCCGTGCTCGAGGATCGTGAACGTGTCTCCGACGCGGTATGCGTGCACCGGGTTGTGCGTTACCAAGATGACCCCGACTGAGCGTCTTGTCGTCTCTCCGATGTAGCGGAGCACGATCTCCGACTGGCGGACGCCGAGCGCCGAGGTCGGCTCGTCGAGGATCAGCACCTTCGCGCCGATGTGCACGGCGCGCGCGATCGCCACGCATTGCCGCTGGCCCCCGGACAACGTCGCCAAGGGCCGTGATGCGTCGACCAGATCGACTCCGATTGCCTTCAGCTCGTGCTCGGTGATCAGCTTTGCTCTCGCGACGTCGAGCCACCGGAGCGGGCCGTAGCCTTTGACGGGTTCCGCTCCGAGCACGAAGTTGCGATAGATCGGGAGGATCGGGACCAGTGCGAGATCCTGGTAAACGGTCGCGATGCCCGCTGCGATGGCGTGCCGCGGATGCGTGAAGGCGACCGGCGTGTCTTCGACGAGAAGCGAGCCTCCGTCGGGCTGGATTGCGCCGGACAGGATCTTGATCAGTGTCGACTTGCCGGCGCCGTTGTCCCCGAGCAGACACGCCACCTCGCCTGGGCGAACCGAGATCGATACCTCCTGCAGGGCGTTGACGGGCCCGAACGACTTGACGATCCCCTCGGCGCGGAGCAGCACCGGCTCGGATGTGCTCATCCTGTGTCCCGTTTCAGCTGCTGGTGGCGCACGTACTGGTTGATTGCCACTGCCACGAGGAGAACCGTGCCGAGGAAGGTCAAGAACCAGTTCGAGTCGATGTTCGTGAAGAAGAATCCCTGGCTGACCATCCCGAACAGGAGCGCTCCGAACAACGTGCCGATCGGTGATCCGGCGCCGCCGCTGATCAGGGTGCCGCCGATGACGGCGGCCACGATCGTCTGAAATTCCATTCCCGGCCCACGGTTGACGTCGGCTTGGTTGACTTCGAGCGAGGAAAGCGTCGCCACGATTACGGCCGCCACCGGAACGGCCGTGAAGAGCGCAACCTTCACACGGCGCGCGTCCACGCCCGATCGGACCGCCGCGTCCTTCGATCCACCCACGGCGTAAACCCAGTTGCCGAACCGCGTGCGATGGAGGACCCACGCCGCGAAGGCGCTGATCCCGAGCCACCACCAGACTGACATCGGGAGTCCTCCGGCGTTTCCGCGGAAGAGTCTCGCAAGCGAGCTGTGAGCGGACGCGTCGGTGATCCCGGTGATCGAGGTCTGGTTCGTGTACGACTTCGTGAGCGCCAAGGACGTTCCCTGGAGTGCCCACATCATCGCCAACGTCACAAGGAACGAGGGGATGCCGGAGGTCACGACGATCAGCCCATTCGTGAGCCCGATCGCCGCGGCGACACAGAGCGCGACGAGGAAGCCGGCCCAGAACGGCCAGTCCTGGTCGACGACGAGAAATGCCTCGACGATGCCGACCGTCCCGACGGCTGCACCGACTGAGAGGTCGAACTCGCCCGCCACCAGAAGCAATGTCACCGGTGCCGCGAGGATCCCGATGTTTGCGGCGACGTCGAGATAGGTGGTGGTCCCGAGTCGCGACAGGAAGCCGCTGCCGCCGGCCTCGAGCGCGAAGAAGATGAAGACCGCCACTGTGCCGGCCACGGCAACCAGCTCGGGTCGCCGTAGCAGCAGCCTGACCGCCCCCGCGAGCACGCCTCGTTGCTTGGCGGGGGCAGTCGAGTCGGGGGAGGCGACCCTCGTCCTGGCGGAGCTCAACGGCTAGTGGAGGCCTTCACTCGCGTACGTCACGAACCTTCCGACGTTGTCCGGCGTGACGAGCGTCGGACCGACGGGCGTGAAAAGCCTCGGCGGCGTGAAGCCGCCCCGTAGGTAGAAGACCATTTGCTGCACCGCCAAGAAACCTTCGAGGTACTGCTGCTGCACGATTGCGAAGTCCATCTGCTTCGCCTTCAACGCCTTCACGACGAGGGGCGTCAGGTCGATCGACGTCCAGTGAATGGCGGCCGCCTTGCCTCCGAGGAAGGACCGCACGGCCAGCATTGACGGGTTCAGCGCGGAGCCGATCGAGAAGACGGCGTCCACGTTCTTGCCCTTGAGCATCGCCGCCTTGAGGATGTTCGTCATCTTCGACGTGTCGTTCAGTGCATTCGTCGGCACGCCGACCGTGTCGACGGTGCCTCCGAAGCCGGCCTTGAAGCCGGCGTTTCGTTGGTCGGCGAGCGGGATTCCCGGCTGCGTCGTGAAGAGGACCGCATGCTTGAGACCCAGAGCCCGCAACTTCTGGCCACCGACATATCCGAGGTTGTACTCCTGGTTGCCGACGAAGGTGAGCGCCCCCGTAGCTCGGGCCTGCCCGTAACCGGTGTTGGTGAGGATGACGGGAATGCCGGAACCGCTGATCTCCTTCAGCGTGGCGTTGAGGCCCGTTGGAGCTGGGTTGGACGCAATCAGCCCGTCGGGCTTTGCCGCCTGGGCGTTCTTGAGCAGCGTGATCATGTCCGCGGCGTTGAACGAGATGCTCGAGAGGCCGCGGTAGGTGCAGCTGACGCGGAACTGCCGGCACGCCGCGTTGAACCCGTTGACGATGATGCTCCCGAACGGGTCGGAAGCCGGCAGCTGGCTGACGTAGATGATCTTCAGCGGGCGGCCCTGAGGAAATGAGCTCTGCGCTGCGGCCCCAGCGCTCGTCGCTACAGCCGTCGCCACGAGCGCCAGACCCCCCGCCGCGGCACTAGCGACCCGGACGAGGCGTGAGCGGCTCCTGCGTCGCATGATGCCTCCCAACTTAGTAGATGTATTATGTAGCATCTTTCGCGGCAACCTACGACCTTCCGACGGGCTTGTCAAGCAACCCCTCGCCTTGCTCATCGCGATCAATCGCCCCACGTGACGCGCTCGACCCCCATCGACGGCTACGCAGCGCCGGGTTTAGAGGGCGTTGTCGTGGAGTTCGAGCGCAACTTCAGCGACCGGGGCGACGTTGGTGCGGCGTTCTGCGCCTGGAGCGCCGAGGGCCCGCTGGTCGACCTCTGGGGCGGGGTCGCCGACGTCACGACTGGACGACCTTTCGAGCGCGACACGCTTCAGGTCGTCTTCTCGTGCTCGAAAGGCTTGGTGGCGATCTGCCTGCTCGTCCTGGTCGACACAGGACGGCTCGACCTCGCGGAGCCGGTCTGCACCTATTGGCCGGAATTCAGAAAGGAACACATCCTCGCGCAGCACGTGGTGGCGCACACGGCGAGGCTGGCCGGCCTCGACTCGCCCGTGTCGTTGGACGAGATCCTCGACGCCCGCCACATGTCGGCGCTCCTTGCGCTGCAGGCACCCAGCAAGGATCCGCGAGCCGCCCTGACCTACCACCCGTTGACGTACGGCTGGCTGTGCGACGAGTTGATCGTGCGGATCGACGGTCGGACAGCCGGCGAGTTCTTCGCGCAGGAAGTGGCCGCTCCGCTGGAGCTCGAGCTCTGGCTCGGCCTTCCAGTCCGGCACGAGCATCGCGTCGCCCGGCTCGAGCTCGCCGACACATGGCCCACCTTGCCGATGTTGTCCCCGAGGGTGCTCGCCTCCGACAGCTTTGTCCGCTCGATCTGGGGCAACCCGGCTGTGCTCACGCGCGAGAGCTTCCCCTGGAACGAGCCTCGCTTTCGAGCCGCAGAGGTACCAGCCGTGAACGCGGTCGGCACAGCGCGTGCGCTGGCGAAGCTCTACGCCAACCTGCATCACGTGTTGTCACCGCAGACGCTCGCGCTGGGGACGTCGACCCTCTCGCGCGGATGGGACGAGGTCGTCGGGCTGCCGCGACGGTTCGGCGCCGGGTTCCAGCTCCACACCGAGCTGCGGCCGTACGGTCCCGCCGAGGACGGCTTCGGGCACACCGGAGCGGGCGGCTCGGTCGCGGGGAGCTGGCCATCGCTCGGAATCGGCTTCGCTTATGTGATGAACCGCCTTCGCGACGACGAGGGCGACAATCGGCGCGCGACCACACTTCTCGACGCTTTGCACGCAGCGATCACCGCCGGCCAGCGCCCTCAGCCGGTACGTTCGCAATAGGGACGACGCCCCGTGATCGCCTCCCGCCTACGCGTGAGCCTCTCGGGGACATCGGATGTATCTTTCTGGATGGCGCGAGGATGACCCTTTTTTCGCAAATCCCGGCAGAAAGATCGGATCTTTCGGCCGTGGATGCCCACCACCACCTGTGGAACCCGGCGCGGGTCGCTCTCCCCTGGATGGGTCCCGAGCACGAGGCGATCAACCGCGTCTTCGAGCCGCCCGACCTCGCCCCCCTCTTGGCCGCG
>Ga0081539_10002646_pt1 | contig 24450 bp, 20 predicted proteins | sample TabmetS4T2R2_FD_71023 | JGI IMG/M metagenome (GOLD analysis project Ga0081539, IMG submission 71023) | Tabebuia heterophylla rhizosphere microbial communities from the University of Puerto Rico - S4T2R2 | ecosystem: Host-associated > Plants > Roots > Rhizosphere ...
CGTCCCCCCCGCCTATTTTGAACAGCTGCTTTTTTTGGTTGTAGGTCGGGGGGGAGCCGATCCCGTAGATGCAGGAGACCGAGGCGACGATGATCACGTCGCGGCGGGCGAACAGCGAGGCGGTGGCGGCGTGGCGCAGGCGGTCGATCTCGTCGTTGATCGAGCTGTCCTTCTCGATGTAGAGGTCCTGGGCGGGGACGTAGGCCTCGGGCTGGTAGTAGTCGTAGTAGGAGACGAAGTACTCGACGACGTTGTCGGGGAAGAACTCGCGGAACTCGTTGCAGAGCTGCGCGGCCAGCGTCTTGTTGTGCGCGATTACGAGCGCCGGACGCTGCACCTCGGCGATCGTCGCCGCCATCGTGAAGGTCTTGCCGGTGCCGGTGGCGCCGAGCAGGGTCTGGAAGCGCTCGCCGTCGCGCAGCCCCTCGGCCAGCCCGGCGATCGCCTTCGGCTGGTCGGCGGTCGGCGTGTAGGCGGGGTTCAGCTTGAACTCGGGCAAGAGACGAACATAGCGGGCGCGGCACCCGGCCCGGCCATCCCGCGGTTCCTTTGTCCTGCCTGACCGGACTAAGGAACCGCGGGATGAAAGACTGCCCGGCGTGGACCGCTCCCGTACCGGGCTCGGCGTCTTCTTCGTCCTCGCCGGCCTCAACCACTTCGCGCAGCCGCGCTTCTACGAAGCGATCGTGCCGCCGCCGCTGGACGAGCAGCGCCAGGAGATCAACGCGATCTCCGGCGCGGCCGAGATCGCCGGCGGACTCGCGGTCCTCCACCCCGCCACCCGCGGGCTCGGCCGCTGGTGGCTGCTGGCGCTGCTGGCCGCGGTCTTCCCCGCCAACCTCCACATGGCGGTCAACCCGGAGCAGATCCGCGGGCTCGACCTCAAGAAGGTGCCGCGGTGGGCGCTTTGGGCGCGCCTGCCCCTGCAGCCTCTGGCGATGCTTTGGGTGTGGCGGGCGACCCGTCCTCGCCGCTGATCGGCTCGCGTTCGGTCTTCGCCCAGCTGCCGCTGCCGAACAGCTGCCGCGCGGTCGAGCGGACCAGGACCGGCCAGATGAACCAGGTGTAGAGCGTGTAGACCTGGGCGATCAGGATGCCCAGGAGCCAGCCGAAAGGCCCCTCCTGCGAGCGCGCGGCGATGCAGCCCATCACGGTCCCGCCGAAGGCGAGCAGGTAGAAGAAGACAAGCTGCCAGGTCGGGCCGGCGCCCCAGAACGGGGCCTCGCCGCTGATCGCCAGGAACAGCGCCCCGACCAGGCCGAGCCCGACGATTCCCTGCCAGAACGGCATCAAGAGGTAGGCGAGCTGCTCCAACCGGGCCGGCAGCGAGACCGGCGCGTGGGTCACCGCCTTGCGCAGCGACATCGCCTGCAGGTTGCCCTGCGACCAGCGGGTGCGCTGGCGAAACAGCGGCCGCAGCTTCGAGAGCCCCTGCTGGTGGACCTCCGCCCGCAGGTCCTGACGGCCCTCCCAGCCAGCGGCGATCAGGCGCAGTCCGAGGTCCTGGTCCTCGGTCAGCTTGTCGCGCCACGGGCCCTCCTCGTTGGCGATCGAGTCGAGCGCGCTGAGCCGGTTGAACTGACCGTTGCCGCCCATCCCGGCGGTCCCCCAGTGGTCGCGGCCGGCCTGGAAGAGGTGGCCGTAGACGGCGAACTCGACGTCCTGCAGCCAGGTCAGCGGGTGCTGGCGGTTGTAGATCCGGACCAGCGACTGGACGCCGCCGACCTCCGGCTCGGCGAAGTGCGAGGAGGCCCAGTGCGGCGCCGCCGGCTGCAGGCGGCCGTCGGCGTCGACGATGACGACGATCGTGCGCTCGCGATCCTCGTGGTCGCGCAGGGCCCGCCAGGCGTAGTTCAGGGCCGCTGCCTTGCCTTTCTGCGCGTCCGGCTTGACCCGGTGCAGGACGAAGAGGTCGGGATGGTCGATCCCGGCGAGGACCTCGGCGGTGCGGTCCTCGGAGCCGTCGTCGATCACGATCACCCGCCGCCGCGCGACCGGCAGCTCGACCAGGCGCTGGACCGAGTCGGCGATCGTCACCTCCTCGTTCATCGCCGGGACGAGAAAGACCCAGGAGAAGGCGTCGGCGCCCTCGGGGGGCGGCTGCGGCGGGCGCACGATCGCCTTGTGGCCGCGCAGGAACAGGATCGTGGTCCAGAGGAACATCGCGACGACGACGACCAGGCAGACCGTGAATAGGGCTGCCCAGAAAGCCGGCAGGCCCTCGAACGGCCAGGCCGGCGTCGCCAGGGCCAGCGGCGCCAAGGCTCAGCCCTCGATCAGGTAGCTCGACTCGGGTTCGGCGGTCTCGGCGGCGGCGTCGGTGACGACGACCTCCTCGACCTCGACCGCGACGTCGGGCTCCCCGAGCGCCGCCTTCAGCTGCTCCAGCTCGACGTTGCGGTTCGGCTTCCAACCGGCGGCCAGAGCGACCGTGGCGCGGCTGTAGCCGGGGCCGAACTGGCTCGGCGGGTCGCTGCCGCGGAGGATGTGCTCGAGCGCGCCGATGATCCGCTGGGCGGCGTGGCCGTCGCCGTAGGGGTTTTCGGCCGCCGCCATCTCCGCGTAGGCGGCCTCGCTCTCGAGCAGGCGCGAGCCTTCGGCGAAGATCAGGTCCGGGTCGGCGCCGACCAGGCGCAGGGTGCCGGCGGCGAGGCCCTCGGTGCGCTCGGTGGTCTCGCGGGTGACGAGGACCGGCTTGCCGAGCGAGGGCGCCTCTTCCTGGATCCCACCGGAGTCGGTGATCACCATGTGGCAGCGCCCGAGCAGGCGCGAGAAGGTCGCGTAGCCGAGCGGCTCGGTCAGCAGCACGTTGTCGAGCCCGGTCAGGCGCTGGGTCAGAACCTCGCGCACCTTCGGGTTGGGATGGACGGGAAGCACGAAGTGGACGTCGGGCTGGGCGCGGGCGAGGCGGGCGATCCCCTCGGCGATCCCGCGCAGGCCGTCGCCCCAGTTCTCGCGGCGGTGGGCGGTGACGACGACGATCCGCGCGTCGCCCTCGTCCAGCGCCCGCAGCTCCGGGTTGGCGAACTTGATGTCCTCGAGCCCCGAGGACCAGCGCAGGGCGTCGATCCCGGTGTTGCCGGTGACGAAGACCTGGCCGACCGGGACGTTCTCGCGGACCAGGTTCTGCAGGTTGGCCGAGGTCGGGGCGAAGTGCATCGCGGCGATCGTCGAGATCACCTGGCGGTTCAGCTCCTCGGGGAACGGGGTGAGGTTGCTGCCGCCGGTGCGCAGCCCGGCCTCGACGTGCATCACCGGGATCCGCAGGTGGAAGGAGGAGAGCGCCGCCGCCATCGCCGAGCTGGTGTCGCCGTGGACGAGCACGGCGGCGGGGTGCTTGCCGCTGAGCACGTCGGTTTCGGAGGCCGGCTCGTCGAAGTCGATTTCGAAGTGCTCGACGCAGAAGTCTTCGAAGCGCTGCATCACCGAGGCGACCCGCTCGTTCAGGTTGGCGCGCCGCGAGCCGGCCCAGAGGGTGACGTCCGGCTTGATCCCGGCTAGCTCGAAGATGTACTCGACCAGGCGGTTGTGCTGGCCGGTCGAGACGACGATCGGTTCGAAGGTCGGGTGGTCGCGCAGGGCGACGATGATCGGGACCAGCTTGATCGCCTCGGGCCGCGTCCCGACCACGATCGGGACGACGAGTTTGTGCTCGGGCAGGAGATTGGAAGCCGATTCGTGCATGCCTGGGGCAGATATCGGTGCCTGGCGGCCAAACTTGAGACCTGCAGGCCAACGAGGGGCAAGCAGTTCAAGGAAGAGCGAGGGAGCGTGCTTTGCACGTGACCGAGCGATGACGCCGAAATGCGCTGGCCCTCGCTGGCCTGCTCAGCCGAAGATTTCTTCGAGGAGGTCGCCGGCGGGGCCGAGGAAGTTCTGGAAGGTTTCGAAGGCCGAGCTGGCGTCTTCGACCAGTTCGATCGCCTGGTCGAGCGGGATCTGCTCGATCGTCGCCCGCAGCGGGCCGGCGACCAGCGGGCTCAGCGCATCGGCGTCTTCGGCGTCCTGGATCGCCCGCAGCAGGCCGGCGCGGATCGCCTTCGCGAACTCTTCGGCGCCGATGTCGTACTCGTCGAGGAACTTCTGGCGCGCCTCTTCGCTCGGCAGCGCCCGGGCCAGCTCCTCGCGGCTGACCCCGAGTTCGCAGGCGGCCCCGTCCAGGGCCGAGAGCGAGAACTGCTCGGCGACCTCCTGCAGGCTGCCGGGATCGCGCCATTCGCGGTGCTTGCAGGGGTCGGCGGTCGCCTTCGGCGTGTAGGAGGAGCCGCCGGCGGCGAGGTAGGCGCCGACCAGGATCAGCGAAGCGAGGACCGAGCAGCCGACCAGCAGCTGGGAGCGGAAGCCCGCGCTCACAGATCCACCCTCCGGGCGAGGCCGATCGGGATCAGCGCCAGCAGGCCGATTAGGGCGGCGAGGCCGAACGAGGGGCTGAAGGCGTGGGTGGCGCCGCGGTCGAGCTGGTCCTGCAGTTCGTCGCGCAGGGTTTCGACCTGGGCGCGCTGCTCGGGGTCCTCGGGCAGCGGCTTGAAGGCTGGGCCGATCGTCGGCACTTTGCCTTTCTCGCCGTCGAGCTGCTCGGAGATCCGGCCGGCCAGCTCGATCTTCAGCAGCGGCGTCACTTTCGAGTCGAGCAGGACCGCGGTGCCGGCGTCGATCGCGTCGTCGCGCTGCTGGGCGATGTCGGCGGTGAAGACCGGGGTCAGGGCGAGCAGGCCGATGACGACGCCGGCGTGCCGGGCGGAGATCGTCCAGCCGCCGTGGATCGCCTGCGGGGCGCGACCGCCGAGCGCGGTCTCGGTCAGCGCCGAGAGGACCAGCGAGAGGCCGATCCCGACCAGGATCTGCGGCGGCACGGTCAGCCAGACCTCGGCCTTGGGCAACAGCGCCAGCCCGCCGAGACCACCGGAGACGAGGATCGCGCCGGCCGCGGCGCGGGCCTTGGCGGAGGGCACGAGCGGGTCGAGCCGGCTGCCGAGCAGCGCCGCCAGCGGCATCACCGAGACCACGATCGCGGCCCCGATCGGGGTCAGGCGCCAGCCCTCGATCAGCAGCAGGACGAGCAGGAAGAGCGCCGCCGCGATCGCCGCCGAGACCATCGCCAGGGCGAGGTTGGCGGCGAGGTGCGGGCGCCCGGCCGGGCGCAACTCGGTCTCGATCACCCGGGTCGCCATCTCATGTTTGGCGACCGCGAGGATCGGAACCGCGGCGGCGAGGGAGATCGGCACCTGGATCAGGAAGATCGACTGCCAGGAGACGAGCTCGGTCAGGAGGCCGCCGACCGCGGGACCGAGCGCCGCCCCGGTGGCGCCGGCGCTGGCCCAGATCGCGGCCGCCCGCTTCTCGGAGCCGACCGTGGCCGGCAACAGCTCCAGCGCCGCGGTGACCGCGGCGGCGCCGCCGAGCGCCTGCACGCAGCGGGCGACGATCAGCGTGGCCAGCTCCTCGGAGACCCCGCAGGCGAAGCCGGCACCGGCGAAGATCGCCAGCCCGATCGCGGCGGTGACCCCGGGGCCGACCCGGCGGGCGACGTGGGCGGCCGGGACCGCGGCCAGCGCCATCACGAGGTTGAAGGAGACCAGCACCCAGGTGACCCCGGCGACGCTGGTGTCGAGTTCGCGGTAGATCTCGGGCAGCGCGAGGACGACGATCGAGGAGTCGGCGAGGACGATGCCGACCGCCAGCGCGAGCGCGGCGACCCGTGGCCTGGCGTCGGCGGCGCTCACCGGTAGCCGAGCTCCTTCCCGTACTCGCTGCGGTACTCGTCCCGCTTCTCCAGCACCTCTTCGACGTAGGCGCGGGTTTCGGGGAACTCGATGTCCTCGACCGTGAGGTCCGCCCCGCCCCACTCGTCGGCGTTACCGGGGCCGGCGTTGTAGGCGGCCAGGGCCGCGGCCTCGTCGCCGTCGTAGCGTTCGAGCAGTTCGGCCAGCAAGAAGGTCCCGTAGCGGATGTTGATTTCGGGGTCGGCGAGGTCCTCGAGCTCGAAGCTGGTGCCGCCGCTCTGGCGCTCGATGAATTCGGCCGCGTCGGGGGTGATCTGCATCAGCCCGCGGGCGCCGGCGTGCGAGGTCTGGTCGACGAACTTCGACTCCGAGTAGATCACGGCGGCGATCAGCGAGGCGTCGACGCCCTTTTCGCTGGACTGCTCGCGGATGATGTCCTCGTGCCGCAGCGGCAGGGTGAACTCCTTCAGCGCCTTGTCGAAGCTGCCGCTGGCGACGAGCAGACCGGCGGCCAGGCCGACGACCGCCGCGGCGGCGCCGAGCGCGAAGCGGCGGCGGCGGCGGACCCGTCGGCTCATCCGCGGAGCTCGTCGATCAGCGTCCTCAGCTCCCGTTCGAGGTCCTCCACCGATCCGTCGTTGGCGACCACGTGGTCGGCGCGCTCGGCCTTCTCGGCCTGGGAGAGCTGGCGCGCCTCGCGCTCGTCGACCAGGGCGTGGCCGCGCGCCTCGGCCCGCTGGCGGCGCACCTCGTCGGCGGCGACGACGGCGACGGTCGCGTCGAAGACCGCCTCGCGGCCGCCCTCGAAGAGCAGCGGCACCTCGACCACGGCGAGCTCGGTGCCGCCGGGCAGCTCGGTCAGCCACTCGACCATCCGCTCGGCGACGAGCGGGTGGATCTGGGACTCCAGCCAGGCCAGCTCCTCGGGGTCGGCGAAGACGATCTCCCCGATCCGGGTCCGGTTGACGCTCCCGTCCGGCGCCACCTCCTCGCCCCAGCGCTCGACCAGGGTTGTGCGCAGCGGCTCGGCCTCGAGCAGCTCGTGGACCACGGCGTCGCTGGAGAGGGTCGCGGCGCCCAGGCGGCCGAAGGCGGCCAGAGCCTCGGACTTACCGGCCGCGATACCGCCGGTCAGGCCGATCTTCAGCGGCATTCGCTGCCTAGGAAGTTGAGGAGTCCTCGTCGGACTCGGTGCTCTCGCCGGAAGCCTCGTCGACCTCGTCGGGCGAGTCGGGCCGGTCGGCGACGGACTCGCCCTCGGAGACCTCCTCGGCCTGCTCACCGGCGTTCTCTTCGGTCCCGTTCGCCTCGGCAACCGGCTCCTCGGCGGCGGCCTCGGCCTGAGGCTCCTCAGCTTCGGCCTCCGGGGCAGTTTGCTCCGCCTCCGACGCTTCTGCCGCGGGTGGCGCGAATGAGGACGTCTCGTCCGAGCTTGCCGAGGACGGGGCGTCCTCATCGGCGACAGGACCCGCGGCCGCAGCGCTCTCAGCCTGTGCAATCTGCTCACCGAGACCCTGCATCGGCATGTTCTGCCCCTCGACCCGCTTGATGCTGAGCGAGAGACGGCGGCGCTCTTCGTCGATCTCGAGGATCTTCACGTTCAGGGTGGTGCCGGGCTCGACCACTTCGCTCGGGTTCTCGACGTGGTGGTCGGCAAGCTCGGAGATGTGGACCAGACCCTCGACGCCGGGGAGGATTTCGACGAAGGCGCCGAAGGCGACGACCTTGGTCACCTGGCCCTCGAGCACGTCGCCCGGGCGGTGGGTGCTGATCACGCGCTGCCACGGGTCCTCCTGGGTCTGCTTGAGCCCGAGGGAGATGCGCTGGCGGTCGCGGTCGATGTCCAGCACTTTGATCCGCACCGTGTCGCCGATCGCGACGACTTCGGAGGGATGGTTGACGTGGCTCCAGGAAAGCTCGGAGATGTGGATCAGGCCGTCGATCCCGTCGAGGTCGACGAAGGCGCCGAAGTCGACGATGTTGGAGATCTTGCCTTCCACGACCTGGCCCGGCTCGAGCCGGCCGAGGATCTGCTCGCGGACCTCCTTGCGCTCCTCCTCGAGCACGGCGCGGCGCGAGAGCACGACGTTGTTGCGGGAGCGGTTCAGCTCGATCACTTTGCACTCGAGCGTCTGGCCCATGAACTCGTCGAGGTTGTGGACGCGACGGATGTCGACCAGCGAGGCGGGCAGGAAGCCGCGCACCCCGAGGTCGAGGATCAGGCCGCCCTTGACGACCTCGATCACGCTGCCTTCGACCGGTTCGCCCGAGTCGGCGGCGACCTCGATGCGGCGCCATGCTTTCTCGAAGCGGGCGCGCTTCTTGGAGAGGATCAGGCGGCCCTCGGAGTCCTCCTTGGTAAGGACCAGGGCGTCGATCTCCTCGCCCAGCTCGACCTCTTCGTGCGGATCGACCGACTTGCGGATCGAAAGCTCGTTGGAGGGGATGACACCCTCGGCCTTGTAGCCGATGTCGACGAGGACCTCGTCCTTGTCGATTCGCACGACTTTGCCGTTGACGACGTCGCCCTCGTCGAAGGAGACCATCGTCGCCGCGTAGTTGGGGACGATTTTGCCGTCGATGTTGAGCAGCAGCCCGTTGGAACCGTCTACAGGCGTTGCACTCGGGGCAGGGGTAAGGGTCTCGGTCGCGGACACGGAGACGGCATGATGGCAGAAAAGCGCGGCCGGCGGCCTGCCTAGATACGCTGCCGGCAGATGCCGGTCAGAGCCACCAAGCGCGGGGCGCAGCGCACGCCCCTCGACGGCCGCCGCGACGTGCTGATTTGCGGCGCCAGCTTCGCCGGACTGGCGATCGCTCGCGAGCTCGCCGGCTCCGGCGCGGACGTGCTGATGATCGACCGCTACGAGATCGGCGAGCGCCAGACCTCCGCCTGTGGGATCCCGACCGAGTGGCTGCGCCGGCTCGGGCTGATGAACTCCGAGTGCCAGCGCTTCGACACCCTGGTGATGCACACGCCGCACGGGACCTCGCGCTACAAGCTGCCCTGGACCTTCTCGACCTTCGACTACAAGCGGCTCTGCCAGCTGCTCTGGGAGGACTGCGACGCCCAGTTCGAGACCGCCAAGGTGAACGGGCGGGCCGATTTCCCGTCCCCCCAGGACGGAAACTCGACCCACGAGATCGCGGTCGACACCGACCGCGGCGTCATCGCCGCGCCCCTCGTGGTCGACGCGCTCGGCTGGCGGCGGATGCTCGCCACAGGCGACGGCTACCAGCCGCCGGACGCGCCGCTCTCGCGCGGGCTCGAGGTCCATCCGGGCGGGAAGAACGACGACCTCGAGATCTGGATCGACCGCAAGTACGTGCCGGCCGGCTACGGCTGGTCGTTCCCGGCCGCCGACGAGCTCCGGATCGGGGTCGGCTCCTTCGACCCCCGCTTCCACGTCAAGGACACGACCGTGCTGCTGACCGAGGACCTCGGCAAGCGGCCGAACGAGTACCAGGGCAACTGGATCCCGCACAAACTGCGCAAAGCGACCGAGGGCGGCGTCTTCTTCGCCGGCGACTCGGCCGGGCACTGCCTGCCGCTGAGCGCCGAGGGGATCCGCACCGCGCTCTACTTCGGGGTCGCCCTGGGCCGGGAGCTGCGCGCCGTGGTCGAGGGCAAGCAGAGCCGCGAGCAGGCCGCCGCCACCTACGCGGCCTTCAACGACTCGCACGAGTGGAAGTTCAAGTGGATGCTGCGGGTGCAGAAGCTGGTCCCGCGGGTACCGCCGCCGCTACTGGCGCCGCTGATCCGGCTGATGGGCAACAAACGCTTCGTCGACTGGTCGTTCGGGCACTACCTGAACATCGCGCCGCCGGAGTTCGTGCAGGAGCCGGATTCGGCCCGCAAGCCGACGCCGGTTCCCGCATAATGTTCGGTGTGGCTAAACAAGCTTCCGAAGGGGTGGGGATGGACGACTCGGCTCAGGTCGGGCAGCGACTGCGCAGCGCCCGCGAAGAGCAGGGGCTGAGCCTGCGCGAGGTCGCCCGCCGCCTCGACATCTCCGCCAGCGCCCTCTCCCAGATCGAGACCGGCAAGTCCCGGCCCTCGGTGAAGACCCTCTACGCGATCGTCTCCGAACTCGGGCTCTCGATGGACGAGCTGTTCGCCGAGCCCGGAGCCGAGCGCGAGGCGCCCGTCCCCTCCGCCCCGGCCGCCCCCACCAACGGCGCCGGCGCCTCCGAAGCACCGGTCGTGCAGCGGGCCGGCTCGCGCTCCTCGCTGGAGCTGGAGACCGGCGTTACCTGGGACCGCCTGACCGCCGCCCACGACAGCAACGTCGACTTCCTCTTCACGACCTACCCCCCCGGCAGCTCCTCCAGCGGCTCGGAGAAACTGGTCCGCCACAACGGCCGCGAGTACGGCCTGATCCTGAGCGGCGAGCTGGAGCTGACGGTCGGCTTCGAGACCTACTCCCTGGGCGCCGGCGACTCCTGCTCGTTCGACTCGAACGAACCGCACCGGCTGGCCAATCCCGGCAGCGAGCCGACCACCGCGATCTGGTTCGTGATCGGCCGCCGCCAGAGCGACCCGCGCCAGATCAGCTTCGACGCGGACTAGCTCGCGACCGCGGCGCCGAGGCGCTCGCGGACCTGGGTGGCGATGCCTTCGGCGCTGGGCAAAAAGGCGTCCTCGAGCGAGGGGCTGAAGGGGATCGGGAGGTCGGCGGTGGTGATGCGCCAGATGTCGTCGACGTGATGGAGGGCGTGCTCGGAGATCTCGGCCAGGGCGGTGGCCGACCAGCCGCCGGTGCGCGGGCCCTCCTCGACGACGACGAGGCGGTTGGTCTTGGCCAGCGACTCGACCGGGGTCCCGTGGTCGAACGGGCGCAGGACGCGCATGTCGATCACCTCGGCCTCGATCCCGTCGGCGGCGAGCAGGTCGGCGGCGGCCAGCGAGGTGGCGACGGCGGTCATCGCGCTGACGATCGTGACGTCGGAGCCGGGGCGGACGACGCGGGCGCCGCCGAGCTCGACCGGGTCGTCGTTGAGCTCGCCCTTGACCGAGTAGAGGCGCTTGTGCTCGAAGAAGAGGACCGGGTTGTCGTCGCGGATCGCCGCCTTCATCAGGGTGCGGGCGTCGCCGGGGTTCGAGGGGGCGGCGATCTTCAGGCCGGGGACGCCGAGGAACCAGCTGACCGGGGACTGCGAGTGGATCGCGCCGAAGCGGCCGCCGGCGCCGATCGCCGAGCGCACGACCAGCGGCACGCTCTGCTGTTCGTTGGAGAGAAACCAGTACTTGGCGGCTTGGTTGACGAGGCCGTCCATCGCCAGCGGCATGAAGTCGCCGAACATGATCTCGATCACCGGGCGCATCCCGGTGACGGCGGAGCCGAAGGCGGCGCCGGTGATCGCGAGCTCGGAGATCGGCGTGTCGAAGACCCGCTCGTCGCCGAATTTCTCCTGCAAACCGGGGGTAACCGCAAAGACGCCGCCGGGCGCGGCGACGTCCTCGCCGAAGAGGACGACGTCCTGGTCGCGCTCCAGCTCCTCCTCGAGGGCGAGGCGGATCGCCTCGCGAAATTCGACCTCAGCCATCAGCGGTGCTCCTTTCGAAGTGCGGTCACAGTACGAGCGCCCCCGGGGAAGCGAGCAGCTCCGCGACGCGGGCGAGGAAGACGGCGCCGTCGGCGCCGGAGAGGATGCGGTGGTCGCAGACCAGGGTCACGCCCATCCGCCAGCCTGCCGCGAGCTCGCCGTCGACGACGACCGGCTTCTGGGCGAGCGCGCCGACGGCGAGGATCGCCGCCTGCGGCGGGTTGATCACCGCGGTGAAGTTGTCGATCCCGTACATCCCGAGGTTGGAGACGGTGAAGGTGCCGCCGGCCAGCTCGGGCGGGGTGATCGAGCCCTCGCGGGCGGCGCCGGCGAGGCGCCGCGACTCGCGCGCGATCGCGCCGAGCGAAATCCGGTCGGCATCGTTGACGACCGGCACGATCAGCGCCCCGTCGGCCGCGGCCACCGCGATCCCGACGTTGACCCGCTCGTACAACTCCCAGCGCCCGTCCTTATAAGCGCCGTTCGCCCGCGGATGCTCCCTCAGCCCCAACGCGCACGCTTTGACCACGAGATCGTTGTAGGAGGGCACCACATCCCCCTCCCCGCTCCACGCCTTCAGCTGGCCCCGCAGCTCCACCGCCGCATCCATCTCGATCTCCCGCGACAGCGCGAAATCGGGAGCGGTCGCTTTCGATTCGGACATCCGCCGGACCACCACCTGTTGCAGCTTCGACAGCTCGACGGTCTCGACCGCGCCCTTGGCGGTCTCGGCGGGCATCGGTGCTCCGGCAGCAGCTCCTCTCTCCCCCTCCTGCTGGGTAGGGGTGGGAGGAGCTGCTGCCTGCGCGCCTGGCGCCGCGCCTTCGACATCAGCCTTGACGATCCGACCACCGGGCCCCGAGCCCGCAAGCCCGCCCAGCTCGACCCCCCGCTCGCGAGCGATCCGCCGCGCCAGCGGCGAAGCCTTGACCCGGTCCGAGCCCTTGCCGTTGGAGGGCGTTCCTCCGGGGGGTGGCGCGGTAGGGGGTCCCGCGGCCGAGGAAGCTTTAGCTACCGCAGGGCGTGGGGGCACTGCCGCGACAGGACCCGCCGGTGGACCGCTCTGTCCCTCGGCATTCGGGTCCCCAATCCGCGCGATCACGTCCCCGACTGCCGCGGTCTCGCCCTCGCCAACCACGATCTCGAGCAGCGTCCCGGCGACATCGGATTCAAACGCCATGTTCGCCTTGTCGGTCTCGATCTCCGCGATCTCCTGCCCGACCGAAACCTCGTCCCCCGGCTTGACCATCCAGGAGAGCACCGTTCCCTCCTCCATCGAGTCCGACAGGCGCGGCATCGGCACGTCGGTGGAAGTGGCGGTGCTCAAGGCTTGAACTCCGAGGCCGCGGCGAGCAGCTCCGGATCGGGCAGCGGCGCGGCCAGACCCTCGGCCCGCATCTGCGCGAGCAGGGCGGCGATCTCCTCGTCGACCGCGTCGAGCTCGGACGCCTCCACCCCGTGCTCGGCGGCGAGGCGCTCGCGGGCGACCAGGAGTGGGTCGCGCTGCTTCCACTCCTCGAGCTCGCCTTCCTTGCGGTACTTGGCCGGGTCCGAGCGGGAGTGGCCGACGAAGCGGTAGGTCAGCGACTCGATGAACTGGGGGCCGCCGCCCTCGCGGGCGCGCTTGACGGCCCGCTCGGCCGCCTCGCGGACGGCGAAGACGTCCATCCCGTCGATCTGCTCGGCGGCGACGCCGAGGGCGGCGGGCCGGTCCATGATCCGGCCGGCGGTGACCTCTTCGAAGGGGGTGAACTCGCCGTAGCGGTTGTTCTCGCAGAAGTAGACGACCGGCAGGCCCATCACCTGGGCCATGTTCAGGCACTCGTGGAAGTAGCCGTGGTTGGTCGTGCCCTCGCCGAAGAAGGCGACGGCGACGCCGCCGGAGCGGCGCAGCGAGAGGGCGGCGCCGGTGGCGGCGCCGATCGAGCCGCCGATGATCCCGAAGCAGCCGATCAGGCGGCTGGAGAGGTCGATCACGTTCATCGAGCCGGCGCGGCCGCCGCAGACGCCGCTCGCGCGGCCGAGCATCTCGTCGAGCAGGGCCTGCGGGTCGACGCCGAGGGCCAGCGCGTGGCCGTGGCCGCGGTAGGTGCCGGCGACCCGGTCGCCCTCGCCGAGCACGCCGGCGACGCCGACCGCGCCGGCCTCCTCGCCGATGTAGAGGTGGGTCGTGCCGGGCACGTCGCCTTTCTGGAACAGCTGCTGGATCAGTTCCTCGAAGCCGCGGATCAGCCGCATCCGCCGGTACAGCTCGACGGAGGTGTCGCGGTCGGGGGCCGCGGACTTGGGGGGAGAGGTCTTGCTGGTCGCCATAGTGTTCACCCTACCTTAACGGTGTTCAGAATCCAAGCTCGATTCGGGGCTGCGGAAGGATGCCGCCGTGGTCGGCGGCCCAGCCCCGGACGTATTCCTGGGAGCGCTCGACGGTGCCGCGGACCGCGGCGGGGTCGACGCCGACCAGGCGGCCGTCGCGTTTGACCACTTTGCCGCCGACCAGCACGGTGCTGACGTTGCCGGCGTGGGCCTGCATCACCACGGTCCCGACGGGGTCCTCGCGGTTCCACCCGATCAGGTTGAAGTCGTTGCCGTCGACGAGCACGACGTCGGCCTCCTTGCCCGGGGTCAGGGTCCCGACCCGGTCGCCGAGCCCGGCCCCGCGAGCCCCGTTCACGGTCGCCCATTCGAGCGCCTGGCGGGTGGTCAGGGAGACGTCCTCGGGCATCTCCCTGCGCTCGTAGTGGGCCTCGTCGCCGAGCATCCGCCCCACCTGCAGCGCCATCCGCATCTGCGCGAACATGTCGCCGCTGCCGTTCGAGGTGATGTCGACCCCGAGGCTCGGGGCCACCCCGTGCTCGAGCAGCTTGCCGGTGATCGGGAAGCCCATCCCCATCTGCATCTCGGTCTCCGCCTGGACCGAGACCGAGGCGCCGGCGTCGGCGATCAGCGCCAGCTCGTCGTCGGCGGAGAACGAGCAATGGACGAAGAGGATGTCGGGACCGAGAAGGCCGGCGCGGTGCAGCTTGCGCACGTCTTCCCAGCGCTGCTCGGCCAGCACCTGGTTGGCGTGCAGGGAGATCTGGGCGTCGAGCTCGCGGGCCGACTCGAACTCGGCGACGACGTCGTCCCACTGGGCGATTTCGATCTCCTGGGGGACGATCGCCAGCGTCACCAGGCCGTCCCCGGAGCTGAACTCCTCGCTCGCCAGCTGGTGGGCGAAGGCGACCCGGGAGTCGTGGTCGGGGAGGTCTTCGTTCTGGATCTCCGGCAGCGGCGCGGCGGCGAAGCCGTGGTCGAGCACGGGCGTGTAGGCGAGCCCGAAGAGGGCGCGGACGCCGGCGTCGCGGAGGCCGCGCAGGGCCTCGCGGGCGTGGTCGCGGGTGACCACGTTGTGGCAGTAGTCGACGACCAGGGTGACGCCGTTGTTCAGCGCGTCGAGCCCGCCCGCGTAGTTGCCGGCGTACATGTCCTGCGGCCGGTACATCGGGCCGAGGTGGATGCGCCAGCAGCGCACGTAGTCCTTCACCGTCCAGTCGCAGCAGACCCCGCGCAGCCCGTGCTGCCAGGTGTGCAGGTGGGTGTTGGCGAAGCCGGGGATCGCGATCTGCCCGGCGGCGTCGATCGTCTCGGCGTCGCCGACCCCGAGGTCGGGGCCGACCGCGGCGATCTTCCCGTCCTCGACGAGGACGTCGGCGCGCGGGAAGTCGCCGAGCGCCGGGTCCAGCGTGACGACCGAGGCGTCGCGGAGCAGGACCCGGCTCATGCGGCGTCGGCGGCGCCCGCGGCGGCGAGGCGGATGCGGCTGGCGCGGGCGTAGATCGCGGCGGCAATGAGGATGATCGCCCCGGGGAACCAGTACTGCCAGGCGTCGCTCAGTTCGAGGAAGGTGATCGCGTTGATCATCTCGGTCAGCAGCAGAGCGCCAAGCACGGTCCCGGCGAAGGAGCCGCGGCCGCCGTAGATGCTGGCCCCTCCGAGGACCACCGCGGCGATGCTCTGCAGGGTGTAGTTCTGGCCGGCGGTGGCGTCGCCGGTGCCGATCTGGACCGCCAGCATCACCGCCGCGAGCGCGGCGAAGGCGGCGCAGATCACGTAGGCGATCAGCTTCGTGCGTCCGACCTTGATCCCCATCCGGTGCGCGGCGGCCTCGTCGGAGCCGACGGCGCGCAGCGAGAGCCCGAGCCGGGTCCGGCGCAGCGCCAGCTCGGCGCCGAGGCCGAGCGCGACGACGACGATGAAGGCGACCGGGATGCCGCCGACCGCGGTCGAGAGCGTCTTCGCCGCTTCGCCGCTGAACAGGCCGGTCGGGACAGGGTTGATCAAGAGCGCGACGCCCTGGACGCCGATGAAGGTCGCGAGGGTGGCGATCACCGGGTTGATCCGCGCGAACTGGATCAGGCCGCCGTTGACGAGGCCGACCGCGACGCCGGCCCCGAGGGCGAGAATCAGGCCGACGAAGAAGCCGCCCGTGCCGGCGGTGTCGGTCGCGAACGAGGTGATGATCACCAGCCCCAGACCCATCAACGGGCCGACCGAGAGGTCGACGCCGGCGGTCAGCAGGACGACCAGCTGCCCGAGCCCGACCAGGATCAGCGCGGTCGAGAGCAGCAGCAGGTTTTCGATGTTGAAGCTGGTCAGGAAGTCGGAGTTCTGGCCGGCGGTGACGATCGCCAGGGCGACGATGACCAGGGCGAGGACCGGGGTCGCGACCGAGTCGCCGCGCAGAAAGCGGCCGAGGAAGCCCGACGAGGTGCGGCGCTCGGCCCGCTCGCGCTCTTTGCGGCTGTGGGTCGCGGTGACCGCGGCGGCGGTGATCCCTTCCTCGGAGACCGCGTTCTCGGCCAGCTCGGCGACGGTCTGCCCGCGCGACATGATCATCACCCGGTCGCAGAGGCCCTCGAGCTCGAGCGCGTCGGAGGAACAGACGAGGATCGCGCAGCCGTCGGCGGCGAGCTCGCGCAGCAGCTTGTAGATCTCGACCCGGGCGCCGACGTCGACGCCCTGGGTGGGCTCGTCGCAGATCAGCACCTTCGGCCGCCCGAGCATCGCCCGGGCGAAGGCGACCTTCTGCTGGTTGCCGCCGGAGAGGGTGGCGATGTCGGACTCCGGCGAGGCGGTCTTGATCGCCAGTTTCTCGGACTCGGTGGCGAGCGCGGAGCGCTCGGGCCCGGGGGCGACGACGCCGAAGCTGGTGAACTGGCCAAGCGCGCTGGCAACCGCGTTCTCGCGCACGCTCAGGGCCGGGAAGATGCCCTCGCGCTGGCGGTCGGAGGGGATGTAGAAGACCCCCTGCCCCTGCGCCCGGCGCGGGTTCGCGAGCTTGACCTCGGCGCCGTTGACGGTGACCGTGCCGCCGCTGGCCTGGCCGAGCCCGGCCAGGGCGCGGACGAGCTCGCGCTGGCCGTTGCCGGCGACCCCGGCGACGCCGACGATTTCGCCCTCGCGGACCTGCAGCGAGACGTCGTCGAAGCCCTCGCCGGAGAGCTGGTCGACGTCGAGCACGGCGGCGCCGGCGGCGCCCGCCTCGAGCTTGTCGGGGAAGACCGCGGTGAGGGCGCGGCCCGCGATCAGTTTGAGGATCGCCGCCTCGTCGACCTCCTCGACCCCGAAGGTGCCGCGGGCCTCGCCGTCGCGAAGGACGGTCAGCCGGTCGGCGATCTCCTCGACCTCGGGGATGCGGTGGGAGATGTAGACGATCGCGGTGCCGCGGGCGCGGATCGCCCGCACCTGCTCGAAGAGGTGGGAGACCTCCTCGGCGTCGAGCGCGGCGGTCGGCTCGTCGAGGATCAGCACGGTCGGGTCGAGCGCCAGCGCCTTGGCGATCTCGACCAGCTGGCCCTCGGCGGCAGAAAGTTCGGCGACCCGGCTGGAGGGGTCGATGCCGGCGGCCCCGAGCGCGGCGAGGCGCTCGCGGACCCAGGCGGAGGCGCGGCCGTGCGCAGGGCGCAGCGCCCGCGGCATCGCCAGGACCATGTTCTCGACCACGGTGAGGTCGTCGGCCAGCGCCGGGTGCTGGTAGACGACGCCCAGCCCCAGCGCCTGGGCGGCGCTGGGGCTGGCTGCGTCGAGTGGCTTGCCGCTGATTTCCACAGCCCCTTCGTCGGGCTGCAACGATCCGGCGGCAACTGCCATCAGGGTCGACTTCCCGGCCCCGTTCTCTCCGAGGAGGGCGTGCACCTCCCCGGCGCGAACCTCGAGGCTCACCCCCTTCAGCGCCTTCACGGCGCCGAAGGATTTGCGGACCTCGGTCAGTCGTAGGGCTATGCGGTCAGTCGAGTCCATCTTGTTTCTCTTCCTGCTTCGCGTCGGCTATTCGAGCGCGATCGCGTCCATTTCGGCTTCCGACATTTCGTTCGAGAAGTACGTTTCCGGCCCGAACGATTCGTCGCATTTCGGTTCTTTGCCGCCGGCCGAGTTCTCGTATTCGCCGAGATCGACGATCCCGCCGTTTTTGAGCGTCGGCGCTTCGCCGCCAGAGGCGTCGGCGATCGCGGTCTGGGCGGCGTAGCGGCCCAACCAGTTACGCGACGAGGTCGTGTAGAGCTGGAATTCGTCGCCGTCTTTTTTCGCTTCTTCCCAGGTGCAGGCGAGCGCGTTGGCCTCGGTCGTCGCCGTCGGCGGGACCGGCTTGCCGGCGGCCTGGAAGGCCTGGATCGCGGTCTGGGCGGTCGCCCCGTAGTCGTTGATCAGGCCGTCGATCTGCGGGTGCTTGGCGATCAGGCTGGCGGTGATTTTCCGCGATTCAGCCGGATCCCAGTTGGTCACGGGCCACTCTTCTTCGGAGATCGGCTCGACCAGTTCGACGCCCGGGTTTTCTTCGACCACTTCCAGCACGCCTTTGGCGGTGTTGGCGGAGACGGTGTTGCCGGCCGGGCCACCCTCGTAGAGGAGCTTGCCTTTGCCGCCCATCTGCTCGATCGTCCATTCCGCCCAGGCGCGGCCCGCGGCGACGGTGTCCCAATCGATGTACTTGGTGTAGTCGGTGCCCTCGGTGCCGCAGGGGTCGGCGGCCCACGGGACCACGACCGCGTCGCGCTGCATCGCCTGGCGCATCGCCGGGACCTCGGCGCAGACGCCGGAGTCGGGGATGATCACGATCGCGTTGGCGCCCTGAGCGACCATGCTCTGCAGGCCGGAGACCGCCTTCTGAGGTTCGAAGCCGGCGTTGACGATGATTTCCTGTTCGACCGCCGGACACTCTTTGGCGACCGCCTGGACCTGGGCCAGCGACTCCTTCGACCAGGCGTTGAGGCCGCCGCCGTCCTGGATCCCCAGGACCACGCCGTCTTCGCCGCACCAGGCCGTGGCGCCGCCGCCCGAACCGCCGGAAGCGGTCGTGCTTTCACCGCCGGTATCGCTCGCCGTCGACGACGAGCTGTCATCGCCGCCGCCGCAGGCGGAAAGCGCCAGCGCGGCGAACAGCACGCCGAGGGCGACCAGCAGGGCCGGCCCCTTTGCTCGCGCGCGTCTATTTACTGACATCGATTGCGTCCTCCTCTGTGTTTGGACTGACAAGCGCGCGGCCGAGGCTCGGTCCGCTCGCGGTTCGGACGCCGGTCTCCGGGCTCCCGAGCCCGGGGCGATCTGAGTCCGAATTCTGGGAAGCCGGGTTGGGCGCGGAGGCGGCGCCGGCGTCGTCGCCGCGACGCGAGAAGACGAGCCGCCAGGGGATGTTGCGCAGGCCCATGCCGAGGGCGACGATCGCGCCCTGGACGAGGTAGTCGACCGAGGTCTCGGCGCCGAGCGCGGAGATCACCGTTTCCAGCTGCGAAAGGAAGAGCACGCCGCCGGCGGTGGCGATGACGCTGCCGCGGCCGCCGCCGAGCGCGGTGCCGCCGAGCACCACGGCGGCGATCGTCGGCAGCAGGTATTCGTTGCCGGGGAGCAGCGGCGGCGACTGCAGGTAGCCGGAGAGCAGGGCGCCGGCGAAGGTGTAACAGACGCCGGCGAGCGCGTAGCTCAGCAGCTGGTAGCGCTCGACCGCGAGGCCGGCGGCGCGGGCCGCCAGCGGGCTGGAGCCGACGAGCACGAAGCGGCGCCCCCAGACGGTCCTGGTCATGAATAAGGCGACGACGATGACCGCGACCAGGGCGAGGATCGTCGGCACGGCGATGCCGAGGAATTTGTCGGCGGTGAAGTCCTGCCAGTTGCGGGTCGCCTTGAAGTCAATGCTGCCGCCGGTGACCTGGAGGACGACGCCGATGAAGATCGCGTTGGAGCCGAGCGTGGCGACCAGCGGCGTGATCCCGAAGCGGGTGACGGCGACGCCGTTGAGGAAGCCGCCGGCGAAACCGGCGCCGAGCACGACCGCGAGGGCCAGCGGCAGCTGGCCCGAGTCGGCGCCGGGGACGGTGACGATGAGCACGGCGCCGAGCGAGAAGAGGCCGGCGACCGAGAGGTCGAGGCCGCCCTGCTGGATCACCAGGGTCTGGCCGATCGCGGCGATCGCGAGGATCCCGGCGAACGGCAGCATCGCCTCGATCGCGTCCTGGGAGAGGCTGCCGGAGGCGAGCAGCGGGCTGATCGCGAACAACAGCGCGGTCGCGATCCAGATCGCGACGAAAGGCGAGGCCACGCGGCTCTTCAGTGCGTTCAATTTCATCTCCACCCTGTGCAGCGCTTGTTGCGCCACCGTGAATTCGTAGCATGTTGCTTCACACTGTGTCAAGAGATGCCTAACACCGACGTGCGGGTTCAGCTTCTGAAGCCACGCCGGCGGTAAGCGATCGCGAGCAGAGGTCCGAGCGGGAGGGGTCGGGGGACCCTCTGAACGTTTTCCGCAGGAGGAGGGGCGCTCGATCAGGGCGTCAGCCGCGCACTCCCCAGCGACGAGGAGCGAGAGAAGAGGGTCCCCCGACCCCTCCCCCGCGCCAGCCCCCCAACGACGAGCGCCCCGCCGGGGGAAGCGGGGCGCCGCGCTGCACCGAGGGAGGAGAGACCCCTGGGCTATCTGTGGGAGGAAGCGTTAAGCGCGGACCTGCTCGGGCAGCCAGTCGCCGCCGAGCTTGGCGTCGGCGATCGCGGCGTCGCCCTCGGCCTGGGTCAGCAGGTAGTCGCGAGTCTCGACCGCGAGGCGCTTCACACGGTCAACATCCACGCCAACCAGCTCGCCGTCGCGTTTGACCACCTTGCCGGCGACGATCACGGTGTCGACGTTGCCGGGGTGGGCGGCGTAGACGATCGCGCCCCAGGGGTTGTTCATCGGGGTCAGCGAGAGCGTGTCGCAGTCGATCAGGATCACGTCGGCCTGCTTGCCGGGGGTCAGCGAGCCGACCTTGTCCTCGAGGCCGCAGGCGCGGGCGCCCTCCAGGGTCGCGAACTCGACCACGTCGCGGCAGCCGAGCCGCAGTTCCTCGACCAGGGAGATCCCCGCTTCGACCGCCGCGGCGTTGTCGCGGCCGCGCTGGGAGGCGATCGTCGAGCGCATGGCGCCGAACATGTCGCCGCCGTTGGAGGAGCAGACGTCGATCGAGAGGCTGGGCCGGATCCCGGCGTCGAGCAGGCGCCCGGTGGCGGGCCAGCCGTGGCCCATCTGCAGCTCGATGTCGGCCGAGACCGAGGCGGTGCCGCCGGAGGCGGCGATCATCTCGAGCTCGTCGTCGCCGAGTTCGTTGCAGTGCACGTAGGTGACGTCGTCGGCCAGGAGGTCGTTCTCGCGCAGCCACTCGATCGGCCGCGAGCGCCCCCACTCGCCGTCGCCGACGTGGACCGTGATCCGGGTCCCGACTTCGCGCGCCAGCCGGTAGTCGAGCAGGGTCGTCTCTTTGGTCGCAAACTGCGGCCCGCGCAGGGCCATCGCCAGGGTGACGAGCTGGTCGTCGCTGGAGAAGAACTCCTCGCGCAGGCGCTTGACGTCGTCGGAGTGCGGGACCGTGCTCGGCAGGTTCTGCCACTGCGGGGCGCCGGCCCCGTGGGCGAAGATCGCCCGCGCGCCGGAGTCTTTGAGGCCCTCGACGGCGGCGTCGGCGTGGTCGGGCGTGGCCAGGTTGTGGGACCAGTCGAGCAAGGTCGTGATCCCGGAATCGAGCGCCTCGAGGGTGCCGATCAGGTTGCCGGCGTAGGTGTCCTCGGGCCGGAAGTGCTTGCTGAAGCCGGAGTGCAGACCAGTCAGGTAGTGGCCGAGGGTCCAGTCGGAGGCGATCAGCCGCAGCGGCGCCTGCCAGGTGTGGCGGTGGGTGTCGACGAAGCCCGGCATCACGATCGCGTCGGGGGCGTCGATCACCTCCGCGTCGCTGACCCCGAGGTCGGCGCCGACGGCGGCGATCGTGCCGTCCTCGATCAGAACCTCACCCGGGGAGAGCACCCCGAGCTCGTCGTCCATGCTGAGGACCGTCCCGGCCTTGATCAGCATCCGCTCTGGCATATCCCTCTCCTATCCATTCTCTCCTATCCATTGACGTCGACGAGGATCTTTCCCCGTGCAGTTCCTTCGGCCAGGGGCGTCAGCCCCTCGGCGACGATTTGCTCCAAGCCGATCACGCGCTCGACCACCCGCTCGGCGATGTTGCCGCCGCGCAGCAGATCGAGCGCCTCGGGAAGGTCGGTGCCGCAGACGTGGGCCAGGGTCGTGGTCAGCTCGACCTCGCGCAGGATCGCGTCGAGCGCATTCAGCCGCGGCGGCTGGGCCGGCATCCCGACCATCAGCACGCGGCCCCCGCGCCGGGCCGCGGCCAGCGCCTGGTCGAGCGTGCCGGGGGCGCCGGCGGCATCGATCACGACGTCCGCGCCCTCGCCGGCCGTGATTGCGCGCACGGCCGCGACCGGGTCCTCGGCCCGGGCGTCGACCAGGTGGGCGGCGCCGAGCACGGCGGCGGTGTCGAGGCGGTTGGGGTCGACGTCGATCGCGATCACCTCGCCGTGGCCGCGGGCCGCGGCGGCGACGACGAGGAAGGCGCCGATCCCACCGACGCCGATCACCGCCAGCGTCTCGCCGTCCCGCAGGCCGGCGCGGTTCAGCCCGTGCAGGGCGACCGCCAGCGGCTGCGCCATCGCGGCGGCATCGTCGTCGCAGTCCTCGGGGACGGGGACGCAGATCCCGGCCGGGGAGACGACCTGCTCGGCGAGCCCGCCGTCGCGGTGGAAACCAAGCGTGTAGTAGTGGGCGCAGAGGTTGGTGCGGCCGGCGCGGCACCACTCGCACTCGCCGCAGGAGACGCCGGCGCCGGAGACGACGCGGTCGCCGACCGCGAGCCCGCCGACCCCGTCGCCGACCTCGACCACGCGGCCGACGAACTCATGGCCGAGCACCACCGGGCCGCCGTGGCCGCTGCCGGGGTGCGGGGCCTCGAGCGAGACCATCTTCGGGCCGTGCGCGTACTCGGTCGCGTCGGTGCCGCAGATCGCGCCGCGCAGGATCTCCAGCCGGACCGCGCCGAACTCGGGCGCCGCCGGCGCCGGTACGTTCTCCACCCGCACGTCTCCACGGCCGTAATAGACGGCTGCTTTCACGCCGCGATCCTAACAGCGTTGCTGAACGGTCGTCAAGTAGAACTTGACACTCACGCCTCTCTCTGCTTAACATCGCAAAGGAGCGGCGGCTGCCGCAAGAACGCGACATCCGTGATGGAGAGGAGATCCGTGGGCATCGCATCTCGTGGCGCAACGATGGGAGTGGACTGGGAGCAGCGAATCGACTTCGCGAAGCTGCGCTCGGATCGGCTCGCCAGGGCCAAGCAGAAGCTCGAGGAGTCCGACCTCGGGGCCCTGCTGCTGTTCGACCCGAACAACATCCGTTACGTCACCAGCACCCACATCGGCGAGTGGGCCCGCGACAAGAACGCGCGTTATGTCCTCCTGCCCCGCGGCGGCGACCCCGTCCTCTGGGATTTCGGCTCCGCCGCCCGCCACCACCAGATGTACGCGCCCTGGCTGCCGCCGGAGAGCTTCCAGGCCGGGGTCACCCCGATGCGCGGCGCGATGCCGGACGAGACCGGGATCCCGGACACGCTCGGCGAGCGGATCGCCCACGAGATGCGCGAGCGCGGGCTCGAGGGCGAGCAGGTCGGGATCGACATGACCGACATGGTCGCGCTGGCGGCGCTGCAGCGGGCCGGGGTCCATGTCACCGACGGCTCGCAGGTGATGCTGGCGGCGCGGGCGATCAAGACCACCGAGGAGATCGCCCTGCTCGACCAGGCAGCGGCGATCGTCGACGCCGTCTACGACCAGATCTACCGCTCGCTGCGCCCCGGCGTGACCGAGCAGAAAGTCGTCGCCGACGCCCAGCGGCTGCTGTTCGAACTCGGCTCCGAGCAGGTCGAGGCGATCAACGCGGTCTCCGGCGATCGCTGCAACCCCCACCCCCACGTCTTCTCCGACCGCCTGCTGCGCCCCGGCGACCAGGCCTTCTTCGACGTGATCCACTCCTTCATGGGCTACCGCACCTGCTACTACCGGACTTTCAGCGTCGGCGGCGCCAACCAGGCCCAGCTCGACGCCTACAAGCAGTGCCGCGAATGGCTCGACCTCTCGATCGAGCTGGTCCGCCCCGGCGCCACCACCGACACGATCGCCGCCGTCTGGCCCAGCGCCGAGGAGCTCGGGTTCCCCAGCGAGGAAGCCTGCTTCGGCCTGCAGTTCGGCCACGGGCTCGGGGTCGGCCTCTACGAGTCGCCGATGATCTCCCGCCTGCACTCGCTCGACCACCCGGTCGAGATCGAGGAGGGCATGGTCTTCGCGCTGGAGACCTACTGCGCGGCCAGCGACGGGATCTCGGCGGCGCGGATCGAGGAGGAGGTCGTGGTCACCGCGGAGGGCTGCGAGATCATCACCCGCTTCCCCGGCGAGGAGCTGCTCGTCGCCGGGCGCCAGTACGTGCGGGGCGCGGACCTCGTCGCGCAGGGCGACGGCGTCGCAGTTGGCTGAGCAGCGCCTGCTCGCCGCCGGCGAGTGGATCGAGACCGGGGCTTGGGACGAGGTCGCGAGCCCTTATGACGGCTCGGTCGTCGCCCGGGTGGCCCAGGGCGACGCGGAGCTGGTCAACAAGGCGATCGAGGCGGCGCACGAGGCCTTCGAGACGGAGGATTTCCCCCAGTACGAGCGAGCCGCAGTTCTAGACAGGGCGGCGGGGCTGGTGAGGGAGGCGGAGGAGGACTTGGCGCTCACCATCGCCTCCGAGGCCGGCAAGCCCTTGAAGACCGCCAGGGTCGAGGCGCAGCGGTGTGCGGACACCCTCACCTTCAGC
>Ga0081539_10002647_pt1 | contig 24446 bp, 25 predicted proteins | sample TabmetS4T2R2_FD_71023 | JGI IMG/M metagenome (GOLD analysis project Ga0081539, IMG submission 71023) | Tabebuia heterophylla rhizosphere microbial communities from the University of Puerto Rico - S4T2R2 | ecosystem: Host-associated > Plants > Roots > Rhizosphere ...
TGCTCGGGCGCGCGTCGCCTTCAACGTTGCCGCGCCTATGGCTGAGCTGAGCATGATCCCGAAAAGTGGGTACCGGTTTTCGGATAAGATCATGCTCAAAACCAAAAGAGTTTCTCAACTGACGAGTGTTTCCGCATGAATCTTTCCCCCCGCGAAAAGGACAAGCTTCTGATCTCGATGGCCGCGATGGTGGCGCGCCGCCGGCTCGAGCGCGGCGTCAAGCTCAACCATCCCGAAGCGGTCGCGATCATCTCCGATTTCATCGTCGAGGGCGCCCGCGACGGCCGCACGGTGGCCGACCTGATGCAGGCCGGCGCGCAGGTGCTGAGGCGCGACCAGGTGATGCCGGGAATCCCCGAGATGATCCACGACATCCAGGTCGAGGCGACCTTTCCGGACGGGACGAAGCTCGTCACCGTCCATGAGCCGATAAGATAGTTATTCGTCATTCCGGGGCACGCGAAGCGTGAACCCGGAGTCCAGAGGTTGTTGATCGAGATTCCGGGTTCGATGCTGCGCATCGCCCCGGAATGACAGGAGGCAAAATGATCCCCGGCGAACGCTTCATCAAGGACGGCGAGATCGAACTCAATGCCGGTCGCAAGACGGTGACACTGTCGGTCGCCAACACCGGCGACCGTCCCATCCAGGTGGGCTCGCACTACCATTTCTTCGAGACCAATCCCGCGCTGAAATTTGATCGCAAGAAGGCCCGCGGCATGCGCCTTGACATCGCCGCCGGCACCGCCGTCCGCTTCGAGCCGGGCCAGACCCGCGACGTCCAACTGGTCGCGCTCGCGGGCAAGCGCACGATCTACGGCTTCCGCGGCGACGTCATGGGCAAGCTGTAAAATCGAAGGCGTGCTGTGACAGGAACGATCCCGGCAACGGCAAGGTTAAGGCGGAAACGGAGGTTGCCATGCTGTCGCCAATCCACCTCGTCTCCAAAGCCGCCGAGTTCGCCGCGCATCGCCACAGCGGAGAGGCACGCAAGGCGCGCCCCGATGAACCCTACATCAATCACCTTGCGGAGGTCGCCAACATCCTCGCCGAAGTCACCGATGGCGCCGATGCCGAACTGGTCGCTGCCGGTTGGCTGCACGACACCGTCGAGGATGAACTCGCTACGCCCGCAGAGCTCGTGGCGGAATTTGGCGATCGCATCGCTGCGCTTGTGGACGAGGTGACCGACGACATGTCGCTTCCGCAAGCCCAACGCCGGCAAAAGCAGGTCGAGGACGCCCCGCACAAATCGCCGGGCGCGAAACTGATCAAGATCGCCGACAAGATCAGCAATATCCGCGCGCGCATCCATGCCGATGCGAATCCGGAGCAGCGCAACGATCTCGCCGCCTACACGATCTGGGCGGAAGATGTCGTGGCTGGTTGTCGCGGGGTCAATTCCAGACTCGATGCCAGATTTGATGAAGCCGTCAAAGCCGCGAAAAGCGTGCTCTGACTGCAGGGAGTAGGGGGCTGACATGTCCGTGAAAATCAAGCGTTCCGTCTATGCCGACATGTTCGGCCCGACCACCGGCGACAGGGTGCGGCTGGCCGACACCGATCTCATCATCGAGGTGGAAAAGGATCTCACCACCTATGGCGAGGAGGTGAAGTTCGGCGGCGGCAAGGTGATCCGCGACGGCATGGGCCAGTCGCAGGTCACAAACCGGCAGGGCGCGGCCGACACCGTCATCACCAATGCGCTGATCGTCGACCACTGGGGCATCGTCAAGGCCGACGTCGCGATCAAGGAAGGCATGATCAGCGCGATCGGCAAGGCCGGTAATCCCGACATCCAGCCCAACGTCACCATCGTGATCGGCCCCGGCACCGACGTGATCGCCGGCGAAGGCAAAATCCTCACGGCCGGCGGTTTTGACAGCCACATCCATTTCATCTGTCCGCAGCAAATCGAGCATGCGCTGATGTCTGGCGTCACCTCCATGCTTGGCGGTGGCACCGGGCCTTCGCACGGCACGTTTGCGACCACCTGCACACCCGGCCCGTGGCACATCGCGCGGATGATTCAGTCGTTCGACGCCTTCCCGGTCAATCTCGGCATATCAGGCAAGGGCAACGCGGCGCGGCCGGCCGCGCTGATCGAGATGATCAAGGCCGGCGCCTGCGCGCTGAAACTGCATGAGGACTGGGGCACCACGCCGGCGGCGATCGACAACTGTCTTGCGGTCGCCGACGACCACGACGTGCAGGTGATGCTGCATTCGGACACCCTGAACGAATCCGGCTTCGTCGAGGACACCGTGAAGGCGTTCAAGGGCCGCACCATCCACGCCTTCCACACCGAAGGCGCCGGCGGCGGCCACGCGCCCGACATCATCAAGATCGCTGGGCTAAAGAACGTGCTGCCGTCCTCGACCAATCCGACAAGGCCGTTCACCCGCAACACCATCGATGAGCATCTCGACATGCTGATGGTGTGCCACCACCTCGATCCCTCCATCGCGGAAGATCTTGCTTTCGCGGAAAGCCGCATCCGCAAAGAGACCATCGCCGCCGAAGATATTTTACACGACCTCGGCGCGCTATCGATGATGTCCTCGGATTCGCAGGCCATGGGCCGGCTAGGCGAAGTCATCATCCGCACCTGGCAGACCGCCGACAAGATGAAGAAGCAACGGGGTTCGCTGCCGCAGGACCAGGGCAAGGGCAACGACAATTTCCGCGCAAAGCGCTACATCGCGAAATACACCATCAACCCGGCGATTGCGCATGGCGTCTCAAAACTGATCGGCTCGGTGGAGAAAGGAAAACTCGCCGACCTCGTGCTGTGGTCGCCGGCCTTCTTCGGGGTCAAGCCGGACTGCATCATCAAGGGCGGCTCGATCGTGGCCGCACCGATGGGCGATCCCAACGCCTCCATTCCCACGCCGCAGCCCGTGCATTACCAGCCGATGTTCGCGGCGTTCGGCAAGTCGCTCACGGCTTCGTCGGTGGTGTTCACGTCGAAGGCGGCGGTCACCGGCGGGCTGGCGAAGAAGCTCGGCATCGGCAAGACGCTCTATCCGGTGAAAAACACCCGCGGCGGCATCTCCAAGAAGAGCATGATCCACAACGACGCCACGCCGAAAATCGAGGTCGATCCGGAGACCTATGAGGTGCGCGCAGATGGCGAGCTTCTGACCTGCGAACCCGCCGAGGTGCTGCCCTTGGCACAGCGCTATTTCATGTTCTAAAACCGCTCCCGGCATAACCCAGAACAACAAGCCGGGAGGATTTATCGTGATTTATGTCGTTGCCACGCTGACCGTAAAACCCGAGGCGCGCGCCGAATTCATTGCGGCGGCCACCGCCTGCATCAAGGAGACGCGCAAGGAGAAGGGCAACATCGCCTACGATCTGCACGAAAGCGTCACCGACCACACCAAGATGGTGTTCGTCGAGCAGTGGGAGAACGAGGAGGCGCTGGTGCCGCATCGCACCGCCGAGCACATGAAGACGTTTGGCCGGGTCGTGGTGAAGTGCATCGCCGCGCCGCCGAAGATCGAGATCATCACGCCGGCCAACGTCACGGTGCGCTAGGATCAACAAGAAAAAGGGAGAGAGCAATGATCTACGTCGTCGCCACCACGCAGGTGAAACCCGATCAGCGCGATGCCTTCATCGCCGGCCACAAGAAATGCATCGCCGAGACGCTGAAGGAAAAGGGCTGCGTTTCCTATGAAGGCCACACCAGCATCCATGACCCCAACACCTATGTGGTGGTAGAGCGTTGGGAGACGCGCGACGACCTCAACGCACACGGCCGCGCGCCGCACATGAAGGTATGGCGTGAGTATTCGGCGCCGCTGAAAGCCGCGCCGACGGTGATCGAGATCATCAGCGCCGACAAGGTGGATACCATCAAGGCATGACCCGGAAAAGTGGATACCGGTTTTCCCTGCGACAAACGCAAAGCGTTTGCGCGGAGATCATGCCTAGAGGAATAAAGGCATGATAAGGGCGACGCAGATTCGAGGGCAGTATCGCTGGACGGAAGCGCCGGCCGATACGGTGGTGCTTGATTTCGACGACCGGCACCGGCGGCGCATGGCCATGCAAGGCACGCGCGGTCTCGAATTCCTGCTCGACCTCGAAAACGCCGTGGCGCTGCGTGGCGGCGATGCACTGGTGCTGGAAGACGGCAGGCTGATCGAGGTGGTGGCGGCGCCCGAGCCGCTGGTCGAAATCCGCGGCGCCGACCCGGCGCATCTGGTGCGGATCGCCTGGCACCTCGGCAACCGCCATCTGCCGACGCAGATCATGGGCAAGGGCCTGCGCATCCGGCGCGATCACGTCATCGAGGAGATGGTGAAGGGGCTTGGCGCGCGCATCGTCGAGATCGAGGCGCCGTTCGATCCCGAAGGCGGCGCCTATGCCGCCGCCCATGCCGCGCACGATCACGGCCATACCGGCCATCACCACACGCATGATCATCATCACGACCACGCGCATCATGGCGATCCCCGTCATCACCTTGACGACCATCATCACCATGATGAGCATTGCGAGCACGAACATCATCGCGGCGACACCCATGCTCATGACCACAAATAGCGTGGGGCCGGATGATACGCCCGCGATGAGCGCGAGCGAGGCCGCCGCGCTCTACCGGCTGATGACCTGGCTGTCGCCGTCCTTTCCGGTCGGCGCCTACTCCTATTCCAGCGGCATCGAATGGGCGGTGGAGGCCGGCGACATTGGCGATGCCGCCAGCTTGCGCGACTGGCTTGGCGCGATGCTGACCGACGGCGCAGGTTTTTGCGATGCCGTGTTTCTCGCACAGACGCATCGCGCGGTGACGTCGCACGAGGATGCTCGCCTGCGCGACGTCGCCGAGCTCGCCGCGGCGTTCGTGCCCTCGCGCGAGCGCCAGTTGGAAACGTCGACGCAAGGTCGCGCCTTCATCGGGACCGCGCGTGCGGCATGGTCGTGCGACGGACTGGATGAGGTGATCGCGGCCTGCGGCGACAAAATCGTCTATCCCGTCGCGGTCGGCCTCGTCAGCGCGGCGCATGCCATTCCGCTGCAGCCCGCGCTGCATGCCTTCCTGCATGCGGTGGTGTCGAACTGGATTTCCGCGGGCGCTAGGCTGATTCCGCTGGGGCAGACCGACAGCCAGCGCGTGCTCGCCGAGCTCGAGCCCGATGTGGCGGCCACGGGCAAACGCGCCGCCAACGCCACGCTCGACGATCTCGGCAGCGCCACCTTCCGCGCCGATCTCGCATCGCTTCGCCACGAGACGCAGTATACGCGGCTGTTCAGGTCATGAGCGCATCGAACACGTAAGGAACGAGAAATGGCGAAATCCCACGGCCCCTTAAGGGTCGGCGTCGGCGGTCCGGTCGGATCGGGCAAGACCGCGCTGATGGACCTGCTGTGCAAGAACATGCGCGAGCGTTACGACATTGCCGCCATCACCAACGACATCTACACCAAATGGGATGCGGAATTCCTGGTGCGCTCCGGCTCGCTGACGCCGGATCGCATCGCCGGCGTCGAGACCGGCGGCTGTCCGCACACCGCGATCCGCGAGGACGCCTCGATGAATCTCGCCGCGGTCGCCGACATGCGCGCCAAATTTCCCGACCTCGACCTGGTGTTGATTGAATCCGGCGGAGACAACCTGGCGGCGACTTTTTCGCCTGAGCTCGCCGACCTCACCATCTACGTCATCGACGTCGCCGCCGGCGACAAGATCCCCTCCAAGGGTGGCCCCGGCATCGTCAGGTCCGACCTTCTCGTGATCAACAAGATCGACCTTGCGCCCCATGTCGGGGCCTCCCTGGAGAAGATGAACACCGATGCCAAACGGATGCGCGGCGAGCGGCCCTTTGTGATGACGAATCTGAAGAAGAGCGAAGGGCTTGACCGCATCGTCGCCTTCATCGAGGCCAAGGGCGGCTTGCGGCCGGCGGCGAGGACAAGGACCGCCTGACCCGGTTGTTAACCATTTAGGTGAGAACAATTCTAAACGCGTTGAGGAACCAAATTCCGCCCAACGTTGTTGGAAGCTTCTGGCCTCGCGGTGACCAAGGTGTCCTACCCGGTGTGACTGTCCGCGTTGAGGCTCGTTCAGTTGCGTCACGATGACCGCTCCGCCAATATCCCGCGCGATTTGCTGCCTTGCTTCCCCTGATTGTCGTTTTCGTCCCGGCATAATCCGGACGCGTCAATTGATTCGTTGCCACCTTTTCACTTCCGAGTAGGCGAGTGGTTCGGCTGGGTTTCATCGTCGGTCTGATCGGGATGATCGGGGTTCTGCTCTCCGGTGCCGCGGCTTGGCGCGTGTATCAGCAGGAGCTTGCGATCGACAGCATTGCGTTCGCGCGCGCCGTCGACGTGCATGCGAGCCTGGTGCAGGATCGCCTCACCGAGCGTGAGCTGCTTGCCCGCGTCGCGTCCGGCCTGTTCCGCGTGCCGGCTGCGGTCCAGGCCAACATGCTGCAGCCGCTGCGCTCGGCGATCTATGCCTTCAAGACCGATTTCGTCGTCGCCGCCTGGATCGCGCGGCTCAAGCCGAGCGAGCTCGAAGCCGCTCAGCGCGAGTTGAAGAACGAGAGCTTCTCCAACCCGAACATCCGCGATTTCGACGACCGGCCGCTCAACATCAAGGCGATCGACAAGCCGGTCAATGTGGTGATGGATCTCGAACCGCGCAATCGCGAGACCATCACGATTCCCGGCCGCCTGCTCGACCGCCATTCGATCGTGGGACCGACGCTGGAGCAGGCCAAGGCGGAAGGCAAGCCGGTCGCCTCCGACCCGGTTCCGCTCTTGAGCCGGAACGGCCCGATCGGCATCGTGCTTGTAGCGCCTGTGCTCGAGGGAGCCGAACCGGCCGGCTTCGTGGCTTTTTTCTACGAGCTCGGGCCGCTGATGCTCGCCAATGACGACCGCTCGCTGTTCGCGGTGGTGCTGCGCGATCCGCGCGAGGCGGGCAACGAGCTGATCGCCAACGAGCAGGGCGCCGTCAGCGACCGCGCCATCTCGGAAGAGCACGGTACGCCCTCGATAGCGCGCACCGTCAGCTTCGGCGGCCGCGACTGGTCGCTGGCCTACTACGCCAAGAACAACGCGGTGCAGCGCGCGCAGCAGACCGGCGCCATCGTGGCGGCGATTGGCCTTGCCATCACCGGCATCATCTGCGGCCTGTTCGGCTATGTCGTCTACAACAACCTGCGGCTCAGCCGCGAGATCGAGGTGCGGATCGGCTTCGAGCGCAGGCTGACCGCCGTGATCGACGAGCTCAATCACCGCGTGAAGAACATCCTGGCCGTGATCCAGTCGATCATCACCCGCACGCTGCGGCACGGCTCCGACATCGATGTCGCGCGCGAGCTGTTGATCGGCCGCATCCACGCCATGTCCAATGTCGTCACTCTGCTCAGCGAAAGCCAGTGGCAGGGCGTCAAGCTGAGAGGCCTGTTCGAATCGCGCTCGATCCCGCATGCCGACCGCATCGCCGTCAACGGCCCCGACATCACCGTGAGCGCGCGCGCTGCGCAGAGCCTGTCGCTGCTGTTCTTCGAGCTCGCCTCGCATTCCGACGAGGGCCTGTCGCTGGTCGGCAAGCACCCGCATATCGTCGCGCATTGGGAGATCACCGGCGAGGATGCCGATAGCCAATTCTATTTCCGTTGGGAAGAATTCAACACCTCGGAGGCAACGCGCCGCCCGGACAGCGATTTCGGCCTGATCCTGCTCGACCGCGTCGCGCCCGAAGCGCTCGGCGGCACCGCCAAGCGCTACTTCACCGATGTCAGTTACGTCTACGAGCTCAGCGCGCCGATGGAGACCGTCGTCGACATGAACGAGCGCGACCGCACCGAGCAGTTTTCCGCACCAGTCCGGCCGGTGCGGGGTTAGTTGGCCGACACGCTCGCCACACATTCCACGCGCATGCGGGGAATCCAATACGCCGAGGCTTATCGGCTCAATCGCAGCTGTCTCTGCAATACGGGATCGCCCGGTCAAGCCGCGCGATGACCGGTCCAAGGTGTTGCAGCCCCATACGCAAGCGAGGAACAAGCCAATCGTCACCGCATTGAATCCTCATGAACCCACTGTGAGGAGATGGCTGATGGGACGATATATGCTGTTGTGGCTGCTCGGCGTGCCGATTCCGATTTTGGTCTTGATCTGGGCGTTTGGCGGCTTGCATTGACGTCGTAAGGTGGGCAAAGACGCGTTAGCGTCGTGCCCACCTTCAAGGGCACGCTTGCGAAGATGGGCACGCTTCCGCCTTCGCTCTTTGAGCTACGGCGGACAGGTCGCTTTGCCCACCCTACTTTTGATCCCAACAAAAAAGGCGGCCAATGCGGCCGCCTTTTTTGTCTTCTTCGGGGCCTGTCTCTATCCATTGCCGCCGATCACCGCGCGCACGGTGTTGTCGGGGCCGAAATCCTCGGCGCCCTCGACATAGAGCAGTGCCGAAAGTTTCGAGCGTGCGCGGTTGACGCGGCTCTTGATGGTGCCCACCGCGCAGCCGCAGATTGCGGCCGCGTCCTCGTAGGAGAAGCCGGAGGCGCCGACCAGGATCAGCGCCTCGCGCTGGTCCTGCGGCAGCTTGTCAAGCGCGGCGCGGAATTCCTCGAATTCCAGATGCGCGCCTTGCGAGGGCTGCGTCTTCAGCGTCTTGGCATAGTTGCCTTCCGAATCTTCCACCTCGCGCCGCCGCTTGCGATAGTCGGAGCGGAACAGGTTGCGAAGAATCGTGAACAGCCACGCCGGCAGATTCGAGCCGGGCTGAAACGAGTCGATGTTGGCGATGGCGCGCAGCAGCGTCTCCTGCACCAGATCGTCGGCACGGTCGCCATTGCCGGAAAGCGAGATCGCGAACGCGCGCAGGCTTGGGACCGACGCCAAGATATCGTCGCGGAGTTGGTTGGTGAGAGGCATTAGTCCCTCCCGTCATTCTTTTCGATGTCACCCCCGCCCTGAGCCCCGGGCTGGTCGAGCTTGCGGACCAATTCGGCAAAACGGTCCGGCACGCCCTGTCGCACCACGTCGTCATACATGGCGCGGAGTTGATGGCCGATTCTGGCCTGGATTTCTGCGTTCAGGCCGCCCTGCTTGCGGGGAGCGCCTGACTGGCTTGCTTGTGACTTTACTTCCTTCATGATCCGATCCACGCTCCCCCGAGTTAAGTCCCTGAATTCTCGAAAAAATCCTGTATTCGGAAATCCCGGGTTCCGCCCGTATGAGGAGGGGTAATGCAAAGTTCTGCCAATGGTTCCAGTAGACAGGAACTTTTATTTGGAACTTTTGGGGCGGCGCGGCGTTGGGCCGTCCGGGGAACTGGGTCACCCCGCCAAGGCTGTTGACCCAGAGATAAGATGGAGTGGGGATGTCCCGTTCACAGGTTGTTGCCGAACATCTGCCGCTGCTGCGGCGCTATGCCCGTGCGCTGACCGGAAACCAGTCCTCGGGCGATGCCTATGTCGCGGCGATGCTGGAAGCGCTGCTCCAGGATTCGTCACTGCTCGACGAGCGCCACGGCCCGCGCGCCGGTCTGTTCCGGCTGTTCACGCAAATTTGGAATTCGGTCTCCGTCAATGACAAGAGCGACGTGACCCCGCTGCCGCTTCCCTCGGAACGGCGGCTGTCCAACATCACGCCGCTGCCGCGCCAGGCGTTCCTGTTGTTGTCGCTGGAAGGCTTTTCGGAAGAGGAGGTCGCCTTCATCCTCGGTAACGATGTCGCCGAGACACGCCGCCTGGCTGATGCCGCCGGCCGCGAGATGGCCGCCGAGATCGCCACCGACGTGCTGATCATCGAGGACGAGACCTTCATCGCGATGGACCTGGAAAGCCTGGTCAAGAATCTCGGCCACAACGTCATCGGTGTCGCGCGCACCCATACCGATGCGGTGGCGCTGGCCAAGAACCGTAAGCCCGGTCTGATCCTCGCCGACATTCAGCTCGCTGACGGCTCCTCCGGCCTCGATGCCGTGAACGAGCTGCTGCGCGCCTTCGAGGTGCCGGTGGTGTTCATCACCGCCTATCCCGAGCGCTTCCTCACCGGCGAGCGGCCGGAGCCGGCGTTTTTGATCTCAAAGCCGTTCCAGCCCGCGATGGTGTCGGCGGTGGCGAGCCAGGCGCTGTTCTTCCAGCGCAACTCGCGCAACCGCGCGCCCAGGGCGGCGTCGGCGTAACCCCCTCTGCGTCGTCATGGCCGGGGCTTGTCCCGGCCATCCACGCCTTTCTTGCGATTGGTAACAAAGACGTGGATGCCCGGGACAAGCCCGGGCACGACGGCGTTGAGCCGCGCGCCGGATTTTTCTGCTGCCTCACTTGCTGCTGTACATATCCCGAAATACCAGCGCGGCGTCCTTGCCCGGCAGGCGCGTGATCTCGGCAAACAGCTCGACGGCGGTCGCGCAGTAGCGCGCGGGCGAAGCAGGGTCGGGCATCGCCAGCGACTGCAGGTCCGCGGTGGTATAACCCTTCTTGGCAAGGCTGGCCTTGATGCCGTCCCAGGACGCCTTGATGCTGTCCTCGGCGCTGGCCAGCGTGTCGCGCCGGCCGGCCGACAGCACGATCTGCTCGTGCAGCGCCAGCTCCCGCTTGGCGAGCTCGGCCGGCAGCATTTTGATATCGCTGTCATTCAGCGAGTCGCCCGAGACAAACCGATAGCAGGTCGTCGCATCCAGTCCCTGCAGCGCGCGATATTCATCCGCGCGAAGCTTGCCGAATTCGACCAGCACGCCGTCATCGGCCTGCGGCAGCAGCGTCATGATGATGGACCGCAGCTTGAGCTGCGTCTTTTCGGTCAGCTGGGCCGGCGGCGTGCCGCGTGCGGAGCCGGCCGACAGGATATCGAGGATCTCGCCATACTCGGCCGGATACTTCTGTTTCAGCGCAGCATAGACCCGCGCCGATTTCTGCATCGATTTGTCCCAATCGTCCCGGGTCAAGGGATTGCCGCCCATCGCGAACTCGCGGCCGTCGGAGAGTTTGGTGATCACCCGGTAGGACAACAGCTCCGCGGCGTCCGGCTTCCACATGTCGGAATTCTTGGTGGCGAGCGCGCGCTCGATGAAGGCCTTGCTGAACCCGGCCGCGCCATAGATCTCCCGCTCGACGCTCGAGGTCGAGTCATCCGGCTGGCTGCCGGGAAACGCGCCGCGATGGAAGCCGAGCACGGCACTTCGGCGCAGGATGCGCTGCTGCCCCGCGGCGAAGGCCAGCGTGCAGGCCGACATGCATTTCACCTCGACATAGGTGTCGAGCTTGCGCTCGCGGATCAGCGCGTTCAGCTTCTTGCCTTCGCCGATCCGGCCGCCAAAGCTGTCGAGATGCACCATGCGGATGTTCGGGTGCTCGTCCAGCAGCTTTTCGAAATCGTGCGTCAGGCCGTATTTGATGCCGCCGGCGATCTCGGCCTCGGCGCTGTTGATCAGCCGCACCTGGTAGGAGGGGATCGACGGATCGCCGAGAAACGCCATGCGCGTCGCCTCTACGATCTGCGGGATCGCTGCCCTCGCCAGCACGACGCAGAGCTGCACGCCACCGGCGATGACCGCGACCATGGCGAGCACCGCCCATGGCGCGCGCTTTCCTGCCGCGCGGCGCTCGATCCGCCGCCGCGTCGCCGACCGCCAGATGCCGGTCGCCTGCCAGATGGCGAGGCCGATCAGCATCGACCACATGGTGATGAAGAACGTCCATAGCGCGAGCGGAATATAGGCGACCTGCGCCACCATGAACTGGCTGAGCAGGATGATCGCCAACAATGCGGCGAGGTTGCTGGCAAAGCCCACCACCCAGTAGGACACCCACAGCGGATATTCGCCCCGCCAGTGCCGCGCGACGAAGTTTTGGTATTTCGCGGGGACCGGCGCCGGCGCAGCAAAGGCTTCGGGCGGCAGCGGCGGTGGAACCGGGAGTTTGGCAAAACCCGGCCCCAGCGCGTCGTCCACCGCCTTCCATTCGGAAAGTCCCTGCGTCCAGACACGGACATTACCGGCATCGGGCAGCGCGCGGATCCGCGACTCGAGCGCGCCAAGGTCCATCGGCCCCTGCTGCTCGGCGCCATCCCACAAATACCAGCTGGCCATGACGCCCCTTTGCCCGGACCGTGCGAGAGTATTAGTGCCGCCGAGGCTGTGCAACGTTCACCGCGCTGTATGCACCAATGCGTATGGAATGCTCCATGGCATACGCGAGATCGCTGCGATGGTGCCGACCCGATGCGGCATCGCGCTGAAGGCTTGAGCAAAAAAGAAGGGCGCGACCGGCATCACCACGGTCGCGCCCTCTGTAGCCGGTCAATGGGGCAGGGGGGATAACCGGCTGCCGGGATGACTCCTGGGCGCCGGAGTCGTTCCAGAGCGTTCCGAAAAAATTTGCCGTCACCTCCGAAAAAATTTCGCGCATGGAACCCGGCAATATTTACACACGCTTAATTTACTGACCGAGCCACGAAACCTCGGTTGCGGTGCCGCGTTGTTCCCGCGATCGCCATGGGGCGAGGGACAACGCTCATGTCACAGAAATCCAAGGTCATTTTCGCCGCGTTGGCTGCCGCCGCGACGGTCGGCGCCGTGCAGATCGCAGCCGGCCAAGCCTCCACCGCCAATCTCGCCGACCGGTTCCAGGCGCTTTCGGAACCCGCGGGCGCGGCCAGCGTCAACCGGACCGCCAAAGGCGACCGCGACGCCAATGTGCCGCCAGCCGCTCAAGGCCGCACCGTGCAACTGAAAGTCGACAGCCTCGCCGACACCTCGGTGCTGGTCCGCATCCCCACGCAGAAGGATGCCCGGAATTTGCCGCCGGCGCCGCCTGCGGCGAAGCCGGCCAGCGACAAGGCGAAGAGGATGACGATCGCCTGCGAGCCGCCGGTGAGCGTGCTGACCGAGGTCGCAAAGCTCCTGCAACCCGGCAAGTGCGTGACGTGATGTCGAGGAGAAATCCCGACGAAAGTTCGTAGGGTGGGCAAAGCGCCGCTTTGTCCGCCCTTTTCCATAAATGATCCGGACGGGAGAGGGCCGGCGTGGCGGTGATAGCGCCTTTGCCCACCCTGCGTGCCGCTATTTTTTGTCGGGACCCGTAATCGTCTTCGACGAACCCTCCGGCGCCGCCTGCATGTTCGGCGGCGTCTGGCCCTGCGGGCTTTCCGCCGGCGCGCCGCCGGTCCCGGTCGTGATCGGGCCTGTCGGGCCTTGCGGCTGCATCTGGCCGTTGTCCTTCAACTCGGTCTTGCCGGTGCTGTGCTGTGAATGCCGGTTGTCGGCCGGCTCCTTGCTGGCGGGCGTCTCGGCCGACGCCGTCGAAAATGGCGCCAGGATCCAGAGCAGAATGAACAAACGTCGCATGAGATTCCTCCAAGGCAGACTCCTTTTCAAAGTCCCTTCGGGAGGAAGTTGTTCCGGCTACAAAAACATCTCCGCAAAATCGATCGTCGTGCGCACGCCGATATGCTCGAAATTCGCGTCAAGCCACGCCGCCGCGCTTTCGCGCCCGGCATCGCGCAGCCGGCACAACAGCCCCCACTCCGGATGAAACTGCGTCGCAGTCCCAAGCTGCGACATCAGGAGATCGTTGCCGATCCAGTGCATGTACATGCGCCGGTGCTTTTCGCTGTTGAGCTCGCCGGCGTCGATCAGCTTTGTGGCGAACGCGATCGCGCGCATCTCGCGCATCAGGGACGAGTTGAAGCTGATCTCGGTAATGCGGTGCAGCACGTCGGCCGCGCTTGCCGGCAATTCGTCGCGCCGGATCGCGGTGACCTGCGCAATGATGACGTCCCGCGTGCCGGCGCGATAGATCAAGGGATAGATCGCGGGATTGCCGAGATAGCCACCGTCCCAGTAAGGCTCGCCGTCGATCTCGACCGCCTGGAAGTAGGGCGGAAGACACGCCGACGCCAGCACGGCTTCGGCCGACAATGACGGCGTCTGAAACACCTTCAGCTTGCCGGTGCGGACATTGGTGGCGTTGAGGAACAGCTGCGGCGCGTCCGGCGACCGGTTGAGCCGGTCGAAATCCACCACGCGCTCCAGCAGCGCGCGCAGCGGATTGAAGTGGAAGGGGTTTAAGAGGTTCGGCGGCAACGTATGGGTCAGCGTGTGGATCGTGGCATGTACCGGATGATATTCCGGCGGCAGCTTCATCGCCTGGATCAACTGATTCCACGGCGAGAAGAAATCGAACGCCGCGTCCATCTGCGAAACCTGGCGCCAGAACTCGTGCAGCGCCGCCCGCGCCGCCTCCGGCCCGCCCTTGACCATCCCGGAGGCGAACGCCACTGCATTCATCGCGCCGGCGCTGGTCGCGCTGATCGCCTCGATGCCGATCCTGCCGTCTTCCAGCACCCGGTCGATCACGCCCCAGACAAACGCGCCATGGGCGCCGCCGCCCTGCAGCGCAAGACTTACCTTCTTGACCGGTTCGCCACCCACGACACGCCCTCGAACAATACGCCTTCAAACTGCCCGGCAGGGCGTTCGCCCGAACGGGCAGGCGCATTTCCGCGTTTTCAGGGGGTGGATGTCCAGCCCCCTCTGCGGAAAAATTTTTCCTTCGCACCGAGTAACGGCTGTTTGGAATGTCACACCCCACGCCATTGGCGTTCCGGCGTAGGCCAGGACCCATGCGAGCCGCGGCAATACGCGACCTGTCATCGCCCGGCTTGACCGGGCGATCCAGTATTCCAGAGACGTGAGTTGGTTGATTCGAAAGGCCGCGGGGTACTGGTTCACCCGCTTTCGCGGGTGATGACGTTGCATGTTTGGAAAAGGCTACTCCGCCGGCTCCTCGGCTTGCGCATGGCCGCGGGCCGCCAGCAGGCCGACCGCGACGCCTGCGACGGCAAGCAGCGGCACCAGCCGCTTCACGCCGATCGCCCGCACCAGCTGGATGCCGATCGCCACCATGGCGGGGTCTGCCAGAAAACTATGCGCCGCCGCCTTCGCCTCCTGCTGCGCCTTCACCTTGATCTGATGCTTTTGCACCATATAGCTGCCGGCCGCGAGCAGCGCGACGACGAGGAAGATCGCGCCCCCGGCGAGGCAGGCCTGGATCGGGCCGTATTTCTCCAGCACGAACATGAACGCGGCCGCGCACAGGAACGCCGTCGTGATGAACAGCGCCAGTGCCGCGGCCACCGCCAGCGAGGTCAGGTGCACCACGTTTCCGGTCGACACCTTGAAGTCATCGATCATGCGCTGAAACATCCGACCGCCTCGCCTTGTAAAGTGCATCAACGAAATGCGTGGCGGCCCACCAGCGCCGCCATTTGCGCCAGAGTTGTGCTCTGCCGGCGGCCCTCATGGCTGGCCTCAGCGGCGCCAGGTGACGCCGATCAGAAAGCCAAGGCCGACGGCAAGGCTGATCGCGGCAATCGGTCGCTCCGCGATGGCTTCCTCCAGCGTCTCCTCGATCGTGGTCGCGGCGTCTTGCGCAGCGTCCATCATGGCGCTGCCGCGCTCGGAGAGGTCGCCAACGGCGCCTTCGGCTGTCGCGCGGGCCTGCTTGTAGGTCCGGCGCGCTTCCTTGCGCGCGGTGCCGGCTAGCGAGTTCATCACGTCCGAAATCTGCCGAGTGAGAGCGGATATATCGCCCTTGACGGCGCTGACGTCCTTTTCCAGGCGATCCATGGTTGCATTGTCGAGCATGTTGTTATCCTCGAATTTGCGAGTTTGCTGCTTGGCAGGAAAACGCCCGCGCGTGCGGGAAGTTCCTCGCGCGCGGCCGCATCAATCCTCCGGAAGCTGCGGCGTTTCGACCGGCGCCAGATGCTCCTTCAGGATCAGTGCGACGATCAGCAGCGGCGAGGACAGGAAGGCGCCCATCGGGCCCCACAGCCAGGTCCAGAACGCCAGCGCCAGCAGCACCGCCAGTCCATTCAGCGCCAGCCTCCGCCCGATGATGGTCGGGGTGACGAAATGGCCTTCCAGGAACGTGACGCCGGCAAAGGCGACCGCGGCCGCCAACCCGCCGCTGAGCGTCGGCAAGGCGATGATGCCGACCACGGCCAGCACGGCGAACATGGCAATCGGGCCGATGATCGGGACGTAGTTCAGCGTCGCGGCCAGCGCGCCGAGCCCGGCCGGGTTCGGCATGCCGGTGAGCACGCAGATGAGGCCGGCGGCAATACCGACGCCGGCATTGATCATGGTCACCGTAAGCAGATAGCCGCCGAGATGCTCCTCGATCTCGTTGAGGATCCGCAGCGTGCGCAGCCGCGAAACGCGGTCGCCGAAAGTCAGGATCAGCGCGCGGCGCAGATCCTTCCAGCTCGCGATGAACAGCACCAGCGTGGCGAAGAACAGGACAAATTCGGTGAAGGTCGGCGTCAGGAATTCCAGCGTCGGCTGTACCCATTCGAATTTCGGCATCTGGAAGCCGGACAGCGCATCGGAGCCGCCGATCATGGTCTGCAGTTCGTGCCACAACGCCAGCGGCCGGTCGAAGACATGCAGCTTGTCCTTCAGCCGTTCGGCGAGTTCGGGCAGCCGCGAACTCCACTCCATCGCGGGCGATGCAATCAGTCCGACGATGAAGGTGGCGAGCGCAGTAACCGCCACCACGATCAGAACCGCGCCGATGCTGCGGGGAATGCGGTAGCGCTCGAGAAAGCTCGCGGCCGGCGACAGCATGGTGCCGATCACGAAGGCCATCACCACCGGCAGGAAGAAGACCTTGGCGAAGTAAAGCACCGCGACGAGCGCGATGACGAGCAGCCCGACCAGCGCGACGGCCACGACTTCCTGGCGGCGGATCAGCGGCGGCAGCTCGACCGTGCTGTCAGGCACCGGCGTGCCGTTGGCGCGGTGCGGCTCATGGTTCGCATCCGGCGTCCCGGCGCGGTTGACCTCGTTCTTCTTGTCGCGCTGCGGCTCGTGCTTTGCGCGATGGGCCTCGCGCTTGCCGTTGCGTTGACCCTCCTGGTCCTGCGCCTTTTGGTCCTGCGCCTTTGGAATCTGACGATCACCGGGAAGGGCACGCACAGCATTCTCCCCTGCGCCAGCGCGCAGTTCTCCGTCGCGCCGCCGCGCCCTGTCGATTGAAGTTGTCCCGCGTCAACGTGCGGCGGCCGGGGGGGTTCCATCTCAGGATTGTGAGCGCCTGCCAAGCGCCGCGGAACCGCAGCAGGCGGCGCGGCGTTGGCTGGGTCAGAGCATCGTTTCGATGCGCATTCCGATGGGGCAGCACATGACACAGCCAGCTTCTTCCTACCGCCTGTCCTGGTGCCGCGCGAGCCTTCTGGTCGCGCTGATCTCGCCTTTGATCGTTCCAGCCGCCGCCAATGCGCAGATGTTCGGCTACGCGCCGGCGACATCAAATGCGTTTCCGCCCGACTATGTGACCACGGATGAAGGTACGGCCGCGGCGCTGCCGGAGCGGTTGCGGCGCGCGACCGTCCTCTTCCCGACGAGCGAGGCGGCAGGCACCGTCGTGATCGATACCGGCAATACCGCGCTCTATTACGTGCTGGGTGGGGGCCGCGCCATCCGCTACGGCGTCGGCGTCGGCCGCGAGGGTTTTACCTGGTCCGGCGTGCAGTCCATCAGCCGCAAGGCGGAATGGCCGGACTGGCATCCGCCGGCGGAGATGATCGCGCGCCAGCCTTACCTGCCGCGTTTCATGGCGGGCGGTCCCGGCAATCCGCTCGGCGCCCGCGCCATCTATCTCGGCTCCAGCCAGTACCGCATCCACGGCACCAACGACCCCTCGACCATCGGGAAATTCGTTTCCTCCGGCTGCATTCGCATGACCAATGAGGACGTCGTCGACCTGTTCAGCCGCGTCGATGTTGGCACCAAAGTGGTGGTGCTGCCGAAGAGCGCGCCGCTGGAGGCGCGGCATCCGCAGCGTCCAGCGGCGACGGCTGCGCTGGCGACACGAGTCAATTGAGGTTGACGTAATGGCAGTGCGAATGATCAAGCGTTGGACGATGGCCGCGGCGGCGGTGCTTGCAGTTGTGGCCCTCGCGCCGTCGGTGCAGGCGCAGGACTTTTTCTCGAACCTGTTCGGCGGCTTCGGCCGCTCCCGGCCGACATACCGCATGCCCTTCGACGCCAATTTCCAGCAGGGCGAGCCGCGGCAGCGTGGCGGAGGCGGCGGGCAGGCCTATTGCGTGCGCACCTGCGATGGCCGTTATTTCCCGATCGCGGGCAATAACAGCGAGAGTCGCAGCGCTTCCTGCAAGGGTCTCTGTCCGAATGCCGATACCGAAATAGTCTATGGCAGCGGCATCGACAATGCGGCAACCGAAAACGGAAAACCCTATTCCAAGTTGCCCAACGCCTTCAAATACCGCAGTGAACTCGTCACAGGCTGCACCTGCAATGGCAAGGATCCCGTTGGACTTGCCCGGGTCGAGCCCGAAAAGGACCCGACCCTGCGCAGTGGCGACGTCGTCGCGGGCGCGAACGGCCTGGTGGTCGCCAACAAGAGCGACCGGCGCGGCGCGTCGGTGGAGTTCTCGCCGGCCTCCGAGCGCATCAAGCAGCGCTTCCGTCATCCGCCCGTGGTGGCGAAGGGCAGGGACTGAGAAAGCATTGGTCGTGGCCGGGTCAAGCCCGGCCATGACGACGGAGAGAGGAGAGCCTACGCCGCGCGGATCTTGGCGAGGAAGTTCGTCACCTGGCTGCCGAGCTGTTGGCTCTGCGTCTCCAGCGTCTGGGAGGCCTGCTTGACGTCGTCGGCCGCGGCCGCTGCGGCATCCGCGTCGGCCTTCACGCCGGTGATGTTTTCGGAAACGTTCTTTGTACCCTGCGCCGCATATTGCGTGCTGCGGGTGATCTCCTGGGTCGCAGCACCCTGCTCCTGCACGGCGGCGGCAATCGCGGTCGCCACCTCGTTGACCTCGCCGATGATGCCGCCGATGGTCTTGATGGCGTCGATCGCTTCGCCCGCGACCTTCTGGATGTCGGCGATCTGCTCGGAAATCTCTTCGGTCGCCTTCGCGGTCTGGCTCGCCAGCGACTTCACCTCCGAGGCGACCACCGCAAAGCCGCGGCCGGCCTCGCCGGCACGCGCCGCCTCGATGGTGGCGTTGAGCGCGAGCAAATTGGTCTGCGCCGCGATGGTGTTGATCAGGCCGACCACCTCGCCGATGCGCCCCGCCGATTTTTGCAGGCCCTGCACGGTACCGTCGGTTTCGCGGGCCTGGTTGACAGCGCGGCTGGCGATGCCGGCGGCATGCGCGGCCTGCTGGCTGATGTCGTTGATGGAGGCGGAGAGCTCCTCGGAGGCGGCGGCGACGCTGTCGACGCTCATCGAAGCGTCGCTGGAAGCCTTCTCGGCGACCTGGACGCGCGTGTTGGTCTGGCGTGACACGGTGGAGAGGCTGTTCGACGTCGTGCGCATCTGGCCGGAGGCGTCGCCCAGTTGATTCAGCGTCTGCCGCACCATGGTCTCGAATTCGCCGACATGATTCTCGATCGCCTGCTGGCGCGCGGCGGCGCCGGCATTGCGTTCGCGCTCGGCCGCCTCGATGCGGGCCTTGTCCATCGCCTGCTGCTTGAAGGTGTCGAGCGCGGTAGCCAGCGCGCCGATTTCGTCGCTGCGGCCGGCATAACCGGTGTCGACGGCAAGATCGCCGCCGGCGACCTTGAGCATGGCGTCGCGCATGTTGTGCAGCGGCTTGATGACGCGGCGGGTCACCAGCGTCATTGCGCCGGCCGTCAAGCCGATCGCCGCGAGCAGCAGCACCAGCTGCATGATCAGCGAGCCGCGCGCCGAGGCATACTGTGCGTGCGAGTGCTCCTTGGCGGCATCCAGCGCGCCTTCGGCGACGTTGACCGCGGCAGAGAGGCGGCCGACCGTGAGCGGGGTCCACTGGTTGGGGGTGAGCTCGGGCTTCTCGCCCGCTGCCAGCATGTTGATCAGGCGGTCGCGCAGCTCGAGATATTTCGGCTCGAAATAGGCGGTCTTGGTCGCGGCGATCGCGCCCGACAGCGCCGGCGGCAGTTGCATGCCGGCCGAGACCAGCTCCAGCGCGTTCCAGACGATTTCCGTGCCGCCGACATACTTGGTGTAGCTCTGCTTGGCCTCCGGCGACACCTTGCCGCTGGATAGTCCAACCGAGACCGCAAGCGAAGCCTCGCCCGCGGTGTTGCGCAGCAGCCAGGCGATCTGCTTGATCGAAAGCAACTGGTCGATGGTCGCGTCCTGGTGATTGACGTTGGCGGCCAGCGTGCCGGAGAGCTTTTCCATCACGTCGAGCAGCACGTTCACCGTGTCCATGTATTCCTTGGGCAGAGCCGCGCGCCGCTGCGCCTTCGGCTTGGCCATCATCTCCCAGAATTCCTTCTGCTGGTTGCCGAGCGTCTTGAACGCACGCTCGAGCTCGCTCACCAGCGTCTTTTGCTGCGGGAAGTCCATCGTGCCGAGCGTGACCAGCGCATTGGCCATCGCGGGCATTTCCGTATCGCGGATGTTGCGCAGGTACTTTTCGATATCCGCATCCATCGGCGCGTCGGAATTGAGCATCCGGTTCGTTGTGGAGCGGTCGGTGCGCAGATTATGCATCGCCTTGAACAGGTTCGCCGAGACGTCGGCAACCACCGCGATGCGGCTCGCCATCTGCAGCCGATTCCAGGAATCCCAGGCGTTGAGCGAGAAGCCGACCACGACGCAGAAGGCGGTGGCCAGGATGACGGTCTTCAGCAGCGCGGACACGGTCAATCGGTTGAGCATGGAATTCCCCCAGGGCAATTCCCCGCATTTGGACCGAAAAGGGTAAATACTTAGAAAGCATAGCGGCCGTATTACTACGTGGCCTGCTTGAAAATGCTGATGTTTTCGTCCTCCCGCGGCGAAGTTTCACTGTGGGAACCCGCGCCGCCATCACCGAGTTAACGATGCGTTAACAGCGCGGTCATTTGGCAAGGGGTCTTCAAATGCTGGTCGGTGCGCTCGTCACGTTCCTCGTCGTTATCCTGGTCCTCTATCTGATCAACCTGCTGCCGATTGACGGCCGCGCCAAGCAGATCTGCCGGGTGATCGTCATCATCCTCGGCGTGATCTCGCTGGTGAAGTATCTCGCGATCTAGGGCTGCAGCCTGCAATGAAAAAAGCCCCGGCCGAGGCCGGGGCTTTCATCATGGACAATTACAGACCGATCATCCCGCCGCCTTCGCCTCCTTGCGGCGCGCATGCAGGATGAATTCGGTGTAGCCGTTCGGCTGCTCGCGGCCCTTGAAGACGAGATCGCAGGCGGCCTTGAAGGCGACGCCGTCGAAGGCGGGCGCCATCGGCTTGTAGAGCGGATCGCCGGCATTCTGCTTGTCGACGACGACGGCCATGCGCTTCAGCGACTCCATCACCTGGTCCTTGGTGATGACGCCCTGATGCAGCCAGTTCGCCAGATGCTGGCTGGAGATGCGCAAGGTGGCGCGGTCCTCCATCAGGCCGACGTCGTGGATATCAGGCACCTTGGAGCAGCCGACGCCCTGGTCGATCCAGCGCACCACATAGCCCAAGATGCCCTGGCAGTTGTTGTCAATCTCCTGCTTCACATCGTCAGGGGCCCAGTTCGACTGCGACACCGGAATGGTGAGGATGTCGGAGAGTTTTGCGCGCGCACCGCCCTTGGCGAGTTCTTCCTGGCGCGCAATCACATTCACCTGGTGATAGTGCAGCGCGTGCAGCGTCGCGGCCGTCGGCGACGGCACCCAGGCGGTGGTGGCGCCGGCCTGCGGATGGCCGAGCTTCTGCGCCAGCATGTCCGCCATCTTGTCGGGCGCCGCCCACATGCCCTTGCCGATCTGGGCGTGGCCGGGCAGGCCACAGGTCAGGCCCATATCGACGTTCCAGTCCTCATAGGCCTTGATCCAGGGCTGCGCCTTCATGTCGTTCTTGCGGATCATGGGACCTGCTTCCATCGACGTATGGATTTCGTCGCCGGTGCGGTCGAGGAAGCCGGTGTTGATGAAGCAGATGCGCCTGGACGCATTCTGGATGCAGGCTTTGAGGTTGACCGTGGTGCGGCGCTCCTCATCCATGATGCCGACCTTCATGGTGTCCGAAGGCAGCGACAGCATCTTCTCGACCTCGCCGAACAGCTCGCAGGTCAGCGCGACTTCGTCGGGCCCGTGCATCTTCGGCTTGACGATATAGACCGAGCCCTTGCGGCTGTTCCTGACCTTGGAGTTTCCCTTCAGATCATGGATCGCGAGCAGGCCGGCCACCGCGGCATCCAGAATGCCCTCCGGAATCTCCGCGCCGTTCTCGTCGAGCACGGCGTCGGTGTACATGTGATGGCCGACATTGCGCATCAGGAGCAGGCTGCGGCCGTGCAGCTTCAGCTCGCCGCCGGCGGGCGTCTTGTAGACGCGGTCGGCATTGAGCGAGCGTGTCATGGTCTTGCCGCCCTTCTCGAAGTCGGCAGCGAGCGTGCCGTTCATCAGGCCGAGCGTGTTGCGATAGACCAGCACCTTGTCCTCTGCATCGACGGCGGCGACGCTGTCTTCCATGTCGAGGATGGTCGAGACCGCCGACTCCAGGATCATGTCGGCGACCCCGGCCGGATCATCCTTGCCGATCGGATGCTTGCGATCGATCTTGATCTCGACATGCATGCCGTTGTTGACCAGCAGCACGGCAGAAGGCGCCTCGGGATTGCCCTGATAGCCCGCGAACTGCGCCGGTGTTTTCAACCCGGTCGCATTGCCGCTCTTCAGCTTCGCCGAGAGCTGGCCGGCCACCACGCTGTAGCTGGTCACGTCGCTATGATTGCCGGTCGCGAGCGGCGCAGCGGAATCGAGGAACGATTTTGCCTTGGCGATCACCTTGTCGCCGCGCGCCTTGTCAAAACCCTTGCCGGACTCGCTCGGGTCATGCGGGATCGCATCGGTGCCGTAGAAGGCGTCGTAGAGCGAGCCCCAGCGCGCATTCGCGGCGTTCAGAGCGTAGCGCGCATTGGTGAGGGGCACGACCAGCTGCGGGCCGCAGATTTTGCCGATCTCCTCGTCGACATTGGCGGTCTCGACCTTCTTGGTCGCAGGCTCCGGCTGCAGATAGCCGATCTCCTTGAGGAAGGCGGTGTAGGCATTGATGTCGACTGGCTTGCCCTTGTTGGCGCGATGCCAGGCGTCGATCTTCTCCTGCAGCGTGTCGCGGAATTTCAGCAGCTCGGCGTTCTTCGGCGCGAGCTTCTTGATGATGGCGGCAAGGCCGGCCCAGAACGCGTCGGGCGAAATCCCGGTTTTGGGGGTCGCTTCCTTTTCGATGAAATCGAACAGGACAGGGGCGATCTTCAATCCGTGGGCATCGACACGTTTCATGATGGGCTTTCTCGGGCAGAAATGGCGCTTTGCGGCTGTTATCGGGGAGAAAACAGCAAAAAGCGCGCCAAAGGGCGGCGCTCAGGGCGCCCTTTTAGCCACAAGCCGGGAGGATGAGAAGGCCCCCAAAAGCCGTAAAAAGCCTTACGGGGATGCCTCAGATATTGGCGGCCAGATCAGTCAGTTCGTCGAACAGCACGCCGGTCTTGGCCAGCATCCGCTCGATCTCTTCCGTGGCCTCGGCAACCGAGCGAGACGAGGTGTCGAGCACGAGTTCGGCGCCCGTCGGCGGCTGATAATCGTTGCCGATGCCGGTAAACGACTTCAATGCGCCGGCACGCGCCTTGGCATAGTGGCCCTTGGGGTCGCGGCTCTCGCAGACTTCGGCCGGCGTCGAGACATAGACCTCGCGGAAGGCGGCGTCCGCGATGCGGCGGGCGGCATCGCGATCGTCCCGGGCGGGCGAGACCGCGGCGACGATCGCTATATGGCCGTTGCGGGCGAGATGTGTGGCGACTTCCGCCAGGCGACGAATGTTCTCGCTGCGGTCCTGCGGCGAAAAGCCGAGATCGCCGTTGAGGCCGGCGCGCAGCGTGTCGCCATCGAGAAGGATTGGCGAGCCGCCATTGCTGAACAGGCGCCGCTCCAGCGCGCGCGCCAAGGTCGACTTGCCGGCGCCGGGCAGGCCCGTGAGCCACACCACCGCGCCGTTGTGACGGTAGCGCGCCGAGCGCTCGTCGGGCCGCAGCGCCGACTCCACCGGCACGATATCGATGGGAGCTGCGCGCTGGCCGGCATCGACCGACAGCACGAGACCGCCGCCGGCGATGCGGCCGTTGACCTCGATCACCAGGCGGCCGGTGCGCGGATTGTCGCTGTGCGGATCGGCCGCGATCGGCTGCGCCAGCGAGATGTCGATCTCGCCGACATGGTTGCGCGCGATCTGTTTGTTTTCTTCATTCGACAGCGCGCCGGGATCGATCGCCTTTTCGATCGCGACCACATTGGCGCGGCTCTCGCGGGTGCCGAGCCGCACCAGGATGGAATCGCCCTTGGCGAGCGGCTTGTCATGCAGCCAGAAGATTCGCGCCCGGATGCGGCGGGTGTCGCGCGGGGAGGTTCCCGCATGCGCGATGATGTCACCGCGCTCGACAAACAGCTCGCGGTCGAGCGTGATGCCGACCGAGCGGCCGGCGCCGAGCCGGCC
>Ga0081539_10002648_pt1 | contig 24445 bp, 25 predicted proteins | sample TabmetS4T2R2_FD_71023 | JGI IMG/M metagenome (GOLD analysis project Ga0081539, IMG submission 71023) | Tabebuia heterophylla rhizosphere microbial communities from the University of Puerto Rico - S4T2R2 | ecosystem: Host-associated > Plants > Roots > Rhizosphere ...
CGATGCGGGTGTTGGTCAGCGATCCGGTGATGCCGGCGGTCGAGCCGACCAGCAGCACGCTGCCGCCGCCGCGGGCGACCAGGTGCGGCCAGGCGTGCTTGGTCACAGGAACACGATGTCGAGCTCGTTGCGCAGCACGAACGACCAGTCGGCATAGCTGGTCCGCGCGATCGGCGCGAACCGAGTCGCGCCGGCGTTGTTGTAGACGATGTCGATACCGCCGTGGGTGGCGGCCGCGGCGTCCACCCACGCCTTCACCCGATCCTCGTCGGCCAGGTCCAGCGGGTGGGTGCTGTCCATGCGACCGCCGGCTACGCGTACCGACTCGACCGTTTCCGCGGCGCCGGCGACGTTCAGGTCCGTGCCGATCACGATGGCGCCCTCGGCGGCGAACAGCCGCGCCGCCGCCCGGCCCTGGCCGCCCGCGGTGCCGGTGATCAGGGCGACCTTGCCGGCGAGCCGGCCGCGCCCGCCGCCGTGGCCGGTCATGCTGATCTCCGTGCGGGGAGCCGGCCGCGCCCGCCGCCGTGGCCGGTCATGCTGACCTCCGTACGGCGGTGAAGCGGGCCTCGGCCTCGTCGATCACGGCGAGCTGCGCGACGATCTCCCCGGGGGACGAGTCGCCGACGACCTTCTGCAGGAACGGCGTGCGGTCCAGGATCGCGTCGCGCACGGGTCGCAGTGGCGCGGGCGCATGGTGAAAGACCTTGCCGAGGATGTACGCCTGCTGCACCTGGCGCGCGGTGTGCGGCTTGCGCGGCGCCTCGAACGCCTCCAGCGCCGCGCGCACCGCCGCGTAGTCGGACAGGTCGACGCCGGCCAGGCGGCGACCGAGGAAGTAGCCGTCCTCGGTGGCCATGCCGGCGCCGTACGCGGCGTACGGGCTCGTCGGGTGGGCGGCGTCGCCGACCAGGGTGGCCCGGCCCTTCGACCACTGCCGTAGAGGTTTGCGGTCGCGCAGCACCCAGCGCTGCACGTGGGCGGGGTCGGTCGCGGCGATCAGCTGCGGCAGCGGCGCGGCGAACTCGGCGCCCATGCGCGCGGCGGTGGCGTGCGGGTCGTCGGTGAACGGCCGGCTCGCGTCGTGGGCGCCGAGCACCCACCATTGGAACCCCTCGCGGCCTTTGCTGCGGATCGACGTCCAACTGCCTTGCACGGTGCGGCTGTGCGAGACGATGCACAGGCCGCGTTCGGCGGCACCGTTCTCATCGAACGTGTAGCCGCCGAAGATGTGCAGATCGTGCTCGCGCTTGGGGGCATCGCCCCACAGCGTGCGGCGCACCAGCGAGTCGATGCCGTCGGCGCCGACCACCAGATCCACCTCCACCGTCTCGCCGCCGGCCAGGTGCAGCCGCACGCCGGCCTCGTCCTGGTCGAAGCCTTCGACGGTGCGGTTGACCTGGGGCATGCCCGGTGGCATGGCGGCCAACAGACGCTCGTACAGGTCGGGGCGCAGCAGGCCGATGAACCCGCCGCCGTAGTCCCGCACCACGTCGTCCGGCAAGTTGACCCGGACCCGGGTGCGGCCGGCCGCGGTGCGGAACTCCGCGTAGCAGGGCGCGCCCAGGTCGGCCGTGTCGACGCCGAGCAGGCCGAGCGCCTTGATCGGCGGCGGCCACAGATTGAGGATGTTGCCCGCCGGACGGGTCTGCGGATACCGCTCCAGCAGCAGGACCTCGTGGCCGGCTTGAGAGACGGACAGGGCGGTGGCCATGCCGGCCGGCCCGGCGCCGATGACGGCGACGCGGCCGCGTGAGGTGGAGCGGGCGGTCATGGGTCTCCTCGGCGGGCGGGTGAGTACGGAGCCGGTGCGCGGCGGTCAAACCGTAGCGCTGACTACGGTTTGGTAAAGTCGAGGATGTGATCCCCGTTGCCGGATGTCAACCCCGTGCTTGAACCGACGGCCGCCGCCCCTGCCGGATCGCTGGAGATCCGGCCGCCGCGGCAGCAGCGCAGCCGGGAGGCCTGGAGGCGGATCCTGGACGCCGGCGTGGCGCTGCTCGAGGAGGGCGGCTACCAGGCGTTCACCATCGCCGCCGTCTGCGAGCGCGCGCAGGTGCCCCCGCGCGCCGTCTATGCCCGGGTCGCCACCAAGGACGCGCTCTTCCTCGCCGTCTACGAGCACGGCATGGCTCGGATCCGCTCCGATCAGGACGTCCTCGAGCCGGGCGGGCGGTGGGACGGCCGGGCCGCCGGCGACCTGGTCACCGGCGCGGTCGCCGAGGTGGCCGGCATCTTCGCGCGCCACGCGGCCTTCCTGCGTTCGGTGGTGCTGGTCTCCGGTGTCCACCCGGAGATCTACCGGCGCGGCGCACGGTACAGCCGGGAGCTCGGCGACCAGTTCGCCGCGCTGCTGCTGCAGCCGGGCCTCGACATCGACCAACCCGACCCCCCGGCCGCAGTGCGGGCGGCCTTCAACGCCGTTTTCTCGACGCTGGTGCTGCGCACCGCGTACGGCCCGGCGTACGCCTCGTTCGCCGGCAACGACGACGAGGACTTCTTGCGGACGCTCACCGCGATGGTCCGGCGCTACCTACTGCGTCCGTGACCCGCCGCCCGCGGGGTGTTCCGGCCACAGCTCCAGGAGGCGGTCGAAGAACGCGGACTTCCGCTGCTCGTACTCGGCGCTGTGCTGGTGCCGCTGCTTCACCTCGTTGTACGCGCGCAGCAGGTCCGGATCCGCGCTCAGCAACCGCCAGCTGCGGCTGAACCGCAGGTCGTGCTCGGAGCCGATCGGCGTGACCGCGACTCCGGTGGGCAGTGCCGCCTCGACCGCGAACGTCGCGAGGGAAGGCTGCCAGATCCCCGGGTGAACGACCCGGTAGACAGTCCGCAGGGCGGCGACGGTCGAGTCGAAGTCCGCGGCGGGCACCCGCAGATGAAGATCGACATCACCCTTGGTCACGGCGCCGGGCACGGAGCTGCCACCGACGAGCACCAGCTCGTGCCCGGCGAGCAGGCCGGCCAGGCGCGCCCGCTCGTGCCGCAGGATCGCGTGGGCCGCGTCGATGAACTCGCTCGCGGGCCGCAGGACAGTCTCCATGGAGTCCTCTCTCTCGGTGCCGGACACCGCGGCGAAGCCGTCAGTGCGGCAGCTCCAGGACGCCGTCGACGCGGCGCGGGATCCCGCGATAGTCGTCGGTCAGCTCCGCGGGCAGCACCTCGCTGTGAGCGAGGAGGGCATGTCCTCGAGCGCGGCGAACAGTTGCGCCTCGCCGTCGTAGCGCGCCACCATGGTCACCGGTCCGAAGCACTCCTCGGTGACCTCCGGCGGCAGGCCGGCGGCGGACGTCGCCAGCAGCAGCCACGTGGCGCGGAAGCCACCGTCCTGGCCGACGGGCCCACCGCGGACGGACCCGGCCACCGTTGCGCCCGACAGCGGACAACGCGGCGATCTGCTCCCGCGTGACCATCTCGACCAGGTAGAGGTGCACTTCCGGCAGTTCCTCGGCCACCCGGTTGAGCAGCCGGCCCGGGACGCCGAACGTCGAGGCCGCCGTGAAGCCCACCCGGACCACGCCGCGGGAGCCTGGGAAGACACGCCGGGTGAGGTTGGGGGCGGCGTCGGCCAGCGCGAGGATCTGCCGCGCCTCCACCAGGAACGCCTCCCCGACGGGGGTCAGCGCCACCCGGCGGCTGTCCCGGTCCAGCAGTTGCGCACCCACGGCCGACTCCAGCTTCTGGATCTGCCGGCTGGGCGGTGGCTGCGTCATCCGCAACCGGTCGGCGGCCCGGCCGAAGTGCAGTTCCCCGGCGACGGCGACGAGGCCGCGAAGTTGCTGCAGCGTGTACGCCATGCGCGCAAGGTATCAATCGATGCCCGAAGAGGGTCCTACGTCGGGTGGCGGAAAGCGAAGCCGGGACTGGACCCGGTGCCTCCTCCAGGTCTGGAATGAGGGAAGCCGACGCGACTCTCGGAGGAGGTGCCGTCATGGTCCAGACCCGGACGTGGACGGTTGAGATCACCATCGACGAGTACGAAGAGGACCGCCGTACCCGTGCCGTCGCCGTGCTGCGCAGCGCGGCTCGCCCGCCTTTGGAGGGCACTGGCGACGCCCGGCGGCGGCCTTCGGACCAGGAGGTACCGGAAATCGGCGACGAACTGGCCACGGCGCGCGCCCTGGCCGATCTCGCGTACAAACTGCTCGACGTGACCGCGGGCGACATCGAGCAGTACACCCATCGCCCCGTGCACCTCACCTCCTGACAGGCGTCGGGACGCACCGTCACCCTCGTGACAGCGACCCCGTAGGCGGCGCACAGGCTCCGGCCAACTCGGCGGGCCAAGCTTCCGGTGTCACAGCACAGAGGGGACGGTGATGGACCCCGACACCGGATTCAGGCGCCCTCGCGCTGCGCCTCGTCCGGCGGTGACCGGTCACGGGTCCACGACCCCGGTGCGTACGGCGTAGAGCGCCGCCTGGGTACGGTCCTGCACGCCGAGCTTCGTGAGGATGGCGCTGACGTGGGTCTTGACCGTCTTCTCCGACACCGCCAGCTCCCGGGCGATCTCGCGGTTGGCGCGGCCCCGCGCGATGGCGGCGAGCACGTCCCGCTCTCGTGCGGTCAGGTGCACCTCGCTGCGGCGCCCTTCATCGCCGGCGAGCAGCCGCGCCACGTCGGGGTGCAGCAGGGCGTGTCCCGCGTGGACGGCCCGGATGGCCGCCGCCAGGGCGGGCGGGTCGACGTCCTTGTACACGCATCCCGCGGCCCCCGCCCGCACCGCGGGCAGGACCGCGGCGGGCTCGGTGAAGCTGGTGATGACCAGGACCCTCGCCGGGTTGCCGGCCGCGCGCAGTCCGTGCAGCGCGGCGACGCCGTCCCCGCCGGGCATCTTGAGATCGAGCAGCACCACGTCCGGGCGCAGCCGGTCGGCCTCGGCCACCGCGGCGGCCCCGTCGGCCGCCTCACCCACCACGGTCAGGTCGTCCTGCAGGTCGAGGAAGGTGCGCAGGCCCTGGCGGACGACCGGGTGGTCGTCCACCACGAGGACCCGGATCGGCTCAGCCACCGGCCGGCACCTCCAGGCGTACGGTGGTGCCGGCGCCCGGCCGGGAGCGTACGTGCAGCCGCCCGCCCGCCGCCCGGGCCCGTTCCCGCATCGACGCGAGCCCGGACCGGCCCGCCGCGGCCTCCGGGTCGAACCCGCGGCCGTCGTCGGTGACCTCCAGCACGAGCGAGTCCTCGCCGGCCAGCACGGCCACCGTGACCAGGCGCGGCGCGCCGTGGCGCAGGGCGTTGTGCAGCGCCTCCTGAGCGATGCGGTACGCCGCCTCCTCGCGGCCGGCCGGCAACCGCGGCACCGGCTCGCCGGTGAACCGCACCGCCGGCGGATGCACCCGGTCGAGCAGCTCCACCTGCTTGCGCAGGGCCCCGTCGAGACCGTCGCCGGCCAGATCGACCGGGCGCAGGCCGGCGACGACGGCCCGTAGTTCCTCGGCGACCTCGGCGGCGAGGCGGCGGACCGCGTCCAGCTCGGCCGCCGCGCGGGCCGCGTCGCGGGGCAGCAGAGCCGCGGCGGCGTCAGCGGTCAGCCGCAGGCTGAACAGCTTCTGGGTCACGGCGTCGTGCAGCTCGCGGGAGATCCGGTTGCGCTCCTCGACGATGGACAGCTCGCGGCTGCGTTCGTACAGCCGCGCGTTGATCAGCGCGATCGCGGCATGCGCGGCGAGCAGCCGCAGCAGTTCCTCGTCGGCGGCGGTGAACCCGCCCGGCGTCCGCTTGTTGGCCAGGAACAGGGTGCCGAGGATCTCGTCGCCGTGCAGGATCGGCATGCCGAGGAAGTCGGTGAGTACCGGGTGGGCCGCGGGCCACCAGCCGAAGCGCGGATGCGAGCGCACGTCGGCCAGCCGGACCGGGTTGGGGTCGCGCAGCATCGCGCCGAGCAGGCCGTGCTGGCGCGGCACCGGCCCGATCGCCCGCTGGTGCTCGTCGCTGATGCCGTCGGTCAGGAACTCCGCGAAGGTGTCGTCCGGGCCGGGCACGCCCAGCGCCGCGTACCGGGCGTCGAGCAGGCGGCGGGCCGACGCCACGATGGTCTGCAGCACCTCGCGGACCGAGAGCCGCGCGGCGACGGCGAGGACCGCCGCGCTCACCTCGCGCAGCTCGTCGCGGCCGCAGCTGGTCATCCTTGCACGGTACTCACCGGCGGGCCGGGCCGTGGATTCGGCCGATCGACGGAAGGGTATCCGGTGCGGGTGCTTTCCAGGGGTAACACCGACACCGCTGCCGGCGTACCGGGATCGAAGGCGGCGCCGAGGCGACGGCCCGGGCGCCGCCTGATCGTGCCGGCCGTACTGGCGCTGATCGCGGGTCTCGGTCTCATCGCCGGTACGTATTACGTCGACAGCGTGCCCACGCCGGACGACCTGACGCTGCCGGAGTCGACCACGGTCTATTTCGCCGACGGCCGTACGCCGATGGCGAAGCTGGGTACGGAGAACCGCACGATCGTCGCCTACGGCGAGATGAACGACTCCGTCAAGCAGGCGATCGTGGCGGCCGAGGACCGCACCTTCTGGACAAACGAGGGCATCGACTTCGCCGGTGTGCTGCGCGCCGCCTGGGCCAACCTCACCGGCGGGCAGCGCCAGGGCGCGTCGACGATCACCCAGCAGTACGCCCGGCTGGCCGCCGACCTCAAGGGCGTCACCTACTCGCGCAAGCTGCGCGAGGCCGTCATCGCCTGGAAGCTCGACAACAAGTACAGCAAGGAGGAGATCCTCGGCTTCTACCTCAACACGGTGCCCTTCGGGCGGGGCGCGTACGGCGTCGAGGCCGCCGCGCAGACCTTCTTCGGCAAGACGGTGCGCCGCACGGCGCCGCCGGCCGACCAGCTGAGCACGGCGGAGGCGATGGTGCTCTGCGCCATGGTCAAGCAGCCGGAGGCCAACCCGGACGACCCCGAGGGCCTGCCCGGCTACGACCCTCGGCGCAGCCCGAAGGCGAGGCAGAACTCGATCGACCGGTGGAACTACATCCGCGACGGCATGGTCGAGCTGGATTACCTGTCGGCGGCCGAGGCGGCGAATCTCGCGTATCCCGACGACGTCAAGCCGATCGAGCGCACCGCGCGCCAGTCCGGCCTCGACCGGCCGACCGGCCTGGTGGTCGACCACGTGCTCAGCGAGTTGCGGCAGACCGCGCCGTTCCAGGGCAAGCCCGCCGACTACATCCGCGACGGCGGATTCAAGATCGTCACCACCGTCGACAAGCGGGTCCAGGACGCGGCCGAGGCGGCCGCCGACATCCGGCGCGACAGCGCCCCCGAGGCGGTACGCGGGCAGCCGGAGAACTGGCGAGCCGCACTCGTGGCGGTGGAGCCCGGCACCGGCCGGGTGCTCGGTTATTACGGCGGCGACGAGAGCGCGGGCGCCGACTATGCGGGCTGGTACACCGACGCGAACGGCAAGCCCCGCGGCTTCGGCCAGCACCCGCCAGGGTCGTCGTTCAAGGCGTACGTGCTGGCCGCGGCCGTGCGGGACAAGATTTCGGTGAAGCAGCACTTCGACGCACCGGACACCAAGGAGTTCCCCGCCTCGGGCCGGACGAAGGACAGCGCGGCCGGTCCGATCCGCAACGCCGAACACGCACCCTGCCAGCCGGACTGCGCGCTGTGGGAGGCCACCGCCGGCTCGCTGAACGTCGTCTACTTCGGGCTCACCGAGCGGCTCGGCACGGCCAAGGTGATCGACATGGCGATCCGGGCCGGGGTCGACTCGATGTGGGCGAACGAGAAGGGCGATCCGAAGCCGACCCGGATGGACCTGCGGGGGAGGGCCGGCGCGGAGGTGGCACCCCATTTCTCCACCGAGGTCGGCATCGGACAGTACGGCATCACGGTCCAGGACAACGCCAACGGGATGGCGACGTTCGCGGCCGGCGGGAAGCGGGCCGACGCGCACTTCGTCCGGTCGGTGACCAAGGGCGACGACCACGTCTTCGACGAGCAACTGGTGCAGGCCGACGTCGGTCTCGACCGGGAGGGGGTCGACCAGCTCGACTGGGCGCTGAGCCGGGTGCGAGCGGCCAAACTGGACAACGGCTGGGATTCCGCGGGCAAGACCGGGACCTGGCAGGCCGGCCAGAGCCTCACCCAGAACTCGCACACCTGGATGGTGGGCTACACCGGCGCGCTCGCCGCCGCGGTCTGGCTCGGCACCGACGACGGCAAGCCGCTGAAGACCAAGGACGGCGGCTACGACGTCTTCGGCGCCACCGGCGCGGCGCCGATCTGGCGGCAGTTCATGGAGCAGGCCCTCGCGGCCCTCAAGCTGGATCCGGACAACTACCGGTTCGGGACACCGAAGTTCCCGCAGGACACGCCCCCGACCGACGGGGCGACGCCGGAGCCGACCGTGAAGCTGCCCGAGCCGACCACCGCCCAGCCCACGCGGAGCACGGTGAAGCCGACCCGATCCTCGTCGGAGCCGACACCGACCACGGTGCGGCCGACGTGCGACCCGTCTCCCTGCGCCACCGAGAGTCCGACGCCGAGCCGATCGCCCAAGCCGAGCCCGTCGGGAAGCGGCGGTACCGGATAGCTCGCTGCTCAGTGGACGGGATTCGAACATGTGTAGGTTTCGCGACTGACTCGGCAGTCCCGCGGTGAGCCCGGTTACCGATAAGATTCGTGTCGGTGGAACCCTTCGCCGAGGTGGCCGTGAAACCCCTGACCGTCTTCGACCCGCCGAGCATCGCCTCCTACCGGCTGCTCGGTGTCCTCGGCAGCGGCGGCATGGGCCGGGTGTATCTGGGACAGTCGCCGTCCGGCCGCCGGGTGGCGATCAAGGTCGTGCGCGGCGACCTGCTGGACGACCCGGCCACCCGCCGGCGGTTCGCCCGCGAGGTGGCGGCCGCGCGGACGGTCAGCCCGCTGTTCACCGCCGCGGTCGTGGACGCCGACCTCGACGCCGAGCCGCCGTGGCTGGCCACGACGTACATCGAGGGCCCGAGCCTGGAGCGGTGGGTGGAGGGGCACGGCCCGCTGGCGCCCTCGGCGGGGCTGACGCTGGCCGCCGGGCTGGCCGAGGCGGTGGCCTCGATCCACCACGCCGGACTGATCCACCGGGACATCAAGCCCGGAAACGTGCTGCTCGGCGCCGCCGGCCCGCACATCATCGACTTCGGGCTGGTCCGCGGCCCCCGCTCCACCCGGGTGAGCCTGGGCCGACCGGTCGGCACGCCGTCCTACATGGCGCCGGAGTGCATCCACGGCGAGGAGGCCGGGCCGCCGGCCGACGTCTTCTCGCTCGGCGCCACGCTCGTCTTCGCGACCACCGGCCGCAGCCTCGTGGAGAGCGAGCAGCTGTACGCGCAGATCATGCAGATCATCGAGGGGCGCTTCGAGTTGTCGGGGGTTCCGGGCGAACTGCGGGCGCTGGTCGCGCGCTGCCTGAGCCCGCAACCGCGGGACCGGCCCACCGCCGCCGAGCTGGTCGGCGTCCTCGCCGCCGGCGGGATCCCGGCTCCCGAGCCCGGGTGGTACGAGAGCGCCTCGGCCGCGCCGCCCGAGGTGAAGCTGGACCTGCCCGCGCGTTCCGTCCGGTTGTCCCGCCGCCGGATGCTCGCCGCCGCCGGCGCCGCCGGGCTCGCCACCCTCGGCGGGGCGGGTACCTGGTTGGCCACCCACCGGCGCACCGCGCGGCCGGTCGCGTCGTCCCGGCCCGGAACCGTGTTGTGGCTGGCCGGGTCCGGCGCTCAGCCGACCGCCGGCGACCCCGCGGCGACGCGGATCCTCCCGGACACGGCGAGGCGGATCGTCGCTGCCGGCATGACGGAGGTCTTCGCGCGGACCGTGGCGGGCCGCCGGTTGTGGACGTACCGGCTGCCGGCGCGCTTCGTCGACGCCCGCGCGTGGGCGGGTGCCGTCGTGGTCGCCGACCGGACCGGTGTCACGCTGCTGGACGCCGCCTCCGGCCGGAGCCGGTTCGCCGTCGACGTCACCCGGTCGCCGGCGGCGGCGGGCCCCGTCCAGCGCCTGGTGTCCGCCGTGGACCGCGTGTTCGTCGACGGTGCCGTGGCCACGGTCGCTCTCGACGACCGCGGGCAGACGCTCTGGCGCAGGGCCGTGGGGAGTCCGCTCGCGGCCGACCCGACCTGGCTGCTCACCCATGGTCGAACCGGTGCCTCCCTCGCCGTGGGGCTCAGCGACGCCGCGACCGGGGAGCGGCGGTGGATCACCAGGTACGGGGTCTCGCCCCGGCCGCCGATCGGCACGCCGCCGGTCGTCGGATCGCCGGTGTTCGGGCCGGGCGACGGGCCGCCGGTGTTCGACGAGGCGTGGAACCGCGTCGAGGCGCACCTCGCCGCGGAGTTCGTCGCCGTGCGGGCCGGCTCCGACCTGCGGGTGCTGCGGCTGCGCGACGGCGGTCTGGTCTGGCGGCGGGTCTGGCCCACGCCGATCGCCTCCCTCGCGGTCGCCGGTGACCTGCTTCTGGTCGGCGCCGACCGGGTGACCGCGCTCACCCTGGACACCGGCGCCGAGGCCTGGCAGTCGCCGCTGCGGGGCGCCCGCATGGCGGTCTCGCCGGACGGGCACACCACCGTGGTGGCTGCCGAACGGACCGTCACGGCCCTCGACCCGGTCGGAACCCCCCGCTGGCAGATCGACGTACCGGCCGCGGTGGGCCGCGCCGTTCCCGACCGGGTCAGCTTCGACGAGGGTACGGCGTTCGTCACCTTCAAGCCGGTGGACCAGCAGGTGACGCCGTTGGAGGTGGACGTGCTCGCGGTAACTCTCGGCGACGCGTGACCGGACGGCGCCGTGGTCGGCGATCAGTCCGCAGCCAATGTCCGGATGCGGTCGGCCTGCGCGTGCTGAAGGCGGATACCGCGTTCCAAGAAGTCGAGGATCAGAGCCAGGTCCCGCGCGGAGTACCGGGCCAGGTCGGCCCGGCCCGCGCGAGCGATCGGCGCATAGGTGCGATCGAGAAGGTCGAGCGCCTTCGCGGTCAGTGTCACCACGGCGCGGCGGCGGTCGCGGTCGTCCACGGCCCGGCTGAGGTGCCCGGCGGCCACCAGGCGCTGGATCGCGGTGCTGGTCGCGGCCGGGCTGAGCCGGGCGGCGGCGGCGAGGGGGCCGGCGGCCATGGCCCCCGCGGCGAACACCAGGCCGAGGATCCGTAGATCGGTACGGTTCACGCCGAACAGCGTGGCTACGGCGCCGTCCACGGCGTCCGCCGCGGCCCCGAAGTCGGCCGCGGCCTGGGCTACCTGCGACCGCAGCCGCGTGACTTGCTCCGGCGACGATTGCTTCGACACTCGAAGGAGTCTAGCGTAGCCAAAAAGCTTCGATCGTCGAAGGGATTGCCATGCCGACCCGGACCGGATCACTGCCGAGGTGGCTGCCGCTCGCCAACCGTGTCGTCCGCGTGCTGTCCCGCTGGGGCCTGCGTCTCGGCACGATCCGCGTCCTGACCGTGCCGGGACGCCGGTCCGGGACGCCACGCTCCACGCCGGTGTCGCCGCTCACCGTGGACGGACAGCGCTACATCGTGGCCGGCCTGCCGGACAGCGACTGGGCGCGCAACGTCCGCGCGGCGCGGCGCGGTGAGCTGTCCGACGGACGGCGCCGGACCACCGTGACCCTCACCGAGATGACCGACCCGGCGCAGGCGCGGGCGGTCATGCGCGCGTTTCCCACCCAGGTGCCCGGCGGTGTGCTGTTCTTCGTCCGGCTCGGCCTGGTCACCCGCGCCGATCCGGACGAGTTCGCGGCGGCGGCCGACCGGGTCGCCGTCTTCCGGATTGGCTGAGCATCCCGCGTGGTCACGGCAGCAGCAGGTGGACGTCGCCGAACTCGTGCCACAGGTATCCCGCGTCGAGAGCCGCCCGGTAGCAGCGCTCCAGCAGCGGGCCACCGGCGATCGCCGCCAGCATGTCGAGATGGGAGGCGCGCGGCTCGTGGAAGCCGGTGAGCAGGCCGTCGACCACATCCACCCCGCGGTGCGGCGTGATGATCAGGTCGGTCCAGCCCTGCGCGGGACCGTTCCCGGCGGTCTCCAGCGCGCGGACGACGGTGGTGCCGACCGCGATGACGCGGCCGCCGTCGGCCCTGGCCCGGGTGACGGCCCGCAGCGTGGTGGCCGGTACCGAGAAACGCTCGGGGTAGGGCCGCTCGTGTGCCTCCGGCGAGGCGACACCCGTGTGCAGCAGTACCGGCACGACCAGGACGCCGGCGGTGACGAGCCGGGTCACCAGGGCGTTCGTGAACGGCCGGCCGGCGCTGGGCATCTCGGCGCTGCCCGGGTGGACGCCGAACACGGTCTGGTAGTAGGACAGCGGCCAGGGCCGGCGCACGTACCCGTACCGGATCGGCCGGCCGCGGGCGTAGAGCAGGTCGCGGACGGTCGCCGCGCCGCCGGTGTCGACGTCGGCCCGCCACAGCCGCCCGGCCGAGTACGGCTCGCGCAGGATCACCGCGCCGCCGCCGGGCAGCGGGTAGCGCCGCCCGGGTGTGCCTCCGGCGAACGGGACCGAGGCCTTGCCGGCCCGCCGGCGCAGCTCGACCAGCCAGGAGCCGTCGGCCGCTTCGGTCGAGAAGTGGACGGTCAACGGGCTGCCGGCGACCGGTACGGCGGCCGGCAGGGTGGCAGAGGTGTTGACCACCAGGACGTCTCCTGGGCGCAGCAGCGCGGGCAGATCGGTGAACCGGTGATGGTGCACCGTGTTCGCGGCCCGCTCGCCGACCAGCAGGCGTACGCCGTCCCGGCCGAGTCCGCGCGCCTCCGGCGGCTCGTGCGCCTCCAGGCCGGGCGGCAGCACGAAGTCGAGCAGTGCCGTCACCGGGCGGCCCCGGTGAGCAGATCGGCGAGGCGGATCCGCCCGGACGGCGGCGCGTCGGCGAGCAGCCGGCGGAAGGCGGGCACGACCGTCTCGGGCAGCGGGCGGTCGCTGATGTCCGTACCCGGGAAGGCCTCCTGATGCATCCGCGTCCGCAGGTCGCCCGGGTCGACCCACCACACCCGCAGGTCCGGTTCCTCCGCCGCCAGCACGCGGCTGGCCTGCTCGATGGCGGCCTTCGCCGAGCCGTATCCGCCCCAGCCGGGATAGGCCTCGACGGCGGCGTCGGACGTGATGGTCACCACCCCGGCGGTAGCCGGGCGGGAGCGCAGTGCGGGCAGGGCGAGCTGGATGAGCGCGAGCGGTGCCACGACGTTGACCTCGTACACCTCGCGCAGCGCGGCGAGCGGATATCGGGCGAGCGGCGGTTGCGGGCTCGGCCCGAGGATGCCGGCGTTGTTGACCAGCAGGTCCGGGCCGCCGAGCCGGTCGGCCTCCCGGATCAGCGCGAGCCGGTGCGCCTCGTCGGTGACGTCACCGGGTACGGCGACCACCGGGCCGCCGGCGTGCGCCTCGATCTTCCTCGCGGCGGCGGCCAGGTCCTGGGCGCCGCGCGCGTCGATCACGAGCTGCCAGCCCGCTCCGGCCAGCCCGGCGGCGAGGGCGAACCCGAGCCCCCGGGAGGCGCCGGTGATGATGGCGACAGGCATTGCCGATCTCCTTTCCACGCCACCGACGCTAGGGCGCCGGCGGGCGGCCGCCATCGGACCGCCGACCGGCGCGGGCCTCGGTCCTTCGACCTAGGTCCGCCGGGACGTTCCGGCGATCGGCGGGCTATTGCCTGCGGGTGCGCTCGCGGGCCCGGTACGCCGCCACCGCGTTGCGGTTCGCGCAGGTGGTGCTGCAGAACCGCCGGGACCGGTTGCGGGTCAGGTCGAGCACGATCCCGCCACACGTCTCGTCCGCGCACACCGCGAGGCGGGACATCTCGTCGGAGCGCACCAGGTCCGAGACGGCCATCGCGGTCTCCACCAGCACCCGGCGGGCCAGCGGCTCGTCGCCGGACACCGCGTGCAGATGCCAGTCGAGGCCGTCGTGCCGGACCAGCTGGGGCAGTGCGCGGGCCTCGGCCAGCGCTGCGTTGACCAGCGCGGCGGCGCGGTCGCGGTCGGCGGTCAGCAGGTCGCGCAGGACCGGCCGGAGCGCCCGCAGGTCGGCGAGCTCGGCGGCGTCCCGGTCGCGCCGGCCGGTGTAGCGGTACCTGCCGTACCACGCGTTCACCTGATCCTGGGTGCCCAGCGTGTCGGGGTCCTCCGCGGTGTTCACCAGGTCCACGGCGGCCTGCAGCGCCTCCGCGGTGTCATGGGTCATAGCCACCTTGACATATTACACCGCGCCGCCTAGCGTCATTTTCTATGAGCACCTTAGCCAATGACACCCGCGACGCCTCCGACGTGCGGATCCGGCGCGGTCTCGGCGGCGGCGTCCTGCTGGCCGTGCTCTCCGCGACGTCGTTCGGGGTGTCCGGGCCGCTGGCGCGCGGGCTGATCGACGCGGGCTGGAGCCCGGGCGCGATCGTCCTGGCACGGATCGGGATCGCCGCGCTCATCCTCGCCCCGTTCGCCGCGGCGTCGCTGCGCGGCAGGTGGCGGGTGCTGCGGGCACAGGCGCCGCAGATCCTGCTGTACGGAGTCCTGGCGGTGGCCGGTGCACAGTTCTCCTACTTCTCCGCCGTCGCCCTGATGGACGTCGGCCCGGCGCTGCTCATCGAATACACCGCGCCCGCCGCCGTGGTCGCCTGGCTGTGGCTGCGCCATGGTCAGCGGCCGCGCCCGCTGGTCCTGGCCGGTGCCGCCCTCGCCGCGGCCGGCCTGGTGCTCGTGCTCGACCTGCTCTCCGGCGCCGACCTGGCCTGGTCGGGGGTGGCCTGGGCACTGGCCGCGATGGTCGGCGCGACGGCGTACTTCCTGATCTCGGCGCGGCCGGACAGCGGCCTGCCGCCGCTGGCCCTGGCCGGCACCGGCCTGCTCGTCGGCGCGGTCACGCTCGCGGTGCTGGGCGCCCTCGGCGTCCTGCCGATGCGGGCCGCCCGGCTGGACGCCGGCTATGCGATCGGTGCGATGTCCTGGTGGCAGCCGCTGATCCTGCTCGGCGTGGTCACGGCGGCGCTGGCGTACACCGCCGGCATCGCCGCCAGCCGGCGGCTGGGCTCCCGCGTCGCCTCCTTCGTCGCCCTGCTGGAGGTCGTCGCCGGGGTGGGCTTCGCGTGGCTGCTGCTGGCCCAGCTGCCCGGTCCGGCCCAGCTCGTCGGCGGCCTGCTGATCGTCGCCGGGGTCGTGGTCGTCAAGATCGCCGAGCGGTCCGGGTAGCCGGACGACCGTCAGGCGGCCCGCTCGTCGAGGCGCTGCAGCAGGTCGTACGCGACCCGTTCGACGTCCTTGTGCCGCCACTCGGCAGCTCGGTAGAGGCAGGCGATGATGCCGATGCGGTGGATCCGGCGGAAGTCGCCGTAGACGAACGCGTACCGGGCCTTCGTCTCGTCCTTGGCGCCGTCGGTCAGCCCGAGGAACCACTGCGCGTACTCGCCCCAGGAATGCGACCGCAGGTAGCGGTTCTCGTCGTCGGCGCGCGGCTGCACGTCGCCCCAGTCGCTGTCGAGGACGTACTGCCGCGCCTCGATCAGCTCGCGGGCGCGGGTCACGGCGGCCTGGTTCACCGAATAAGAGGCCATGGCTGACCACCTTCCCTGGCCGTCGCCGCGGGAAACCGGGCGAGGCCGGGTGAGCACGGCCGCCGCCGGGTAAGAGGAGGCCGCGGGGTAAGAAGACGCTGTCGCGACGGCGACCGGGAGGCGATCATGGCGGATCTGCGGGACCTGCTGAGGGTACGGCCCGGCACGACGCGGCTGGCGGCCGTCGACCCCGGCGGCACGCCCGGACTGCCGGACGGCGAGGCGCTTCGCGAGGACCCGAAGCAGTGGTCCACGGACCAGGTCGCGGCCATCGGGACGGACCTGGCGTCGTACCAGGAAAAGCTCTTCGCCTCGGCCAAGCACGGTGCCACCGCCAAGCGGATCGTGCTCGTGCTGCAGGCCATGGACTGCGGCGGCAAGGACGGCACGGTACGCGCCGTCACCCGGGGGATGAACCCGGCCGGCATGAACGCCGTCAGCTTCGGGCCGCCGAGCGAGGAGGAGCGCCGGCACCACTACCTCTGGCGGATCCGCCGCGCGCTGCCGGCGCCCGGGTACGTCGGGATCTTCAACCGCTCGCACTACGAGGACGTCCTGGTCGTCCGCGTGCACGAGCTGGTGCCGCCGGACGTGTGGTCCGGGCGGTACGAGGAGATCAACGACTTCGAGGCGGAGCAGGCGGCCGACGGCCTCACCTTCGTCAAGGTGATGCTGCACATCTCGCGGGAGGAGCAGAAGAAGCGGCTGCTCGCCCGGCTGGACGACCCCACCAAGTACTGGAAGTACAACGCGGGCGACCTGGACGAGCGCGCCCGCTGGGACGACTACCAGCAGGCGTACGACGATGCCCTGAACCGGTGCGGCACCGGCGTCGCGCCCTGGTACGTGGTGCCGGCCGACCGCAAGTGGTATCGCAACTGGGCGGTGGCGACGCTGCTGCGGGCGGCGTTCGCGGACATCGGCCCCGAGTACCCCGAGGCCGGCTTCGACGTCGAGGCGGAGCGCCGCAAGCTGGCCTCGTCCCCGTGACGGCCGCTCAGCCGGGCCGGGCCACGAGCGTGCCGTCTGCCGCCAGGTCCACCGCCGTGCCGAGTTCGCGGCTGTGCTGGTCGAGCACCTTGCGGAGCCATTGCGAGTCCTCCGCCGAGGTGCGCCGCAGGCGCATCCGGTGCGCCTGTAGCGGTGCCATCCGCAGCCCGACCAGCTCGCCGGTCCCGGTCCGCACCGACGCCAGATAGAGCAGGCGCAGGTCGGCGCGGTACCGCGCGTGCCCGCCGATGCCCTCGTAGTCGTTGACCAGGTCGCCGCAGCCGTACAGGATCAGCCGGTTCCGGTAGACCTCGATCGGGCGGGGATGGTGGGACGAGTGGCCGTGCACCACGTCGACGCCGCCGTCGATGAGGGCGTACGCGAAGCGCCGCTCGTCGGGGCCGACGCCGTATCCCCAGTTCGAGCCCCAGTGGACGGACGCGATCACGATGTCGCCGGGCCGCCGCACCCGCCGTACGCGGTCGGCGACGGCACCGGCCTCGCGCCGGGACGGCTCCGGCAGGAACGCCACGCCGGACCGGTCCGGCGTGGCGGCCCACCAGCTGGGGACGCCGCTGGACGGGAGCCCGAACGACAGGATCACGACCCGGGCGGCGCCGGCCGGGACGATCGCGGCCCGCCACGCCGCCTCCGCGTCGGGGCCCGCGCCCGCGGTACGCAGTCCGGCGCCGTCGAGCGCCGCCGACGTCTCGGCCAGCCCGGCCGGACCGAAGTCCAGGACGTGGTTGTTCGCGAGCGCGCAGCAGTCCGGCCGGACCGCCGCGAGGCAGGGCAGGTTCGCCGGGGACATGCGGTAGTTGATCGCCTTGCCGACGGCCGCGTCCGAGGACGTCGTGACGCTCGTCTCCAGATTGACGACGCGTACCTGGGCGCCGGCGCGGTCCAGCACGTCGAGCGCGTCGCCCCACGGATAGGCGAAGTCGACGGGCCGCGGGACCGGGCCGTTGGCGGCCTCCGCCAGGCGCACGTAGTCCCGGGCGTCGCGCAGGTAGTCCTCCCACAGCGTGGGGTCGCCCGGGTGCGGCAAGATCTGATCGACGCCGCGGCCGAGCATCACGTCGCCGCAGAGAGCGATGACGACCGTCGCGTCTCGCATGCCGTCAACGTTAGGAGATGATGTGAGCGACCTCGCCGGCGCCACCGACCCGCGCTACGCCGTCCTCTTCGAGCCGGTGCGGATCGGCCCGCTGACCACGAAGAACCGGTTCTTCCAGGTGCCGCACTGCAACGGCATGGGGTACCGGGACCCCAGCGCGCAGGCGGCCATGCGCCGGGTCAAGGCGGAGGGCGGCTGGTCGGTCGTCTGCACCGAGCAGGTGGAGATCCATCCGACCTCGGACATCACGCCGTTCATCGAGCTGCGGCTCTGGGACGAGAAGGATCTGCCGGCCCTGGCCCGGATCGCGGACGCGATCCACGAAGGCGGCGCGCTGGCCGGGATCGAGCTCGCGCACAACGGCATGAACTCGCCGAACCTCGCCAGCCGGGAGACGCCGCTGGGCCCCGGGCACCTGCCCGTGGCGACGTACTCGTACGACCCGGTCCAGGCCCGCGCGATGACCAAGGCCGACATCGCCGACCTGCGCCGCTGGCATCGCACCGCGGTGCGCCGCGCGCTCACGGCCGGCTACGACCTGGTCTACGTGTACGCCGGGCACGCCTTCAGCGGCATCCACCACTTCCTGTCCCCGCGCTACAACCAGCGCACCGACGAGTACGGCGGCAGCGTCACCAATCGCCTGCGCCTGCTGCGGGAGATCCTCGAGGACACGGTCGAGGAGGTGGCCGGCGGGGCCGCGGTCGCGTGCCGGCTCACCATCGACGAGCTGCTCGGGCCGGCCGGCATCGACCGTACGGAGCTGCCGGACATCCTCGGGGCGGTCGGCGAGCTGCCCGATCTGTGGGATTTCGTGCTCGGCACCTGGGAGGACGACTCCGTCACCTCCCGCTTCGGTCCGGAGGGCGAGCAGGAGCAGTACGTCGCCGGCCTCAAGAAGCTCACCACGAAGCCGGTGGTCGGCGTCGGCCGGTTCACCTCGCCGGACCTCATGGTGCGCCAGATCCGGCAGGGCGTGCTCGACCTGATCGGGGCCGCCCGGCCCTCGATCGCCGACCCGTTCCTGCCCGCCAAGATCCGCGAGAACCGGCTGGCCGAGATCCGCGAGTGCATCGGCTGCAACATCTGCGTCTCCGGCGACTTCACCATGTCCCCGATCCGGTGCACCCAGAACCCGAGCATGGGGGAGGAGTTCCGGCGCGGCTGGCACCCGGAGCGGATCCGGCCCCGGGAGTCGGACGCGCGGGTGCTCATCCTGGGCGCCGGTCCGGCCGGTCTGGAGGCCGCGCGTGCGCTCGGTGTCCGCGGCTACGACGTGGTGCTCGCGGAGGCCACCCGGGACATCGGCGGCCGGGTGGCGAAGGAGGCCCGCCTGCCCGGCCTGGCCGCGTGGATCCGGGTCCTGGACTACCGCGCCCAGGCGCTGCGATCGCTGCCCTCGGTCGAGCTGTTCCGGGAGAGCCCGATGACCGTGCAGGACATCCTGGAGTACGAGTTCGAGCACGTCGCCGTGGCGACCGGGGCGTACTGGCGGGCCGACGGCGTGGGCCGGTGGCACACCACGCCCGTGCCGATCGACGAGCGGGCCGAGGTGCTGACCCCCGACGATCTGATGCGGGGCGCGCGGCCGCGCGGGCGGCGGGTGGTGCTCTTCGACGACGACCACTACTACCTGGGCGGCGTCCTCGCCGAGTTGCTCGCCCGGGCGGGGTACGAGGTGCACCTGGTCACGCCCGCCGCCCAGGTCTCCGCGTGGACGGTGAACACGCTGGAGGTGCTCCGGGTGCAGCGGCGCGTCCTGGAGGCGGGCGTACGCGTGCACACCGCCCGCGCCGTGACCGCGGTCGGCTCGGACCACGTGGTGACGGTGTGCGCGTACACCGGCGCGGAACGCGACCTCGCCGCGGAAAGCGTGGTCCTGGTGACCGCCCGGCTGCCCCGCGACGAGTTGCTCGGCGAGCTGACCGGTGCGCTCGCGGCCGGCCGGCTGCGCTCGGTGCGGGGCATCGGGGACGCCTGGGCGCCCGGCACGATCGCCGCGGCGGTGTGGTCGGGGCGGCGGTACGCCGAGGAGTTCGACGCCGACCTGCCGCCCAACGACGTCGTCCCGTTCCGCCGCGAGGTCACCGAGCTGGCCGAACGGCTCTGAACCTGCGGGTCCGGTCCGCGCGCGTAGGCTCGACAGGTGAAGCCGTTCCCCCACAGTCCCCATACTTTCGTCCCCGCCGCGACCGTCGTCCCCCGCCGATGGCATCCCGCCGCCGTGCTCGGCGCCGCCGTCCTGCTGCTGGCCGCCTTCACGGCCACGCACTACGCCGCACCGAAACCGGTACCGGTGATCGCTGCTCCGCTGGTCGCGGTCGCCCTGCTGGTCCTGGCCCGGCGGGCCGGCCTGACCTGGGACGATCTGGGGCTCGGCCGGCTGTCGTGGCGCCGCGGGGCGGCGTACGGGCTCACCGCCGTCGCCGCAGTGGCGACGGTGTACGCCATGGCGGCCGTGCTGCCGGTCACCCGGGCCGCCTTCCTCGACGTCCGGTATCACCTGCCCACGGCGAGCGCCCTCGTCACCGCCTTCGTGATCATTCCGGTCGGCACGGTGCTGCTCGAGGAGATCGCGTTCCGCGGGGTGATCCTGGGACTCGTCCGGCGGCACCGTGGCGCGGTCTGGGCGACGGTCGTCTCGTCGGTGCTGTTCGGGCTCTGGCACATCGTGCCGTCGCTGCGGCTCAACGAGACCAATCCGGCCGTGGAGGCGGTCGTCGGCAGCGGGATCGGCGCCCGGGTCGTGGTGATCGCGGCGGTGGTGGGCTTCACGGCGCTGGCCGGCGTGCTCTTCTGCGAGCTGCGCCACCGCAGCGGCAGCCTGCTGGCGGCCGCGGGCCTGCACTGGGCCACCAACGGGCTCGGCGTGGTGGTGGCCACCGTGCTGTGGGCCGCCGGCTAACCGAGCCCGCACGTACCACGGCTCAGCGATCTCGGCCGATCGGCTCTGGTGAGCGCGTGTCTCCTACGGTGTGCTGGTATCCGGGCCGCCGGCCGGCGGCCCCGAAGCCAAGGGGGGAGACATGGCTCTCTCGCGGGGCATCCTCGTGATGACGGTCCTGGCGGCGATGACGAGCGCGTGCGGCGGCGGAGAACCGGCCGGCACGCCCGCGACCGGCGGGTCGTCGCCACCCGGCGCCACCACGCCCGCTCCCGCGGCCTCCGCCACGACGTCCGGTGCGGCCGGTACGCGCGAGCCGTCGCCCGCCTGGAGTTCCGGCCCGGTGACGGTGCACCACGAACCCCCCGTCCCGCCGGTGCCGGTGGTGCTCCGGGTGCGCTCGGCCGCGCATTCCGCGGAGGGCTTCGACCGCCTGGTGATCGACATCGAGGGGCCGATTCCGGGCTACTCGGTCCGCTACGTCTCCCAGGTGCTCGCCGATCCGTCCGATCAGGTGGTGGCCGTGCCGGGCCGCCGGCACCTGCTGCTGGTTCTCAACCCGGCGCAGGCGCACCGCGACGACGGCTCCGGCACCGTGTCCGGCGTGCACCGGCTGGACCTGCCGGTGCTGCGGTCGTACGCGATCGTCGGCGACTACGAAGGGCACGTCTCGATCGCCGTGGGCCTCGACGACGTCGCCGGCTACCGGGTGGGAGAACTGCCCGGGCGGATCTATCTGGACGTCGCCGCCTGACCGGAGCCGCCGGACCGGTGGCCCTTCTCGGCGAGCCGGACCGCTCGTAGACGTGGCCGCGGTCGCGCGCGGCCGTCGGTCGCTACCTGTAGGGGGTACGGGTATAGGATCAGTGAAGGGAAGGCGCAGCGGCCTCACGCACGGAGGAGTATCGCCCATGGCTGTCGAGACCTACACCGTCGCCGGCATGAGCTGTTCGCACTGCGTCGCCTCGGTCAGCGCCGAGATCGGGCGGATCCGCGGCGTGACCGACGTTCGGGTCGATCTGGCGTCCGGCAGGGTCACCGTCACCAGCGACCAACCCCTCGACACCGAGGCGGTCGCCGCGGCCGTCGACGAGGCCGGTTACGAACTGGCGAGGTAGTCACGCCGGACACCTTCACGAGGAAGAGGGAGCGCTCATGGCGGCGCCCAACCGGATCGAGTTGTCGATCGGCGGCATGAGCTGCGCCTCCTGCGCCGCGCGGATCGAGAAGAAGCTCAACCGCATGGACGGCGTGACCGCCACCGTGAACTACGCCACCGAGAAGGCGTCGATCGCCTACGCCGGCGGTGTGACCGCCGGTGATCTGATCGCCACGGTGGAGAAGACCGGCTACACCGCCGCCGCCGCCGAACGGGCCGAGCCGGTCGACGACCTGCGTACCCGGCTGTTCACCGCGATCGCGCTCACGGTCCCGGTCGTCGCCGTCGCGATGGTCCCGGCCTGGCAGTTCCCCTACTGGCAGTGGTTGTCATTGACGCTGGCCGCGCCGGTCGTCGTCTACGGCGGCCTGCCGTTCCACAAGGCGGCCTGGGTCAGCCTGCGGCACGGCACGGCGACCATGGACACCCTGGTCTCGCTGGGGACGCTGGCCGCGTTCGGGTGGTCGCTGTGGGCGCTCTTCCTCGGTACGGCCGGCACGCCGGGGATGACACACCCGTTCCCGCTGGAGATCACCCGTACCGACGGTTCCGGCGTCATCTACCTCGAGGTCGCCGCCGGAGTGACCGCGTTCATCCTGGCCGGGCGCTACGTCGAGGCCCGCTCCAGGCGGCGCGCGGGTGCGGCCCTGCGTGCCCTGCTCGAGCTGGGCGCCAAGGATGTCACCGTGCTGCGCGACGGCGCCGAGACCCGCGTCCCGATCGCCGGTCTCGCCGCCGGCGACCGGTTCGTGGTCCGGCCGGGAGAGAAGGTCGCCACCGACGGGACCGTCGAGGAGGGCACCTCGGCGGTGGACGTGAGCATGCTGACCGGCGAGTCGGTGCCCGTCGAGGTCGGGCCCGGGGACACCGTGGTGGGCGGGACCGTCAACGCCGGCGGCCGGCTGATCGTCCGGGCCACCCGCGTCGGATCGGACACCCAGCTGGCGCAGACGGCGAAGCTGGTCGAGGAGGCGCAGAACGGCAAGGCCGCCGCGCAGCGCCTCGCCGACCGGATCTCGGCGGTGTTCGTGCCGATCGTCATCGGCCTCGCGGTGGCCACCTTCGGCTGGTGGGCCGGCACGGGCGCCGGCTGGACGGCCGCGTTCACCGCGGCCGTCGCCGTCCTGGTCATCGCCTGCCCGTGCGCGCTGGGCCTGGCCACCCCGACCGCGTTGCTGGTCGGCACCGGCCGGGGCGCCCAGCTCGGCATCCTCATCAAGGGTCCGGAGGTGCTCGAGGCGACGCGCGCCGTGGACACCATCGTGCTGGACAAGACCGGCACCGTCACCGCCGGCCGGATGACGCTCGTCGACACCGTTCCCGCGGCCGGCCAGGACCGTACGGAGTTGCTGCGATTGGCGGCCGCGGTCGAGGCTGCCTCGGAGCACCCGATCGCGCAGGCGATCGCCCGCGCCGGCGGGCAGCGGTCGCCGCTGCCGCCGGTGACCGGCTTCGCGAACCTGGAGGGGCTCGGGGTGACCGGCACCGTCGAGGGCCGGAACGTGCTGGTCGGGCGGCCGTGGGTGCTGCGCGAGCGCGGCTTCACCGTGCCCGCCGAGGTCGACCGGGCCGTGACGGCCGCCCTGGGGGCCGGGCGGACCGCAGTCGTCGCCGGCTGGGACGGCGCCGCCCGCGGCGTTCTCGAGGTCGCCGACGCGGTGAAGCCCACGAGCCGCGCGGCGATCGCCGCCTTGCGGGGTCTCGGGCTGACGCCGGTGCTGCTCACCGGCGACCACGAGAACGTGGCGCGGGCGGTGGCCGCGGAGGTCGGCATCGAGGAGGTGGTCGCGGGCGTGCTGCCGGCCGGCAAGGTCGAGGTGGTCAAGCGGCTGCAGGACGAGGGCCGGGTGGTGGCGATGGCCGGCGACGGCGTCAACGACGCGGCCGCCCTCGCCCAGGCCGATCTCGGGTTGGCCATGGGCACCGGCACGGATGTGGCGATCGAGGCGTCCGACCTGACCCTGGTCCGCGGTGACCTGCTGGCCGCCGTCGACGCGATCCGGTTGTCGCGGCGTACGCTGCGGGTCATCAAGGGCAACTTGTTCTGGGCTTTCGCCTACAACGTCGCGGCGCTTCCGCTGGCCGCGGCCGGGTTGCTGAACCCGATGATCGCCGGAGCGGCGATGGCGTTCTCGTCGGTGTTCGTGGTCGGCAACAGCCTGCGGCTGCGCCGCTTCGAATCGGTCACCCGCGAGGCGGGACACCGCGCATGACCGTACGCCCGATGACGCCCGCCGACGCCGGCGCCGTCCTGGCGATCTACCAGGCCGGGCTGGACGGCGGGGAGGCCAGCTTCGAGCACACCGCACCGGGCTGGGCCGCGTTCGACGCCGGCAAGCTCGCCGCGCACCGCTTCGTCGCCGGCGACCGGACCGGCACGGTGCTCGGCTGGATCGCCGTCTCGGCGACCTCGAGCCGGCCGGTCTACGCCGGTGTCGTCGAGCACTCGGTGTACGTCGACCCGGCCGCCCGGGGCCGCGGGATCGGCCGCGCTCTGCTGCACGCCCTGATCGCCTCGACCGAGGCGGCCGGCATCTGGACGATCGAGTCGGGCGTCTTCCCGGAGAACCTCGCGAGCCTCGCCCTGCACCGGGCCTGCGGGTTCCGTACCGTCGGCGTACGGGAACGGCTCGGCCGGACCCGGGACGGCCGGTGGCGCGACGTGGTCCTGCTCGAACGCCGCAGTCCCCGCATCGGCTAGGAACGGGCGTACGGCGGGGGGCGGGCGCGCTCACCCGAGACCGGCGAGATCAAACGGATGGGGGTCCACCACGCCTGGCG
>Ga0081539_10002649_pt1 | contig 24437 bp, 13 predicted proteins | sample TabmetS4T2R2_FD_71023 | JGI IMG/M metagenome (GOLD analysis project Ga0081539, IMG submission 71023) | Tabebuia heterophylla rhizosphere microbial communities from the University of Puerto Rico - S4T2R2 | ecosystem: Host-associated > Plants > Roots > Rhizosphere ...
CATAATGATGACCAATCCACCGGCGGCGAGAGGCGTCAGGACCGGCCGAATGCGCAGGAGCCAGGGCAGGATCAAGCCGAACGCGCCGAGCGCCTCGGCCACGCCGATGAAGCGCAAGAACAGACCCGGCAGCTCGACCGGCCCTTTGAGCAATTCCAGCGGCAGCACCAACTTCATCACGCCGGCCCACAGAAAGAGCAGCGCCAACACCCACTGGACAGTCCACAGCGCATAATTCTTGATTCGCGTATCTTTGAATTGATTTGATTTCATTGCCAGATCTCCTCTCGATTTATGCCAAAAATTTGATTGATCATCTTGCTTCCGTCAGTTAATCGAACGGGAGATCGCAGAATCGACATTCCGGAGAAAAATTTTTAGGTGGGTGAATTTTTTCCGAAGAACGAGCAGAGATCTGGAAATCCGTCTTTTTTCTGCAGCGCCCCAGGCGCCGGAGAGAAAAAGCCCGGAAGTCCCTAATCATCTGTGCCCTCAAGATACATAGATTCGAAACCTCGGATAAATTAAAAAATCTCTCGGATGCCGTATCTTTCCGAGGTCTAATGGTCATCAGCAAAATGAAGGCTCTGGCAGATTCAGACGATGGACGAAGAAAGACTACTTGAAAGGTCATCTTCAGACGAAGAGATGGCTGATCTTTTCGGCAAAGATTGTTGAAGTTCCCGTTCTGGTGATCCAAGAGAAGATCGTGATTAGTAGAGTGTAACTTAAGTTATCTGAATTTTAGCGGTCGAAGTTTGGACATTTGAATCGGATGATTAAATGCTCAAACTCCTCATCGCGATGCGACTTGCCTCTTCTATCGACAGGTTGCAGGCCTTGAAAGGCCTACCTAAATTCAAGGCGTCGCTCCGCGACGACACGAAATACTCTGTCGAGCGCGCCGCGCTACAATCCAAATAACTTAAGTTACAGACTAATAATGACGACGCTATATTCTTTATTTCACCCTTAACTTAACGATGTTACTTCTCTTGCCGTCCACGGTGATGACTAAATCCACGTCGCCTTTGCCCGCTAATAACTGGGGGATTTGCAGGTTGGTCTGATCGAGTCCTTCGTATAAGCCTTGTGGGCCGGAGTATAAGGGCTCAATCTCAGTATCACCGATGGAGATCTTGATAGCGGTGGAAGGGAACCGCGTTCCCGTGCCAAAGAGCGCAACATAATTGCCGGCGTCGATCGGGACGGGGGTGCCGTCGGCATTGCTCAACAGGATATCGAAGTTCTGGCCATCCCTTGATGCGATGGCCGCCGGTGCGCCGGTGCCGTCGCCTTTCCTCGTAAAGATCGCCGGAATGGTTCCTGCGACGTTGACCGTTCCTCGCGACACGGTGCCATCTTTGGCGACAATCACGACGTCTGCCGCTCCGAGGGATGTGTTCGAGGGAACCACAAAGTTGACCTGTGCTGATGAAGCATAGAGCAATCCGGCTGCGATACCATTGACGTAGACGGTCGTGCCATCGAGCGAGACCGGCAGCGGTAGGTCCGCCGCCCCGGCGGGTTGTAATGCCAATCTGTCGCCGAATGCAGCGACGATCGATTCCGGAGCCGCTACACTCCCATATCTCGCGGCATCTACCGTCGTGACGGGGATTGAATTGAGCTTGTTTTGCGGGGCAACAACAATTGTCAGAGGCGCTGATAACAATCCTTTGCTATTACGGATTTGGATCGAAAGTGTTCCTCCGTTAGCGCGCATCTCGGCGGGAAGACGAACAGTCACCTTGCCTTGATGGAAACTCAAATCCCCAATGGTCGAGATAATGTCAGCGAAATATGCCGTCGGTTGTCCGTTGACCAATACCGCCTGACTCTTGTCAAAGTCTGTGAAATTGGGCAAGTCGAACTCACTGACCAATAATTCAACATCTGTCTCGGGCGTGTTGTTAGCCGTGAGGAATGCCGTATCCGAGGAATAAATGATCGGCGCCTGAGCAAGGGATGTCAGCTGGCCGCGAACTAGACCTCCTCCATGATCCTTCGTTTCGAGATTGACGTAGAAGCTGGCCGGATCATTGAGCAATTGTTTGAACGCTTCGAGTTCATTTGCCGTTACTCGAATAGCTTGAGAGAAGCTTCCTTTGCCGGTCAGCGTCGTCATTGAATTTGAGCTACTGATACTGCTCCTGATAACAATGTCCCCATTCATTCCAGCCACTCCTTTACGGATATTCAAGCCGGTGATCTCCGAGTTTGCCGGCAGGTCATAACGAACCGAGAGCGTTACCTGCCCGCCGGTGATTTCGCCCCTGCCGCCGCGAGTCGGATTCATTGTGACTGTCGCCGTACCAGCGGCTGTAACATTTGTAATTGGCGGAACCTCATTCATCGGACTCAGGGTAACTGTATTGGCAAAGCTCTCGGTAAATTTATGGAGCTGCCCGCGTATTGCGCCATCCGGATTGTCAGTTGTCCGGAGATCGAGATAAAAGCCGGCCGGATTGGCCACGAGCCTTTGTAGTAATTCGGGGTCGAGATCTTGTCCACCCGTGTTGATGGTTGTCCGGACGCGCGGATCAATCCGTCCCTCACCCCTCAGATCGAGAATGACTGGGCCGTTGGCATTGACCGCGCCTTCGCGAAGGAAGAGTCCAGTCACATCGACGGCCTCTGTCGTATTAACGAAGAAGAGGATATAGGGTTTACCGCCGATAATGTCACCGGAGCTGTCGCGATTAACATCGATTCTGACCATCGCGTAGACGCTGAGGCCGGTTGGTGGATTCGCCGGCGGAGGCACTACTGATTGGGAATTCAATCGGATAATCGTCTTGAGGGTCTCGGCGCGAAGTGACGAGCTCAATGCCAGTAACAATAGAATGCAGAGTGAGACGACAAAACGGGATCTGTTTTTCATCTTACCTTCCTTTGACAACTTGATTGATAAATGTGAATGTCTGTTAGAAGTAACCTTTCAACTCGCGAGATGACACCGGATTATTAGGCAATAACCGTGCCTGCCGAACTTGTGCGCAAACATATAAGGGTTAAGGTGATGAGCCTTAACCCTGATCGAATAAATGGCGGCAATTTGTCTCTGGTGATGTTACTTTCTAGGTATCTTTGGTATCTCTGTTGTCACTTCTCTTTCCCTCGCCCGAATTCATAGCGAAACGTCAGGGTATGGCTGGGCGCATTGGGGCCATGGTTGGTGAAATACGTGTACTGGACAATCCAACCGGGCTTCATGCGCCAACCGAGGCTGAGATTCGTTAGTTTGGAATTATCGTAAATGGTGCTGGATGAAGAAAAGAAAGTGTCCCCTTCGAAGATTGCCCAGTAATCTGTCTTGCCCCGATCTCTGAGGATTAGTCTCGATGCGCCGACGAAGAGGTTCCATCGCAGATCGGTCTGCCCACCGAAATTCAAAGCCCAAAAAGTAGATCGGCCTTTGTGGAATGAGTCAGAGATGATCACAGATAGCGGGTTTTGATGCACGGTCCAATAATTTTCCCGAGTGCCACCGACCGAAAGGTCTACGCCGAGAACGGTGCGCCGTCGCAATGCGTATCCAAGGCCGCCTCCAAGCATCGCGCTCTCGGTTCGAGTATGTTGCGTTTCATATCCGGCTTCACCGGACGGCAGAATAAGTACATCCTGATACTTTAATTGGCGGTGTTCATCGAGGAACGAACCTTCCAGGCCGTAGAAAAGACGGCGCGTCACTGAGCCGCGGAATCGAGCGCCGACTTCCGACACGCGCCCTGAGCGTGAGTCGGAAAATTCGAGATCGCCCAAACGATCAAAGAAAGTCTTCAACTCAGTCAACTCGTAATATTCCGTCCGATGAAGTCGACTCACGGACGAGGCGGTGTTGTGGCGATAATAGATGCCAAGTTTCTTGTCGTCTCCGAAATTATGGGTCAGCCCTGCGGTAAAGCCGATGCGGCGGCCGGGCAGGAGACTCTTCTCTTGCTTGAAATCGGTCCTGGTCGACCAGCTGGAGTCCAAGGTATACGAGCTGTGGTCATCCTGATAATCGAACTTGACGCCGAGACTCGTCCGTTCTGCCTGCCCAAAGCGGCGCGCGATCATCAGCGCCAAATCGGTGGTGGTGAACTTTGCTTTCCCAATCGTATCGGACGTGAAACTGCCGACCTCCGGGAGATGTCGTCCGCCGGGGGGATCCGGAGGAAGTGAGTAGTGATACTTCAGATCGTAGGCCAGTCTGTCTCGGAGATATTGCGCACTATAAGGTCCATCAGTTTGGGTGCCGCCGAGGTCGGTCTTGGTCGTTGCGATCCCTCCGCCGACCACCATCCTCTGACCGATCGGGGCAAAGTACGAGAGCTGCGAGGAGAGCGTGTAATTGGATGAGCTAATACTGGTTGGCCGCGTCTGATCGGTCTCTCGATTATACGAATAAAGGGTATTAATCTCGGGACTGAAAGACGGGATTAAGTAGAACCGGCCGTTGGGCTGCCTGAACTCGCCGGCATAGGCCGGGTTCTGTAAGCTGTCGAGGTGTGAATCGTTGAAGGCAGTGAAGCGGGAAGGCCGCATGTTGATGAAATTCTCTTGATGAGTGTTGTAAGCCTGATTCAAATTGTTATCCAGTGAACTACCAACCTTGAGGCTCCTGATTTCATTCAACTCGCCGCGAGGCGCTGCTGTCACGAGGCTCATGTCACCGTCGGGCCTGACGATAATGCTCCGCCCGGGTTTAACGAGGGCCGATTTTTGCGGATTGACCAGGCTGCTGACTTCGACCAGGCCCTCAAAGACCAGGACGCGCGTTTCGCCGTTCGGTTCGACGATGACCAAAAACTCGGTTCCGCGCACGGCGATTGAGGCGATCGAGCTATAGACGCGATACGGATTGGGACGTTTTCCGTAATGGTTAATCGTCAGATGAACCCGTCCGACGACGACCTTGAGCAGGTCGCGCCATGAAGCGCCGGGATAGAAATCCATCAGTTTGACATGCGAACGCTCATAGATAGTCACCTGGCTGCCGTCGCCGAGCGCGAGCACGACACGCCCATTTCCGGTCTGGATCTCGTCGCCCAGCTGCAGATGGTCGTCCTTCTTGAATGAAGCGAGAATAAGTTGGCCTTGAGTAAATCTGTAAAACTTCACGCCGGCCGTCACCTTCGTGATTTGAGCCTGTCCGGCGGGAGACTGTGCCGCCGCTGTCGCATGACTTATGCCCCAACAGCAGATGGCGGATACTGCCAGGTACAAGGTTGATCGGAATGTTTGATACGGATTAAGGTCGATTGAGGTCCTTCGTATTAACCGCATTCTACTCTTCTCCCTCTACATCTCATCTTCGTTTGCCGGATCGACCTCTGTCTCGAGGTCGGTCAATTCCGCGAGTCGATATTTAGCGATCAAGCGCTGGATCGTCCGCCGATTGAGGTCGAGCACCTCGGCGGCGCGGCGCCTGTTGCCGCCTGATTCCGCAAGGACGAGTTGGAGGTAACGGCGTTGTAGTTCATCCATCGTCGGCCGGTCGGCCGCAAGATCGCGCAATGATTCGCCCGATTCGCCTGATTCAGTGGATCCGGCCGGTCCCCCCAATCTGGTTGACCCGTTGGGATCGTTCTGAACGATGTGAGGGGGCAGGCAGTCGTGTGTAATCAGGTGGTTGGTCGCCAGTGCGACGGCGCGAATCAGCGCGTTCTCCAATTCGCGCACATTGCCGGGGAATTGATGGCGGCGGAGCGCTTCGGCGGCTTCTCTCGTCAGGTGATATGGACGATCGCCGGTCTGGCGATGTAAGAAATGATGGACGAGGAGTTCGATATCGCCGAGGCGTTCGCGTAGCGGCGGCAGATCGATCGTCAGCACGCTCAGCCGGTAGAAGAGATCGGCGCGAAACTTTTCGGCGGCGACCAGGTCGCGCAGTGGCGCGTTGCTCGCGCCGATGATGCGAACATCGACGCGGCGCGTCTGCGTCGAGCCGACCCGCCTCACCTCGCCGGACTGCAGGACCCGCAACAAACCGGTCTGAAACGCCGCGCTAGTCGATGCCAGTTCATCCAGAAAGAGCGTGCCGCCTTCAGCCGCTTCAAAGAGTCCGGCGTGGTCGCTCGCCGCTCCGGTGAATGCTCCCTTCGTGTGGCCGAATAGTTCGGCTTCCAGCAACGTATCGGTCAACCCGGAACAATTGACGGCGATGAAGGGGCGATTCGCGCGTGCGCCTAAATTGTGAACGGCGCGCGCGGCCAATTCCTTGCCTGTTCCGGACTCGCCCGTGATGAGGACGGTCGCGTCACTGCGCGCCGCGTGAGCGATCAGTTTATAGACGGTGACCATCGCCGGGCTGCGGCCGACCAGCCCCGAGTGCGAGAAATTATGCAAGAGCGCGTCCGTTTCGGACTCGGCGTTGTCTGCTTCGCGCCGGGCGTTGATCGAGCGGCGGAGCAATTCAGCGAGGGTGCCGACCTCGAACGGCTTGGCGATGAAATCGGTGGCGCCTCCGGTCACGGCCTTCATCGCCAATTCGAGCGAGCCCTGCGCGGTAATCAGAATGATCGGGGTCTGTGCATCGTGTGCGCGAAGTTCGCGCACAAATTCCAGGCCGTCGCCGTCCGGCATGAAAATGTCGCAGACGACGACGTCAAACTTTTGTGCGCGCGCCGCAGAGATCGCCTCACGCCCGCAGCGGGCGCTGCTCACATTGAAGCCGTCCAGCGAGAGGCCGGTCTCCAATGCCAGGCGGATAGATTTTTCATCATCAACGATTAAGACATGTGGTTTCGACATCTTGATTCTCTGATTGCTCTTGAACGAATGGGAGGCGCAAAGTAAAGACGGAGCCAACTCCGACTTCGCTCTCCACCGTGATCCGGCCTCCGTGCAGCTGGGCGATATCGCGGACAAAAGCGAGGCCCATGCCGGTGCCCGGCGTGTCGGCGTCTTCCAGACGAGGCACGCGGTAAAACTTCTCGAAGATAAAGGGAATCGCCTCGGGCGGAATTCCGCAGCCTTGATCTTTGATCTCGATCCGCAGGAAGTCGTTCTCGGCCGCCGCTTCGACAATGACGTCGTGCTGTGGAGCACTGAACTTGATCGCGTTGGCCAGCAAATTGGTGACGGCGCGTGCGATGAGGTCCGGATCGGCCATCAGAGCCGGCAGATTCGGCGCAAAGCGGCGAGCGATCCGAATCTCGCGCTGCGCGGCCACCGGCTCCAGTAACAACAGGGTGCGTTCGAGCAATTGCACGATCCGGAGGGGCTCCGGCCGTAATGGGCGCGCGCCTGTTTCGAGCCGGGTCAGATCGAGGTATTCGTCGATCATGCGCGCCAGACGTTTCGATTCGTCATTGATCGCCAAATGCATCTCGTAGCGGCGCTGGGGTTCAACCTCGTATTTGGTCAGGACTTCGCTGATGCCTTGAATAGCGGTCAGAGGTGTTCGTAGTTCGTGAGAGACCAGAGCCATGACATCATTCTTCGCCCTCTGTAACTCGTATTGCCTGGTCACATCGGAGAACGACACGACTATTCCGAGCGCCGCGCCCTGGGCCTCTATCCCGTGAAGGTCCTGGCCGACCGCCGACATGCGCAAGACATAGCGGCGCGGACGCCCGTGATGAATTGTGATCTCACGTTCCACCGGAGAACGTTCGACCAGCAGACGAAAGAGGATCTCATGCGGCGTCGGGGCCGGGTCCGCTCCGCGATGTGATTGCTCGCTCTCGCTCAAGCGCCCAAAGAGATCGCTGCCGATCAGACCGCGTTCTGAGATGCCGAGAATCGCGGCCGCGCGCGGATTGGCGAAAGTGATGCAGCCCTCGGCCGTGGCGATCAGCAATCCGTCTTCAATTGAACGCAAGGCGCGCTCGACGAAGAGCGAACGCATGATCATCCTTTGTTGCAACCAGGCTAAGATCTGGGCTTTCCAGGCAGCGCCGCGCGGCCACCAGCTCAACCGGCGAGCACGCCGCCACACCGATCTTCCTGCGTCCCGCGGCGCCGCATTGGCGTCGGTGGCGAGATAGCTGGCGGCGATCTCCCGGCAGAGCATCAAGGTTTCGTTTGTCGGCCGCGCGGCTGCATCGTAGGCGATGATCAATTCGCCTGCCGGGCCCTCATCGTTGCCCCGTCGGCCGCTCAGCCATAAGGTCAAGGCGCGATGGTTCGCCGGATGATCTACCTGATTGAACTCGAAATAATCGGACGCCGGTTGATCCTGCGACAGGGCCTGAGAGACCGAGTGTGCGGCTTCTTGATCCAACATCCGGCGTTTGAGGCTCTCGGCCCGAAACGCGACGCCGTGGCACGCTGCCGGGTGCCGGACGCCGTTGCGATCGCAAACGATAACCGCCACGGCATGCGCTCCGCTCAAACGCGCGATGACGGGTGTCGGATCATTGGGGACTGGCGAGGAGATCGCCCCGAATGATAACGCCTCCGATGATCTCCCCAGCGGGCCGTCCAAAACAGCCAGTTCGGAAATGCGCGCATCCAACCCGGCGCCCACCATCAGCGAACGTTGCAGCAACAGTAACAATGCCGCCGTCACACACGTCGTAATGATCGACGCGATGGGGAGGATGATCAACCACTGCGTAAAAGCAAAGTAGGCGATCGGCCACATGATCAGCGCCGGCCCGGTCATGACCGCCACCTGTTTGATTCCTTCCCGGCGCCCTTGTAAAAGGGCCGATGACAGATACACCCCAAGTGCCGCCAATGCCGTCAGCGCGATTACCAGCCAATCCGGGAGTTCTTGGTAAAACCGGCCACGCAAGATGGTGTGCAGCGAATTGGCCAGAATCTCGACGCCCGGCGTCAGTTCGTTCGATCGCAGGTCCGGATCGTTTTCGTCATATGCAAAAGGCGTGGCCAATCGGTCTCCCAACGCTGCCGCCGTCGCGCCGATGAGCACGTATTTGCCCCGCAACTTGTCTTCCTCGATCTTCCCTTCGAGCAGATCACAAAAGCTGTATGTTTGCCCCGCAAATGCTCCGCCGGGGCCGACATAATCGAGTTGTAACCGCGCCGGCCGGAGCCTCTCGAAATGTGCGGCGTCATTTTGAGCGCCCAGAATGATTTCATCGCCATGGCCATCGATCGGAACTCGGTGAACGCCGATTTGCACCGCTCCCGGCAATTCTCGCAGCGCGTCGCTTTTCTCGCGCTCGGCGATCCGGATGGTCTCCGCGGCCATGGCCCAGAGAGCTTCGCCATCGTCATCGGCCTGACGCAGGAGCAAGGCGCGGACGATTCCGTCGTGGCCGGGGACGACGTTGACATGTCCGACACCAGCCGCCGCGCTCTGAATCTCGGGCAACGGACTCAACCAGACCACACGGCTTTCACCTTTGTCACCGGTCGTCTTCATCAGTTGCGAAGCGACAACGACGTTGCCTGCACGCGCAATGGCTGCCGCGAGCGCTTGATCATCGGCCTCTGTGGACGGCTCGCTGTAGAGAATATCGAGCGCAATGACCTTCGCGCGCGCCGCGCTGAGCCGCTCCAATCCGCGCGCCATCAGCGCCCGCGGCCACGGAAACCGCCCGAGCCGGGCAATGCTGGCCTCGTCAATGGCCACGACGACGACCTCGGCCGGAGGCTCGATCTTTCCCCGAGTACGCAAGAGCCAGTCACGAGCGGCCAAATCCAGCTCCGGCATTCGCCAGGACAGACCCACACCCGTAGAGACCGAGGCGAGAATGATCGCGATCATCCACACCGCGCGACGCACGGTTTCACTCCAGCGATTTTTTTCCCGATTGCCGTTCCCCATCGTGTCTTTAACTGACTGTGGATCCCTCCGGAGGCTCTTCCGAGGTGACATAAAGGATAGCGAGGGGCGGCAAATTGCCGCCCTCGGCAGTAATTTCTAACCCTATCACAAATTGGAAACTATTAGCCTCAGGGGGCTGACTTGAGCCATTAAGAGGCCGATTCCTGGTCGTTCTCCTTCGCCGGATTGATAAGCTAAGTGTAGCTTAGGTACATACTTACCACGAATCCGTTGATTCCAAACGGGCTTGAAAATGGCAAGTTATTTTTTTCCAAGACAGCGCCGCAAGGGCGCAATGGAGAGGTTCCGGCTAGCTCTCACGCTCTCTGATAGGCAGAAAGCATGCCAGATCATGAGAATTTCGGGTCGCGAGCGATGATCTTCCGGAGAAGAAGCGTCATCCGGCGATCATCCTGACATCGGCTGAGATGCCGTCAACCAGCGGTTGAGCACGGATCGTAAGGCCTCGACGTTGACCGGCTTGCTGATGTAATCGTCCATTCCTGCCGCCAAACACTTCTCACGATCTCCTTCCAACGCGTTGGCTGTCATGGCGATGATTGGCGTGTGTTTGGACAGGCATTCTCGCCGGCGAATTTCGGCCGTTGCCTCGTAGCCATCCATCTCGGGCATCTGACAATCCATCAACACTATGTCGTAAGGGATATCTTTCAATGCGGCAACGGCTTCGAGTCCGTTGGCGACCGCATCTGCGGCGTAGCCCAATTTTGTGAGCTGCCGGACCGCGACCTTTTGATTGATGATGTTGTCTTCAGCGACGAGGATCCGAACTCGCCGTTGTTCGTTTCGAGAATCGATAGCCGGCGGAAGATGTGGCTGAGACTCTGCCGGCCATTCTTGTGGCGTTCCCGATTCCGGAGAGATTGAAAGCTCTGCCGTCATGAATTCTGCGAGTCCGATCGACTTGTCTGTTTTGTCGTCCGGCAATTTCTCGAACTCGGCGGTGAACCAGAAGGTTGAGCCTTTGCCCAGGACACTTTCAACGCCGATCTGGCCGGACATCAGTTCGACCAATCGTTTGGAGATCGCCAAACCGAGGCCGGTCCCCCCGTATTTGCGCGTCGTGGACCCGTCCGCTTGGACGAATGCTTCGAAGAGCTTTGACTGCGTTTCGATGGGAATGCCGATTCCGGTATCGATCACGCTGAAATGCAGCAGGACCGCGGTGGCCGATTCATTCTCCTTCATGACTCGAACCATGATCTCGCCACTGCTGGTGAATTTGACGGCATTGCTGATGAGATTGGTCAAGATCTGCCGCAACCTGCCGGGGTCTCCTCGTAATGCCGTCGGTACATCGCTGAAAACCATCGAGGCGAGTTCGAGTCCCTTGGCCTGCGCGCTCTCGGTGAGGATTTCGATCGATCCTTCGACCACGGCGCAGAGGTCAAAATCTATCTTCTCAAAAAGAAGTTTACCGGCCTCGATCTTCGAGAAATCCAGGATGTCATTAATCACAGTCAGCAGCGACTCGGCGCTCGAGCGGATCGTCTCGGTGTAGTCGCGTTGTTCGGATGACAGGTTCGTGTCGAGCAGCAACCCGGTCATGCCGATGACGCCGTTCATCGGCGTGCGGATTTCATGGCTCATGTTGGCGAGAAACTCCGATTTGAGCCGCGTCGCCTCGAGCGCCTCATCATGCGCCCGCGCCATCTCCAGCTCGCCTCGCTGCCGTTCGTCAAAATGACTTTTAAAGATCACGAACACGCTCAGCCAGACGCACATCAAGATGATGAGACTTAAAACCGTCACTACGCCGACCAGCATAATGGCCCGGCGAAGCGCCAGCAAACGCATCGCGATGCGGTGACGAATTGCATCCATCACCTTGTGCATCCCGTCCGCATAAATCTGTTTTTGCTTCTCGTATTCGTTGCTCAAGAGCAGCGCCAATCCGGCCTCAGAACGGCCCTCAGCGACCAGGGCAAACGCCTGGTTTTCCATCTCGACGAGCTTCAGGTTGGCGGCGTCGGTCTCGGCGCTCCCTCCACGGTCGTAGGCCTCCGGCGCCAATGCCATCGTCTCTTTAATTGCCGCATCGAGTTGCGGCTCGTAGCTGCGATAGCGTTTTTCCCATACTAAATTTCCGGTCGAGGCGGCCATGCGAGCCGACATGGTCAGGACTTCGTCCAGATGCACGATCTGGCCTCTCAACTCTTGCAATCTCAGCTCATGAATCGCAATCGCTTGAGAAGTTCGATAGATGCCCCAGACCATCCAACTGACGAGCGCAAAGAGCATGAGGGTCGGAGCCACACCAATGGCGAGGATGCTGAGCGGATGGGACTTTATCCAGTTACGCAAATTCATGCGATGAATCAATGTGTTCTAAGAGCGTTCTGAAGTCTCCATCGAACAATCACCGTTTAAAATGTGATCCCATAAAATACTGTGAGCGCGTTGTTCTTCCGGCCCTGGTTGCCGATGCTGTAGCCGATCTGTAAGACGTTGTTTTTGGGCAGCGAGACGATCAATCCGCCGCCCACATACCCAAAACGGTTGTGGCCGGAGAACCAGTCCGCCACCAGGCTGACTTTCGAGTGGAGAGGTTGCTCGTAACCGATCATGACGCCGTGGTGCGCACCGGCGCCATCACGTCCAATCAGCCTGTAGGCGCCACCGGTGAAACGTGGACCATAAGCGGCTTTGAATTTCTTGCTGCAGGTCGTGTAGGTCATGGCGAAAGAATCAGCTCCGGCATGCCCGGCATGATGATTAACAGGCAGATAGAGGATGCCGCCGATCACCACGGCCACGCCACGCCTTTCATTGTTGAAGAACTGCCATTTTGCATTTGGCTGAATCTCGATCGGCGTGTCCGGCCCTCCCGGATCCGTTATCGCTAAATTAATGCCGGCCTCTGTGCCGCGCCCCAGGCCGAAGATCATTCGCGTCACATACGATTGGAAGCCTCCGTCCTGGTGGCTCTCCAGATGAGAGATGAGGTCGAACTCCGCGTAAATGCTCCCTCGGTTGACGACATCGGTCGATGGGCTGTTCAAGATGTTGGATTGCGCACAGACTTGCTGTCCGCCCGGCACATGAAATATGAAGAAGAGCAAAAGCCCCCTCAACATCAATCCCAATTTATTCACTATCTTGCCGCCCTCCGTGTGATGACGCGAGTAATTTAATGAAACGGAACCTGTGCCTTGGCGCAGTCCAATCCCTTCCATCCGACACCTGCCCTCGTATACATCGGCAGGATCGGCCGACGACTTTAACCGGTTGTGATAGGAAAATAATTGAATTGAGGATGGCGGAATCGGCCTGATTCTCGAGATATCGCTCTGCGAGCCTGCAGGCAATTCCGCTCATTTGTTGCTGCGCCTGTGTCAGCGCTACTCCCGGCTTGAGACGCGCGATCACTAAAAGAAAATGGTTCCCGCGTCTTGCAATCTGCTCCGGCGTCGGAGCGAGCGGCACACACAATTCAGTCGAGCGCGATGGGAATCTGAAACCGGGCGGCATTGATATCACTGGTGAGTGACACGGTGAGCGAAAGGTAGCAGCCTGTTAATAAATTAGAGCGAAAAAGCCGTGAATTGAGACCGGATTGCCGCTGGATGTGTGTTTGGTATGCCTTTTGCTGAACATGACCCTCTACAACACTTTCCACTTCGCTGTTGTGGAGGATCGAGACGTGATGTTCCGGATGCTAGTACTGTTAATCGCTTCGAGCTGGATGCGTGCGGGATTCGCTTTTTTCCGCAGCCTGGGCGCGCTTGGCATTTTTCTGCTTGGGATCTGCGATTCGTCATTTCTCTTTGTTCCTTTCAGCAATGACCTGCTGCTGATCGCGCTGGTCAGCAGCGAGCGGAATTCGTGGCAGTGGGTGATCTACACAATCGCCGCCGCCCTCGGCTCGGTTGTGGGCGTGACGCTCGTAGATCTGGTTATGCGCAAGGCAGGGAATGAGGGGCTGGAAAAATTCGTCGGCTCGAAGAAATTGGAGAAGGTTAAAGAGAAACTTGAAAAGCGCGGCGCCTGGGCGGTCTTCTTCACGACCCTCATGCCCCCGCCATTTCCATTCACTGCCGTGATTGTGGCGGCTTCCGCGTTACAGATGCCGCGGCGGGGGATGCTGATCGCAGTCTTTGCCGGGCGACTCATCCGTTTCACTGCCGAATCATTGCTGGCGCTCTACTTTGGCCGCCAGGTGTTCCGCTTTCTGAATTCGGACTATGTCGAGTACCTGGTCTACGGCCTGATTGCCGTGGCTGTCGTCGGCACTTTCCTGACCGCCCGCAAGTGGCTGCGGACGCGCCCGCGACAGGTGGCCCAGGCGAGTTGAGACGCGTAGCCCAGGTCTACTCTCTCCGGCTACCCCTTGATGAACGCGAGCAGATCCGCGTTGACCTCGTCTTTTTGCGTTGAGCACATGCCATGTGCCGCGCCCTTGTAGACTTTCAATTGAGCTCCCTTGACCAGCTTGGATGAGAGCATGGCCGAAGCGCCGATCGGCACGATCTGATCGTCGTCGCCGTGCAGAATAAGAGTCGGCACGTCGAATTTCTTGAGGTCCTCCGTAAAATCCGTCTCGGAGAAAGCCTTGATACAGTCGATGACGCCTTTGTGTCCGGCGATCATCCCCTGGAGCCAGAACGAATCTCTGAGCCCTTGCGAGACCTTGGCGCCCGGCCTGTTGGCGCCATAAAAAGGCGCGCTCAGATCTTTGAAGTACTGTGAGCGGTCGGCGAGGACGCCGGCGCGAATTTCGTTGAACACCTCGATCGGCAGACCGCCGGGATTGGCGGCCGTCTTGAGCATGATCGGCGGCACCGCGCCGATCAACACGGCCTTGGCGACGCGTTTCGTTCCGTGGCGGCCGATGTAGCGGGCGACTTCGCCGCCGCCGGTGGAATGGCCGATATGGATGGCGCCCTTCAGATCGAGGGCTTCAACCAGCTTGGCGAGATCGTCGGCATAAGTGTCCATTTCGTTGCCATTCCAGGTCTGGCTCGATCGGCCGTGGCTGCGGCGGTCGTGGGCGATACAGCGAAAGCCATGGCCGGCCAGGAACACCATCTGGTCTTCCCAGGCGTCCGCGCTGAGCGGCCAGCCATGACTGAAGACCACGGGTTGGCCGCTGCCCCAGTCTTTATAGTAGATCTCGACGTTACCTGAGTTTTCTTGACCAACGGTCACGTATGGCATTGATATTAACCTTTCTGTTTTTAGACGTTTCTGATCTGCATTTCTCAACCGTACGCTCCATATTCTGCCGAAACGGGACGAAAAGCGAATCACGGGATGGAGGGCTTTTTTGATACCTCTCAGGGCTCATCCGCCGATACCTCCATGGTGGTATTCGATCTTCATCGAGAAAAATCTTTTGACGGGTCATCGCCTGCTATGTCATATGCGTTAATACGATATATTAATTGTCATTGAGTAATCGGAAGACCGGGCAATTTTCTGATAAATTGTGCGAGAGGGGCTGCCGGCTTGAGCTGATCATTGACTCTCGCATCGCCATCAGGTGGCCTTCTCTCATCACTATCAACGGAGGTCATCGATGATCATTGGTCTGGCATCACCTTGTGTTGCCTCAACCCTCGATGAGGGCTTGGAGAAGGTCAAACAGTTACTATCGGAAGCCGCGAGCCAGGGCGCGGAGATCGTGTGTTTTCCTGAAGCCTATCTCCCCGGTCTGCGTGGACAGGATTTTGAAGTGCCGCCTTTTGATCGGGAGCAGCAGGAACGAGTGCTTCAAACTGTGGCGCAGTGGGCGCGAATGCATACGATCGCTACTATCCTCGGGACGGAGAGGCTGACCGATGCGGGCCGGCAGATTGCCGCCTATGTCATCAATGCGGAAGGACAGATTGAAGGATACCAGACCAAAAACCAGGTGGACCCGAGCGAAGACCAGTTCTATGTGCCTGGGGATACCCGGCGCATCTTCGAGGTCAACGGGGTTAAGTTTGGGATCTCGATTTGCCATGAAGGTTGGCGCTATCCTGAGACGGTGCGATGGGCCGCAGTGAGAGGCGCCAAGATCGTCTTTCATCCCCAGCTCACAGGGAGCGACCGAGAAGGCGTCAGTTTGACGCAGTGGGGCGCGCCCGGCGAGCCTTACTACGAGAAGGCGATGCTCATGCGCAGCAAGGAGAACACGATCTACTTTGCCAGTGTCAACTATGCCGTGCGCTTTCAGGAATCGGCGACAAGTCTCATCGACCCGTCTGGCCAGTGTCAGGCGTATCTCCCTTATGGACAGGAAGGCGTACTCGTGCAAGCCATCAACGTCGAGGAAGCAACCGGTTTGCTCGCCACTCGATACGCACCGGAGCGTTATCGGGAATTCGCGTCGGAGTGAACCGAACGCCACAGCGCTGGATGCGGCAGCGTCATGATGTAATACGCAGCTTTAAAAATGAGGTAGACCCTGCCATCTCTTTCTTATTCGTCTTAAAACACTGCGGAATGCTCGCTCTCAGCTTCCTCGGCTCAAAAAGAATTTGAAACAAAACGAAAAACGCGAATTCCGCCGGCAGTAAGATCCAGCGCCAAAAAATATCTCTGCCTTGTGGGATCACCCCATCTTCATACCACTATGTGATAGAAGGTTGTGTGCTCGCGAACTAGCTCGAGATTGCACAGCTGATAGTATTTGTTATTACTAACAACGGTTTGCGGCGAGGACCCATTCACCGCAGAGGATCAGAGATTTTACGAGAGGCTCTCCGATCTTTCTGCGGTGTGGTGTCTTCGCCGTGGATTGCTGTTGTTACGCAATACGATAGTTCTGCGAGTGCGTGTTTTTAAAGCCACGTTTCAGCCCGTGAAACGGGCGGTAGAGAATGCGCTGTCGCCCACTTCGTGGGCTTGGTCAATCTAACCCGCGACATCCCTGGGGCTCACGCCCCAGGCTCGATGCTGCCGCTTGCTTCGCAAGCTTAAAACGGAACTTTCAAAACGCGCTCCTAGAATTCAATGCACACGTTTATATAATCAATTTATTACTTCCATCATACCTCGACCCCACTCTCCCCCACCATCTGAACTGTATCAGATCAATAATCAGCCAGTATCTTAGTTACTCGATATACCAGTCGAGTACTTTGATAATTGAGTTATTTGACGTTACAGGGTGCCCCGTAAGTTAAAAGTCAAAAAAATAGCTATCAAATCACTAATGACTAAGAGGCTTATTTTTTGTACTTCTTTGAAAGGAATGACATGAGACATTCGAGAAATGGAGTTCGACGGGCAAACGTGTTTGCCCTGATCTTGATCAGCTTGCTCAATCTGCCTGTTGATCTGACTCAGGCCGCGCATCGGCCTCATCCTGTGCTCTCGGCCAGCGCCGAGCCATTCGAGTCGCCGGCTGTTCTGTCGGCAGCCGATCAACAGACCACAGCCCGTGTGAGCAAGGCATACAATAAACTACCATTGAGATTTGAGACGAATGCGGGTCAAGCTGATGCGCAGGCCAAATTTTTGATGCGCAGCAGCGGTTATAGTCTATTTTTAACTTCGACTGAAACGATCTTGTATTTAAGAGACAAGAATAAAAATCAACAATCGGCCATTCGAATGAAGCTCGCGGGAGCCAACTCCGAGCCTCAGATCGAGGGGGTGGATGAGCTTCCCGGAAAAAGTAACTACTTCATCGGGAAGGATCAGAGCAAGTGGCGGCGCAATGTCACGAGCTATGCCAAGGTCCGATACCGGAATGTCTATCCCGGTATCGATATGATCTACTACGGTAATCAGCAACAACTCGAATATGACCTGATTGTCGCGCCGGGCGCCGATCCCAATCTCATCAAGCTCAATTTCGATGGGGTCAAGAAGATGAAGGTGAACGGGCAGGGTGATCTCGTCCTGCAGACGTCCGGAGGCGATGTGATCCAGCGCAAACCTGTGATCTATCAGGAAGTGGATGGGCACAGGCAGGAGGTGGCGGGCCGCTATGTGCGGGTGGGAAAACATCAGGTCGGCTTTAAGCTGGGGGCATATGATCGCAGCCAGCCGCTGGTGATAGATCCAGTCCTGGCCTATGCCACCTTTCTCGGTGGCGCCGGCTTTCTCGATTATGCTACAGATGTCGTTGTAGATGCTGCCGGAAATGCCTATGTCACGGGAGGCACCGCATCGACGGACTTTCCCACGGCTAACCCAATCCAACCAATTCACGGCGGACCGCCCTTTGAGCCTATTCCGAACGAGGATGTTTTCATTGCCAAGCTCAATGCGTCGGGTTCGGCGCTCATCTACTCGACCTTTCTCGGAGGCACGAGCTATGAGCATGGTCGCGGCATCGCAATAGATAAGGATGGAAACGCGTATGTGGTAGGGGTTACCGTCTCGCAAGACTTTCCAACGAAGAATGCGTTGCAACCGGCCCTCGCGGATGACACACCTGGAGGTGATTACTCCGATGCCTTCGTCGCGAAGGTGACTGCCGACGGATCAGCGCTCGTCTTCTCCACCTATCTGGGCGGCCTCCGAGGGGATGCTGCCAATAGCGTGGCGGTCGATCGGGAAGGTAACATTTATCTGACGGGCTATACCTACTCAGTTGGCTTCCCGACGAAGAATCCGCTGCAGCCGGCCCTCGCAGGCGATAACGATGTCTTTGTGACCAAAATGAAGACCGATGGGTCGGCTCTCATCTACTCGACCTTTCTCGGCGGCAGCGGCGCTGACGTCTACTCGGCTACCGCTATTGCCGTAGATAGTTTTGGCAATGCCTACGTGGTCGGGTCAACTGAATCGACTGATTTCCCAACCGTCAATCCGCGACAAGCGACAAGCGGCGGTGATTTCGACGCCTTCGTGACAAAGCTGAATTCCAGGGGGACCGCGCTCATCTACTCAACCTACCTCGGCGGTACCGGCCTCGATTTATGCTCTGACATCGCCGTAGATGCGGCAGGCAATGCTTATCTTACAGGAATAACCTCTTCGGCCAATTTCCCAACGGCTAATCCGTTACAGCCGGTTCTTTTGGGCTCGGAGGATGCGTTTGTGACCAAACTCGACCGGACCGGTTCAGCGCTTTGCTATTCGACCTATCTCGGTGGCACTGATGATGACGGCGGTTACGACATCGCGGTGGATTCACGCGGCCGGGCGTATATCACCGGCCAGACGACCTCGACCGATTTCCCCACCCTCAATGTCGTGGCGCCGATGCCGGATGCTTTGATCTCACCTGAAAATGCCTTCGTCACGATGTTGAACGCCAGAGGCTCATCCCTTGTCTATTCCACCTACATCGGTGGGAGAGGCGGCGATTATGGTTCGGGGATCGCCCTGGACGTGCGGGGTAATGTCTATGTGGCCGGCGGCACAGGCTCGGAAGACTTCCCGATCACGCCGGGAGCCGTCCAGCCGACATTTCGAGGACCGAGCATTGGGTTTGTCGGCGGCGATGGGTTTGTTCTTAAGATCGAGAACCGCTCCCATCATCGCGATGACGAACAGGACGACGAGGACTTTTTCCAGAGAAGGGGATGCGAGTGTTCGAATCCTGAGAGGTAAGAAGGACGATCGCGTTTTTTTACGCGGATGATAGATCGGAGATAATACATGAAACGATTGACTATCTTTTTCTCTGTCGTAGTTTGCGGTCTCCTCTTGGCCACAGCCGTCGCTTTCATGCAGAGCGATTCGCGGCCACGCTTCGGTGACGAGAAGAATTCAGAACCAAGGACTGCCCCGCCTGCCGCCCTGCCCCAGAGCCATTTCAACAAAAATCGGCTGCATAAATTCATGATCAAGAATCAAGACGCGGCCATTTATGATCGACTCGCGAAGTCGAAAGCTATTCGCCGGGCGATCGATTACGGCAGCTACAGGCTGGTGGTCGTCGATGAGGAAGCTGCCGGCGGGCGCGCTGCTTTACAGGCGATGCTTGCTACTCCACGCGATGATCAAGACATGATCGTATTAAATGGCTTTTTGATCGACACCAGCAATCCCCAGCCATTGGCAAAAGTGTTGCCTAGTGATTTGAAGCAGTCACGTCTGAGCCAGGCGCTTGCCGGATCTGCCGCGCCAACCCAGGGTCTTTACATTGTTCAGTTCATCGGGCCGATTCAGGATCCCTGGCTGCAGACGCTGCAAAAGACCGGAGTCGAAATTATTACTTATGTCCCCAACAACGCTTATGTCGTTCGCGCCGATCAGCGCGCCGCTGCTGAACTGCTGACGATGAAGAGCAACAACTCGTTCGTGCAGTGGCTGGGAGATTATCAACCGGCCTACAAGCTTTCGCCCGGATTGCAGGCGATGCGCGAAACCGCCGACTCACAACAGGTGAGAGTGACGGTGCAGGTGATCGGAAGCGCCAGCGATCTCAAGGCTGATGAATTGAGGAGGTCTTCGCTTCAATATTTCGGAGAGCGTCAGGTGCTGAAATATCGCAACGTCACGATCCTGAGTCCGGTTTCGCGGCTGGCCGAATTGGCGCAGAGCGATGAGGTCTTCGCGATCGAAGAAGACCATCAGCGGGTGCGGCTGGATGAAGCACAGGGCCAGATTGTCGCCGGCAATCTGGCGGGCAATGCGCCAAGCGGGCCGGGTTACCTTGACTGGCTGGCGAGCAAGGGGTTCAACGGCTCTCAATTCAACTCGTTCTCCGTCAATGTCGTCGATGATGCGTATTCATTGAATGGTCATCCCGACCTGCCGGACTCGCGCATCGCATTTCAGAACAACCCGACCAATGAGAGCGGAACGCAAGGCGGCCACGGCTTTCTCAACTCACATATTATCGGCGGTTTCAATAACGGCGCCGGCCCGGCGGTCGAAGACGCCCGTGGATTCAATTACGGATTGGGGATCGTGCCATGGGCGCGGGTTGGAGCAACGGCCATCTTTGGCCCCGGCTTCGCATTTCCGTCAGCGTGGGAAGAGACTGCCTACAGCCAGGGCGCTCGGATCTCGTCCAATTCGTGGGGATACGATTTTGAGATCTATTACAGTTCACATGCGCAGGAATACGACAGCCTCGTGCGTGACGCGCAGCGTGGCGTCTCGGGAAACCAGCAAATGACAGTCGTCTTTGCCGCCGGTAATGATGGTAGCTTTGGAGAAAGCACTATCGCCGCACCGGGCACCGCGAAGAACGTCATCACCGTCGGCGCCAGCGAGGGCGTGCGCCAGACGGGCGCTGATGGATGCGGAATCGACAATTCCGGCGCGGACAGCGCGAACGACATCATCTACTTTTCGAGTCGCGGACCGGTCAGTTCTTTTATCGACGGGCGCATCAAACCCGACATCGTGGCGCCCGGTACTCACATTCAAGCCGGCGTCCCGCAATCAAATTACAGTGGCAGCAGCATCTGCGAGCCATACTTTCCGGCAGGCCAGACTCTTTATAGCTGGTCGAGTGGTACTTCACATTCGACGCCGGCTGTTGCGGGCGGAGCGGCCCTGGTCTACCAGGACTTCCTCAATAAGGGAATGGAAGCGCCTTCTCCGGCCATGACTAAAGCGGTGCTCATGAATTCCGCGTCTTATCTGACCGGCGAGGGCGCGAATGATACTTTGCCGTCAAAGAGCCAAGGCATGGGACTGATGAATCTGGGCCGGACCTTCGATCACACGCCGCGATTGTTGGTCGATCAGACAAAAATCTTCGGTTCGAGCGGAGAGATTCATCGCGTCTTCGGTACGGTTGCTCAATCTAACCAGCCATTCCGCGTGACGCTGGCATGGACGGACGCGCCCGGTCCGACAGTCGGCGCCCCGTGGGTCAACAACCTCGATCTCGAAGTGACAGTCGATGGTCATACCTACTTCGGTAATGTCTTCTCGGGGGCGAATTCGATTTCGGGCGGCGCCCCCGACGGCAAGAACAATGTCGAATCCGTCTTTCTGCCTGCCGGGGTCTCGGGCAACTTCGTGGTCACGATCAGAGCTACCAATATTGCCGGTGACGGTCTTCCAGGCAACGATGATTTGACGGATCAAGATTTTGCGCTGGTCGTCTACAACGCGAACTCTGCGGTCCCGAATTCGCCGGTTATCGACTTCAGTCCGTCGATCTTAAACTTCACGGCAGTAGCCGGAAGCAGCAACCCGCCGGATCAAACGGTCAATATCTCTAACATTGGCGTTGATACACTGAACTGGACGGCGAGCTCCGAAACATCATGGTTGAGAGTTAGTCCAGCCGGCGGCGCCGCGCCTTCGACCTTGACGGCTTCGATCGATATTAGTGGTCTGGCGGCCGGGACGTACAATGGATCGATCGTGATCAGCGCGACCGATGCGTTCAATTCACCGACCAGAGTGCCGGTCACACTGACAATTCTGCCGGTCTTTAACGTCACTCCATCGATCTTCTCCTTATATCAGGTAGCCAACGGAGGCAATACGGCGAGCCTGCCTATTGATATTTCTAATAACGATAGCGTTCCTCGATCCTGGACGGCGAGCGCCGATGTTCCGTGGCTCACGATCAGTCCAACGAGTGGCACTGCGCCATCAACGCTCAACGTCTTTGCTAATGTCAGCGGCCTGGCGGTGGGGAATTATCCGGCGACAATCAAGATCGTTCCGGATAACGTGCCGGATTCACCGATCAGTGTGTCCGTGATATTAGTTGTTCTAACTCCGTTAGACGTCTTCCCCACTGGTCTGTCCGTTATCGCAAAATTCGGCGGCGACAATCCGCCAAGTCAAACTCTCTTCATCAACAATATCGGCAGTACTGCTCAGAGTTGGACAGCGACCAGCGATTCTCCATGGCTCACGATCAGTCCGACGAGCGGCACCGCGCCTTCGAGGCCGGTCATCTCTTTCAATATCAGCGGCCTGTTTCTCGGGTCGTACAATGGGGTCATCACGATTACTCCCACCTCAGCGCCTGATGCAAAGGTGATAATCCAAGTGAACTTGATGATCGATTATTTCCTCAACGGCGTCTTTGAAGGAACGGCCGCCCCTTGGATCCTGTCAGGCGCGGCTCAACGATCGACCGGAGGTTATTCACATGGCGGAACCGGTTATCTGCTGATGGGAGCATCGAACAGCTCAAGCGGGTCCGCCTACCAGCAGCTGACGCTCCCGAGAGGTGCGTCACCGAATCTGTCGTTCTGGCTGAACGTGACATCGGATGAGACGACCACGACGGCTCAGAACGATAAGCTCTTTGTCGAGATCTGTAATACATCCGGCAGAGTGCTCAAGACGCTGGCGACGTTCAGTAATCTGAACAAGGCAGGGGTAGGAGTGTACACGCAGCAGGGCAACTACAGTCTCGCCGGCTTCGCGGGACAGACGGTGCGGGTTCAATTCCGAACGACTGCCAACTCATCATTACTGACAACTTTCCGCATCGATGACGTGTCGGTGCAATAATAACCATTAACCCGGATGCGAGAGGCCAGCAGCTCAGAATTTGACCTCTCGCATCCGGCATCTACAGTCGATCTCTTCAGTGGTGTTAACTGGCAAAGAGCGGACGCAAGATGGTATCGCTCCATTCGCGCAGCGTGGTGGTGGTCGTCGTCTGTGGCGTCCGTTCTTCTGAAACCGCTCCCGGCTTTGCCAGAGCCTGATACATTTCGACAATAGCCTTCGCAAATCCCGGACTGGCTCCCATCCCGAGAAAGGCTTGGTAGGCTTGATCCGGTGTGATCAGAACGTGTTTCACCGGCTTGCCGATCGACTCGCTCACGATTCGAGCTGCCTCGTTGAGAGTTAAATCAACCGGACCATGCAAGCCGCGAACGTTCTGTCCGCTCCAATCGGCCTTGAGTAAGAGCTCTGCTGCGATGTAGCCGATGTCTTTGGTTGCAATGATCGGATAGGGAAGATCACCGGGCAGCAGAGAGTAGGCCGCGCCATCCCTCTTGATCGACTCGACATCGTTGAGGAAATTTTCCATAAAAAAGCCTGGTCGCAGGTGGACGATATTTTTCGCGGCCTCGTTCAATCGGCGCTCGACGAGGCCGAGCCCGGAGATCGGTCCGGCATTCTCCAGTCGTGCGCCCGCGCTCGAAATATTGACGACATGGGTAACTTCGCTCTTCTTGATTGCCGTCGCCGCGACCTCGCTCAGCTCGCGGTGATACGCGGTCACATCCGGATGCGTGAAATTGGGCGGCGTTAGCCAGAGTACGGCCTTGGCTCCCTGGAATGCCTTTGTCACCAGCTCCACGTCGGTCAGCGACCCTTGATGAATTGTGACCCGGCTGCGGATCTCATCGGAGAGCTTTTCCGGTTGGCGAACAATGACGGAGACATCTGCCCCCGCCTTCAAAAGCTGCTTGAGAGCGTAACCGCCGATATGACCGGTCGGCGTTGCGATCAGAATAGACATACCTTTCTCCTTCTCGTTGTTTTGATCCATCGATGGGAGAATACTATAACCAGCCGGTTGGGTTTTCTATGTGAGATCCGCCAGATTTTATGTCTGACCGTTCAGGTTGAACTCTTTACCAGGCCTTGAGTTCTTCTTTCACTCGATCGAGTTGGCAATCACAACGGCTAGTCCGGCGTTTCTCGCGACCAGATGATAAACCCGGTCCTCGACGCTCCAGATCAGCAAGACAGGTCTGCCATTCCCTGTCTCGCCTATTTTTTCAATGAGCGTGGCCGGCCCAGTGCGCAGGCGTACCTCGCGTATCGCCACCCTACTTTTCGTTCCGATGCCTAATAGTATCGTCGGCGCCGTTCTCATCCGCTCGGCCAATCGTTGCGCCTGATCGCGATTAACGCC
>Ga0081539_10002650_pt1 | contig 24435 bp, 22 predicted proteins | sample TabmetS4T2R2_FD_71023 | JGI IMG/M metagenome (GOLD analysis project Ga0081539, IMG submission 71023) | Tabebuia heterophylla rhizosphere microbial communities from the University of Puerto Rico - S4T2R2 | ecosystem: Host-associated > Plants > Roots > Rhizosphere ...
GCCCACTTCGAGTGTCAAAGGACCGAGAACCCGGCCGGAAGGCCGGTCCGGCCGGTGGATGCGAGAAGGAGTTGCCCGGCGAGATCGCCCGCGACGGCGAGGTCGGCCACAACGTACAGCGCCTGCGTCGCCGCCGTTGCGGGGACATGCGGCGGCACCCCGAGCGCCGTTGCCAGGTCGGCCGTGTGTACGGCCAGTTCGAACGTCCGCGTGGGAAGGTAGTCGGCGAGCCGGATGCCGCCCGCGATCGTCGTCACGACCGCGGCGCCGTCCTGGGTGTCGACGAGCGCCAGCACGCGTGCGGCGATCTCCGCAACGGCGGCGGCGGGATCTGTGCCCAGAGCAGCACCGGCGTCGCGCCCGCGTGCTGCCACGGCCGAATCGGCCGCCATCGCCCGCGTCGCACGGAAGTAATCCGCGGCGGAGGCTACATCGACGGCGTCGGCGGGATGAGCCAGGTACGTCTCGACCGTCAGCAGCGAGCGGCTCGTGTGGCCGACGAGGGCACGAACGTCCCACTCGCCCAAACCAGGCCGGTTCCACCGGTCGCCGACGATGGCGGCGGTACGGACGAACCAGGCCGCGGCGTCGGTGAACGCCCTACGAGAGTCGTCCCACGAGAAGACCATGCACCGAGGCTAGACAGGCGGCCGGCAGCAACACCTACTCCCCTCGAGACCATTACGGGGCGCCGAGTCCCAACGCCTCCGCCACCCGGTCGACCATCTCGTCCTCTGTGATGGTGATGTCGACCGCGATGACGTTCAGGTCCAGATGCTTCGCTTCGGTCCGGAGGCGTTCCGTGAACATGCGATCACGCTCGAGCAGATTTCGCAGCGCCCGGTCGGGATGGTTGGTTCGGCCGGCGATGTCCCACAACGAGCCCCGACTCTCCAGCGCCATCCGGCGGAACTCCGGGGTCGGCAGGAGCCAAACGGCCCGACGAGGTACGGCGAGGAGCGGCTTCACGAGGCGAGGCAACAGCCGGAAGCCCTCAACGATCACGCGCGGTTCCGGCGGGCGGCGAAGGAGGTCTTCGACGATAAGCCCGAAGCCCTCGCCCCGGAACCAGTGGAACGTCTCCAGCATGATTTCCGGAGATCGGTTCACCCACCGCTCGTCCATGTCCATGGCCTTGAACCGGGCCAATGACGGGCTGTTCTCGGGTGTGCTCGCCCGGGCGTGCTCGGACATCACGTCGTCGGTCGCGTAGAGATCCAAATCGTGCCGGCCGGCGAGGCGACGAGCGACGGTCGACTTGCCGGCGCCGCTTCCGCCACCAACCCAGTAGACGTGCCGCAGCCGTGCAGCCAATGCCGCCATGTCGGCGCTTTCCCCGGATCGTTGAGCTCTCATCGGCAACCCGTATATACCACCCACCACGCCCGCTACGTAGCGGCACGCTCGAGGAGAATCGGCTCAGACGAGACCGATGTCAGCCAGCGGCGCCATGACGATACGCGGCTTCTTCGATGGGTCCAGCCATTTCAACACGTTTATCAGATTGGTCCGGCCCAGCGAGACGCACCCGGCCGTCGATCCGGCGCCGTTGATATGCAGAAAGATCGCGGAGCCGCGGGTCGTGTTGACCGGCTGGCTGGTCACGTACTCCGAATAGGTGGAGTTCCAGGTCACGCTGGATGCGGCGGGGCGGTTGAAGTTGATGACCGCGGAGTACTCGTACTGGGTGGGATAGGCCGCGAGCCGCTCGGCCTGCGATGTCCGCCAGGTGCGCTTGGCCGACGCGTACGGCTCGAACAAATTGTAGGTCTTGGGGTCATAACGGTCGCCGACCCAGTAGTCGTTGCTGTCGATCCGCCGGTAGGGCACCTTCGTGCCCGGGTTCGTCTTCAGCCCGAAGCTGGTGGTGATCCGGTAGGTGCCCATCGGCGAGGTACCTGTGTTCTGCACCCGCTGACTGCCCCACACCCACCCGGCCCAGCCGTTCCGCGCGGCCATCGCGGAGAACTTGGCCCGCCAGATGCCGTCGCTGCCCTTCTGGTAGGTGTAGGCCGTCGAATAGGACGACGTGCGGCTCCTGCCCACCACGACGATGAGCTGCTGCGAATCGCTGACGTTTTTCAGCTTGGTCGGAAAGTAGGGCGGAACCTCGGCCTGCGCGTGCAGGGCCAGGACCACCCCGGCACCGATCAGCGCGACCACGCTGGCCGCGAACGCGATGGTCTTCGAGAACTTGTTCATGGCGGCGGTCACCCTATCGCGTCGCAAGGTCAGTTCGCTGCCCCGCGCGTACAGGCGGCCGTCTCTGTGTCGCACTCGTGACGGTCCTGGGAGATCTCGATCGTCAGCGTTTCATGCCGTGCTCGATCGCCTCGATGATCCGTGGCCGGAGCTCGGCGGCGCTGATGATCGCGTCCACCGAGCCGACCTGGACGGCGCGCTGAATGCTGTGCACCCGGTCGAACTCGGCGGCGAGTTCGCCGACTTTCTCCGCCCGGACGGCGGACTGCACCTCGGCGAGCTGGGCGTTGAGCGCCGCGCGCTGGGCGCCGCTGGCGGCCGAGACCTGCGCATGCAGCTCGGTCACCCGTGGGTCGTTGGCGGTGCGGTTGTTCACCTCACCGGCGAACACCACGGCCGCCGCGGGGGCGCCGCCGAGCACCGAGGCGAACGAGCCTTCCAGCGCCAGTACGGTCATGTTCGGGTTGAGCACCTTGGAGAACACCACGAACGCGCCGCCGTGGTAGCGGGAGATCACGCAGAACACGATCGGGCCGTCGAAGTTGACGATCGCCCGGCCGATTTCGGCGCCGTACTCGAGTTGGAGTTTGCGCATCGACTCGGGTGAGCCGTCGAACCCGGACAGGTTCGCCAGCACGACCAGCGGCCGGTTGCCGGACGCCGCGTTTATCGCCCGCGCGGTCTTCTTCGACGACCGCGGGAACAGCGTGCCCGCGGTGTAGGTGTCCGGCCCGTCGGTGGGTGGGAAGCCGCGCCGCGGCACCGACCGCGACTCGATGCCGATCAGGCAGACCGGCCAGCCGCCGATGTGCGCGTCCTGCACCACCGAGGTGTCGGCGTCGGCCATCCCGGCCCAACGCTCCAGCAGCGGGTGGTCCTGGTCGGAGACGGCACGCATCACCGTACGGATGTCGAACGCCTTCTTGCGGTCGGGGTTGTGCACGGCCGAGAAGATCTGGCCGACCGTGGTGAAGTCGCTGCCGGCCAGCGCGTGCGGGAAGTCCGATACGTCGCGGTCGGCCGGATCGGTCGTGGCCGTCTTCCGGGGCGAGCGCTCGCCGGGTACGACGTACGTGTGGTCGTAGTGCGCCATCAGCACGTCGCGGGCGGCCGGCAGGTCGGGCGCCCAGTACTGCGCCTGGCCGTTCGGGCCCATCACCCGGTCGTAGCCGCCGATGCCGAAGTTGTCCTCGGCCGACACGCCGCCGGAGAAGTCCAGTGACTGTTTGCCGGTGAGCACCATGGCCGAGTCCGGCGTCATCACGAGGATGCCCTTGGTGTGCATCAGCATGGTCGCCTCGGCGTTCCAGTACGGCTGGGCGCCGACGTTGATGCCGGCGACCACAATGTTGATCTCGCCGCCGGCCTGGGTGAACGTGACGATCCGCTTGAGCGCGGCCGCGACCCAGTCCATGTTCTCGGTGCCCGAGCTCATCGACACCCGGGCGCCCGCCGACAGCGCGAACCACTCCAGCGGGACCCGCATCCGCTCGGCCAGGTCGAGCGCGGCGATCACCCGTACGCACTCCGGTTCCGACAGCGCTCCCAGCGCCTTGGTCGGGTCGCCGAGCAGCACCACCCGCGTGACGCCCTCGGGGTGCCGTTCGGTCGGCGTCGTGACGACGCCCGCAACGATCGCCGCCGAGTTCTTCCCCTTCGGCCGGTCGACCGGCACCAGCACGCCGCTGCCGTCCAGGTCGTACTCGACGAAGCCGCCGTCCGGCCCGGCGAGCAGACTGGTCAGCTCGTACGGGTAGACGTTGCCGCGCCGGGCCGCGCGCAGCACCTTCTGCCGGTAGTCGTCCAGCGGCTGCACCGGTTCCGTCGACGGCTCGCCGACGTGCAGGCGCGCGCCGTGGCCGGGGTCGAAGGTGATGCGGACGGCGACATCGGCCAGCTCGCCGGCGGCGGTGCGCCGGCGGGCCAGGAAGTCGACCTCCTCCAATCCGGCGTTCGCGGTGGTCGGCAGGATGCGCTGGGCCAGTGTGTCGATCTCGCCGGTGGCCAGCTCGATCGACGGCCAGACGTACATCATGATCCGGTTGGTGTCGTACCGCTTGTTCTCCGGCCGCTGCGCCTGGATGTTGCGGATCGCGTCCAGGCCCGCGGTGATCGCGTCCTCCACGGCCGGCAGCGCGACCAGCCTGCCGTCCGCCTCGCGCAGCGGGGTCAGGTCGCGGACCTGGCCCATCGCGATGAGCCGCTCGTCGGCCGGGTTGCTCTTGGCGACGGCCTTGAACAGATAGATCTCCTCATCCGCGGACGGCAGCCGGGTGAGGTCGAACTCGCGTAGCCGCTGCAGCTGCAGGCGCCGCGAGACCTGCGGGTGCAGGCCGCGGATCAGCCGGTCCTCGGTGAAGCCCACGCCGTCGGTGGCGCGGAAGGTGAAGTGGTGGTGGATCACCGCACCGCTGGTGCCCGCGACGGTGGTGGTGATCCGTCGGACACTCTCCGGCAGCGGATGCTCGTTGAGCACTTGTCCGAGCCGCACCGCCATCGCGTCGGCGTCCGGCTGATCGGCCCAATCCACGTACACGTCGGCGACCAGCCCGCGTTCAGCGACGCCTTCGGTCAGCGTACCGACCGCCTCGATGGCGGCGGGCAGCACGGCGATGTCGACGGCGGTGGTGACCACCCGGGTCACGCCCTGCGGGCCGGTGTGCTCGGCGGTGACGAACCGGCAGCCGCCGGTCTCCCGTGCAGTGACGTGGGAAAGCGCGTGGTTGCCGTAGTAGCGGCGGGTCAGCACCTCCAGCAACGGCGCGTGGTCCAGTCCGGGCCGCCCGATCCGCTGGCCGATCAGCCGGACCAGCGGCTCGGGGCTGGCCACCATGGCCTGGATCCGCTCGGCGCGGTCCGTAGCATCCGGGTTGCGGTCCAGGTATCGCAGCTCCTCGCGGACCGCGGCGTAGACCTTGGCACGGTTGCGGCGTAGCAGCGGCTGGGCGAACCAGCGGAACGCCACCCCCCGGGCCAGGTCCGACACCGCCGGGAAGCGCACCTGGGTAGCCTCGATCAGGTGCTCCAGGGTGCGCCCGGCGCGCTCGCCGAGCGACTCCGCCGGGGGCGCCGAGGCCAGCCATTGCCGCAGCAGTTCAGACACGAAGGCGGCGTCTGTCGACATCCGCTGTTGCGCCAGGAAGATCCGGAAAACCGCGGCCTCGAGTTCCGGCGTACGGTCCAGTTCGGCGATGCCGTAGTGGCCGAGCACCCGCTTGAGCCTGGCCTGGAACCTTTCCGGCAGGCCGGCGCGTTCGACGTCGAGGCTCTGCAGGTAGCTGTGGAAGTACTCGCGCGGGCTGTGCACCGGTATGCCCGGCTCGGCCTCGAGCTCGGCCTCGCCTCCCGGCTTGTTGCGGCTCAGCTCGGACAAGTCGGCGAACACGGTCAGCAGGTCCACCTCGCCCGGCAGCACCCCGCCGCCGAGCTCGGCCCGCGTGCCCAGATATCCGGACAGCACGCGCTTACGGTCCTGCGGGTCGACGTCGAAGCCGAGCAGCAGGCTGCGCAGATCCTGCAGGCCGCGCTCGGCCCGGTCGGCCACGGGCACGTCCGCCGGCTCGGCGGGCAGGTCGATCTCGACGATCTCGCCGGTGCTCGCCGCTTGCGCTGCGTCATCGTCGCCGGCCAGCGGCTCCAGGCGCATCACCGGCGCGCCGGCCTCGACCTGGCTGCCGACCGAGACCGGGCATTCGCGGACCCGGGCGCGGAACGGCGCGCGCAGCACGTTCTCCATCTTCATGCTTTCCAGCACCAGGATCGGCGCGCCCGCGTCAACCTCGTCGCCGACCTCGAGCGGCGTCGCGACGACCAGTGCGGGCGCCGGGGAGCGGACGACGCCGCCCTCGTCGAGGCTGATCCGGTGGGTGACGCCATCGACCTCGACCAGGTGGACGGGGCCGTGCGTGGCCGACACCAGCCGGAAGCGCTGACCGTTGACGATCATCTGGCCGCTGTGCTCGTCGAACCGATCGACCTCTACGTCGACGGAGTGCACGTCAGCACCGGCCGATACGCCGACCCGGAAACGCTTCTGGCCGACCCGCCCGACGTGGACCCGGTAACCGACGCCGCGCAGCTTCAGCGCCAGCGGACGGCCGGTCTCGTGCTGCACCTGCGGGCGTCCACCATGCGCGGTGGACAGCAGCCGCTGGCGGCTGACCTCTTCCTCGTCCTGGTACGCCTCGATCGCGGCGGCGGCCAGGGCGATCGCGGAGTGCCGGTGACTGACCAGGCGGCCTTCGGCGCGTACCCGGTCGATCCAGCCGGTGTCGGCGCTCGCGTCGATCACCTCGGGCTGGTCGAGCAGGTCGAGCACGAAGCTCTTGTTGGTCGTGCCGCCCTCGATGATCACGCTGGTCTCGGCCATCGCGCGGCGCAGCCGGCCCAGCGCCTCGTCACGGTCGCGGCCGTAGGCGATGATCTTCGCGATCATCGAGTCGAAGTCGGCGGGGATGCTGTCGCCCTCGCTGACGCCGGTGTCCACCCGGATGCCGGGACCGGCGGGCAGCACCAGCCGCTCGATGCGTCCGGGTGAGGGGGCGAAGTCGCGGTCCGGGTCCTCGGCGTTCAGCCGGGCCTCGACGGCGTGGCCGACCTCGGCCGGCTTGGTACCTTCCAGCTTCCCGCCGTTCGCCACGTACAGCTGCAGCCGGACCAGGTCGGTGCCGGTGGTGATCTCGGTGATCGGGTGCTCCACCTGCAGCCGGGTGTTGACCTCGAGGAAGGCGAACAGCTTATCGCCGGGGTGATAGAGGAACTCGACGGTGCAGGCGCCGCGGTAGCCGACCGACACGGCGAGCCGCTCGGCCGACGCCTTCAGGTCCGCGGTCTGCGCCGGCTCCAGGACCGGCGAGGCGGACTCCTCGATGATCTTCTGGTTGCGCCGCTGCACCGAGCAGTCGCGCACGCCCAGCGCCCAGGCGGTGCCCTGCCCGTCGGCGATGACCTGAACCTCGACATGCCGGGCGCCGGTGACCAGCCGTTCCAGGAAGACCACGCCGGAGCCGAAGGCACGCAACGCCTCCTGGCTGGTGCGCTCGTACGCGTCGGCCAGGTCCTCGTCCGAGGCGACCATGCGGATGCCCCGGCCGCCTCCACCCGCGGTCGCCTTCAGCATCAGCGGATAGCCGATCTCGTTGCCCGCACGCAACGCGTCCTCGAGCGTGGCTACCTCGCCGCGGCTCCACGGCGCGACCGGAACGCCCACCTCCTCGGCGATCAGCTTCGAGCCGATCTTGTCGCCGAGCTTGCGCATCGCCTCCGCGCTCGGCCCGACGAAGGTGACACCGACCCGCTCGCACAGGTCGGCGAACGCCGGATCCTCGGCGACGAACCCCCAACCGACCCACGCGGCGTCGGCCCCGGTCTCCACCAGCGCGCGTTCCAGGACTGCGTGATCGAGGTACGGGCGCGCCGAGGCCGGGCCCAGACAGTAGCCGACATCCGCTTCCCGTACGAATGTCGCATGGCGTTCCTGGTCCGTGTAGAGGGCCACTGATTCGATCCGCGTCCCGGTTTCCGCCGACAGATCCCGGACGGCGTGGATGAGCCGCATCGCGGCCTCTCCGCGGTTGACGATGGCGACACGACTGAACACGGGCCAAGCCTCCCAAATAGCCAAGACACCGAAGGCGACGTCCGGGTCCCGGAACGTCGCCTGTACCCATCTATACCCTGCTTGATTACCGCCGGGAACACCAATGTCCCGCTTCACGGATGCCGGAGCCGCCGGACAGAATGATCAACTACCGGGACCCATCGTGCTGAGCTGCTGCCACCCACCGACGGTGCACCGTACTCCGCTCACATGCTCCGGTCCGAGGAACCCTTCGGACCGCTCGGGATCCATCGCATTGCGCGCCTCCGACCGATCTACCAGAATTACCCGCGTGCCCTGAAGCAACCTAGACGGAGCCGGTGCCACACCATGGAGTTCGAATCGGTTGCTCGAGTCGGGGCCCACCCACATCGTCCGGCCGATGGGGGAATTGTTGTTCCTGGCGCCGTGCCCACGCGCTGCAGAGACTCCGCACGTGCCCTCGCTGCCATCTCATCGCCATCGCGGTCCCTAGATCGGGCCCGCCACCCGACTGGAGGCTGCCATGGAGCCATTCGTCATCAACGGTCACGGCCGGATCGTCTTCCCGTCCAACTTTCAGCCCTCATTGGATTTCACGGTCATCGACGACCTTGACCAGCTCGCCGCGGTGATCCGTCGCGATTTCGAGGCGAAAGCACCCGATGGCACGGAGATTCTGCGGCGGATCGAGGCCGGGGACCACTACTCCACCCGGTACGAGCTCATGCGGGATGTCGCGCTGAACCTCTTCTGGACCAACCGGTTCGCCATGACGATGTACGAGAAGCGGCCAACTCGTTGGCGGGACGTGCCGCGCAACCGCGAGGACGTGTTCCTGCCGGTGCTCACGCCGTGGGAGAACGCGGAGCGCAAAGTGTCAGCCGTGCAGGAGACCTACGCGTCGTTGCCGCCCGCCTGGGACGAGGCCGTCGAGGACCGGATCTTCCAGGTGTTGTTCGACGTGCTACGCCACCGACGGTTCCACGCCACCGAGTTGCCCGCGGTCAAGCCCACGATCGAGGAGATCCTCGCCGAGCCGGACCGCCTCACGTACTCCCTGGACTCCTACGACCCGGACTACCCGGTGTACCGGTACCAGGAGATGTTGGACTGCAGCGAGGACGTGGCCGAGTTGGAGGCCCTGCACCGGTGGGCGATGGTGCTGCACAACCAGTACCCGTGGGATCGGACGCAGACCAGGTTGACGCCGGTCGGCGAGCTACGTGACGACGACTACGTAGTGGTGTTTCACCCCCGTAATCGCGACGTTCTGGACTTCATCCGGCGAGTCACGCACCGCGTCGCCGCCCCCGAGCACCGCGGCTTCGGTACCTCGCGGGCCGTACAGGCCAAGCCTCCCGTGCGTCCATACCCACCGGTGCGGGTACGCGAGCGGTTCAGCGTGCTGCCGAAGCTGGAGGCGCTGGCCGTGGTGAAGGGTGAGCGTCTGTGCACCAATGACGATCTCATCCGGAACACCGCGTACAGCTGGTCACCCATGTCGGCCCAGGACATCATCGACAAGACCGGCATCGAATCGCGGGTCTACTCCGAGCGCCCCCTCGAGGATCTCGCGCTGCAGGCGGCCGAGGCGGCGCTGGAGCACGCGGGGCGCCGGCCCGAGGAGATCGGCGCGGTGTTGTTCTGCACTTGCACGAGTACACGGCTGATGCCGTCGCTGGCCACCTGGCTGTCCGGGCAGCTCGGCATGCAGCAGACCCACGCCTCGTGCGACATCGTGGCGGCGTGCGCTGGACTGCCGTACGGGCTGTCCGAGGCGACCAGGCTGCTGCAGGAGGTCGACCGGCCCGTACTGCTGGTCTGCGGTGAGAAGTTCTCCGACAAGATCGGCACGGTGCGCCCACCGCGCATGATCTTCGGGGACGGCGCCGCGGCGCTGGTGATCGGGCCTGCGGCGCCGGGCGAGCAGACCGACATCGAGGTGCTGCAGACGTACGCGAGCGGGCCGGTGAGCGAGGTCAACTCGATCATCTGGCCCAACCCGGAGTTCGACAACAACATCACCGTCTACGGCCCCGAGGTGCGTAACCTGGCCGGCCGGTACCTCAAGCAGATGATCGACGAGCTGCAGGCCCAGTCCGACCCCGACGATTCAGCACACACGCTGCTGGACAGCATCGACCTGATCGTGCCGCACCAGGCCAACAAGACCATGGTCATCAAACTGGCGGGTGCCGCCGGCCTGACCCCCGACCGGCTCTACTTCAACATCGAGACCGTCGGCAACGTCTCGGCCGCCAGCATTCCGATCGCCATCGCCGACGCGAAATCCGACGGGGTGATCAAGGAACCGCTGCGGGTCTTCGCTCCCGGCTTCGGCGCCGGCGCCGTCGGTGGATACGCGGTGCTCAGACTCGACCCCGCCGTCATCGCCGACACCACCGGCTCCCAGCCTGCCCCGCCGGCAGCGCACGGCGCCGAACCGGCGTCCACCTCGTCGGAGAATATGCACGCCGCCTTCGGCTGATCCTGCTGATCTCGGCGGCTGTCTGTGAGACCGGCACTCACCTGCGCTGCCCGGGCCGTCGGTGTCAGCCGACGACGTATGTCAATCGCCTGCTCCTACACCGAGTCAATGAACGGTAACGTCTTCGGCGATACGCGGGCCAGTGGATACGGTGCCGAGTAGATCGGCCGGACCTTGGGGGGGCGGCCCATGCCGCGACGGACCGTCGTCGTCGAACCCGATTTCGGGCGCAGGCTCAAGGAAATGCGCGAGCAGCGGGGGATGTCACTGCGCCGTCTCGGGCTGATGGTTCATTGTTCGCATGGCTACCTGTGGGATCTCGAAGCGGGGACCAAGCGACCAAGTGTTTCGGTCGCAGCGCTGATCGATCGCGCACTGCGTGCGAATGGCCAGTTGTCCGCGATGGTCCGAGAATTGTCAGCCGACACCGACAAGCGGTCCGCCAGGGTGTACCAGGAGGCCGATCCTGCCTCGGTCGGGCTGGAGTTCGCTGCGAACTGGCGGCGCGGCGTGAATGTCGCCGTGGATCTGTGGCGAGGGGATATGCAGCGACGGCATCTCCTTCGAGGCATTGGATTCAGCGCGACTGCCTTCCTACCCCCTGCGATGCGCTGGCTGATGTCCTCATTCGACGAGACGCCCACCGGCGGCGGTGAGCGACTCGTCGGCAATCCCGACATTGAGACCGTCCGCCGAATCACCAGCACGTACCGGACGCTGGACAACCAGTTCGGCGGCGGCCACATCCGCGAAAGTCTGGTGCGATACCTCAACAGCGACGTCGCCGAGCTGATCAATGGTCGCTACGACGCGACGACCGGACGGAGCTTGTTCTCCGCTGCAGCAGAGACGACTCAGCTGGCCGGCTGGGCGTCGTATGACGCCGGTATGCATGGCTTGGCTCAGCGCTACCTCGTCCAGGCTCTACGGCTCGCAGCGGTGGCCGGTGACCGCGCGTTGGGAGCGGAAATCTTGGCCGCGATGAGTCACCAGGCCGCCTACCTGCGGTCCTCCGCCGAGGCTGTCGATCTTGCTCGCGCCGCGGGTCAAGCAGCGGCAGATGCGGGCATACCCGCGATTCGAGCGGAATCCGCAGTCCTGGAAGCGCAAGGGCATGCCGACGGTGGTGATGAAGCGGCCTGCGCCGCCGCTTTGAGCAAAGCAGAGACGATATTCGACAAGGCTGACCGGGTCAGCGAGCCGCAATGGATCGGCTATTTCGACGGGTCGTACTTGGCTGCGAAGTTCGGACACTGCTTCGCCGCACTCGGCCGCGGCGACATCGCGCAACGGTTCGCCACCCGTTCGCTCGACATGGACGGCCGGCAATATGCACGCGGCCGCCAGTTCAACCTCGCGCTGCTGGCTGTGGCACATGCAGAGGCCGGCGAGCCGGAGGAAGCCAGCCGCGTCGGCGTCGACGCCATCGACGCCGCCGAAGGTCTGAATTCAGCCCGGGCCCGGGACTACCTGATGGATCTGGCAGACCGCCTGTCTAGGCATGTCGACCTCCCAGCCGTTCGCGACTTCGCCGAGCGGGCAAGGTCAGCGCTCCAAAGTGTCTAGATCTTTCCCGACACCTTGAGTCTTCCCGACGCCTTGAGCAGGAGCACGGCGAGGAGCCCCGACACCGAGCCGGCACCGACGATGGTGCCGTCGCTGATGTGCTGCCATACCTCGGCAAGAGGGATCCAGCCGACTCGTTCCGCTTCATTGATGTCAGGCGCTGCTCCGGTGTAGTCCGCGCCGAGAGAGAGGTAAACGATGTTGTCCTGGTCGATGGTGCCCACCATGGGCTGGAAGGTGATGAGCTTTTCCAGCCGGCGGGGGCGCCATCCCGTTTCCTCTTCGACCTCACGGGCGGCGCAGGCCATGGGATCCTCAGCCGGATCGAGATAGCCGCCAGGCAATTCCCATACCCACCGCTTCACGATGAACCGGTGGCGCCACACCATCAGCACACGTTCGTCCTCGTCGAGGACTATGACGATCGCGGCGCTCGGCACGCGCAGAACGTATTGCTCGAACCGAACGCCGTCGGGCAGCTCCACGTCAGCGATGCTGAGCACCGCACGCCGTGTGTCATCGATGACACGTTCTCCGTGAATGGACCATTCACTGGCTCGCTTCGGTTCGGCGCTCATGGGCCGTACCCTAGCCGCGAAGGTCTCCGCTCACATGCCAGTGAGAGACGTCGGCTGACGGAGGCTTACGACCACCGCCTTTTCTCCAAGCCGCCAGGCCGCCACGATTGGGTTGCAAGAGATCGTGACCAAGATAGGAGCGCCGGCCGCGTAACACCTTCTGGACGGCTCTCTTCCGCCACGCGAGCGTTCTCCGGGTACGGCAGGTAATCGATCGGTTGCCTGCGACCCGTTGATGCGTTCTCGTCCGATAGGAAGGCGCAAGATGGCGGGCGATATGTGCCGGCCAACTTCAGACCAGCAGCGGCCGGACACCTGTGACGCCGGCGCAGGATCACCGCACTTGCCCTTGCGTCCGCACTGGCGGTGCCCGGCGTGTGATGGATACTGGCCCTGCGCAAGCGCGCAAACCGCACTCTTGGCCGAGTTCCGAGGGAGTCGGCTTTCGCTGATCGTCTATCTGGCCGGCCGGCTTCACGACGCGATAGATGACTTCTCCGCGAACCCGGCCGGCCAGGTTCCTGATCTGTATGGACGCTTCCTGGGATGGGCTTCGCAGCCACCGCCCGCTGCACAAGCTGATATGAACCAGCGGTAGCGGCGTGCAATCGCCCACGCTTGAACTCGGATGCTTCGCGCACGACCTGATGGCTTGAGCTGAACCGAGCTGCGGTGACGACGGCCGGGGTTCGGAGGCGACCGGCCAGACGCCGGCACTCCGACGACCCTTCCGCCCGACCGGCGGTTGCCCGACTTGTCAGGGGTCCTGCCTGTGTCGGCCACGGCGTCCCGCTGGAGTCTTTGTTTGGGCAGGTCAAGGCACCTTTTCGGGTGACCACGACGGGTGCGGGGCGAGCGTAGCGTGAGGTCGTCTTTCGGTGCCCGGAAGCGCCCGGGTGCCTGGCGTCGCGGAAGGAGACAGGACACGGTGTTCGTTCAGGTGATCCAGGGCCGGGTAAGTGACGCCAGCCAACTGCGGGCGAGGATGGATCAATGGGTACGGGATCTGTCGGCCGGCGCGTCCGGCTGGCTGGGCTCCACCGCGGGCGTGACAGCCGATGGCACCGGGATTGCGGTGGCCCGGTTCGAGTCCGTGGACGCCGCGCGCCGCAACAGCGAGCGGCCGGAACAGGACAAATGGTGGTCGGATACGGCGAGGTTGTTCGGCGGCGACGTGACGTTCCACGACTGCTCCGAGGTGCAGACGTTCGGGCAGGGCAGCTCCCGCGACGCCGGCTTCGTCCAGATCATGCAGGGCCGGTACACAGACCAGGCGAAGGCCGTCGAGCTGCTGCGGCGGTCGGAGCAGCCGCTGCGCGAGCTGAGACCGGATGTGATCGGCGGCGAGCTGTGCCTGCACGGCGACGGTGGTTTCACCCAGGCGGTGTACTTCACGTCGGAGGCTGAGGCGCGGGCCGGCGAGAGCAAGCAGCCGCCGCCGGATGTGCAAGCGCTGCTGGACGAGGAAGCAGCGATCACCACCGACCTGGTCTTCTACGACCTGACGGATCCGTGGCTGCATTCACCCGAATGACAGCCGAGACCACGCTCAAATTCAACAAACCGAGATGGCCGGAGGTGCCGCCGTGGGCGGGTTGAGTAGCAAGTCGTTCGATACCCCGGACGAGACGCGAACGCCTGAGAAGACGAAGGTCGACGTCGTCCGGCTCGGCGGGGCGACGGTGGGTCGCATCACGTTCCAGCCGGGCTGGCGGTGGTCCGAGTGTGTGAAGCCCGTTGTGGGCACCGAATCGTGCCAGGCGCGTCACGTCGGCGCGATGGTGTCCGGCCGAATGCACGTGGTGCACGAGGACGGAAGTGTCGCGGATGTGGGGTCCGGCGAGGCGTACGTGATAGAACCCGGCCATGACGCGTGGGTGGTGGGCGACGAGCCGGTCGTGGCGTTCGAGTTCGAGAGCGCCGAGACGTACGCACGCGGCTGACCGAGGAGTCAGATCGAGCATCCGCAGTACGGACTGATGCGTCCACTCAACCGTTCACGCTGACGTACAGCTGCCGCTCGCGATCGTTGGTTTCCAAGGAGTACTGGACAAGGCCGCTGGGATTGGCCACCCGATAGGTACAGCCCGCTCGCAGGGCGGCACCGTGGCCGAGCAACAGCGCCTCCACACCGGCAGCATCGAGCCAGGTGACGCGGGCCAGATCCACCACGACTTCTTTGACATCGTTACCGACCGCGTCCAAGGTCATCCTGGTGAGGATGCCGCCGCTGACCATGTCCAGCTCACCGACCACTGTCAGAGCCACAGCGCCGTCGATTGCGTCGTGTCTGCCCACGGCGAACGCTGCGGCCATTCTTCCCTCCCACAGGTGCAGCCGGCGACGTCAGCACGTTTCCGGGCCTCCACCGATGGGTGAGTTGACGCCAAAGGCGCCCAGCGGCGCACTACGCCGTACCGGTATACACCCCTCGCGCACGGGCGCGGTTCACCCAACGGGCTACGAACGCGGAAGCTCAACACCGCACGCCTTCGTCACGCCCGGTCGGCGCCGCAGGCGAGGATCTCAAAGGGTCGAATACGAGGCCGCCGTTTCCTACCGGCTGGCCGGGCCTCGACGGGTCCGGCCAGCCCACTCGCGCCCGGTCACCCGGTGGTCTCCCGCGGCGCCATATCCGGGACGATGCCGAGCTGCTGGAGAGTGCCCAGCAAGTCGTAGTTGATCCACTCCTCGACGATCCGTCCGCCTTCCCACTTGTCCATGGTCATGCCGGTCATGACAAAGGTCTTGCCGGTGGCCGGCAGGCCACGGAACTCCCCGCGTGACGTACCGCCCATCGTCCACCGCCCGACAGTCATTTCACCGTCGGCGAGGACGTCATGGACGTCCACGTGCAGGTCGGGGTTGGCCGACCGCAACTGGCGGGCCTGCTCCTTCATCCCGTTGACTCCGTCGACCGGAAAGCTCGGGTCATGGAACGAGCAGTGCGCCGCGAAGATCTCGTCACAGACCTCGAGGTTGCCCCTGTTCCACATCTCGTCGATCAACCGGCGAACCATGCCCTTCCGCTCATCAGGCGTCATGTCGTGCCTCCTCTGTACTGGCCACGGATGGACTGGCTACGCGGTCGCGGGCCGATGTCACTCCCTTCCGCGCGGTTCACGACCGCGGCACGTTCAGCTCACTGCGGCGGGAAACCCCACGTCAAGCGGTCCGTAGACCCGATTCCCGCCAAATCGCGCGACCCGGGCGACCGGCTCGCCGGTTCCCTTTACGGCACGTCTGCGACACTGCGATGCGACCGTGCGACGCTGGCTGACCTGAGTCGTGGAGCCGACCATGCGAACGGCGAGGAGACCCGATGGCAGATGAAATACGGGACCCGCACGTCCTCGCGCCCGGACGAGCGCCCACGCCGTTCACCGCTGACGAGATACGGGTCGGCTGTCCGGCCGGGCGGACCATCCGGCTCCGGGTCGACGTGGTGGGCGAGACGTCGTTCCATCAGATCAGTCGGTTCTTCGAGTGCGACGCTGCCGGTGCCACCATGCAGCGATCCCGGTTCTCGCTCGACGGCATTGCGCTGGGCGAACCCGAGACGGATAGGGTGACCTGGCGGGACTTGCAGGCTCATGCCTCGTTCCCCGCTGACCACACGACGATCGACTCCGAGCGGATCGATACCGCGATCGGTGAGCTGGACTGCCTGCGCTATACGGTTCGCGAAGGCACGACCGAGGAAGTCTTCTGGTTCGCCAAGGACCTGCCCGGCATGCCCATCCGGTACCTGACCCGAACGGACGGCCAGGTCGTCACGACCGTTTCCGTAGTGGACAACACGTCGTCCCCGCCGGGAGGCGACGCCCGCAGCGTCGCCCGCGATCGCGATGCTGCGGGACGGGCGCGCAACGCCCGCCCGCGCGACGGGTTGGGGCGCCCATTGCCGCGCGGCGTGCCGGGCGTGCCGACAACGCCCGAAGACATCGTCCTCTCCCCTGCGGAAACGCTCAGGGAAGCGGAGCGTCTGCTGGCCGCCGGTCGCCCCTTCCACGCCCACGAGGTTCTCGAGGGCGCGTGGAAGGCCTCCGGCGACGACACGCGGGAGCTGTGGAAGGGCCTAGCTCAGTTGGCAGTCGGGGTCACCCATCTCCGGCGGGGCAACGACGTCGGCGCGGTCCGGCTGCTCACCCGAGCCGCCGACCGCATCGAGCCGTACGCTGCCGCCGCTCCCCACGGCGTTGCGGTCGCCGCGCTCACCGCCTGGGCCCGCGCTTTGGCCGCGCGGATCGAGCAGCACAGCGGTGAGATTCCCGAGGAGCAGTTGGCGCCGCGACTCATCGGATGAACCACGGTAGGCTCCACGGGCTGTCAACGCAGGATCGTCATCCAAGGTTTTGTCGCTCGCGGACGAGCCGTTCAACGGCAACGGGCAGCGTCGTCTCGAAGTCGATCAGCTTGGCCCAGTCAGCCCTGACGGTGATGGCGACCATACGGTCGTACAGGCCGCGCACCTGGGCATCGAAACCTTCCCACTGCTCGCGCGGCAGGCCCCGATGGGATGCCTCCAGGTAGCCGGCCGGCACCCCGTCGACCTCGGCGAGCGTGGCGCGCCCACGCACGACCAGCACTCGGGGCGGCGTGCCATTCGTGTCTATCGTGATCGCGACCCGCGGATCAGCGCGCAGCGCCTTCAGCTTGGGCGCACCGGGAACCGTCCACAACTGGAACGTCGCCCCGTCCCACAGATACCCGAGGGGGACGACGCGCGGCCCGCCATCCAGGCCGGTGTAGGCCAGGTGCAGAATCGGCACCTCGCGGAGCAGTTGCTGCGCGATCGGCTCGGCCATCACCTCGGCAACGTCTTGCATGCCGACCTCCCCCATCTTCCCGTGGCGACGTCGTGACACAACGCCCAATCGGACCACAGTGCACCCGAACCGCGCCAGTATCCGGGACAACCATGACCACCCTCAACGCCAGAGGAAGGATCCCCGCGGACCTCGTCACCGGCCTGGATGGAGATCGGCGCGCACGCCGAGCAGGCGTACCGGTCGTTTCAGTTCGAACTTCTCCAGCATCGCCAACGCCGTACCGGAGATCACGTCGAGGTCGGTGGTCGGCCCGTCGCGTAGCTTCGCCTCGCGGGTCTGGGTGAAGAACGACGAGGATCGCACCTTCACGCCCACCCGGACCACCTGCCGCCCGTCCTCGACCACCTCCGCGCCGAGCTGGCGGGCCAGGAGCGTCAGCTGTTCCACGATGGCCGCGCGTTCGGTCAGGTCCCGGGCGAACGTCACCTCCTTGCTGCGTGACCTGGCCACCCATGGCTCGGTCACCACCTCGGTGTCACCGCCACCGCGGGCGATGTCGGAGAGCCACCGGGCGGCCCGCGAGGGGAAGCGCTGCCGTAGCGTCTCGAGGTCCGCGGCGGCAAGATCGGCGATCGTCGGCAAGCCCAGCTCGTCGAGCTTGGCGACAGTTCTCGGCCCGACACCCCACAGGTCGCCGACCGGGCGCCGGCCCATCACCGACATCCAGGTCTGGTCGGTCAAAGTGGCGATTCCGGCCGGATCCTGTTTGGCGAACCGTGTGGCGATCTTCGCCTGGTGCTTGTTGCGGCCGATACCGATCGCGCAGGTGAGCCCGACCCGAGTGTGGACCGCCGCCTTGAGGTCGGTGGCAAGCCGGTACGGGTCGTCGATGTCGCCGCCGATGAACGCCTCGTCCAGGCCCTGGACCTGAAGCCGGACCGGGAATGCCCGCAGCGTCTCCATGACCCGTGCCGAGGCCTGCACATAGGCGGGCATGTCGGCGGGCAGGAACACCGCCTCCGGGCATTTCCTGGCGGCCATCCGCATCGGCATTCCGGAACGCACACCGAACTCCCGGGCCTCTTGAGAGGCGGTGGCCACTACGGTCCGGGCCCGGGTGGGATCGCCTGAGCCGCCCACGACGACCGGTTTACCGCGCAGCTCCGGGCGGCGCAGCACCTCTACCGCAGCGAAGAACTGGTCGAGGTCGATGTGCAGGAGCCAGGTGTCGGCCACCCGCCCAGTATCGTCCGCCGCCGAGCCCTACCGCGCTGACCGTCACTATCTCCCGCCTGGCACCTGGTCCTTGACCTCGTCGTAGCCGACCTTGGCCGGTGCTTCGGTCGGCGAGTAGATCACGCGGATCACGCCCGTAGGAAACGCTTCCGTCGCCGTCATTCTCAGGTGGTACGGCGCGTCGCCTTCGTCGAACAGCTTGCGGCCCTTACGCGCCGCCACGGGATGCACCAGCAGGCGCAGCTCGTCGACGAGCCCCGCGGCGAGCAGCTGCTGCACCACCGAGATCGAGCCGGGGATCAGGATGCCTCTGACGCCGGCATCGGCCTTGAGCGAGGTGACGGCCTCGACGAGGTCACCACGAATCCGTTCGCAGTTGCGCCAGGAGAACTCCAGCGGCTGGCGCGAGACGACCACCTTACGCATGTCGCCGAGTTGCTTCGCGAACTGGGCGTCGTCCCCACCGGCCGCCTCGCGGTCGGGCCAGGCTCCGGCAAAGCTGTCGTAGGTCTCTCGGCCGAGGAGCAGCACGTCAGCAGTGTCATAGTCCTCGCCGACGGCGCGGCCCATGTTCTCGTCGAAGTAGGGGAAGTGCCAATCAGGGTCGATCTCGGCCACACCGTCCGCCGAGATGAACAGGGTGGAGATGACCTTTGCCATCGCAGTGATCCTTTCGAGTCGGTGGTACGCCAGGTGGACCGGCGCAGCATCCCAGATGATGTCCAAGCTTGGCGTGCCTCCTACTGTCGGGTCTTCACCCGAGGAAGTGTTGAACACGCGGATCAAGATGAAGAGATGAAAGCGATCGTTCAGGAGAGGTACGGCTCGGCCGACGTGCTCGAGCTACGTGACATCGACCGGCCCGCGATCGGTGCCGACGAGGCCCTCGTCCGGGTCCGTGCCGCGGGCGTGGATCCCGGTGTGTGGCACCTCATGACCGGTAAGCCGTACCTCGTCCGGGCCATGGGGTTCGGCCTGCGGCACCCGAAGGTGACCGTACGCGGCCGGGACCTCGCCGGAGTGGTGGAAGCGGTCGGCCCGGGCGTGACCCGCTTCCGGCCTGGCGACGAGGTGTACGGCACCTGCGAGAGAGGCTCGTTCGCCGAGTACGCGGCCACGCCGCAGAGGTTGCTGGCGGCCAAGCCGGCCGGAATCTCGTTCGAGCAGGCCGCGGTGACACCCATCTCCGCGGTAACGGCGCTGCAGGCCGTCCGTGACTGCGCGCGCGTACGGCAGGGCCGGCGGGTGATGGTTATCGGCGCGGCGGGCGGCGTGGGCTCGTTCGCCGTCCAGATCGCCAAGGCGTACGGCGCGCAAGTGACCGGCGTGTGCAGTGGCGCCAAGGCGGACCTGGTGCGTTCCCTCGGTGCCACCGGCGTCATCGACTACACCCGCGAAGAGATCGACCGTGACGGCCCCCGCCACGACGTGGTCATCGACACCGCCGGAAACCGGCCGCTACGGCTGCTCCGCCGGGCGATGACACCGCGCGGGACGCTGGTCCTGGTGGGCGGTGAACGCGGTGGCGGTCGCGTGCTGGGCGGCTTCGACCGGCAGCTGCGAGCACCGCTGGTCTCGATGTTCGTCGGACAGCGGCTGCGCGGCCTGATCGCCAAGGAGCGCGCCGAGGATCTCGAAGCCGTCAGCCGGCTCATCGGCTCCGGCGCCGTCACGCCGGTCATCGACCGCACGTACGCGCTCGCCGCCGTCCCCGAAGCGATCCGCTATCTCGAAAAGGGGCACGTCGCCGGAAAAGTCGTCATCACGATCTAGGCGACCCGATCCGGCGCTTCGTGGGCGTCGACGGGGTAGTCGACGAACGCGAACGCCGACCCGTCCGGTGCCCAGCTGGGTACGTTGATCGTGCCCTGCCCACCGTGGAGCGCAACCAGTGTGGTGGGGTCCCGCCAGGCGTCGACCGAGACCAGCCGAAGCTCGACGGGCAGGTCGGCAGGGTGCCCGGTGGTGCCCGTGGGGTAGCTGAGATAGACGGCGACGTCGCCGGTGGGTGCGATGTGCGGGAACCAGTTGACGCGATCGTCGTCGGTGAGTTGCTCCAGCTCGGTCCCGTCCGGCCTGACCCGCGCGAGCTGGGCGTGGCCGGGTCTGTCGGAGAACTGCTCGGTGTTGAACATGATCCATGCTCCGTCCGGCGTCCACTCGCAGCCGTCCGCGGGACCGGGATCGGTGGTGACGGCGACGTCGTCGCGTCCGTCGACGCCGATGGTGTGGATGGTGGCTGAGGCCCACCAGTTTTCGCCCTCGGGTTCCAGGCGGACGTAGGCGAGGCGCCGCCCGTCCGGGCTGACGCCGTGCAGGAAGTGCATGGCGCCGTCGTCGGCGGTGACTCGCCGGGCGGTGCCACCGGATACGGGTACCTGCCAGATGTGCCAGTCGTTCGCGGAGGCGAACACCGTCGCGCCGTCGGGTGAGAGAACGTGATCGTTGTTGACGTCCGGCAGCCCGTCCGCCGGCACCGGCTGCGGTGGCGCCGACCAGTCGGCCGGAAGCGTCCAGAGCAGTCCGTCGCCGTTGACGACCAACCGGCCGTCGGGCGTCCAGTTGGGCGCCTCGTAGAGCCGGTCACCTGACTCGTACACCGTGCGGACGGTCCCATCAGCCCGATCCCAGACCCGGATGCGGGCACGCTGACCCATCTGCAGTTGCCGCAGGTCGGCCTTTTCGCTCATCCCGGGCCCCCTTCGGCCAGGTAGGCACGGATGCCGTCGACGATCAGGTCATGGTCCTCCTGTGAGGACAGTCCGGAGGCGGTTGCGGCCGCGACCACGCCGACATTCCGGACCCGGATGGGAAAGGAGCCGCCGGTCACCGCGTACTCCGCGCCCAGCCATCCCACGGCGGCCGGGTCGACCCCCGCCGCGGACAGTCGCGCGTCGACGAGCGCGCTGCTCGCCTCCATCCGCAGCACGACCGCCGCCTTACGGACGATCCAGGTCTCCTGATCGGGGGTGATGCCCGGAAGCGCGGCGCGGAACAGGATCAGACCGGGACGCCGGATGTCGATGCCGACCGGGTGGCCGGCCTGCTGAGCGATGGCGGTTATGCACGAGCCCAGGCGCCAGGCGTCTGCGTGGTCGAACGCGTCGAAGACCAGTTCCTGCTCTTGACGTTCCAGCGTGGTGATGAGATCAGTCATGACGGCTTTCTCTCGAGTCTCCCCTCGATCTGGGGCCGAAGAAGTCGCTGCTGGAAACCGTGAAGATGGCGAGTAGGCGTCCACGCCCGTCTCGGTCATCCCTCAGACAGCGCCTCTGGTTGGAGATCCCGGTCTAGCGGTCAGCTTCGTCGCGGTCGACGCCGCTGGCGATGGCATCGGCGTCGGCGTCGGCGTCCCCCACCGGCACGCCATCGGAGTCAATGGCGGCGGTCCGGTCGTCGGCGTCGGCGCCCGTCCGGGCGGCGTCTGCGGCGGCGTCGGAAGAACCGACCGTCGGTCCGGAGTCTTGCGGTGTGGCGCCTTCGGTGTCCGGGCCCCCGACCGCCAGCGCACTGAAGGCAGCGGGGTTGGGCTGCGACGAGGTTGACATGGTGTCCTCCCGAGGTGTGCGTGCGGAAGACATACCCGCCGAGCGCGATCTCTGAACGGGCCGGGTACACCGAACTCGGCGGACGGCTGGGCCGGACGTCAATCGATCAGGTGCAGGCCTCCAGACCATCGAGGACACCCTTGCGGTACGAGGCGATCCTCTCGAACGCGCTCGGCGCGCTGCTTTCCTCGGTGCCCCGGCCGAGGGTGAGCAGCGCGGCCACCGCCTCGTCCAGGTCGCCCGGCGACAGCCGTACGCCCCGGCTCAGCTCGTCGCGGTTCAGCATGTCGTGTGTCCAGGAGCCGGCCAGGCAGTCGATGGCGAGCTGCCCCGCCCGGTCACTGGTGGAGGCACCGCGCCGATCCTGCGCCGCCCGGGCGAAGAGGTCGCCGATCAACATGCCCACGGCGTTGTCACCGATCCGCTCGTGCAGCGCCGGCCCGAGCTGCCGATTGTCGAAGGCGATGAAGTTCCGGTCCGGGCAGTAGAAGGCCGTGCCCCCGGCGGCGGGATCCGGGGCGGGGCAGGACGGCGGCGACGCCGGGTCGAACGCCTCCACCCCCAGGGTCTGCCAATCGCCTCCGGCCAGCTTCGGGAACGTGCGGTCCCAGTAAGCCTCGGCGTCCTCGGACAGCAGGCTGACCGCCTCCTCGTACGGCAGGTCGCCGCCGGTGGCCGCGTCCTGCCGGGTGGTGAACGGCACCTCTGTGATGGGCACGTTGTTGGCCCGGTAGCCGGCGCACGTCTTCGCGCCCTGCTCGACGCCCTCCTGCATCGCGCGCACGCGGTCGAAGGCGTTGCCGTGCGCACCCTCCGAACGGGCAGACGTACCCGGCTGGTCGCGCAGCATCAGCAGGCCGGCCACCGTGCTGTCGAGCTGGGCCGGCGTGACGTCCTTGAACGCCGTGGAGCGGCCCGCGAGCGCCTCGGCGAGCCACGCGCCGGCGTAGCAGTCGGCCTGCTGCTCCAGCACCACCGTGGCCTGGTCCATGACGCCCAGCCGGGCCTGGATGGCGTGCCCGTACTCGTGCGCCATCACGACACCGACCAGCAGCGGCCCGAAGTCCTCCTGCAGCTGCGGTATCAGGGTCTGCTCGTCCCAGGCGATGAAGTCCCCGTCCGGGCAGTAGAAGGCGTTGGGCTGGTAACCGACCCGCTGGCCGCCACAGGGCGGTGGCGGCTTCCTCTCGGTGTACGGGTGGTAGCCGCCCTTCACCGGCTGGAACGGCGCTCCGTCGGCGAGCTCGGGATAGGTGGCCGTCCAGAACCGCTCGACGTCGGGCAACGACCGGGTCACCACCTCGGACCCGCCCTTCGGGGCGGAATCCGGCGTCTCCTGATCCGGCAGCGGCGCGAATCCGCAACCCACCAGAACCACCAGCAGCAAGGTTGGCAGGACTGCGCGTATCCGCCCGCCGCGACCCGGCATCGGACTCTCCTTTTCGGCGTCGACGCCGACGAATACCCCGCCTCCCGGGCGACTAGTCACCGCTGGGGCCAACGATGTCGGCCCGCCGGTCCGGGCTCGGGTCGAGCGTGCGTTACACGCCGTTCTCGTCCTGCTCTTCGGCAAGCTCGGTCAAGACATCGGCCGCGTCACGGTTGCCGCCGTCGGCCAGGCGTCGTAGCTCATTTGTGTCACCGCGCTCGGCGGCGAGCTCGACGAGCTGGTCGGCGGCGTCGGTGCTGCCGCTGTCGGCAAGCCGGCGCAACTCGTCCATGTCACCCCGCTCGCCGGCCAGCTCGACGAGCTGGTCCACCGCGTCCCGGTCACCGTCCGCTGCCCGGGCTCGCAGGTCCAACAAACCATCATCAGTCATGCCGGCTACTCTCCCATGCGATGCTCGCTCCAGTCATCGAGCGTCGGCCGGTCGACGTCGGATACGCCAAAGGCATGCGTGCATTGACCGGCGCCGCCTGACCGGTTGGGGGTGGGGATGAGACACGTCCTCTATGGTCTTCGGGTCGGCCGAGGCGAGGCTGTGGCGAGGGTTCTGGCACGGCAATTGGGTAATGACTTCGAGCCGCGAGAGAGTCATTGGATGGGTGACTATTGGCTGGCCCGGATCGGTTCTTGCAGGGTGAAAGTCGTGTCCCAGCTCGACGTGGACGGCGACCCGGTGGAAATGGCCTTCGCTGATTACGAGACCCTGATCTACGTTGACGGCGACGACGTGGTCGACCTCCACGGAACCGTGGTCGAAGGGAATGCGCTGGAGCGCCTGAGCGAGTCCAATTGACACAGCCGACCCTGCCTGGTGCCGCGATTGCTCTTCTTGATCTCGCCTCAGGGCAGTGGCACGCCGGTGAAGCGCGCCAAAGCGTCGAGAAGGTCGTCCTGGAACTGGGTGTCGTGCACCGCCGGGTGCGGATTACGGAGCAGCTGGTGGAACCAGTATCCGCCGCTGCTGCGGGCCGCTGGTTCGTCACTGGTGGCGAGCCATTCTTGGGTGAGGTGGCCCAG
>Ga0081539_10002651_pt1 | contig 24434 bp, 30 predicted proteins | sample TabmetS4T2R2_FD_71023 | JGI IMG/M metagenome (GOLD analysis project Ga0081539, IMG submission 71023) | Tabebuia heterophylla rhizosphere microbial communities from the University of Puerto Rico - S4T2R2 | ecosystem: Host-associated > Plants > Roots > Rhizosphere ...
GGTTCCCGTCCGGCGTGTCGGGCGACGAGCTCGCGAGCCGAGCGCTCCAGCAGGCGCGCAGGCTCGGCGCCGAGATTCTCGTCACGCGCACGATCACCCGCATCGACGCGCCGCACCGGCACGTCCACCTCGACGGCGGCGACGTGCTGCGCGCGCGGACGATCATCCTCGCGAGCGGCGTCGCCTGGCGGAGGCTCTCGATCGACGGGTTCGACGGCCTCGCCAGCAAGGGCATCTCGTACGGCGCCGCTCGCAGCGACGCACCGAGCGTGCACGGCCTCGACGTCCACATCGTCGGCGCGGGTAACTCGGCGGGTCAAGCAGCGCTGTTCTTCGCCACGTACGCGCGAAGCGTCACGATCCTCTACCGCGGCGACACGCTCGAAAAGAGCATGTCGCGCTACCTCGTCGACCAGATCGCCTCCCGGTCGAGCATCCACGTTCGGCTCCACGCCGAGGTCGTGGGTGCGCACGGGGAGAGGTCGCTCGAGGCGATCGACGTACGCGACAGCACGACCGGCGAGACGACGCGCCTCGAGTCGGGCGGACTCTTCATCTTCATCGGCGCCGACGCCGAGACCGGCTGGCTGCCGGCCGAGATCGCGCTCGACCCGCGAGGCTACGTCCTGACCGGCGCCGAGGTGCGTGCCGCCGGCCGGTGGGAGCTCGAGCGCGACCCGTACCTCCTCGAGACGAGCGTGCCGGGCATCTTCGCGTGCGGCGACGTCCGCTTCGGCCCGGTGAAGCGCGTCGCGGCCGCGGTCGGCGAGGGGAGCATGGCGATCGCCTTCGTGCACCAGTACCTCAGGGAGGCGGGCGACTAGCACTCGCCGCTAGGCTCCCGGGCCGTGGCCTACGCAAAAGCACACCTCGAAGAGATCGAAGAAGGCACCGACGGACGCGCTCCCTGGCGCGCGGTCCGGCACCACTTCGGGATCACGTCCTTCGGCGTGAACTCCTGGACCGGCAAGAACGCCGGCGACCGGATCCTCAACGAGCACACGGAGACCTCCGACGACGGCGTCGAGGAGGACGAGGAGCTCTACTTCGTCCACAGCGGACGTGCCACCTTCGAGCTCGACGACGAGCGCGTCGACGCGCCTGCCGGCACGTTCGTCTTCGTGGCGCCGCCCGTCAAGCGGACTGCCTTTGCCGAAGAGCCCGGCACGACGATCGTTGCGATCGGCGGCCGGCCGGGGCAGGTCTACATGCCGTGGGGCTGGGACGTCTGGCGGCCGCTCCAGCACCTCTACGAGGCGAAGAGCTACGACGAGTGCATCGCGCGAGGCCGCGAGCTCGTGGCGGCGAACGGCGACTACCCGCTCCCGCTCTACAACCTCGCCTGCTGCGAGAGCCTCGCCGGCCACAAGGCCGAGGCGATCGAGCACCTGAGGCTCGCGATCGAGCGCTTCGACGGGTTCCGGGAGTACGCGAAGCACGACTCCGACCTCGAGGCGATCCGCGACGAGCCCGCCTTCAAGGAGCTCGTCGGCGCGTGACGGGCTACCGGGTCGCGCACCTCGAGGACATCGACGAGATCACCGACGGCCGCGAGCCGTGGCGGACCGTCCGGCTCCACTTCGGGATCACGTCCTTCGGCGTCAACACCTGGACGGGCCGCGAGGCCGGCGACCGCATCATCAACGAGCACGACGAGGCGGACGGTGGCGAGGACGGCGACGAGGAGCTCTATTTCGTCCACACCGGCCGCGCGCGGTTCGAGGTCGACGGCGACACGGCAGACGCGCCTGCGGGCACCTTCGTGTTCGTGCCGCCCGGCGTGAAGCGCACGGCGTTCGCCGAGGAGCCGAGCACGACGATCGTAGCGGTCGGCGGCTCGCCGGGGAAGGTGTACGAGCCGTTCGGCTGGGAGGTCTGGATGCCGGTCCACCAGCTCTACACCGCGGGGCAGTACGCCGAGGCGGCCGACCGCGGGCGCGAGGTCGTCGAGGCGCACCCCGAGTACGCGGGGCCGCTCTACAACCTCGCGTGCTGCGAGAGCCTCGCCGGCCGGAAGGACGACGCGATCGCGCACCTCCGGCAGGCGATCGAGCGGTCGGATCGGTTCCGCGCGTACGCCGCCGGCGACTCGGACTTCGACCCGATCCGCGACGAGCCCGCGTTCAAAGAGCTCGTCGGCTGATCGCGATCAGGTCGTCGACCACCTCGGGGAGCGGCCGGCTCGCGTCGAGCTCATGTGTGGCGGTCGCCCGTAGGAGCGGCTCGACGGTCTCGAGGTGCGTGAGGATCAGATCGCGTTCGCGCGGCGTCTTGCCGTAGTCGTTCGTCGTCCTCGCGTCGATCCGCTCGAGGATCACGTCGGCCGGCCCGCTCAGCAGGACGACGGCGTCGAACCGGTCGTAGAACTTGCCCTGATTCGACATGCAGCCGGACACGAAGAGCGGCCCGCGGCCGTCCTGCGCCAGGAGCTCGGCCATCCGGCCCTCCCGCCAGAGCCACTCCTCGCCGTTCCATTCGCTCCACTCGCGCGAGTCGGTGTCGACGACGCGGTAGCCGCGCCGCTCGAGCTCGGCAAGAGCGGAAGACTTGCCCGTTCCGGACATGCCGGTGATCAGCACCCGCACTACGCGAGGCGCTTGGCGAAGTCGCGCATCGCGGTCTCGTCGGCGAACGTGACGACCGCGCCCTCGGCGCCCGCCTCGAGCATCGCGTCGACCTGGTCCGGCGACGTGCGCGGGATGACCCGCAGCTCGGGGTGCTGCTCCTTCACTCGCCGGACGTGCGCCGCGTCGGAGCCGCGCGACGGGTGCCACACGTCGCCGAGCTCGAGCGCCCGGCGAACCGCGCGCGGGGAGCTCCCGCCCACCCAGATCTCGGGCATCGGCGACGGGAGCGGCTCCGAAGTCGCGTCGTGGAACGACCACGACGGCCCGTCGTACTCGCGGTCGCCGCTCCACATCGCGCGCATCACGCGCAGAGCCTCGTCCCCGCGCCGGCCGCGGCCCTCGAACGGCACGCCGAGGAAGTCGTACTCGTCGCGATGCCAGCCCATCCCGATCCCCATCTGGACGCGGCCGCCGCTCAGCTCCTGCAGCGTCGCGACCTCCTTCGCGAGGTGCATCGGGTGGTGGAGCGGCACGAGGACGATCGACGTGCCAAGCGCGACGCGCTCTGTCCACCCGGCGACCCAGCCCAACACGACGAGCGGCGCGTAGACACGGCCGTACGGGTCGACGCCCTCCGGCCCCACGATGATGTGCTCGGTCGCCCACACCGAGTCGAAGCCCAGCTCCTCGGCGACCTCAGCGCTACGGCGGATCCCGTCCGGCGACGAGCCCTTCCCGAAGTTCGGCAGGATCACTCCGAAGTGCACGACCCGAGACTAGCGGCGGCTCGCGTTGCGAGGCTCGCCACGACCGACCCCGACGGCCGGCCGCACCTCGTCCCGATCGTCTTCGCCGTCGACGGCGACACGCTCTACTCGGCCGTCGACGCCAAGCCGAAGCGCTCGCGCAGGCTTCGCCGAATCGAGAACGCCCGCGCGCGCCCCGACGTCACTGTCCTGATCGACCACTACGACGACGACTGGACGAAGCTCTGGTGGATCCGGCTCCGCGGCCGCGCGCGCGTCCTCGACTCCGGCCCCGAGGCCGAGCGAGCGCTCGAGCTCCTCCGCGAGAAGTACGCGCAGTACCGCGACGAGCCGCCCCGCCCGCCGGTGCTCGCGGTCGACGTGACCGAGGTGCGCGAGTGGTCGGCGGAGGCGAGCTTACGCCCGCCTCGCGCCGAATCGTCCGGTTAGGCCGCCCGCGCGTAATACTTCCCAAAGTGAAGCGCCTCGCCGACCCGTACCGCGACCTCGACGTGATCGACTCGCGTGCGCCTCGGTTCAACCAGGCGACGATCGGCGTCCTCGCTGCGGTCGCTGTCGCAACAGGCCAGGCGTGGCTGCTCGGCGTCCTCGCGCTGCAGCTCGTGGTCGGACTCACGCTCGGCCGGCGGTTCTGCTTGCCGTGCCTCGCGTACTTCGAGCTCGTCCAGCCGCGCTTCGGCGAGGGGCCGCTCGAGGACTCGCGGCCGCCGCGCTTCGCGAACCTCGTCGGCGCGGTCGTGCTCACTGCCGCGACCGCTGCGTACGCGGCCGGTTTCGAGACGGCGGGCGTAGCGCTCGGGCTCCTCGTCGCCGCCCTCGCGCTCCTCGCCGCCGCGACCGGCTTCTGCACCGGCTGCGAGGCGTACAAGCTCGGCCGGTTGCTGCTCGGCCGGCCGTTCGTCTCGTGCCCGCTCCCGCCGCAGCGGCCGAGCGCTTCCTAGACTCGACGGCCGTGATTCGCGTGCTGGTCCTGGGCGGGACCGGGTTCGTCGGCCCGTTCGTCGTGAGACAGCTCGTCGAACGGGGTCACGACGTCACGCTGTTTCACCGTGGGCACCACGAGCCGCCGCTCACCGAGGGCGCCCGCCACGTCCACGACGAGTTCGCGCGGCTCCCAGAGCACGTCTCGGACCTCGCGAGGCGCGAGCCGGACGTGGTGATCGACGTCAGCCCCGGCCGAAGCAAGGGCGGGCATGGCGTACTCCACTTCGCCGGGATCGCGAGGCGCGGCGTCGTGCTGACGAGCATGGACGTCTACCGGGCGATGTCCGTGCTCTGGGGCGTCGAAGGTGCCGGACCTCCCCAGCCGATGCCGGTGACTGAGGAATCCGAGCTTCGCATGCAGCCGTCGCCCGACCTCACGCCCGACGTCGACTTCGACAACCTCGCGGTCGAGCAGGCGGTCGCGACGGCGGGTCTCCCGATCACCGTCCTGCGGTGTCCGGTCATCTACGGCCCGCTCGACACGCAGCGGCGACTGAGGCCGTACGTCCGGCGGATGGCCGACGCGCGCCCGGCGATCGTTCTCGACTCGCGTCTCGCGCGGCTTCGGATGAGCAGGGGTTACGTCGAGAACGTCGCTCAGGCCGTCGTGGCCGCGGCTTCCGACGATCGGGCAGCCGGTCGCACGTACAACGTGGGCGACCCGGATGCGCTCAGCGAGGCCGAATGGGTGCGGGCGATCGGGGACGCTTTCGACTGGCACGGCGAGGTCGTCGTCGCCGACCCGTCAGCGCTTCCCGCCGAGCTCCACGTTCCGCTCCCGGCCCAGGACCTCTTTGGGGACACCTCGCGGGTCCGGCGAGAGCTGGGATATGTCGAGTCGGTCAGCCGCTCCGAGGGCCTACGGCGCGCGATCGAGTGGGAGCGCGCGCAACAACACGACGAACCGCCGCCGGACTACGCGGCAGAGGACGCGGCGCTCCGGGATCTCGTCCGCTAGGGCCAGCGCGGCGCCCGCAGCACGAGCGGCTCGAGCGCCTTCCAGTCCTCGCGCGGCGGTGCGAAGACGTCGATGACGACCGCGCCGTCCGGCCCCGCGATCGCCTCGTGCGGCGTGTTCGCCGGAATCGTCCATGTCTCGCCCGGCCCGAGCTCGCGCTTCTCGTCGCCGACGCGGAAGCTCATCGAGCCCTTCAGGACGATCCCGAGCTGCTCGTTCGCGTGCGCGTGCTCGGCGGCGACGGCGCCCGGGTCGAGCTCGACGACCGCGAGCGTCAGCCGCTCGCCGTCGACGATCCGCGCGACGATTCCGTTCCAGATCGGCAGGGGCGCGATCCGCGCCAGGTCGTCGAAGGCGCCCACCTAGATGAGCCGCGGCCGCCGCCGGCCCTTCTCGACCTCGTCGGCGATCTGGTTCCCGACCCAGTTCACCGCCCAGACGACCACGACGACGCCGACGTACGTCCAGAAGCCGTCGATCGAGAAGTTCGGCGCGATCCATTCCGCGAGGACGACCATCGCGATGTTGATCAGGAGGTAGAAGAAGCCGAGGGTGAGGACGATCAGCGGCAGCGTCAGGACGGCCAGCGCCGGCTTGATCAGCGCATTTGCGAGCCCGAGGACGGCGGCGCCGATCAGGTAGGCGGCCCAGCCGTGGATCCGGACGCTTCCCCAGAGGGAGTCCGCGACCCAGAGCGCCGCGGCGTTGATCGCCCAGGCGGTCGCGAGTCGCAAGCCGAAGGACATGTCCGCAGTGTACGAGGCGATGGGTTAGATTCGCGACGATGGCGGCCATTACCGACAGCGTCGAGATCGGCCGTAGTCCGCAGGACGTCTTCGCGTACGTCGACCAGCTCGAGCGGCATGGCGAGTGGCAGCGGAACATCGTCAGCGTCCGAGTCGAGGGGAGCGGCCCGACGACGGTAGGGACTCGGGCGGTCGAGGTGCGGAAGGTCGGCGGGCGCGAGCAGCAGATGACCTACGAGATCACGGAGCACGACCCGCCGCGGACGTTCGCGTTCCGCGGCGTGGACGGGCCGATCCGGCCGGTCGGCCGCGGCCGGGTCGAGCCGCTCGACGACGGCCAGCGGTCGCGGCTCACGCTCGACTTCGACCTCGAAGGGCACGGGCTTCTCGGCAAGCTCCTGCGCCCGATCGCCCTCCGGCAGGCACGAAAGGAGATCCCTCAGAGCCAACAGCTCCTCAAGGAGCGGCTCGAGAGCGGCGCGGCATAGACCCCCCGCCGAGAGACGTAAGGTAGGTAGAGCGCTGCCTGGACCCCAGCTCGACACGAAAGGGGGTTCGGGCTTGGCCGCCTTCGAACGCGTACTGCGGCGGCCGAAACGGCCTCGCAGAGCGAGGCACCGCCGGCGAAGCGGCGTAGGGTTACCGGCATGTGGTCCGAAGTGCGAGGCGCCGCTCGCGACGACGACGTCCGCGCTTCGTGCTTCGCGTCGCTCGACGTTCTCTCCGCCAAGTTCGGTGAGGACATTCCCTACATCGGCGGCCTCGACGCCGGGTTCCCCTTCCGCGGAAAGCGCGTGCCCTTTATGTCGTACATGAAGGGGATTCACCGAGCGGCGGCGCAGCAAGGGCCGGCGGCGCTCTCAATCAACACGTCACCTTCAGCATCGCCGTACAACGATGAGGAGACGCCCGACGGTGTGCTCTACGCATACCGCGCCGGCGCGATCGATCAGCCGGACAATCGTGCGCTTCGCGCCGCCAAGGAGCTCGGCGTTCCCATCGCGTACTTCGTCGGCACTCGTCCGGGCTGGTACAAGCCGTTCTACCCCTGTTTCGTAGTCGAGGACGATTCGGTTGCAAGGCGCGTGCTCGTCACGAAGGGGGCGATGGCCGGACCGCTCGAGGATCGCGAGCCTGTGCTCCTGGAGGATCCGATCGAACGGCGCTACGCGATGCGGGAAATGCGCGTCCGCGTTCACCAAGCACGCTTCCGTGGCCGGGTCATTCCTGCGTACGCGACGCAGTGCACGATCTGTCGTCTCAGGGAGATACGCCTCCTCGACGCCGCGCACATCATCAGCGACACCGACCTGCTCGGGGAGCCGTCGGTCGCGAACGGGCTCAGCCTGTGCGCGATCCACCACCGGGCGTTCGACCAGAGCCTCGTCGCGGTGACGCCGGACTACAGGGTGGCGCTCTCGCCTCGATTGTTGAAGGACGAAGATGGACCGATGCTTTCTCTGTTGCAAGGCTTCGAGGGCGCGCCGATCACCCTGCCGGAGCGACGATCGCACCGGCCCGACCGCGACCGGCTCGCCCTCCGGTACAAGCAGTTCCTCGCTGTCGCGAGTGCCTGACGCAGCCTGACCCGCCTACGTGACTCTGCCCAGAGGGATCTCCGCGCGAACGCGAGTCCCGGCGCCCCGCGGGCTCTCGACCCTCAACGTGCCCTCGAGCGCGGCCAGGCGGTCGCCGAGGCCGCGCAGGCCGCTGCCTCCGAACGGATCCGCGCCGCCGACGCCGTCGTCGGAGACCTCGACGACGAGGCGATCGCCGTCGCGCGCCACACGTACCTCTGCGTGCGAGGCCCGGGCGTACTTCCCCACGTTCGCGAGCGCCTCGTTGACGACGTAGTAAGCGGTCGCCTCGACCTGCTCGTCGTAGCGCTCGCCCGGGAGCTCGAGCGCGACCGGGAACGGCATCCGCGCCGCCGCCTGACGGAGCGCTGCGGCGAGCCCGCGCCGCGTCAGCGCCTCCGGGTGGATGCCGCGCGCGAGCTCGCGGAGCTCCTGGATCGCGGCGCTCAGCTCCTCGACCGCGCCGTCGAGCACGCCCGCCCGCAGTTGCAGCAGGAGCGACACGAGCCGCTGCTGCGCGCCGTCGTGCAGGTTCCGCTCGATCCGCTTGCGCGCGTCGTCGGCGGCGGCCACGATCCGCGCACGCGACTGGCGCACCTCGGCCTCCTGCTCCTTCCGGATCGTGATGTCGGTCGCGGAGAGCAGCCACGCGGGGCCAGTCGCGAACGGCGGCAGCGGCGTGCACGTCCAGAGCACGTGGACGACCTCCCCGGTGCTCGTCAGCCAGCGGCCCTCGCGCTCGCCGTACGGCCGGCCGGCGACGACGTCGAGGATCGCCTTCCGCGTGAGCTCGGCGTCCTCCGGCGGGACGAACCGCTCCCAGAAGACGACGTCGTTCGCCTCGCCCGGCCGGTAGCCGAGCGTCCGCTCGAAGGCGACGTTCGTGGCGCCGGGCCGGACGCTCCCGTCGGCGTCGACCAGGCAGAGGAGGCTCGGCGCGTGGTTCGCGATCGCGTTCAGGAGCACGCGGTCGCGCTCGAGCTCCTCGAGCTGCCGGCGGAGCGCGGCGAGCTCGGCCTTCGCCGTCTTCGCCCTCGGCTTCGTCGACACGTCACAATCGTACGCGTCACCCGCCGGAGGGATGCCGGCCGCGCCGCCGCCCGCCGATCCGAGACCCGCTGCCCGTGAAGCGCCTCCTCGTCCCGTTGCTCCTCCTCGCCGTCGCCGCGCCCGCCGTGGCCGGAGGCCCGCGCGACGAGAAGCAGCGATTGACGAAGACGGATATGGCCAAGGCGCGGCACGCGCTGCTTCGTGCCGGCGACCTTCCGGCCGGCTGGACGCGCGGGCCTGCGCCGTCGAGCGGCTCAGGCAACGAGCGCTGCGCCGGCTACGACCCCGACTTCTCGCCGTTCACGATCACCGGCAAGGCCGGCTCGAGCTTCGCGAACACCTTCGCCGGCGCGCAGGTCACTTCGCAGGTGCAGGTCTTCCCGACGACTGCTCAGGCGCGCGGCGACTTCCTCCGCGGTGCGAAGCCGGGCTTCCTGAAGTGCCTCGCGCGCGACCTGCGGCGGACGCTCGGGTCGCAGGGGCTGAGCGGCGCAGGCGTGAGGACCCACCCGATGGCACCCGTCGCCGGGGTCGGCGAGCGGGCGATGCGCTTCCGCGTCTCCGTGCGCGTCGCGGCCGGCGGGCGCTCGCTCCTCTTTCGCACGGACTTCGTCGTGCTCCAAGCCGGACGCGGGATCGCGTTCGTGGGCGTCGCCGCCCTCGGAAAGCCGCCGCTCGACGAGGTCGCGCTCGCGCGACGCGTCGCCGACCGACTCGCGTAGCGCACTAGTACGCCGCGAAAGCGACAAACGTCGCGAGAAGTACGGCTAACCGCACCGGAGATTCCGGTCGGCCGTACATCTGCGGCCGGCCGAGCCTGAGAACGTGGGTGAAGCAACCAAAGGAGACACGCACGATGGGAATCAAGATCGCCGCCCCGGCCCCTTCGTTCGAGGCCGAGGCGTATGTCCGAGGAGAGGCCGACCCCTGTCGGGTCGCACTCGACGCGTACCGCGGCTCGTGGGTCGTCCTCTTCTTCTACCCGCGCGACTTCACGTTCGTCTGCCCGACCGAGCTGCATGCGTTCGCGGAGCTCGAGGACGCGTTCGCCGCCGAGGACGCCGTCGTGGTCGCAGCGAGCACCGACAGCTACTGGAGCCACAAGGCATGGCTCGAGACGCACCCGCTGCTCGCCGACGTCGGGTACCCGATCCTCGCGGACACGGCCCACGAGATCGCGTCCGCATACGGCGTGCTGCTCGAGGACGGGTCCGCGCTGCGGGCCACGTTCGTCATCGACCCCGACGGGGTCGTCCGGCACGCGAGCATCACCGACCAGAGCGTCGGCCGCAGCCCGGACGAGACCCTTCGCGTCCTGCAGGCGCTCCGCACCGGTGCGCTCTGTCCAGTGAGCTGGCGTAAGGGCGAGCCGACCTTGAAGGCTGCTTGAGCGAGGGCGCGGCGGGCCGCCGCCGCGCCCTCGACGCCTACCGCGCTCTGCGGATCGCGCGGATGAGATCCCACTTGCCCATCTTCGAGCGGCCGGGGATCTTGCTTCTCCTTCGCGATCTCGTAGAGCTGCTGCCGGTTCCGGTCTTCGAGCGCGTGCCCTGCGCGGCCGCCGCGCGCGCGACCGCGCGCAGCCTGCTTGCCCAGCTCACGCCGCGTACCGGCGGGCAGGTTCGCGATCGTCCGCTTCTTCGTCGCCGCCTTCTGCGCGGCTTTTACGTTCTGCTTCGCGGCTCGCACCTGCTTCGTCGTCGCCACGTGCGTTCACCTCCCGGTGCGCGCGGCGGCGACCCGGCGCGAGGCCAAGCCGCCGCCGCGAGCTCTCGACCTCGCGCCTAGCTCTTCTTGCGCGCCGCGGCCTTGCCGCCCTTGCGGCCGGCCGCCTTCTTCTGCGCCGTCGTGCCGCCTTGCGAGGAGCTGCCGCCCGAGCCCGACTTCTTGCCGCCACGGCTCGAGGCGCCCGGCGAGTTGGCGATCTTCGCCGCGCGCTCCTTCGACATCCCCTTGTCCTTCAGGGCCTCGTACTGCTTCTCGTTCTTGACGCTTGCTCGTTTGTTGGGCATGAGCAGGCGCTTCCCGCTCGAAAATCACATCAAACGTGCGCTTCTACACCGTCGAGGAGGCGCCAGTTCGCCTCGAGCGCGCGCTCCGCGGCGGAGGCCAGAGCGGCCGTGTCCTTCGGAGCCGCGTCCTCGATGGCAGCGCGAGCGGCCCGCGCGTGCTCGACGTCCCGCTCCGCGTGCAGCGCGAAGTAGCGCGCCGCCGGGTCGTCCTCCGAGAAGCCGTAGTGCGCGACGAGCCCGCGGAGCTTCGTCGCCGAGATCGCAGGCTGCGACGACTCGACCGCGTAGAGCACGGCGAGCGCCTCGTGCCGGTCGGCGGGCGTCCAGGCGTCGGCGCAGGCGGCCGTCGACGGCAGCGGCTCGCGGTCGAGCGGCGCGTCGAGCGCGCGCGCGAAGTCGTCCCAGAGGTCGACGTGCGCCGCCTCCTCCTCCGCGTGCTCGGTGTCTCCCGAGGCCGTGGCCGCTTCGGCCAGCGCGACGACCGCGTGCCGATACTCGCCGGCGTAGAGCGCGAGCTCCTCGCGCGACAGCTCGCCGGCCTCCCAGCGCACGTAGAACGGGTGCCGAAGGACGTTCCAGCGCTCGCGGGCCGCGTCCACCTGCTCGAAGAGATCCATCTCGCTCCTTTCTCGGCGACCCCGCGCGTCGATCCTATCGGCCGCAGCGCGGTAGCCTCCGCGCCGATGGCGCGCGTCGAGATCGATCCACGCGCATTCGCGGCGGCGCTCTCCGAGACGACGCAGGCGCTTGTCTGCGTCCTCGATCGCGAGGGACGGATTCTCTCGTTCAACGCGGCGTGCGAGCGCATCACCGGCTTCTCCGCGAACGAGGCGGTCGGCCGCGACGCGCGCGAGCTGGTGATCCCGCCCGAGGAGGTGCAGGCGTTCACCGAGGTGCTCGCGGGCGTTTGGGAGACGGCGCGGCCGAGCCCGCAGGTCGGGCACTGGATGACGCGAGCCGGCCAGCGCCGCCTGATCGCTTGGTCGAACAAGCCGGTGCTCGGCAGCGACGGCTCCCCGGCCTACCTCGTCACGAGCGGCCTCGACATCACCGAGCGCGAGCGCACGGCGGCCGAGCTCGACTCGCTCGAGAGCGACCTCGAGGCGCGGCTCGGCGAGGTGGGGCGGCTCGCGCAGGAGCAGACGTCGCTTCGGCGCGTGGCGACGCTGGTCGCGGCCGAGGCCGAGCCCGAGCGCGTCTTCGAGGCGGTCTCGGAGCAGTGCGCGCGCGTCCTCGGCACCGGGACCGCGGCCGTCCTCCGCTTCGGCGAGGGCGGCGCGGAGGTCGTCGGGCGCTTCGACCGCGAGGGGCTCGGCGCGTTTCCGGTCGGGACGAAGCTCCCGCTCGACGGCGACTCCGCGATCGCGACCGTGTACCGCACGGGCGGGCCGGCGCGGGTCGACGACTACTCCGGGATGAGCGGCGAGGTGGCCGAGGTCATGCGGCAAACCGGAGCGCGGTTCACGATCGCGGCGCCGATCCTCGTCGCCGGCCGGATCTGGGGCGCCGTGATCGTCACGAGCCGGTCGTTCGGCGAGTCGCCCGAGGAAGGCGAGACGCGCCTGCGCGACTTCGCCGAGCTCGTGTCGCTCGCCGTCGCGGGCGCCGAGGCTCGCCGCGAGCTGCGCGCCTCGAGGTCGCGGCTCGTGCAGGCCGCCGACTACGAGCGCCGGCGGCTGGAGCAGAACCTCCACGGCGGCGCGCAGCAGCGGCTCGTCTCGATGCGGCTCGCGCTCCGACTCGCCCGCGAGAAGCTGGAGAGCGACCCGGCCCTCGCCGCCGAGCTGCTCGAGTCGGCGCGAGGCGAGCTCGACAGCGCACTCTCGGAGCTCCGCGAGCTGGCGCAGGGGCTCCATCCCGGGATCCTCAGCGAGGGCGGGCTCGGGGCCGCGCTGGCCGCTTTGGCCGAGCGCGCGCCGCTCCCGGTGCTCGTCGCCGGAACTCCGGCCGAGCCGCTGCCGGAGCCGCTCGAGATCGCCGCCTACTACGTGGTCGCCGAAGCGCTCGCGAACGCCGTGAAGCACGCCGGCGCGACGAGCGTCACGGTCAGCGTGAGCCGGGACGAGGACGACGTCGTCGTGACGGTTCGCGACGACGGGAGCGGCGGCGCCGACCCGGCGCTCGGCGTCGGGATCGTCGGGCTGCGCGACCGCGCGGAAGCGCTCGGCGGGACGCTCGAGGTCGAGAGCACGCCCGGCGAGGGGACTGTCGTTCGCGCGGTGCTGCCGCTCGAGAGGTAGCGGCCCCGCCCGCGGCGCTCGGCGGCGGGCGGGACCGGAAGTCGCGCGGCTACGCGACGGGGACGACGTTCGCCGCCTCGGGGCCTTTCTGCCCCTCGCGGGCCTCGAACTCGACCTTCGTGCCCTCGGTGAGCGTCTTGAAGCCCGTGCCGCTGATCTGCGAGAAGTGGACGAACAGGTCCTTCCCGCCGTCCTCGGGCTGGATGAACCCGTAGCCCTTCGCGTCGTTGAACCACTTCACGGTTCCGGTTGCCATGGAATACACCTCCCCACCAGGTGCTCGAACGGGTAGGGAGGTGCGGTCGCACCACCGGTACCAACGCTCTGATTTGCGCGGCGCAGCGTAGCCGACACCGCGTAGGATCGCCGAGATGCGCGTCCGAGCCGCCGTCTTGGAGGAGTTCGGGCAGCCGCTCGTCGTCGAGGAGCTCGAGCTCGCGGAGCCTCGGGCGGGCGAGGCGCTCGTCCGGCTCGTCGCCTGCGGCGTCTGCCACACCGACCTCTACACGGCGTCGGGCGCCGACCCGTCCGGCTACGCGCCGGCCGTGCTCGGGCACGAGGGCGCGGGAGTCGTCGAGCGCGTCGGCGAGGGAGTGACGTCGGTTGCGCCCGGCGACCACGTCGTGACGCTCTTCTCGCCGCAGTGCCGCGAGTGCGCCCACTGCCTCGACGAGCGGACGAACCTGTGCCTCGCGATTCGCGAGCAGCAGGGGCTCGGGCTGCTGCCGGACGGGACGACGCGGTTCTCGCGGGTCGGCGACGACGGCGGCGAGCCCGTGCGGCACTTCATGGGGACGTCGACCTTCTCGGAGTACACGGTGATGCCAGAGATCGCGCTGGCTCGGATCTCGCCCGAGGCGCCGCTGGATCGGGCGTGTCTCTTCGCGTGCGGCTTGTCCACCGGCCTCGGCGCGGCGATGAACACGGCGCGTGTGGCCGCGGGGTCCGTGTGTGTCGTCTTCGGCGCGGGGATGGTGGGGCTGGGCGCTGTCGCCGGGTGCCGGCTCCAGGGTGCCGAGCGGATCGTGTGCGTCGACCTCTCGGAGGAGCGGCTCGCGCTGGCTCGTGGGCAGGGCGCGACGGACACGGTGGTCGGCGGGGACGGCGCAGTCGAGCGCGTGCTGGAGCTCGTCGGAGCGCTGGGTGCGGACTACACCTTCGAGGCGACGGGGAACGTGCGCGTGATGCGGCAGGCGGTCGAGTCGGCGCGGATGGGCTGGGGTCTCGCGACGATCTGCGGCGTCGCCGGGAAGGGCGAGACGCTCGACGTGGTTCCGCGCTATCTGATCACCGGGCGGCGCGTCGCGGGCTCTTCGTTCGGCGGCGTCAAGGGGCGGGACGGGGTTCCGTGGCTCGTGGAGCGGTGGCTGGCGGGCGACCTCGACGTCGAGCCGTTCCTCTCGCACACGCTCACGCTCGACGAGGTCAATCGCGGGTTCGAGCTGATGGAGGCGCAGGACGGCATCCGCAGCGTGATCTCGTTTTCGTAGCGCGCGGACCTCGCGTCGCACGCCCGCCGTACCTTCCGCGTGAACAGGCGCGAGCTCCTGGTCGCCGCAGCCGCAGTCCCATTCGCACCGGCCGCGTTTGCCCGCTCGCTCGCCGTCGCACCGCTCGTCCTGGTCACCGCCGACACCGAGTCGCACGTCGCGGCGCTCTCGGCGGCGACCGGGCAGATCCTCCACCGCCTCCGCACCGAGCCAGGCCCGCGAAGCATCGAGACCGTCGGCGGCCGGCGGGCGGTCGTCGCGCACACGACGCGCGGCGCGATCTCGATCCTCGACGGCGCGCGGCTCCGCGTCCTGCACGTCCTCCACTCGTTCTCCGAGCCGCGCTACACCGCGGCCCACCCCGCCGGCCGAATCGCGTTCGTCACCGACTCGAAGCTCGGCGAGGTCGTCGCCGTCGACGTCATCCGAGGGGGCGTCCTCGGCCGCCTACCTCTCGACGGCCCCGCCCGCCACGTCACCATCGACCGCGCTGGCCGCACGCTCTGGGTCTCGCTCGGATCGAAGGCGGAACGAGTCGCGGTCGTGGACGTGACGAAACCCGCGCAGCCGACGCTCGTCCGCAAGCTCGAGCCGCCGTTCCTCGCGCACGACGTCGGCTTCTCGCGCGACCAGCGGCACGTGTGGGTCACGTCCGGAAGCGACGGCCGGCTCGCCGTCTACGACCGTCGCGAGCGGCGCCCGCTCTTCACCCTCCCGGCCGACGCGCCGCCGCAGCACGTCACCTTCACGAGCGAGCTCGCCTACGTCACGAGCGGCGACGACGGGACATTCCGCGTCCACCGGCTCTCCGACGGCCGCGCCGTCCGCACGACCCCTGTCCCGAAGGGCTCGTACAACGTCCAGGAAGGACTAGGCCGAGTCGTGACGCCGTCGCTCGACCGCGGCACGCTCTGCATCCTGAGCCCGCGCGGCGTCCTGCTCCACCGGACGCAGGTCGCGCCGTCGTCGCACGACGCCTGCCTCGTCACCGGCCGCTGATCTCGCGAAGGAACGCGCCGCCGCCGACGACGCGCTCGGCCCCGCCACCCACGCGCCGGCGCAGTTCGCGATCGGACGTGACGAGCCAGAGCTCGTCTAGCCGCGCTGCCTCCCGAACGAGCCAGTCGTCCGCGGATTCGGCGCCGCTACCGACCACGTCGTCTGCCTCCTCGGGCGCGCGCCCGTCGAAGACGACGACCACCTCGTGTCCGTGAGCCGCCGCCCACTGCCGCACGAGCTCGACGAGCCGTTCGCGCGAGACGTTCGGCCACGCCGACCGCCGCACGTTCTCGCCGTCGACGAGGACGCGCGCCACGTCAGTTCAGGGACGGGTCGGGCGGCATCGTCGCGATCAGCGCGAACTGCCCGCCCTTCCGGCGCAGCACGGAGCTCCAGAGCCCGTCCGGGTCGTCGTTGAACACGTCCTCGAGCTCCGGCGACTCGACGATCCACGAAGGCAGCGCCATCTCCGCCTCGAGCTGGCCTGCACCCCAGCCGGAATAACCCGCGAAGACACGGAAGCGTCGCGCGGCCGCGTCCAGAACCGACGGGTCGGCGTCCGCCCGCAGGAAGCCGAGGTCGCCGAAGACCAAAGCCGCGGCCGCGTCGGTGTCGGAGAACTCCGCGAGCACGACGACCGCCGCGGGCTCGACCGGCCCGCCGACGAAGACCGGCTCGTCCTCTCCGACCAGGTCCTCGAGCGGCGGGACCGCCTGGGCCACGGCCGCTTCGGACGGCCGGTTGAGGACGATCCCCATCGCCCCCTCGTCGTTGTGCTCGACGACGAGGACGACCGTGCGCGCGAAGTTCGGGTCGAGGAGCGCCGGCGAGGCGATCAGGAGCTGGCCGCGGAGCGATTGCTCGGGTTCCACGCGCCGTAGTGTGGAGCACGCGCAGCGAGGAGACCGCCGATCGCAGCAATCGACACCGCGTAGAGGACGAGGAGCCAGGCGCTGCCGCGATCCGTCCCCGCGGCGATCCCGTGCAGCGCCGCCGCGGCCCACAGGGCGAAGCCGAGGTAGTGCGCCCGCCGCCACGTGCGCTGGGAGAGGACGCGATGGCGGAGCCGGTTCGTCACCGCCAGGGCGACCAGCAGCTCCGCCGACACGATCCCGAGCGCGACCGGCAGCGGCCGGTAGCTCGACACGAACGGGACTACGAGCCCTGCGACCGAGAACGGCGTGTACGAGTCGATCGCGATCGTCGCGACGTGGATCGCGACGAACGCGCCGGTGAGCATCCCCGCGAAGCGGTGGCATCCGGTCGCGCTCCTCGAAGAGCGCCTCGCGCCTCGACGCGCGAGCTCGGCACGTGTCGCGCCCGCCACGAGCACCTCGCAACCCATCGAGCGGAAGCGCGCGACCGACCTCACGAAAGCGAGTTCGACGCGGTCGGCGCGGACGTGGCCGGAGCGATCGTGCCGCCACCGAGCGAGCCCGTTTCGGACGTGTCGTCCTCCGACTGCTCCCGCACCACGGGCGCGGTCTTGTGATGGCCCGGATGTGCGGCGGCGACGGCCACACCAATGGCCGAGAACAACACGATCGCACCGGTGGCGAGCGCGGCCTTCACGTCCTCGGCACGCTGGCGGGCGGCTGCGAGGCGGGAGGGGGATCGTGCGAAGGCCGCGCTCATGGGCCACCCACGCTAGAGCCGCCTCCTGTGAACCGGCTGTGCCGGCTCTGAGACCGCTCTACGAGCTGACGCGGGCGACGCGCGGGTCCGGCAGCGGCGTCAGCCGCGGCTCGACCTGCTCGCGCAGGTGCTCGAACGCGGGCGGCAGCGACAGGCGCTCGCCGAGGTGCTCGAGCGGCTCGTCGGTCGCGAAGCCCGGCCCGATCGTCGCGATCTCGAACAGCACGCCGCTCGGCTCGCGGAAGTAGATCGACTTGAAGTAGAAGCGGTCGATGATCGGCGTCGGGTGCACGCCCGCCTCGGCGACGCGGCGGTGCCAAGCGTCGTGCTCGTCCATCGGCGAGGCCCACGCGATGTGGTGGACCGTGCCCGCGCCCTGGATCCCCGGCTCCGCGGGCGCGGAGTCGTACGTCCAGACAGAGCCGCGGTTCTCGCCGCGAACATCCCACCTCTCGGGCCCACCGTCGAACTCGAGCGTCTCGCGGAGGAAGCGCTCGCTCCGTTCCGGCGACCGCGTGTACGCACGAGCGCCGTCGAAGCCTTGGAGCGCGACCTCGGCCGGGATCTCCGGGTGGTCGGCGATCAGCGGGGCGTCGGTCGCGTCGACGACCGCGAGCTCGAGGCCCATCCCCTCCGGGTCGCGGAAGCGGAGGCGCGCGCTGTCGCGCTCGACCTCGACGCCCTCGGCGCCGAGCCGCTCCGCCCAGAAGTCGAGAGCCTCGGGTGAGGCGACCCGCCACGTGATCCGGTGCACCATCCCCGCACCGGCGCGACCGGGCATCGCGCCCGGATACTCGAAGAAGGTCAGGTCGCTGCCGGCGCTTCCGACCTCGTCCGCGTAGAACAGGTGGTAGACGGTCGGGTCGTCCTGGTTGACGGTCTTCTTGACGAGCCGGAGGCCGAGGACGCGCGTATAGAAGTCGAGGTTCCTCGGGGCGTCGCCCGTGATCGCCGTGATGTGGTGGATCCCCTCGAACTTCATCTCCGCCTGCGGGCCAGTATGCCGACTGCGAGCGCGCCGGTGAGCGTGAGGACGAGCTGGACGGCCTTCTTGCCGCGCAGCTTCGAGTCGCCGGTCGCCCGCTCCCGCATGTTCACTGGCACCTCCTCGAGCCGCAGGCCGGCCTCGCTGACGCGGAGGAGCGCCTCGACCTCGGGTGCGCCCGTCTCGTACGGCTTCGCGAGCAGCGGCAGCGCCTTGTCGTTCACGGCGTACATGCCGCTCGTCGCGTCGCCGAAGGGCCGGTCGAGGCGGAGCGCCATCGCGCGCCGCAGGACGGCAGTGCCGAACCGGCGCGCGGCGCTCGGGCGGTAGCGGTACGCCGTGTAGCCGTCGCCCGAGACGAAGCGCGAGCCGACGGCGACGTCCGCGTGCCCCTCGCGCACGCGCTCGAGCAGGCGGCGGAGCTCGGCCGCCGGGTGCTGGCCGTCGGCGTCGAGGCGACCGCAGAAGCGATAGCCGTTCTCCGCCGCGTAGCGGTACCCCGCGGCGATCCCGGCCTTCAGGCCGCGGTTCTCGCCGAACGAGAGGACGACGGCGCCGTGCTCGCGCGCGACCTCCGCGGTGCGGTCGGTCGACCCGTCGTCGACGACGAGGACGTCCACGTCGGGAAGCTCGGCTCGCACCTCGTCGAGCACCGCCGGGAGGCTCTGCGCCTCGTTCCACGCCGGGATGAAGACGAGCGTGTCGCTCACGCGGCGGTCGTGAGCACGTCGCCGCTCGAGAGCACGACGCCGTCCTCGCACCGAGCCTCGACCAGCCCGCCGGAGAACTGCTGCCGGTAGAGCTGCGCGTACGTGCCGTCCTGCGAGAGCAGCTCCGCGTGCGTGCCGCGCTCGACGATCCGCCCGCGGTCGAGGACGAAGATCACGTCGGCGGCGAGGATCGTCGAGAGCCGGTGCGCGATCGCGATCGTCGTCCGGCCCGCGGTCAGCGGCTCGAGCGCCGCCTGCACGAGCCGCTCGCTGGTCGTGTCGAGCGCCGAGGTCGCCTCGTCGAGGATCAGGATCCGCGGGTCCTTGAGGATCACGCGCGCGATCGCGAGCCGCTGCTTCTCGCCGCCCGACATCCGGTAGCCGCGCTCGCCGACGAGCGTGTCGTAGCCCTCCGAGAGCTCCATGATCCGGTCGTGGATCGCCGCGGCGCGCGTCGCGGCCTCGAGCTCCTCCTGCGTCGCGTCCGGCCTCGCGTAGAGCAGGTTCGCGCGGACGCTCGCGTGGAAGAGGTACGTCTCCTGCGTCACCATCCCGATCAGCTCGGCGAGCGACGCGAGCTGGATCTCGCGCACGTCGACGCCGTCGATCTCGACGCTCCCTTCCGAGACGTCGTAGAGCCGTGGGACGAGATACGAGATCGCCGTCTTGCCGGCTCCGCTCGGCCCGACGATCGCCGCGAGCTGCCCCGGCTCGATCTCGAAGTCGACGCCGTCGAGCGTCCACTCGCGCCGCGGCACGCCGTTTCCGTCCCCGTCGAGCGACGTCACGACCTCGACCGCCTGAGCATCGAGCGCGGGCGGCAGCACCGGCTCCTCGTAACGGAAGCGGACATGGCGGAAACGGACATCGCCGCGAACGTCGTCCTTACCGATCGCGCGAGCGCCGTCGGTGTCGACGATGTCGTGCTCGAGGTCGAGGTAGTGGAAGATCCGCTCGAAGAGCGCGAGCGACGACTGCACGTCGGTCGAGACCTGGAGCATCTGGCCGACCGGGAAGAAGAGCCGCGTCTGGAGCGCCGTGAAGGCGACGAGCGTGCCGGCCGTCACGTGCGGCGAGGTGCCGTGCGCGTTCGCGAGCCCGCCGACGAGGTAGGTCAGCGCGGGCGTGATCGAGAAGAAGGTCGAGACGACCGCGAAGAAGCTCCGGCCGACCATCTGCTGGCGCACCTGGAGCAGCGCGAGCCGCCGGTTCTCGCGCCGGTAGCGCTCGGTCGCGTCGCGCTGCCGGTCGAAGACCTTCGCGAGCAAGATCCCCGAGACCGAGAGCGTCTCCTCGGTGAGCGCCGACATCTCGGCCAGCGACTCCTGCGTCTCCTTCTGGATCCGCCGCCGGACCTTGCCGACGCGGTAGGTCAGGTAGACGAAGGCGGGGATCAGCAGCACCGAGAGCAGCGTCAGCTGCCACGACAGAACGGCCATCGCGACCAGCGAGCTCGCGATGATGACGACGTTCGAGAGGATCGACGAGGCGGTGTTCGTGACGACGCTCTGCACGCCGCCGACGTCGTTCTGGAGCCGCGACTGGATCTCGCCCGTGCGCGTCGCCGTGAAGAAGCGGAGCGACATCGACTGGAGGTGCTCGTAGAGCCGGTTCCGGAGGTCTTGCATCACGCGCTGCCCGACGACGGTCGTGAGGTACGTCTGGCCGACGCCGATCAGCGTCTGCACGACCGCGATCCCGATCATCAGGCCGACGAGCGTGTAGAGCAGGTTCAGGTGCACCTTCGGGAAGAGGGCGCTGTCGATCACGTACTTCGAGAGGATCGGGTTCGCGACGCCGATCCCCGACGTGAGCAGGATCGTCAGCCCGACGACCCCGACCTGGAGCTTGTACGGCTTGAAGAGCTTGGCGACGCGCCGGACCATTGGCTCAGGGTACGCCCGTCGCGCTGCGCTACGCCAGCAACCCGATCAGACGGGGCGGTCGGTGAGCTGCGTCTTCAGCCGCTGGTAGAAGAACGCGCCCGTGAGCAGCACGGCGCCGACCGCGAGGAACGACAGCGCGCGCGTGACGGCGCTCAGGTTCGGCAGGTCGTAGAGGAAGATCTTCCCCAGGCTGACGCCGAAGAGCGCGAACCCGCCGAGGCGCAGCGCGCGCAGGTCGCGTCGCAGGCCGACGTAGAGGAGCGTCAGCCCGAGCAGCCCCCAGAGCGCGCTGACGTTCGTGTGTCCGCGCTGGAAGTTCGTCGTGACGCTGCCGCCGGGCGCGAGCTCCTCGTAGAGCTCGAGGATCCCGAGCGAGAGGCCGTAGACGGCCAGCACGCCTGCCCCCCACGCGGAGTAGAGCCGCCAGAGCCGACGCCGCTCGCCGAGCGCACGCGCGGCTCGCGCGTACTCGCCGTCGCCGGCGACGTACGCACCGTCGGTGCAGAAGCGGGCAAAGACGGCCGCGGCTGCCGCGACGAACGCGACGGCGGCGATCCCGTGGCCCGGGTGCGGGTTCGCGTGGACGAGGTGGCTCGGCGGCGCCTGCCGCGCGAGCGTGTCGAGGAGCGAGAGCACGAGGTAGCCCGCCGATGCCGCGAGCAGCCGCGCCTCTGTCAGCCGATCCGAGAGGACCGCGAGCACCGCCGCCGACGCCGCCCACACGAGCACGAGCCAGACGCCGCCGACGAGCTCGGCCTCCGCGCCCGCCGCGACGACGAGGCCGAGCGCCCACATGAGGCTCGAGAGGTCGCGGTCGCGCGCGAAGGCGATCGCGCCGAGCACGACGTACACGGCCGCGACGCCGAGTACCGCGAGGCCCTGGAGGTCGATCCCGCCTGAGTGGCCGTCCACGAGCGTCGTCACCGCGGAGAGCGCGAGCCCGAGCGGGACGACCGCGGCGGCAAGCGTCAGGAGCGTGAGCGGCACGGCGCGTCCGTGGAGGTGCACGACGAAGCCGGCCAGGAGAACGCATGCGCCGACGGCGAGGAACGACGCCGAGCGCAGGTTGGACGTCAGCTCGTACCCGTCGAACACGATCGCCTTCCCCAGCGTCGCGGCGAACCATACGACCGCGGCTCCGAGCACCGCGTCGGAGCCACGCCGAAGCGCGACGAGCGCCGCGGCGAGGCCGATCAGCGCCCACGCCGCGGTGACGAAGACGTGGCCGACCTCGAACCGGCCCCAGTGCTCGACGGTCGCGAGGATCCCCAGCGAGAGCGCGTACGTGCCGGCGAGCCCGGCGAGGACGCCTGCGATCGCGCGCAGCTCGGCCTGGCCGCCCTCGACCTCGCGGAGGAGGTCGCCGAGCAGCCCGGCATGTTCCTCGGTCTCGCCCGACGGGCGCGCGAACCACGCGGCGGCGAGCGCGGCAACGCCCACGGCGACGGCGCTCGGAATCGCCGATCCCGGCCGGTGCCCCGCCTCGAACAGGTGGTCGAGCCGCGCCTCGAAGACGAGCGCGTGAACGGTCGCGAGCGTGAGGTACGCGAACGACGCGAGCTGGAACGTCCGCGCGCGGGCGCGCACGGCGAGCCAGGCGAGGAGAGTCGCCTCGGCGGCCCAGACGTAGGTCAGATTCGCGCCGGAGAGCAGGTCGGCAGCGGAGATCGCCACCGCCGTCAGCGCCAGCGCGCCGTGGAGCGCGGTCAGCTCGCGGCGCAGCAGCCGCCAGAAGGCCGCCGCGACGGCGCCCTCGACAAGCGCGATCGCCCCGATCGCGACGCCCTCGCGGTCGAAGCGACCCCAGCTCCCCTCGAAGAGGCGAACGGCGGCGAGCACGCCGAAGCTCGCACTCAGAAGCGTCACGCTCGTCGCGATCCGGTCGAGCCGGTCGTCCTCACCGCGGTACAGCTGCCATCCGAGCCCGGCGCCGAGGTAGAGAGCCCAGAGCGCAGTGGCGACTGCGATCACCGGCCAGGACATGACCGAGTCGGCGTAGGCGGCGAGGCCGATCATCTGGAGCAGGCTCGCGCCGAGGCCGGAGAAGAGGAGCACGCGCCAGTCCTGCCGGATCGCGACGACTGCGGTGGCGCCGAACACGACCGCCGCGAACGCGGTCCCGACCGTCGTCAGCCCGCCCTCGAAGACGAGCGTCGCCGGCACGAGCATCGCGCCGACCAGGCCGATCCCCGCGATCGTCTCGGACTCCCACAGGAGCGCGAGCGCCAGGCCCGCGCCGGCGATCCCGGCGGCTACGAGCAGCGCCGCCCACTCCGGCAGGAAGTCGTAGAGCGCGGTCGCGGCGAGGAGCGTCGCGTAGCCGCCTGCAAGGCCGGCGCCGACGGCGGAGAAGGCGGCGTAGAGCGACCCGAAGCGCCGCTTGGCCCAGACGCCGGCGGCGAAGACGATGGCCGACGCCGCCGCCCCGAGCGCTACGCGGAGACCAGGCCCGATCCAGCCGCGGTTCGCGGCGAGGACGAAGAAGAAGACGACCCCGAGGAGCGTGACGACCCCGCCCGTCCACGCGAGGCCCTTCGTTCCGAGCAGGTCGTCGAGCTCGATCTCGCGGCCGAGGTTGAGCTCGCGCTGCCAGATCGGTGGGATCTCCGGCTCGGGCGCGGGCGGCGGCCCGGGCTCCGACGCGGCCACGACGGGCACCGGCTCGGGCTCGACGGGCCGCGCCTCGTGCCAGCGTCCGCGCTCGTCCTGCCACCACTCGCCTGGAGCCGCCGCAGGAGCGGCCTCCGGCTCGGCGCGCATGGCGAGCAGCCTCAGCTCGGCGACCTCGGACTGGAGCTCGCGGATCCGCAGCTCCGCCGCGTCGAGCCGGTCGAGGAGCTCGTCCTTCACGAGCCCTCCACCTGCGTCCGCGGCCGGAGCTCGACAGCCAGCTCGCAGTCGAGCGCCTCCGCGATGCGCAAGAGCGTGTCGATCCGCGGCGGTCGCCCACCCGCCTCGAGCCGCGCGATCGCCGACTGCGTCGTGCCGACGAGCTCCGCGAGCTCGCGCTGCGACAGCCTGCGCGCCGCCCGCTGCTCCGCGACCTGGTTCGCGATCTGCGCGAAGAACCAGCCGTCGCCCTCGACCCCGGCGAGCCGAGCGCGCGCCTTCTCGGCCACGCGCGTGAGCGGGCGCTGCGGACGATCAGTCGCCATCGCAAGAGTGTTCGACGGTGAGCGTGACGAACCTCGCGCGCGCGCCCGCGCGCGGGTCCTGGTAGCAGACCTCCCACAGGTGCTCGAAGAGCACCTCGTCGTCGCCCGAGTCGACGCTGTAGCCGATCCCGGCGACGTCGAGGTCCTCCTCGGCGGAATCGAGGCTCTCGCCGGTGACGTCGGGGACGGTGATGGCTGCGGGATTCGCCGGAGCGCGCCTCTCCTCTGCGCCGCATCCGGCCGCGACGAACGCGAGGATGGCTGCCGCCAGTGAGATTGCGTTCCCAATGCGCATCATGGATTCCTCCTCGTTGCAGCTCGAAGCGAGGGGACCGTGCGATCCAGACCTCCGGCCCCGATCGGAGCCGCCTTCCGCCCGAGCCATCGGAGGGGCCGGCAAGCGCACCTGCGGCCGCCCCGCAAGAGCAGCGTCATTCCGCAGGAAGGGTGCCCGCCGCTACGGAGGAGTGCGTAGGAAAAGGTAACTTCCTGGGGGAGAATGCGGTCCCGCAACGGCCTCGAGCCGGCGGAGGGGAGCCTCCGCGAACGTAAGTACTTCAAAGGCGTCCCCGAACTTCAATGGATTGGAGGGGAAAAGCGCAGAACGGGTGAATCCGGAGGAGAACGGCGTATACTCCCGGCACTCCCCGTCAAGACGCGGGGCGTGGGCGGG
>Ga0081539_10002652_pt1 | contig 24407 bp, 26 predicted proteins | sample TabmetS4T2R2_FD_71023 | JGI IMG/M metagenome (GOLD analysis project Ga0081539, IMG submission 71023) | Tabebuia heterophylla rhizosphere microbial communities from the University of Puerto Rico - S4T2R2 | ecosystem: Host-associated > Plants > Roots > Rhizosphere ...
CCCCTCTCGGGCTCTCCCCGCTGGGGGGCGACCTCGCCCCCCAGACCCCGAGGGCAGGTTCGGAAAGGGGAAGGGGCGCAACCGGCGCGCCGCTTCCACGCGCGGGACCTGCCCCTTCCCCTTTTCGAACCTGTACGCCAACGCGGGGTCCGGGGGGCACGAATGCCCCCCGGCGGGGACTTGGGCCCCATCGAAGGCGCGAAGCGACTTCGATGGGAGCCGGGACAGGAGGGGCAGCGCCCCTCCTGGCCCACACTCAGGCCTCGAGCCCGACCGCCAGCGACTGGAGCGCCGCGTAGTTGGAGATGGCGGTGGCCTTGTCGGGGGCGGTAGGGCGCAGGGGAGAATGGCCGAGCAGGGAGTCCGGCGGCTGTTTCAGCAGGCGGGCGATGGCGCTGCGGGTTTCCGGGGTGACGGTCGTGCCGGCGGTGAAGTCGGGGTAGGTGATTTCCAGGTAGCGCCCGTAGCCCTGGAAGAAGCGCCGCACGAAGTGGCGGGCGGCGAGGATGGCGCGCATGGCGCGTTCGGCGTCGGCGAGGTCGGCGGTGATGCTGGTGGTGTGGGCGCCGGGGTCGAAGGGGCGGGTGCTGTGATAGCCGCGCGCTTCGGCGATGAGGCTCGAGGCGTGGCATTCGGCGAGGCTCGGGCGGACCAGGTGGATCACCGCGGCGCGGCGCGCCTTGAAGACGCGGCAGAGGAAGCTCTCGGCGTCCGGCCAGGACCAGATCGGCGAGAGCGCGCCGAGGTTGTTGTACATGATGTCGAGATGGGCGACGGGGCGGTCGCTCGCGGCCATGAGATGGTCGAGGAAAGCGTCCAGCAGGGCGCGCATCTCGGTGCTGCGGAAGCCGAATTCGGCCTGGGCGGGGAGGTAGCCGCGCAGGAAGGAGACGAGGTGGGGTTCGGGCCCGGCCGATTGCAGCGGCTCGCCGAAGGCGCGCACCAGCGTGCCGCCGTTGAAGCAGGAGCCGAGGAATTTGGTGCCGCTGCGCTGGGTGGCGATGGTCACCAGCAGGTCGGAACTGGCCATGTGCCGGCTCTACGCGCCGCGCGGACAAAGAAAAAGCCCCGGGGATCGCTCCCCGGGGCTGCCGGCGGTGTCCGGCGCTACTCCGACTGCCGCTGCCCCATGAAGGAGAGCAGCAGCTGGAACAGGTTGATGAAGTTCAGGTAGAGCGTCAGCGCGTCCATCACGCTGCGCTTGCCGGCTTCGTCGGTGCCTTCCGCGTAGGCGTAGCTGACGTAGTCGTTCTTGATGCGCTGCGTGTCGTAGGCGGTGAGGCCGACGAACACGACCACGCCGATCACGCTGATCGCGAATTGCAGCGCGCTCGACTGCAGGAACATGTTCACGAGCCCGGCGATGATGATGCCGATCAGGCCCATGATCATGAAGCTGCCGAGGCGCGTGAGGTCCGCGCGCGTGGTGTAGCCGTAGAGGCTGACGGCGGCGTACATGCCGGCGGTGATGAAGAAGGTGCTGGCGATCGAGGTGCCGGTGAAGGTGATGAAGATGTGCGCCATGGAGGCGCCCATCACCGCGCAGAACGCCCAGAACAGCGCCTGTGCCGTGCCCTTGCTCATGCGGTTGATGCCGAAGGACAGCACCAGCACGAAGGCGAGGGGGGCGAACATGGCGATGTAGGCGAGCAGGGTGGGCTGCACGAACACGCCGCGCGGGGTGACCACGCGGGCGTAGAACAGCGCCTGCAGCGCCGGGGTGTTGGCGATCAGGTAGGCCACGATTCCGGTGAGCAGCAGCCCCGAGGCCATCCAGTTGTAGACCCGGAGCATGTATGCCCGGAGCCCGGCATCGACGGCGGCCGCGTCGGCGGTCGCCGTGCGACCCCAGCCTGGCGCACCCGTCGTGTATCGATAGTCGGGTTGAAGGGCCATTGGTCGTGAAACTCCTCCCAGGGGTGGATCCCCCGCTGCGGGACTATATGGAGAGACCGTAATCCCGTTCAATCGCGGAACTGGGAGCCACGATCTCGCGCGTCGGTTGTGGCGGCGCGCCAGGGGTGGAGCGCGGCCGGCCTGGGCGGCCGCTTCCGTCGCCATCATACTGCACCGCGAGTGTCGGGGGCGTAACGCTTTGCAACGGAGGTCTCGCCGACGGCGGCACGCCTCTTGCTTAATACATTTCTAGAATTGCTGCCGCGCCGCCCGATGCCTAACGGCGGCTCCCGCCACCGGCCGCCATGCCGGCGCCACGGGCGCGCGCCCGGATCGCCGCGGCCGGCGAAGGGAAGCCGCGTTCGCCTCAGTTGGGCGGCAATTGCTGCGCCAGCACGCGCCGGACCTGGTCCGCATTCTGGCGCATGCTCTGCGCCGCGGCGCCGAGATCCACGTCCGGCCACACCCGCAGCGCGACCGCCACCGCCGCGACCAGCACCGGCAGCGCCATGGTGGCGAACGGCACCAGGTTCGAGACGCCGAGGGCGAGTGGCAGACACGCCGCCAGAAGCGCCAGGGCCAACCCGCCGCCCAGGTCATGCACCCCCCAGGCGAGCAACGCCGCAGCCAGCATCGACTTCAAGATTCGGGCCATCATGGCGACTTCCCTCCGGCGCACCGCTTTCCGTCGGCCGTTGCCATCAAATCTGCGCGACCAGCGCCGCGGTGCAACCCTTGGTTTATGAGCCCACCCAATTTAACGAAACCTTGACGTTCCGATTTCGTTTTCATCGTGCCAACGCATCCCCCGAAGCGCATCACCAACTCACGGCAGCCGCGCTACATTCTCACTGCGCCACCGCCGCCGCATCACGCCCGAATCACCAGCCGTTCACCCGCTCCCACACCGCAATCACCCCCTCCCCGCCATCGACAACATAATACCTGTCATGCGCCGCAGCCGTCAGGCATACGTGATTGGGCGCGATTCGCACGCGCGTCCCGATCGGCAGTCCATCGAAGGGCAGCGGCGCCGCGGCCCGCGCCTCGCCATGCTCCTGGTGCACGCGCCGCAGGATCGCCTCGCCGAAAGCGGGCCGGCCCTGCCGATCCAGCATCAGGCCGAAGCCGTAATCCTTGGGCGCCTGCTCCGTGCTGCGGTCCTTCGACAGCGCGAGCGCGCCGGCATCCAGCAACACGGCATTGCGCTCCGGCCTACGGCCGATCACCGAGGCCAGCACGGTCACGGCGATGTCATCCGGGCCATGGGTGCCGATCTGCGCCTGGAACAGGTCGCCGAACATGTAGACGCCGGCACGGAGTTCGGTGATTCCCGCCATCGAACGGCCATGCAGCGCGGTCGGCGAGGACCCGGCGGACACTACCGCGACTGGCACGCCGTGCGCGCGCAGCCGCTCCGCCGCGCGCAGCGCCCCGGCGCGCTCCGCCTCCGCCACCGCAGCGACATCGGCGAGGCTGCGCTGCGCGTAGGAATGGCCCGCATGCGTCAGCACGCCCGCGCAGCGCGCACCGAGCCGCCGGCCGAGTTCGATCAGTAGCGGCGAGTCCGGCGCCGCACCGCCGCGGCCCTCTCCGCAATCCACCTCGACGAGCGCGGTGAGCGGCCCGGGATGGGCGGCGATCGCCGCGGCGCATTCAGGATCGTCGGTGATCACCTTGATCGCCGCACCCTCCGCATTGAGCGCGGCGACCGCATCCAGCTTCTGCGGCGTGACGCCGACCGCATAGATCTGGTCGCGGAAGCCGCCGCCGGCAAAGTAGCGCGCCTCGGCCAGGGTGCCGACGGTGATCGGCCCCTTGCCGGGCGCCGCCATCTCGGCGACCGCCAGGCTCTTCGCCGTCTTGAGATGCGGGCGCAGCACGAGGCCCGGATGGCGCGCCACCGCCTCCGCCATGCGCGCCAGGTTGCGCCGCAGGATGGCGAGATCGAGCACCAGGCACGGCGTGGGCAGGTCGTCCAGCGTCATCAGATCGCGACTCCGAGCAGTTCCGCGATGCGCGGCGTGTTCTTGAGCGCGCTGCCGGTCAGCACCACCACCGTGGTCTCGCTCCCGCGGATGGTGCCCGCCTGCAGCAGCTTGGCGAAGGCGGCCGCCGCCTGCGCCGAGGTCGGCTCGACATGCAGGCCGGTGCGCGCGAGCCCGAGCGTCGCGGCGCCGATCTCCTGTTCGCTCAGCATCACCGCACCGCCGCCGGTCTGCTCCAGCACGCCGAGCACCTCCTCGCGCCGGATCGGCTGCGCGATCGCGGTGCCCTCCGCGATGGTGGGCAGCGGCGCCGCCGGCCGCTGGCCGAGGAACGCGCGCGCGATCGGCGCACAATGCGCCGGCTGCGCGGCGAAGATGCGCGGCAGGCGCGCGATCTCGCCCGCACGCTGGAGCTCGCCGAAGCCGATGCCGCAGCCGAGCACGTTGGAGCCGGCGCCACAGGGCACGATGACGTTGTCCGGCGCGCGGAAGCCGAGATCCTCCCACAGCTCATAGGCCAGGGTCTTGGTCCCGTGCAGGAAGAAGGGATGCCAATTGTGGCTGGCGTAGAACATCCGCACGGCCTGGCGCAGCGCCTCATCCGCGCAGTCCTGCCGCGAGCCCGGCACCAGCTCGATCTCGGCGCCCGCGGCACGGGACTGCACGGTCTTCGCCGGGCTGGTCGCTTCCGGCACCAGGATCTTCGCCCGCATCCCGCCCGCGGCTGCATAGGCCGCGATCGCCGCGCCGCCATTGCCGGAGGAATCCTCCAGCACCGCCTCGATACCCTGCTCGCGCAGCAGCGACAGCATCACCGACGCGCCGCGATCCTTGAAGGAGCCCGACGGCATCAGCCACTCGCATTTCATGAGCGCCGTCGCGCCCTCGAAGCGCCGCGGCACCAACGGCGTGCAGCCCTCGCCCATGGTGATCGGCTCGCGCGGGACGAAAGGCAGCGCCGCGGCGTAGCGCCAGAGGGAACGGAGATTGCTGCGTATGTCGCCGCGGCGAATCCCCGGCATCGGCGTGAGCAAAAGCGGCGCCTGGCCATCGCCGCACCAGCGCGGGGAATCGAGCGGCCAGGTGCGGCCGCTGCGCGGGTCGAGATAGTCAGGGCATGACATGCGGCGGCTCCTTGCGCGAACAGGTGTGGCGCAAACCGCGGGAGTAAGAAAGGTTGGGGGGCGGAGTGAACTCCGCCCCCCAAACCCCCCACCTCCTTTTTTTGATTATGGGGAAGGGTGGAGAGCTCCGTTCTCAGCCCGACAACGGCTTGGCGCCTGAGAGTGCGGGAGGAGCCAGCGCCAAGTATCAGAAAAAGGAGGTGGGGGTTTGGGGGGTCGCGGCACTGCCGCGACGTGAACTCCGCCCCCAATCTTTCTTAGCAGGCGAGTTCAGACCAGCACCAGGTCAGCCGCGGTCAGGGTCGGGATGCCTGCGAAAGTCGCGAGCAGGATGGAGGGCTCGGCGCCGGTTCCGTCGGGATCCCAGTACAGGATGCCGTCATCGGTGTCGTAGACGAATTGCGGCGCCGTTCCGCCGGGCTCGCCGCTCGCCCTGGCGCGAAACGTGATCGCGGTGATGTCGCCGAAGCGGCTCGCATTGATCGCGATCCGGTCGGTGCCAGGCGCGAAATCCAGGATCGTGTCGCCGCCCTCGCCCGGCCGCCCGTAGAGGAAGGTGTCGGCGCCGCCCGCGCCACGGAGCTCGTCCCGGGCGGACCCGCCGGACAACGTATCCAGGCCAGGGCCGCCGAACAGCTGGTCGCGCCCGGCGCCGCCATCGAGGTGGTCGGCGCCGATCCCGCCCTCGAGCCGATCGGCGGCGCCCCCACCGGTCAGGACATCGTCGCCCTCCCATCCGAGCAGCGTGTCCGCGCCCTTGCCGCCGTCCAGGCTGTCCGCCCCGTCGCCGCCATCCAGCTCGTCATTGCCATCGCCGCCAAGAAGCAGGTCGTTGCCGCCGAGCGCGGTGAGCAGGTCATTGCCGGCATCGCCGAGCAGCGTATCGGCGCCCGCGCCGGCGCCGAGCGTGTCGTCGCCGGCATTGCCCTGCAGCGTGACCGCCGTCGGTCTGAGGTCCTCGACCAGCAGCAGGTCGCCGCCATCGCCGCCGAGGATCACCTCGATGCCGGCAAGGGTTCCGGGTGCGTTGCGCGCGTCGTAGATGTCGCCTGCGGCGGTGCCGAACACCGTGTCGCTGCCGTTGCCGCCATCCGCCATGCCGCTGGTGCCGACCAGCCCGGTGAGGGAGAGCGTCTGCAGCGACCCGTCGCCGCGGGCGATCTGCCGCGTCCCCGTGAACACCACGCCAGGGTCCGAGATGTCGAAGCGATCGTTCCCATCGCCGCCGAACAGGGTGCCGCCGTTGAGGCCGCCGATCAGAAGGTCGTTGCCGGCGCCGGCGTACAGGAAATCGTCGCCTTCGCCGCCATCGAGGGTGTCGTCGCCGTCATTGCCGGCGATGTAGTCGTCGCCGGCGCCACCGCGCAGGTAGTTGTTGCCGGTATTGCCATTGATGCTGTTGTCGAGCTCGTTGCCGGTGCCGTCGATGGAGAGCGTCCCGAACAGCGACAGCTCCTCGAAATTGGCGCCGAGCGTCCAGCTCACGCTGGCACGGACCACGTCGTAGCCGGCGCCCGCGCCCTCCGAGACGACATCCAGGGCGTTGTCCACCTCGTAGACGTCGTCGCCCAATCCGCCCACCATCGTGTCGATGTCGGGGCCGCCGACGAGCGTGTCGTTGCCGACGTCGCCATTGAGATAGTCGCGCTGGTCGCCGCCCAACAGGAGGTCATTCCCGGCCTGGCCGAGCAGCTGGTCGTTGCCGGCGCCGCCATCCAGCGTGTCGTTGGCGGACCGGCCGGTGAGGGAGAAGGCCTCGACGACGTAGTAGTCGCGCGTGCTGGCCGAATTGACGTCGTTCCAGAAGCCGCCGCCATCGATCTTGATGGCGTCCTCGGCGCCACCCGCGTTGTTGGGCTCGCCCGGAGCCCAGTTGGTGTAGGTCAGCGCGGTGGTGACGCCGCCGCGCGTGGTCCAGAAGAAATTGGCGTCGGGCTCGGGCGGCGCGTATTGCAGGCCGGAGGTCCAGGCGGTGACGCCGGCGGGCACGATGCTGGCGACGAAGGCGTTCTCATTGGCGCTGCCGATGGCGACGAGGCTGCTGTCCACGGTCAGGCTTTCCGCCTGCGCCCGCGCCTGGTCCCAGGTGAGGCCGCCCGGCCCGGCATAGACGAAGAGGTAGTACTTGCCGGCATAGGAGCGCCACTCGTCGTCGCCGCGGAGATAGTCGTCGCCATCGCCGCCCGAGAGGCGATCGCTGCCGTCGCCGCCGTCCAGCACGTCGACGCCGGCGCCGCCATCGAGCACGTCCGCCCCGAAATTGCCGTAGAGCACGTCGTTGCCGATGCCGCCGATCAGCGTGTCGTTGCCGGCCAGGCCGCGGAAGGTGTTGTTGGCGTCGTTCTCGTCCGCGATCAGGTTCGCGCCGTTGTTGCCCTGGCCGTCCTGATAGGCGAACAGCACCTCGACATCCGGCGGGAGGGCGTAGAAGCCGTAGGCGTAGACGGTGTCGTTGCCGGCGCCGGCGGCTTCCCAGATCCGGTCCGCCATACCGTCCACGATGTAGCGGTCGTTGCCGGAGCCGCCATACATGGTGTCGGCACCCGCGCCGCCATCCAGCAGGTCATCGCCCGCCTGGCCGTAGAGGAGGTCGTCGTCGTCCTGGCCGTAGAGGACATCGTTGTCGTCGCCGCCGTCGAGCAGGTCGTCGTCGCTGCCGCCATAGCCGGTGTCGCTGCCGCCTTCGCCATAGATGGCGTCGCGTCCGCCGCGGCCATCGATGACATCCGGGTCCGGCGTGCCGATCAGGTTCTCGAAATCGGCATCGGTACCGATGATGACGGCCATGATGACCCCCTGCCCTGATCGTTGAGACAGCGATTAGGCCGGCTCTGCGGATAAGCCGCAAGCATGTCTATGCCGATGCATGGCATTGGGGCCGGAGGGCGCCGAGGCGGCGCGCACCGCGCTAGTGGGGGCGGAGAGAACTCCGCCCCCACACCCCCACCTCCTTTTTTTGGCTTATTGGCGCCAGCTCCTCCCGCACTCTCAGGCGCCGCAGCGTTGTCGGGCTCAGAACGGCGCTCGCCGCGTTTCCCATAAGTCAAAAAAAGGAGGTGGGGGGTCTGGGGGGCGGAGTTCACTCCGCCCCCCAGCCTTCTTCGTACACCGCGGATGAAATCGCTCTAGCGAAGAAGGTTGAGAATCTGGTCGCAACGCGCCGGGAACGCGGTGCGGACCTCAGGGAAGCAGTTGCGGCGGAACCAGGCGATGGCACGGGCGCGGAGATCGTGGGAGCAAGCTGCTCCGGCGTGGGTGAGCCGCACCTCAACGCGCCGGTTCTGCACCTCGGGAACACCGGGCGCGGTTAGCACAAATGGCGACGCGTAGCCGCGCGGCGGCAGGATGACGACCCCAAAGCGCCCCTCGCTGCGTGCCACCAGCCAGTCGCGCAGTTCCTCGGCGCGTTCGAGATCGGCGCGGGAGTTCCGGGCGGCCTCGGCGGCATCCATATGACCCTCGACCAGTGCCCAACCGCCATTGCGCTTCAAGGCCGCCAACAGCTCCTCGCGGATCCGATGCTGATTTGCTGCGTTGATCCCGGGATCAGAAGGCGAGAAGAGCAGCCAGTCCCGGCCTCCCCAGCACTCATCCACGTTCCAGAACGGGTACGGCTCTTCCTCCGCCCGCGCGAGCAGGGGAACAACGCACAGCAAGGCCAAGACGCAGCGCAGCATGGATGCGATCCCGCAAGCATCTCACCTTCGCTTGCCCGGCGCCCCGCCGCAAGGGAAGCTGCCCGTCATGCCAGACCAGGACAGTCTCGCCCGGCTCGCCACCGATCTCGTCGCGATCGACAGCCGCAGTTTCCGCTCCAACCTCGCCATCGCCGAGCGCATCGAGGCCGAGCTCGCCGGCTTCGAGATCGAGCGCCTCGACTACCGGGATGCGAGCGGCACGCCGAAGCGCGTGCTGGTCGCCCATCGCGGGCCGCCCGGCGGCTATGCGCTGTCGGGCCACATGGACACGGTGCCCGACACGGGCTGGACCACCGATCCCTGGGCGCCGCGCATCGAAGACGGCGTGCTGCACGGGCTCGGCGCCGTGGACATGAAGGGCGCCGTCACCGCCTGCATCCTCGCCGCGCGCTCGGTGCCGCAGGACACGCCCGCGACCCTGCTGATCACCGCCGACGAGGAGACCAGCAAGCAGGGCGCCTACACCATCGCCGAGCGTTCCGCGTTGGCGCGGCGTCTCGGCCTCAAGGGCATCGTGGTGGCGGAGCCGACGGGGCTGGCGCCGGTGCGCGGCCATCGCGCGCATATCGAGTTCACCGCAACCGCGACGGGCGTGCAGGCGCATTCCTCCACGGGAAAGGGCGTGAACGCGAACTGGCAACTGATCCCCTTCCTCGTCGAGATGAAGGCGATCCAGGAGCGGCTGCGCAGCGATCCCGGCTTGCAGGACAGCGCCTATGACCCGCCCTTCTCGGACTTCAATCTGGTGATCGACAATCACGGCACCGCGCGGAACGTGACCGTCGCGAGGGCGAGCGCGCACATCAAGTACCGCCGCAGCCAGAGCGTGGACGGCGCCGCGATCGTGGCGGCGGTGCATGAGGCGGCGCGGCGTGCGGGCATTGCGCTTGAGGAGCGGCGCGAGGGCCCGCCGCCGGAGCTGCCGGCGGATCATCCGCTGATCGCGCTCGCTGCCGGCATCACCGGCCAGGCGCCGCGCACCGCGCCCTACGGCACGGATGCGAGCGAGTTGCAGGCGATCGCGCCTTGTGTAGTGCTCGGCCCTGGCACGATCGACACCGCGCACACGCCGCATGAGCGTGTGGCGCTCGCAGACCTCGCCGCCGCCGTCCCCATCTTCCAGCGCATCCTCGCCGCCGGCGCTGCCTGAGAGTTCCCGCCGAACCTCTCCGCCGGCGCCAAGTATCCAAAAAAAAGGAGGTGGGGGGATCGGGGGGCGGAGTTCGCTCCGCCCCCCGGCTCTTTCTATTCCCGCCCGCCGACCTTCCGCTCGTAGTGCTTGTAGTACTTGTCGGTGACGAGGTCGGTCTTCACCACCACGCACACATCCGTGGTGTTGAACTGGTCATCGAGCACGGCCCCGTCGCCGACGAAGCCGCCCAGCCGCAGGTAGCCCTTCACCAGAGGCGGCAGTGCGATCAGCGCGGCCTTCGCATCGATGCTCGCCGGGTCGCGCCGGCGCATCTCGACATACCGATCCGGCAGCGCGCGGGCGCGCAGCGGTTCCGGCGCCAGGTGGTTGGCGACGAGGTAGGTGAGCTGGTCGGCGATCGCGTCGAGATCGGTGCCGGGCAGCGAGGCGCAGCCGAACATCAGGTCGATGCGGTGCTTGAAGACGTAGGCGGCGATGCCGCCCCAAAGGAGTTGCAGGGTGCCGCGGGTGCGGTAGTCGGCGGCGACGCAGGAGCGGCCGAGCTCGAGGACCTGACCTGGGAAGGCGACCAGGCGGGAGACGTCGTATTCGCTTTCCGAATAGAAGCGGCCGAGCCTCGCGGCCGCCGGCCGGCGGATCAGCCGGTAGGTGCCCACCACCGATTCCGGCCCTTCGCCGCGGTCGTGGTCCACGACCAGGAGGTGGTCGGCGACGGCGTCGAAGTCGTCGCGGTCGCGCAGGGCGGCGGCGGTCGCGGCGTCGGCGCGCGCGCCCATCTCGCCGTAGAAGACGCGGTAGCGCAGCGCCTGGATGGCGTCGATCTCGGCCGGCTCGGTGGCGAGCCGTACTCCGAGGTTGCCGGAGCGCAGCTCGCCGAAGCCTGGGTCCGCCGGGGCGGCCTCGTTCACCGCTTGCGCCCCGGTGGCGTGTCCTCGCCGCCTTCCTCGGCGTCGATGCGGCGGCCGAACAGCTCCAGCCGGTGGTCGACCAGGACGAAGCCCAGGCGCTGGGCGATGGCGCGGGCCAGCGCCTCGTGATCCTCGTCGGAGAATTCGATGACCTTGCCGGTTTCCACGTCGATCAGGTGGTGGTGGTGGCCGTGCAGGGTGGGCTCATAGCGGGCGCGGCCGCCGCCGAAATCGTGGCGCTCCAGGATCCCTTTCTCCTCGAGCAGGCGGACGGTGCGGTAGACTGTGGCGATCGAGACCCGGCTGTCGAGGGCGAGGACGCGGCGGTGGAGCTCGGCGACGTCGGGATGATCCTCGGATTCGGAGAGGACGCGGGCGATCAGGCGGCGCTGGCCGGTCATCTTGAGGCCGCGCTCGATGCACAGCCGCTCGATGCGGGAGCGCTCGGTGTCGGGGTCGCTCGGGGCGCGCAGCGCGGGGCGCGGATGCATGCGAATGGGATCGGTCTCCGTCGCCGCGGGCCTGGGGCCCGGTGGCCCCGGACCATACAGCCAGGCGGCCGGGGCGGCCACGGTTATGCGCGGGCGGCGCGGCGCGGGCCGGCGGCGACGCCCAGGGATCGGGCCAGGCTGGGCCAGGCCGAACCGGGGTTCAGGCCGACTTGGCGGCCGCGGCGGCGCCGCGGCCCTTGGGCGCGCGGCCGCGTGGGGTGGTGCCGAGCCCGATCTTCTTGGCCAGCGAGGAGCGGTGCTTGGCGTAATTGGGCGCCACCATCGGATAGTCCGGCTGTAGTCCCCACTTCTCGCGATAGGCCTCGGGCGTGAGGTTGTAGGCGGTCTTGAGGTGGCGTTTCAGCATCTTCAGCTTCTTGCCGTCCTCGAGACAGATCAGGTACTCGGGCGTGATGGATTTCTTCACCGGCACGGCCGGCTGCGGCTTCTCGGCCGGCGCCGCGACGCGCCCGCCCACCCCCGAGAGGCTGCGGAACACATCCTGGATCAGGGCTGGAAGATCCTGCGCCGGCACCGAATTGTGGGAGACATGGGCCGAGACGATCTGGGCCGTCAGTTCAAGGATGTCGGTATTCCCGTTGTTGTCGGCCATAGGCGGTGGTCTCCCCCTGCGTGACTTGCACTTTCTATGCTTCCACGGGCAGTGCCGCAACGCTTTTCACCCCAGGACCAGAAGAAAATGAACAGATTGCAGGCGCCGGAAGAAATCGACGTGGACGCGACACTCGATATCACCGCGGAGACTTGTCCGATGACCTTCGTGCGCACCCGCCTGGCACTCGACCGCCTCGCCCCCGGGCAGCGCCTGCGCGTGCTGCTGCGCGGCGAGGAACCGCGGCGCAACGTGCCCGCCACCGCCCGCGAGCAAGGCCACGCCGTGCTGGCCGAAGACACCGCCGCGGACGGCATCACCCGCCTGGTGCTGCAGAAAGGCGGCTGAGGATCAGCCGGGGAGCGGCAGGCGCATCACCAGCGCGTCGCTGCCATCGCTGTAGTAGCGGCGACGCCGCCCGACCTCGACCGCGCCCGCGCCGGCATACAGCGCCTGCGCCGCCGCGTTCCCGGCCGAGACCTCGAGGAACAGCGCCGCCGCGCCGCGGCGCGACGCCTCCGCCGCCAGGGCGTCCAGCAACGCCCGGCCGAGGCCGCGGCGACGCATCGCCGGCAACACCGCGAGCGTCAGCACCTCCGCCTCGCCCGCGATGCAGCGGCCGAGCGCAAAGCCGAGCGGCTGCTCGGCCTCCGCCGCCATCAGGCCGAACGCGCCAGGCATCCGCAGCATCGCGGCGATCGCGGCCTCGCTCCACGCCTGGCCCGGCGGGAAAGCCACCCCGTGCAGCACGGCCATCAGCCCAGCGGCCTCCGAGCCCATCGCGGCGATCAGCGCCATGAGGGGGGGTGCGCTTCGAGGCCGTGATGCGGGACCGAGAGGGGCTCTGCCCCTCTCGGGCTCTCCCCGCTGGGGGGCGACCTCGCCCCCCAGACCCCGAGGGCAGGTTCGGAAATGGGAAGGGGCACGTCCCGCCGGCTGAAGCGGCGCGCGGGTTGTGCCCCTTCCCATTTCCGAACCTGTACGCTCACGCGGGGTCCGGGGGGCACGGCTGCCCCCCGGCGGGGTGGTCCAGGAGGGGCAGAGCCCCTCCTGGCCCGCAGCCGGGCCTCAAAGCGCAACCGCGACTCCTGGCCTGCGCACGGCGGGGGCCTCCCCGTAGAGCGGACTGGCGTCGCGCGGCGGGAGGCTGCCGGCCAGGCGCAGCGCGGCGATGGCGGCAATCCGGGTGGCGTCGGGCATGCGCGGATCGCCGAGCAGGGCGTCGTGGCCGCGGGCGAGCAGGCGGGCGGCCGCCTGCGGGGCCGCGTCGCCGACCAGGGCGACCGGTCCGGGGGGCGTCGGCAGGGCGGTCTCGTCCAGGGCTTCCGGCGGACCGAGCGGGGTCTCGCCGCCGGGCGCGAAGCGCTCGAGCAGGAAGCGGCCGCGGCGCGTGTCGATGAGCGCCCACACGGCGCGGCCGCTTCGGTGCTCGGCCGGCAGCGCCGCGGCCAGCGCCTCGCCGGTGGTGACGCCGATGAGGGCGGCGCCGACGCCCTGGGCGAGGCCGCGGGCGAGGGCGAGGGCGGCGCGCAGCCCGGTGAAGCCGCCGGGCCCCACGCCCACCGCCACGGCGTCCAGCCCGGCGGCCTCGCGGCCGGCTTCGGCGAGGATCCGCGCCACGAGCGGCGGCAGCACACTGGGATGGCCGCGCGCGGCATGCAGGCCGCCGGCGGCGCGCAGGGCGCCGTCTTCCCACAGCGCCGCCGAGCAGCGCGCCAACGCTCCGTCGAGGGCCAGGATCCGCATGCGGCGCGATCCTAGGGCGTTTTCGTCCGCGGCGTAGGCGCTCAGGAAAAAGGCTGGGGGGCGGAGTTCACGTCGCGGCAGTGCCGCGACCCCCCCAGACCCCCCGCCTCCTTTTTTTGGCTACGGGGAAGCGTGGAGAGGTCCGTTCTCAGCCCGAAAACCTGCGGCGGCTGAGAGTGCGGGAGGAGCCAACGGGTGTGGGGGCGGAGTTCTCTCCGCCCCCACGGCCGCATGGCCGGCGAACATGGAGGCAAGGTTACAAGATGTTTAGAATCGGCAAAACGCCGGCATCACGGCGGTGCTTCAAGGGGAGGGGCGCGCGGGCATGTCGCCCGCCGCCACCGCAAGCAGGAGATCCGATACCGTGATGACGACGCGCCTTGGTCTTGCCGCCACGCTGCTCGCCGGCCTTGCCGGGCTCGGGGGTGCGCCGGCGGCGCGCGCCGCCGATCCGACCCACGCCCGTCCTGCCGGCAGCGTGATGAGTTGCCCGGTCGAGGGCATGAGCTGGGACCGGTGGACGGCCGACATCCGCTATGGCGCGGCGTGCCGCGCGGTGGAGAGCCGCAGGGTGGCGGCAGTCACCACCACCGGCGACGGGCCGGAGATCCACTACGCCCCGTCCGACGAGCCGGGGGCGCGCCGGGCCGCGCGCAGCGGCGGCCAGGTGGTTGGCTGGCATGCCGGGGCCAATCGCGGCCCGATCTACGCCCATGAGGAGGCCTTCCCCGGCCTCGCGACGCGCTGACCGGCGCCGGCGCGGCGCGGTGGTCCGCGCCGCGCCGCTTCAGGCCGCGAGGTCGCGCCGCGTCGTCGCGAGCAGGTCGGCGAAATGCTCGTACACCGCGATATCGAGCGGATTGACCCGGCGGATCTCGGCGACCAGCGCCGGCGTCACCTGCACCTCGTTCTCGGCGATGCGCTCGGTGGTCCGGGTGCGGAATTCCGGACTGAGCGGCACGCCGAGCAGCTGCGACAGGATCGCCAGCGTGTGGGCGTAGTCCTCCAGCGTGCCGACCCAGACGAAATTCCGCTCGACATGGCGGATGATCGCCTCGGCGGTGCGCGCCTGGGGCGGGGCGAGGAAGCGCACCATCTTGTTCTGCGAACGGCGGTGCGCGACGAAATCCTCGATGCGCGGGAATTGCGCGCGGAAGGCCTGGTGCGTCGGATGCGTCTCGGTGAGCTGGTAGCGGTAGTCGGAGATCACGCGCTGCACCGGGTCGCGCAGGATGGTGAACAGCTTCATCGCCGGGTAGCGGCCGAGGATCGGCGGCAGGTAGCGCGCCATGACGTGGCCCGAGGCGAAGCGGAAGGGTTTTTCGGCGCTGTCGGCGACGAAGGCGGCGACCGCCTCCTGGATCGCCTCGGCATAGGGCTTGGCGCCGGTGCGGCCGACATGGATGTTGCGATAGGGCAGCAGCTTCTCGGCGATGATGGTGCCGAGGCTGGAACCGGCGGTCTTCGGGATGTGCAGGAACATCCAGAAATCGCCGGGCGCGTCGCAATTGCGCGCGACGTAGTCGGCGATTCCGGCGGCGCGGAGCTCGGCGAGAGGCATCGGAGAACCTGACGCCGTCATGCCGCGGCGCGCACGGTCTCGGCGCCCTTGCGCGCCTTGCGCGCCGCCCGCCGCTGCGCCCGCTTCGCCGCCGCCGGGTCTTCCGCGGCGTTCGCGTCCTCGCCCGGCGCCGCGGCCTGGTCCGCGGTCCGGCGCGCCTTCCGCGCCGCCTGGCGCTGCGCCTTCATGGCCGCCGCCGGGTCTTCCGCCGCGTTCGCCTCGGGCTCTGGCGCCGCCGCCGAGGCCGCGGTCCGATGCGCCTCCCGCGCCTTCCGCGCCGCCTGGCGCTTCGTCCGCTTCACCGCCGCCACATCCTCCTCGGGCTCGAGATCCTCGGCCTTCAGCCGTTCGCGGAGCGCCGGGTCGGTCAGCAGGATGGTCATCACCTGGGTGATGAGCGGCACCGAGACCGTGCTCGGCACATGCTCGATCGAGGGCAGGAAAGGCCGCTCGCGGGCCGCCGCGGCAGGCACCACCTGAAGGCCCGCTTCCGGCTGCATGGCATTGATCTCGGCCGCGACCTTGGCCGACAGCTCGTCGCAGATGCGGCGCTGCTCGAGCGTGAGATACTCGCCGCGGTCGGTATCGCTGCCGTATTTCGCGGCCGCCGCGTCCACCGCGTTGACGAAGCGCGGCGCGAGCCGCTTCCTGCCCTTCTCGCCGAGCTGTGCGGCGAGCAGGCGCCACACTTCCCTGAGCGTCTCGGTCATCTTCCAGCCCGGCGAGACATTCCGCCGCGGCGCCGGCGGCACGCCGAGGGTCTCGCGCGAGGACCCGATGATGTGCAGGACGTCGTCCATCAGGTCGCCGCCGGTGAGCACCTGCGGATCGAGCGCGCGGACCCGGATGTTCTCGATGCCGAACACCGCGGCCCAGCTGCGCACGACCTCGAGCCGGCCTTCCGCCATGCGCTCGATGTTGCGCTCGAAGAACTCGTCGAAGTTGCGGTGGTTGGTGCCGATCTTGGTGCGCTGGCCATAGGCGGCCACGGCGCCGCCGCCGAGATCGCGGATGTAGTAGAGGATCCTGATCGCGCCGCCGCCGGCGAGCTCCTTCACCTGGCGGATCTGCTCGAGCCCGAGATTCTCGAAGCCCTCGGCGCTCAGCATCATGCGCTGCCCCGGCGCCGCCGCTTTGCGGGCCTGGCGGATCCGCCGCCAGTCCTTCTGGACGCGCCCGGGATCGGGGCGTTTGCCGAGGCTGTTCGGGAGCTTGTGGTGGGCGCCGCGCGGCGCGCGGCCGAACTTCGGATAGAGGATGCCATGCTTCGCGAGCAGCTTCTCATGCTCGAACATGAAGCCCTGGATCGTCGAGCTGCCGGCCTTGTGGGCGCCGATATGGATGAAGAGCGGCGCCAGCCGCTCGCCCGGCGTCTCGCGCTCCGGCTCCGTCACTGGGGCTTGTGCGTCCATGAGGCTCGAATCTCTCCCTGTCCCGGCGGCGACCGTCGATCCCGCCCCGTGTTCCTGCGCCCCGAGGACGCGGGCGCGGCGGTCAGCCATCCTCGTCCTCGGTTTCCGCAGCCTGAAGCTTGCCCGCCCGCGCCAGCAGCACGGCGCTGATCTCGGCCATGATATGCACGGCTTCGAGCTTCGACACCTGCTCGAAGGTCGGCAGGAAGCCGCGTTCGCGCGTCTCGGGGCCCGGCGGTATGATGATCCGGCTGTCGGACTGGAGGCTGCCGATCTCGGCCGCGAGCTTCGCCGTCAGCTCGTCGCAGATGCGCCGCTGTTCCAGGGTCAGGTACTCGCCGCGCTCGCCGGCGACGCGCGGGTCGGAGGCGGCGGCGTCGATCGCCTGGACGAAGCGCGGCGAGAGCCTGGCGTCGTCGGCCGCGTGCGGCCTCAGCGCCTGCCAGGCCGCCCGGATGGTCTCGTTCATCTTCCATCCCGGCGAGACGTTCTTGCGCCCGACCTGCTCGACGCCGAGCGCAGCGAGCGAGCTGCCGAGCGTGTGCAGCAGGTCCTCCATCAGGTCGCCGCCGACCAGCGTCTCGGGATGGAGCGCGCGGACGCGCACGTTGTCGGCCCCGAACACCTGGCTCCAGAGCCGCGCCACTTCCGCGCGCCGCTCGGCGATGCGCTCGACATAGCGGGCGAAGAACTGGTCGAAATCCCTGAGATTGGTCCCCGCCTTGGTGCGCTGGCTGTAGGTGGCGACCACCGTGCCGGCGAGGTCGCGGATATAGAACAGGATCCTGACCGGCCCGTCGCCGGCGATGCGCCGGATGCGTTCGACCGCCTCCGGCTTGAGCGCCTGGAACATCTCGCTGCTCACCACCACGCGCTGGTCGGGCGGGGTGGCCTGGCGCAGCTGCCTGAGGCGGTGCCACAGCGGCGTGCTCTTCTTCGGATCCCCGTCGCGGAAGCCGAGGGCGAGCTGATGATGGTGGCCGAGCGCGACGCGGCCGATCTCGGGATAGATGATCCCCGCGCGCGCGAGCGCCGCCTGGTGGTCGCGCAGGAAGGCCTGGATGGTCGTGCTGCCGACCTTCTTCGCGCCGATATGGATGTAGAGCGGGGCATAGCCGGCCCGCGTGCGCGCGGTCTCCAGATCCATCCCGACCGAACTCCCTGCTGGCCCGGATCACAGGGCGGGCCGCCATTGCCGCGCCGATGGCCAGGCGTCGCCGCCTGGCCATCGCATCCGTCCCGCCCGCACGCGCGGCGGGCGGCCGGAGACCTCTCTCAGGCCGCGGCTTCGGCGCCGTCGGCGGCGGCGGCCTTCTTGCCCTTGGCCTGCTTCTTGGCCTTCACGGCCTCCTTGTCCGGCGCCGTGAAGCTGAAGCCGTGATTGACCAGGGTACGCTGCATCTGGCGGCCCAGCTTGACATATTCGGGGCGGGCCGACTTCCACGCCTCGCGCTTCTGCTCCGGCGTGGCATCCGGGTTCTTCGCGGTGAAGTCGCGCGACCAGACCATGCGGCCGAGCTGGGCGCTGAGGGCGTGCTTGGCGGGGTCGCCCTTGCCGGTGGTTTCGCCGGTATCTTCGGAGGCGGTGTCTTCAGACATGGGTGGTGATCCTTTCCACTCTGGGGGTTGGTTCGAGCCGGGCTTGACGTCCCCGGCCGATATTCGGCTCGCCGGCCGAGAGGGCCTGGCGCAGCCGTAGGACGGCCTCGGCGAACACGGCCCGCAACTGGTCCCGTTCCGCCGGATCCGTCACGCCGCGCGCATAGTCGAGCGCCTGGTCCACCGACTGGCACAGGCCGTGCGCCGCGACTTTCCCACGCAGCAGGTCAAGCGCCCGGCTGCGTTCGATATAGGCGGCCACCTCGGCGATCTCGTCCGTGGACAGCCGGTCCTTGAGCTCGCCGGGAATTTCGAGGGTGGAACGCGGGATCCGCCCGACGACCTCGTTCTTCGAACGCTTGGTCTCCGGGCTGTACGCGCTGCGGATCACCTGTATCGAGGCGCCGCGGTCGCGGAAGTGCATAACCTGACCTCTTGCTTCCTGGCCGTGCCAGACGTTGCCGGATCCGGGGCAGGAAAGTCAACAAGATAAGTGTGACAGATTGCCAGTCTATTGCCGGTGATTCGAGAGGTCCGGCGGCGACCGAGAGGGGCGCCGCCCCTCTCGGGCTCTCCCCGCCGGGGGGCATTCGTGCCCCCCGGACCCCGCGGGGAACGAATAGGTCCGGACATGGGAAGGGGCACAACCTGCGCGCCGTTTCAGCGTGTGGGACATGCCCCTTCCCATGTCCGGACCTCTCCCCTCGGGGTCTGGGGGGCGAGATCGCCCCCCAGCGGGGAGGTCCAGGAGGGGCAGCGCCCCTCCTGGCCCGAAGCCGGGCCTTCAGGCCCGCTCGGTGAGCCCCTCGGCGAAGCCCATCACCAGCTCCTGGATCCGCGCCGGGTCCGACTGCTCCATCACCCGCCGCGCGAAGCGCGCGCAGTCGCCGATCTCGAGCGAGCGCACCGCCTGCTTCACCCTGGGGATCGCGCTCGCATTCATCGACAGCGCGCGGATGCCGAGGCCCAGCAGCAGCGGGATCAGCCGCGCATTGCCCGCCATCTCGCCGCAGATCGAGACCGGCATGCGCAGCCTGAGCGCCGCCTCGGTCGCGAACTGCACGAGGCGCAGCACGGCGGGGTGCAGCGGGTCGTAGAGATGCGCGACCTCCGCCTCGGCGCGGTCCACGGCGAGGGTGTACATCGCGAGGTCGTTGGTGCCGATCGCGAAGAAATCCGCCTCCAGCGCGATCGCGTCGGCGGCGAGCGCCGCGCCCGGCGTCTCGATCATGGCGCCGAGCGGCGGCAGCTTGTCGCGCAGCTTCTCGCCGCGGCGGCGCAGTCGGCGCGCGACGCGCTCGTAGATGTCGCGCGCCTGCTTCACCTCGTCGGGCACCGTCACCATCGGCAGCAGCACGCGCACCGCGCTCTCGGGCGCATGCGCGGCGACCCGCAGGATGGCGGCGAACTGCACCTCGAGCAGCTCGGGCCGCTTCAGCAGCATCCGCACCCCGCGCAGCCCGAGCGCGGGATTGGGCCCGGAATGCGCCGGCTCGACGCCTTCGGCCAGCGCCTCCATGTCCTTCTCGCCGCCCCAGTCGAGCACGCGGATGGTGACGGGATCGCCGCCCAGCGCCTCGACGATCTGCGCATAGGCCTCGACCTGCGCTTCCTCGTCCGGCAGGTCCTCGCGGTTCATGAACAGGAACTCGGTGCGCAGCAGGCCGATGCCCTGGGCGCCGGCCTGGGCGATCAGCGGCAGCTCCTGCGGGATCTCGAGATTGGCCTGCAGCTCGACGCGCTCGCCATCGGTGGTCTCGGCCGGCAGGCGGCGCAGCTTGGCGAGCTTCTGGCGCTCGCGCGCGAAGCCGGCGAGGCGTTCCTTGGCGGCCGCCAGCGTCTCCTGCGAGGGGTGCATCGCGACCATCCCCGCGGTGCCGTCCACCACCATCGTCTCGCCGCGCCCGGCCGCGCCGGTGAGGCCGGGGCAGCCCAGCACGCTCGGGATGCCGAGCGCGCGCAGCATGATCGCGGTGTGCCCGTCCGCCCCGCCCTCCTCGGTGGCGACGCCGGCGACGCGCGCGGGATCGAGCAGCGCGGCATCCGCCGGCGTCAGCTCCTCGGCGACCAGGATGCAGCCCGGCGGCAGGTCCTTGAGGCTGCGGAAGGGCGTCGCGGTCAGGTTGCGGGTCAGCCGGCGGGCGATCTCGCGCACCTCGTCGGCGCGGCGGTTCAGCCCGGCCCGGTCATCGTCGCGGCCGGCGAGGATCGCCGCGGTGATCGTCTCCACCTCGTCCTGCACCGCGGTCTCGGCGGAGAGCAGCTCGGTCTCGATGCGCTTGCGCGCGCCGCGGATCAGCCGCGAATTGGCGAGCATCATGAGATGCGCGTCGAGCAGCGGCGCGATCTCCTCCTGCGCCTCCTCGGGCAGGATGGAGATGCGGGTCTTGAGCTTGCCAACCTGCTTGCGCGACAGCGCGACCGCCTCCGCCAGGCGGTGGCGCTCGGCTTCCACCTCCGCTTCGGCGATGCCGCGGCGCGGTGTTACCGTCGGCACCTCGGAGGTGTCGTGCACCGGGCCGATCGCGACGCCGGGCGAGACGGCGATGCCGCGCATGACGAGCTCGCGCGCCGGCCTCGCACGCCCGCCACGCCCGCCCTTGCCGTCGGGTGCCTTGGCCGTGCCGTCAGTCTTCATGGAAGCCGGCCTCGATCAGGCCGGCTATCGCGTCCAACGCTTCCTTGGCGTCCCACCCCTCGGCCTCGATCGTGATCTCGCTGCCCTTGCCGGCACCCAGCATCATCAGCCCCATGATGGAACAGGCGGGCACCGTCTGGCCACCGCGCGTCACGCTGAGGCAGGCGGAAAACCGCTCGGCCGCGGCGACCAGCTTGGCGGCGGCGCGCGCATGCAGGCCCCGGCTGTTGCAGATGGTGATGCTCCGCCGCAGCACCATGCCGCTCGGCGCGCAGCCGCAGGGACCGAGCTGGGCGGGGGGTTCGGAGACCTGCTCCACCTTGGGGGCGGGCTGGTCCGGCCACTCGTTCACGGCTTCACCTCTCCATTCGGCCGCGGCGGCCGCGGCGGGCCGGCCGGCGCGTTGCCGGCGAGCACGTCGGTCGCGCAGGCGATGTATTTCCGCCCCGCCGCCTTGGCATGGTCCACCGCCTCGGCCAGCGGCTCGGTGCCGCGCACCTTGGCGAGCTTGACCAGGAGCGGCAGGTTGACGCCCGCGATGACCTCGAGCGGCTTGCCCGCCCCCATCATCTGCATGGCGAGGTTGGAGGGCGTGCCGCCGAACATGTCGGTCAGCACCACCACCCCGTCGCCCTGATCCACCGCGGCAATGCTGTCGCGGATGTCCTGGCGGCGATCCTCCATGTCGTCTTCCGGCCCGATGCAGACCGTGGCGACGCCCTTCTGCGGTCCCACCACGTGTTCCATGGCGTGCCGCAGCTCCTCGGCCAGACGGCCGTGGGTGACCAGAACGAGGCCGATCATGGGATGTTCGTCAGGGCCTCCTGCCCCGGGGGCTGCGCGCCGCGCGGCGCCGGGACGGCGGGACCTTGCCCGCCCCTCTCGGCCGCCAGCTCGCGGTGTGTCAACGCCACGCGCCAGCCCTGGGCTTCCAAATGGGTTTTCAGGCGCTCCGCCACAAGCACCGAGCGGTGCCGCCCGCCGGTGCAGCCGAGTGCCACGGTCAGGTACTTCTTCCCCTCCGCGACGTAGCGCGGCAACAACGGATCGAGGAGATCGGTCATGCGCTGCCAGAATGGCCCATAGTCGGGATCGGCCTCGATGAAACGGGCCACAGCGGGGTCGCGGCCGGTGAGCGGCCGCAGCGCCGGGTCGTAGTGCGGGTTGCGCAGGAAGCGAAGGTCGAACACCAGGTCAGCTTCGCGCGGAAGTCCCTTCGGAAAGGCGAAGGAGAGCACGGAAATCCCCAGCGGCGTCCCGCCATTGCGGTAAAATCGTCGCTCGATCATCCGCCGCAGCTCCGGCAGCGGCAGGTCCGAGGTGTCGACCACCAGGTCCGCCGCCGCCCGGAGCGGGGCGAGGAGGGCGGCCTCGCGGGCGATGCCGTCGGCGACGCTGTGGCCCATCGGGCCGCCAGGGGCAAGGGGATGGCGGCGCCGCGTCTCGGTGTAGCGGCGGAGCAACACATCCTCCTCCGCCGTCGCGAAGACCAGGCTGAGGGCGAACTCCGGGCGCTGGCGCAGCCGGTCCAGCAGCTTGAGCGCGGTGCCGGGGTGGAAGTCGCGGGTCCGGCTGTCCACCCCGGCGGCGATGCGCGGCCCGCCATCCTCGACCACCGCCTCCAGCACGCCGAGCGGCGGGTTGTCCACCGTCTCGAAGCCGAGATCCTCGAGCGCCCGCAGGATCGAGGCCTTGCCGGCGCCGGACAGCCCGGTGACCAGCACCACCTCCCGGATGGCGGGCTCGGATCCCTGCATGCCGTCGATCATGCGGCGAACGCCCCGGCGCGCTGGCGCGCACGGCCGGTCGCGGCATCGAGCGCCAGGGCGAGCTTGGCGCAGGCCGAGGCCTCGAAGGGATCGAGCGCGACCAGGGGCAGCGCCATCCCCGCCTCCTGCCACGCCGCGGGCTGCGGCAGGCGCGCGATCGCCTCGCCGGGCGCCAGGCGCGCGGCCAGGCGCAGCGGCACCGGACCGCCGGCCGCGAGCCCCTCGAAGATGCCCAAGCCGCGCACCTCGAGCAGCCCGGCCAGCGCCGGCGGGCTCGCGGCCATCGGCGCGCTCTCGCCCAAGCTCACCTCCACCTGGTCATCCGCGACCAGAAGCCAGCCTGCCTGCATCAACCGCAATACGAGATCGGACTTCCCGGAGCCGGGCGGCCCCAGGATCAAGACGCCATCGCCCTGGCGGGCGGCGCAGCTTCCGTGAATCAGCATTCGCGGCCGCTACCCTACCCCCTGACTTGCCACCCCCGGCCATGGCCAGGGGCGCACCAGCACCCGACCTTGGCAGAAATGCGGTTCGGCTGGAAGCGGGGGGCTCGCGAGGCCGAGAGGATGGTGAAGCGGCGGCAAATCGCTCCCGGAGGCGCACCGCCCAGGCCAGGCAAGGACGCCGACGACAAGACGCTGACGCCGTCGGCAAGACGCCGCCGGCAAGACGCTGGCGTCCGCGCAACGGCAATGCCACCCTCCGCCCCGCCATGCCAAGCCAGGACGACATCAGGGCCGCCGCCGCGCGCATCGGCCCGCATATCCGCCGCACCCCCCTGCTCCGCCTGCCCGGCCCAGGCGGCCGCAGCCTGGTGCTGAAGCTCGAGCTCCTGCAAGTGACCGGCTCCTTCAAGCCGCGCGGCGCCTTCAACCGCCTGCTCGCGAGCAAGGTGCCGGCGGCCGGGGTGGTCGCCGCCTCCGGCGGCAATCACGGCATCGCCGTCGCCCACGCCGCCAGCACCCTCGGCATGCCGGCCGAGATCTTCGTGCCCGAGATCGCCGCCGCGGCGAAGCGCGAGCGCATCGCCGCCACCGGCGTCCGCCTCGTCGTCGGCGGCGCCAATTACGAGGAAGCGCGCCAGGCGAGCGAAGCCCGCGCCGCCGAGACCGGCGCCCTGCTGGTGCACGCCTACGACCAGGCGGAAGTGCTGGCCGGCCAAGGCACCATCGGCCTCGAGCTGCAGGCGGAGGCGCCCGACCTCACCCACCTGATGGTCGCCGTCGGCGGCGGCGGGCTGCTCGGCGGCATCGTCGCGAGCTACGCCGGCCGCATCGGCATCGTCGCGGTGGAGCCGGAGGAATGCCCGACCCTGTTCGCCGCCACCATGACCGGCGAGCCGGTGACCGTGCAACCCGGCGGCATCGCCGCCGACAGCCTGGGCGCCAGCCGGATCGGCAACCTCTGCCTCGACGCGGTGAGCACCTACCCGGTCACCGGCGCACTGGTGCAGGACGAGGCGATCCGCTTCGCCCAGCACTGGCTGTGGGACAATTGCCGCATCGTCGCCGAACCCGGCGGCGCCTGCGCCCTCGCCGCCCTGCTCACCGGCGCCTGGCAAGCCCCCGAAGGCGCCACCATCGGCGCCCTCGTCTGCGGCGGGAACTGCGACCCCGCGACAGGGCCATGGACGAGCCCGGCTGCCGTTGGTGCTTGAGGCCCGGCTGCGGGACCGAGAGGGGCGCTGCCCCTCTCGGGCTCTCCCCGCTGGGGGGCGACCTCGCCCCCCAGACCCCGAGGGCAGGTTCGGGTCAGAGGGAGGGGCATGGCATGCCCGTTGAAGCGGCACGCCGCTCATGCCCCTCCCTCTG
>Ga0081539_10002653_pt1 | contig 24405 bp, 7 predicted proteins | sample TabmetS4T2R2_FD_71023 | JGI IMG/M metagenome (GOLD analysis project Ga0081539, IMG submission 71023) | Tabebuia heterophylla rhizosphere microbial communities from the University of Puerto Rico - S4T2R2 | ecosystem: Host-associated > Plants > Roots > Rhizosphere ...
GCGTCTCGAAGGATGGCGGCACGCTCGGAGTTTGCCGCCATGGTTCGAGACGCAGCCGTCGCTGACGCGACGACTGCTCCTCACCACGAGGGCCGAGTTGATCGCCACGCGCCATTCAGCATTCGCCACTCTCCAAAGGAGCCTCCCATGACCGCCCGCACCTACGCCAGCAACGTCTCCGGCCCCAGCATCACCGGGACCGCGCCCGAGGACCCGGGCCAGCTTCCCGGCGACGATCTCACCGTCAACGACAACGTCTTCGTGTTCACGACGGTGCCCGGCGGCAACATCACGTTCAGCGCCGGCGACAACGTCGTCATCCTCGGCACCGTTGACGCCAGTGGGAGCGGAACGTTGTCGATCACCGCCGGCGACGGCGACAACGATCGAATCGGCGCGATCATCATCGACGGGGAGGCAAGCGGCGGAACCGTCCTGCTCGACGCGTTGCAGGGGATTTCGCTCACCGACGGCCAGGTTCTCGCTTTCACAACCGTCGACTTGCATGCCGGAGCCGGCGTGAGCCAGTCCGGCGGCGCGGTCCTCACGCCGCGGCTGGAAAGCACGACGGGCGTGACCGGAAACGTGTCGCTCGCCCGTGCGACCAACGAGATCGAAGCACTCGGCACGTTCACGGTCACGTCGGGCGACTTCACGCTGGTCGACAACGTCCCGACGCTGACGCTCGACGGCGATGTCTCGGCCGACCATGTGTCGATCACCAACATTGCGGCCGGCAGCGTGATCGCGCACGCATCGGGCACGGTCAGCGGACAGACGATCGAGCTGATCGCCGATGAACTGCAACTCGCGAGCGGCGCCATCACGGCGAGTGACACGATCTTCCTCGCCCCGGCGACGGCGGACACGGGCGTGTCGTTCGGCGATGCGGTCGCGTCGCCCTTCTCGATCGACGAGGCCGACCTTCTCACGCTGTCGGCACCGACGCTGACGATCGGCCGCAATGCTGCCGGCACCATCACGGCCGGGCCGATCAAGATCGGCGGCGCCGTCGTTGCGAGCAGCATCCTGAACCTCGCCTCGCGCGGCAGCGTCACGCTCGATGTCGGCACGGTGCAAAGCCTCAGCAACGCGGTGCTGCAGGTCGGCGCCGGCGTCGGCACGCTCAACGTCACCGCCGGCGACACCGTGCGGCTCGGGACCGGCGCCACCGGCCTCGATGTCGGCGCGGTCGGCGGCACGACCACGAGCGGTCATTTCGTCGCGATCGGCGTCGCCGCCCACCCCATGGCGGCGAACGCCATCATGACGGCGGGTGGCGAGATCGTGGTGCAGAGCGGCGCCGGTCTCACTATCGCGGGCGCGCTGACCTCGCAGGGCGGCAACGTGCTCGCGCGCGGCGACGGCCTCGGGATCAATGCCGACATCGATGCCGGCAGCGGCGCGATCGGGCTGCAGGCGCGCAACGGCGACATCAATCAGACCGGCGGCAAGCTCAGCGGCCACAACCTGCTGATCGACAACGCCACATCATTCGGCAGCATCGACCTCGAGCGACCCGACAACGCCATCACCGGCCACGTGGTGCTGCACACCGGTCCGGCCGGCGGCGGGATCAACTTCACCAATACCAGCGCCTATACGATCGGCGGCGAAGGCATCTTCTATTCCTCGCTCGGCATCGCGCTCGCCGCACCGACCGACGGCGCGATCGTGACCGGCCCGGGCTCCGGCGTCTCGCTGAGCGCGGGCGGCGACATCAGCCAGGCGGGCGGTCAAGAAGATCGCATCGTCACGCCTGTCCTCGTCCTGATCCGGCTCGGCGCCGCCAATCCGAACGTCGTGCTCGACAATCCCCACAATGCGGTCGGGGCTCTCCAGGCCGATCTCGGCAGCGGCGCGCTGACGCTCGTCGATGCGAGCGACCTCGCGATCGACACGGTCACAGCCGGCACCCTCGCGATCACGACCAGTCTGGTCACCATTTCCAACCACATCACCACGCAAGGCGCGCAGACTTATCACGGAGCCCTGGCACTCGGCGCCGCGTCGGCATTTCTCGAGAGCGGCGGCGACGTGACGGTCGATGGCGCGATCCAGAACCGCGGCTTCGATCTGATCATGAACGTCGGCGGCAACGGCACGTTCGGCGGCGTCATCTCGGGCACCGGCGGCTTCATCAAGGATGGCGTCGGCACCGTGACGTTCGGCCTTGCCGAGACCTATGGCGGTGACACGTTCGTGAACGGCGGCACGCTCCGCGTCGACGGATCGATCGCGTCTCCGCTCGTGACGGTCCAGAATGGCGGCACGCTCGGCGGCCACGGTACGGTCGGCGATGTTCACGTCGCGAGCGGCGGCACGCTCGCGCCGGGCGACAGCCAGAATACGTCAAGCCTTGGCGTACTGACGAGCGGCGATGTCACGCTCGCGGCGGGCGCACACCTTTCGATGGAGCTCGGCGGCACCACGGCCGGGCTCTACGACCAGCTGCAGGTGCATGGCGCCGTATCGCTCGGCGGCGCGACGCTCGACGGCACGCTGGTGAACGGCTTCGCGCCGACGATCGGCAACAGCTTCCTGCTGATCGACAATGACGGTACCGACGCCGTCAACGGCACGTTCTTAGGCCTTGCCGAAGGCGCACGCCTCGCCATCGGCGGCGCGAGCTTTGCGATCAGCTATCAGGGCGGCGACGGCAATGATGTCACGCTCACCGCGGTGCAGCCGCTGCCACCTCCGCCACCGCCGGTGCAGCCGGTGATCGGCACCGCCGGCGATGACAGCTTCGCGGCGCCGGCGGGCAACTCCGCGTTCATCGGCGGGCGTGGCGTCGACAGCGTCACGTTCAATTTCAAGCTCACCGACGCCACGGTCACGCATTCGGGCAACGACATCGTCATCGATGGGCCAAACGGCGCGAGCCACACGGTCGTGAGCGGCATCGAGACATTCATCTTCGCGGATGGCACGGTGAACACGCGCGACGGCAATCCACTGGTCGATGACCTGTTCTATTACGTCCACAATCACGACGTCTGGAATGCGCATGTCGATGCCGACACGCATTTTGCGCAGTTCGGCTGGCGCGAGGGGCGCGATCCGAATGCCTGGTTCGACACCAAGGGCTACCTTTCGCAATACGCCGACGTGAAGGCGGCCGGCGTCAATCCGCTGACACACTACGACCAGTTCGGCTGGCGCGAGGGTCGTGATCCGTCGACCGCGTTCGATAGCGGCGACTATCTCTCGCACAACGGCGATGTCGCCGCCGCGCATGTCGATCCGCTCGCGCATTTCCTGGCGTGGGCGGGCGAGGAAGGCCGTACGCCGTTCAATGACGGCGTGTGGGGGTGATGTCACGTCGTGACTCGTAGGGTGGGCTAAGGCGCCATAAGCGCGTTTATGCGCTTATGGCGGCGAGCCCACCGCGACACGGCACGAGCGGCTTGAACGGTGGGCACGGCGCGTTCCGCGCCTTTGCCCACCCTACGCTTCCACCGCCCTCCTTTGCACGCAGCGGGAGTACGTCTGCGCTGAGCGGTACGACAGGCGCGGCTACTTGCGCTACGGCACGGCGCATGAGCATCCGCAATTTCACCCACAGCTACTCGCGCGCCGGGGCGGCGGCGCGTGAGCGGCTGCGTGCTCGCTTGCACATCAACCTGGGAGCCGCCCCATGAGTGCCCTCACCTATTCCAGCAGCGTCTTTGCCACCAGCATCACCGGGACCGCGCCGGAAGACGCGAACCAAGGCCCCGGCGACGACCTCACCGTCAACCAGGGCGTCTTCCTGATCGCCTTCGGCCTGTTCGGCGGCGGCGACATCACGCTCAGCGCCGGCGACGATGTCTTCATCCACGGCACGCTCGAGGCCGACGCCGGCAAGACCATCTCGATCGCCGCCGGAGACGCCGACCTCGACGGGCTCGGCACGCTGACCATCGACGGCGACATTGGCAGCGGAACGGTGCGGCTCAGTGCGGTGAAGGCGATCAACCTCGGCGGCACCATCACCGCCACCATGCTCGACCTTGCCGCCGGCGACAGCGTCGTCCAGCTCGCCGGCACGATCAGCGCGGGCCGGCTGCAAAGCGCGACCGGCCTCCCTGCCGACCTGCGGCTCGATGGCGGGACCAATGCCATCACGACGCTCGGCCCGCTGTCCATCGGCGGCGACTTCAAGCTCATCGACGACGTCGCGACGCTGACGATCGATGACGCTGTGTCGGCCGCGGGCGAGCTCTCGATCGTCAATCGCCACGTGGGCGGCGCGATCGTGAACCTGCCGACCACAAGCCTGCAGCACCTCAGGGTGTTGGGGCCACAGACCTACACGCTCACTTTCAACGGGCAGACGACCAGCACGCTGTCGGACCAGTCGACGGAGGCCGACATCGCGGCGGCGCTGAACGCGCTTTCCACGATCGGCGGCGTGGGCGGATCGGTCTCGGTCACGCCCACGCCCAATCGTCCGCTCACCACCTACTTCGACATCACGTTCGGCGGCACGCTTGCCGGCACGCATGCGCCATTGCTCGTTGTCGCCACGAATCCCGACAACGCCAGCGTCCTGGTGGACGACGGCACCAAAAGCATGACCGGCGACACCATCGTGCTGGTCGCCGACCGGATGACACTCGATGCCGGCGACGTCGCGGCGACCGGCCGGATGAGGATCGCCCCGGCAACATCCGGCACCGAGGTCGCGCTCGGCTCTTTTCCCGTCTCCCCCACCGCGTTGGCGCTGGACGATGCCACGCTTGCACACCTGTTCGCGCCGATTCTCGAGATCGGTCGCGAGGACCCGAGCAACGTCACCGCCGGATCGATCCATATCGGGAGCGCGCATGTCGGCAGCGGCGAGCTCCGTCTGTTCGCACAGGGCTCCGTCACGCTCGACGACGGCTTCTTTTTTCAGGTGGCCGGCGGCAGCGGGGAGATCAGGGTCATGGCCGGCGGTCCGGTCTTCCTCGGCGACGGCCCGCACGACGGCTTCGATGCCGCCCTGATCAGCGGCTCGACCACCAGTGGCTATTTCAGCGCGGTGAATACCGGCGCTCATGCGCTGACGGCGAATGGCATCGGCACCGAGGGCGGCGCGATCCAGGTGGTCAACTACGGCGGCGATCTTCTCATCGATGACACGCAGATCTCGCGCGGCGGCAACATCAAGCTGGGCGCGGCGGGCGCGCTGACCATCCAGGCGGATGTCGACGCGGGTGCCGGCGCGATCGGGCTGTTCGGCGAGACGGGCGACATCATCCATCGCACCGGCCGGCTTGTCGGCCACAATCTGCTGGCGCAGATCAACACCAACACGGCATCGGGCAGTGTCGGGTTGAACAGCCCGGACAACGCCATCTCGGGCCATGTCGTGCTCGCCGCCGGGTCCGGCTTCGGCGACATCACCTTCAGCAATTCGCTCGCCTACACGATCGGCGGGCTGCGCGAGATCATCTATCCGTCGCTGCGAACGCTCGATGCGGCCTACAGCGCCGGGATCGTCACCAGCATGGCCAACGAGGTCACACTGACCGCCGGCGGCGACATCGACCAGGCACACTCCTTCGACGACCGCATCGTCACCGGCACGCTCAACCTCTACCAGCTCGGCACCGCCAATCCGAACGTCACGCTCGACAATCTCTTCAACGCGATCGCGACGCTCGGCGCAGTCTATCTCGGCAGCGGCAACCTCAAGCTCATGGACGATGTCGCGACGCTGACGATCAAAGATAACGTGTCGGCAAATGACATCTCGATCGTCAACCGGGAGGCGGGCGGCGTGATCCAGCTCGCATCGACCGGCGCGATCAGCGGGCATACGATCGAGCTGATCGCTGACGATCTCGGGCTCGACGATGGCTCCGTGACGGCGACCGACTCCGTCCTGCTCGCTCCGTTCACATTCGGCACCGAGGTGACGGTCGGCGACAGTGTCTCGTCACCGTTCTGGATCAACCGGGCCGAGCTCGACAAGCTGTCGACGCCGACGCTCACGATCGGCCGCGACGGCGCCGGCAACGTGACCGCCGGGGCGATCCATCTCGGCCAGGGGCGCTTCAACGGCACGCTCGACCTGTTCGCGCAGGGCGACATCCGGACTGAGGCCGGCCCGTTCAGAGTGAATGGGACCCTCAACGCTGATGCCGGCGGCATGGTTTCGCTACAAGACCTTCAGGTGAGCGCGCTCGGCGGCTCGGCGGTCAGCCATTTCGTCGCCCACAGCGCCACATCCTTCACGGCGAACGCGATCACCACCGCCGGCGGCGAAATCGCGCTCAGCAGCTCGGGCGACCTCGCGGTCGCCGGCGCGTTCACCTCGCATGGTGGCAATGTGCGGCTGGCCGGCGACCAATCGCTCGACCTTGGCGCCGACATCGACGCCGGCAGCGGGGCGATCGGGCTGACCGTCAATCATACCGGTATCAATCAGAGCGCCGGCAAGCTTGTCGGCCGCGATCTGCTGGCGGTGACCGCTCCGAACGTGACATCGGGCGGTGTGGCGTTGACCAGCGCCGACAACGCCATCACGGGCCATGTCGTGCTCGGCGCGCAGCAGGACAACAGCAACATCAGCTTCACCAACTCGGTCGCCTACATGATCGGCGGCCTGAGCCAGATCGACTATCTGTCGGCCGCCAGCCTGATGTCGAGCTACGCTGCGGGAATCAGCACCAGCACGCGCGCGTCGACCACGCTGACCGCTGGCGGCGACATCACGCAAGGCGCGGCTGCCGACGATCGCATCATCACCGGAATGCTCGAGCTGGCACGGCTCGGCGCTGCCAATCCGAACATCACGCTCGACAACGCCTTCAACGAGATCGACAGGCTCGGCGCGGTCGATCTCGGCAGCGGCGCGCTCACGCTCGTCGACGCGGCCGATCTCCTCCTCGACAATACGGTGGCGGCTGGCAGCCTCGCCCTCACGACCGGCCGGCTCACGTTCCGTGGCGGATCGGTCACGACCAGCGGGGCGCAGACCTATCACGCCGACCTGCGACTGCGCTCCGACACCTGGCTCACCGGCAAGGGCATCACGATCGACGGCGCGGTCAGCCTCGACGTCTTCGGCCTGACGCTGAACAGCACCGACACCGGCACGATCGGCGGCGTCATCTCGGGCAGAGGCAGTATCTTCAAGGAAGGCAGCGGCACGATCATCTTCGTCGCCGACGAGACTTACACCGGCACGACCCGTGTCAACGGCGGCACGCTCATCATCGACGGCGCGATGGCTTCGCAGCTGACGACGGTCGCCGCCGGCGCGACCCTCGGCGGTCACGGCAGTGTCGGCGCGCTGACCGTGGCGAGCGGCGGCACGCTCGCGCCCGGCGACAGCCCCGGCATTCTCACGACCGGCGACGTCGCGCTCGACACCGGCGCGCATGTCTCGATCGAGCTCGGCGGCACGATCACCGGCAAGTACGATCAGCTTGCCGTGCATGGCAGCGTGCTGCTCGGCGGCGCGACCCTCGATGCCGTGCTGGTGAACAACTTTGCGCCGGCCGGCGGCGACCGCTTCATCATCATCGACAATGACGGCACCGACGCGATCGGCGGCAAGTTTCTCGGCCTCGATGAAGGCGCGTTGCTCGCCATCGGCGGCATCGGCTTTTCGATCAGCTATCACGGCGGCGACGGCAATGACGTGGTGCTGACCGCGCTCGCCAACCACGCGCCGGTCAACACCGTGCCGGGCGCGCAGTCGGTCACCACGGGCACGGATCTGGTGATCGCGGGGCTGTCGATCGCCGATCAGGATGCCGGAAGCGGCATCCTGACGACCACGCTGAGCGTCGCCCATGGCACGCTCAGCGTGGCGCCCGGCCACGCGGCGATCAGCGGCGACGGCAGCGCCACGGTGACGCTCACCGGCACGCTCGCCGAGATCGACGCGACGCTCGCCGCGAACGTGACCTATCGCGCGCAAGCGGGCTTCACCGGCGCAGATGCGCTCACGATGGTCACCAGCGATAACGGCAATACCGGGCTCGGCGGTGCGCTGACCGATACCGACACGGTGCGGATCGACGTGAACCCGACGGTGCGCCTGCCGCCGGTGCCGGTCGTCGGCACCGACGGCGACGACAGCTTCACGGCACCTGCGGGTGACTCAGCTTTCATCGGCAAGCGCGGCGTCGACACGATCAGCTTCAATTTCAAGCTCACCGACGCGACCGTCAGCTATGCGGGCAGCGACATCATCATCGACGGCCCGAACGGCGCGAGCCATACGATCGTCACCGGCGTCGAGACTTTCATCTTCACCGACGGCACGGTGAGCAATCGCGACGGCAATCCGCTGATCGATGACCTCTACTACTATTCGCGCTACCACGACGTCTGGAATGCGCACGTCGATGCCGATACGCATTTCAACACGTTCGGCTGGCGCGAAGGGCGCGACCCGAATGCGTGGTTCGACACGCAGGGCTACCTGTCGCAATACGCCGATGTGCGCGCCGCGGGCGTCAATCCACTGACGCATTACGACCAGTTCGGCTGGCGCGAAGGCCGCGATCCTTCGACCGCGTTCGACACCGGCGACTATCTCTCGCACTACGCCGACGTCGCCGCCGCGCATGTCGATCCGCTCGCGCATTTTCTGACCTGGGCGGGCGAAGAAGCGCGTACGCCGTTCAATGATGGCGTGTGGGGCTGATGTCACGTCGTAACTCGTAGGGCTAACCCTACTGCGTCACAAATCGCGGCACTCGCATTTGTGCCCTCTCCCCTCGTGGGAGAGGGCATCGCAGGACATTCAACGTACTCGGATCGGGAGAGGGGGACTCTCGGTAGGCACAGCGTATGGAGAGTCCCCCTCTCCCGATCATCTTTGTTGAACCTCTGCGTAGCCCTCTCCCACGAGGGGAGAGGGCACAACAATGATCGTCGTCGCGAACGAGCTCCAGTTTGTGACGCAGTAGGGCTAAGGCGCCATAAGCGCATAAATGCGCTTATGGCGCCGAGCCCGCCGCGACACGGCCTACGCGGCTCGAATGGTGGGCACGGCGCGTTCCGCGCCTTTGCCCACCCTACGCTTCCACTGCCCCGTTTTGCACGCAGCGGGAATACGCCTGCGCTCAGCGGTACGACAGGCGCGGACGGTTGCGCTACCGCAGACCGCGTGACCACCACCCACACCCACACCCACATCCACATCGGCAACTCGCGCGCCGGGGCGGCGACGCATGAGAGGCCGGCTGTTCATTGAGGAAGCCAACACAATGAGCTCCGTCATCTACTCCGTCACCGAGACGTTTCCCGGCCCGCTCGTCGGCGACGCGACCGAAAGCGCGGCCACGAACGACAATCTCACCGTCCAGTACGGCGTCCAGCTCAACTCGAACGGCAACATGACCTTTACGGCCGGCGACAATGTCCTGATGCAGGGCAGTCTGTTCGCAGGGCAGCACGGAACGGTCTCGATCGCGGCCGGCGTCGGCGATACCGACGGGATCGGCGCGATTCAACTGGACGGCTATGTGACCGCGTCCGCCATGCGGCTGGCGGCCCTGCAGTCTATCACCATGAGCGGCCTCTATACGGCGTCGCTGTTCGACATCAGCGCCGGGGCCGGCGTGCGGCAGGTCGCGGGCCAGATCAACGCGGACCGGCTGCAGAGCCTGGGCAATGTGCGCGGGGACGTCATCCTCACCAACAACAACGCCATCCGCGGGATCGGCGACATCACCGTCTTCGGCAACTTCGCGCTCACCGACCGCGACGACCTGTCCGCCCTGACGCTGATCATGGACGGGGACGTATCGGCTGAGGACATCACGATCGTCAATGCAAGCGCCGGCGGCGAACTCGAGCACGCAGGGCGCACGAACGTGCAGCACCTCCATGTCGACCCGGGCAACCAGAGCTTCACGCTCAGCTTCAACCGCCAGGCGACGACCGCGCTCTCCGCCGCCTCGACGGCGGCCGACATCGAAGCGGCACTGAACAACGTCTTCGCCATTCGGAACCGGGGCGGCGTCACCGTCACCGGATCAAACGGCGACTACACGATCACGTTCGGCCCTTCGGACCTTTATGGGCATCTGCCGCTGATCAAGGCGAGCGCCAGCCCGCCCGCCTCGGTGGTTGTCAGCCCCGACGCCGACACCACGATCAGCGGACATGACGTCGCGCTGATCGCCGACCACATCGCGCTGACGAGCGGCGCGATCACGGCGACCGACACCATCTTCCTGGCCCCGGCCACATCCGGCACCGAGGTCGCGATCGGCGACGGCGCCTCGGCGGCGTTCGCGCTCAGCCAGACCGAGCTCGACAAGCTCTCCGCCCCGACAGTGACGATCGGTGCCGACAGCGCCGGCACCGTGACGGCGGGGCGGATTGAGATCGGCAGCGCGACCATCAGCAGCAACACGCTCAACCTGTTCACGCAGGGCGAGATCGTGCAGGTCGGCGCGCTGCAGCTGGACGGCGGCAGCGGCACGCTCAACTTCACGGCCGGCGACAGGGTCTTCCTCGCCAGCGCGCGGATTGGCGTGATCGGCGGCACGGCCGGCAGCCATGTCGTCGTCTCCGACCTCGTGCCCAGCCTGGCGGTGAACGCCATCACGACAACCGGCGGCGAGATCGTGCTGCTGTGTGTCGGCGAGCTTTCGATCGGCGGAGCGCTGACCTCGCATGATGCCAACGTGCTGCTGCTCGCAGGCACCAGGCAGATCATTCAAGGCGACGTCGATGCCGGCAGCGCCGCGATCGGAATAAGCCTCGCGCAGGGCGGCGTCCGGCAGAGCGCCGGCAAGCTCACCGGCACCGATCTGATGGTGAACAGCCTCAATGGATCGGGCAGCATCATGCTCGACAGCGCCGGCAACGCCATCGCGGGGCACGTTGCGCTGCACGCCGGCCCGACTGGCGGCGACATCTCCTTCACCAATGTGAGCGCCTACATGATCGGCGGCGGCGCGGAGATCCTCGCCGCGTCGGCGAGCGTGAGCGTCGCGCCGTTGCCGGGCGGCGCCATCGTGACGGCGCCCTCCGGCACGGTCACGCTCACCGCCGGCGGCGACATCACCCAGGCCGGCACATTCCACGAGCGCGTCGCGACCGGGACGCTCAACCTCGCCCGGCTCGGCGGCGCCAATCCGGACATCACGCTCGACAATGCCGACAACGCGATCAGCAATCTCGGCGGCGTCGATCTCGGCAGCGGCGCGCTCACACTCGTCGATTCGGTCGGGCTTACGCTCATCGACCGCCTCAGCGCCGGGCTTGTCGACCTGACCGCGCCCAGCGTCACGCTCGCGAGCGGATCGCATCTCGTGATCGAGCTCGGCGGCACGGGACCTGGGCAGTACGACCAGGTGCGCCTGCACGGGACCATCGATCTCGCCGGCGCGACGCTCGACATTGCGTTCGTGAACGGATTTGCGCCGGCGGCGAACGCCAGCTTCATCATCATCGACAATGACGGCACCGACGCGGTGACCGGCACGTTTGCGGGGCTCGCCGACGGTGCGCTCCTGAACATCGGCGGCACCCTGTTCACCACCAGCTATCACGGCGGCGACGGCAATGACGTCACGCTGACTGCGCTCGCCAACCACGCGCCGGTGAACACCGTCCCCGGGCCGCAGTCGGTCACCACCGGCACGGATCTCGCGATCGCCGGCCTGTCGATCGCCGATCAGGACGCCGGCAGCGGCACCATGACCACGACGCTCAGCGTCACGCATGGCACGCTGCATCTCGCCGCGGGTCATGCGGCGCTCGCCGGCAATGACAGCGCCAGCGTGACGCTCACCGGCACGCTCGCCGAGATCGACGCGACGCTCGCCGCCAGCGTGACCTATCGCGCGCAAGCGGGCTTCACCGGCGCAGATGCGCTCACGATGACCACCAGCGACAACGGCAACACCGGTCTTGGCGGGGCGCTCACCGACACCGACACGGTGCGGATCGACGTGAACCCGCCGGTGCGCCTGCCGCCGGTGCCGGTCGTCGGCACCGACGGCGACGACAATTTCATCGCGCCGAGCGGCGACTCGATCTTTGTCGGCGGCCGCGGCCTTGACGGCATCTCGTTCGGCTTCAAGCTCACCGACGCGACGATCACTTACGCAGGCAATCAGATCATCATCGACGGGCCGAACGGCAGCCACACGGTGGTGAGCGGCTGCGAAGTCTTCAACTTTGCCGACGGCACCGTGAATACGCGCGACGGCAGTCCTTTGGTGGACGACCTCTTTTATTATGCGCACAACCACGATGTCTGGAACGCGCATATCGACGCCGACACGCATTTCAATCTGTTCGGCTGGCGCGAGGGACGTGATCCGAATGCGTGGTTCGACACCAAGGGCTATCTCGCGCAATACGCCGATGTCGCCGCCGCGCACGTCAATCCGCTGACGCATTACGACCAGTTCGGCTGGCGCGAAGGCCGCGATCCGTCCGTGTCATTCGATACCGGCGACTATCTCGCGCACTACGCTGACGTCGCCGCCGCGCATGTCGATCCGCTCGCGCATTTCTTGAGCTGGGCGAGCGAAGAGAACCGGCTCGCGTTCAACGATGGTGTTTGGGGGTAACAGCCGACTCGTAGGGTGGGCTAAGGCGCGAAGCGCCGAGCCCACCGCACCTCAGCAGGACCACAACGCCGATAGCACGCGAATAACCGCGTGGGCACGGCGCGTTCCGCGCCTTTGCCCACCCTACGCAGGAGCCACACCATGAGTGCCCTCACCTACTCCACCAGCATCTTCACCGCCAACGACATCATCGGCGTCGCGCCGGAAACGTTCGGGCCCGGCGACGATCTCACCGTCGACTATAGCGTCGTGCTCGCCTCGAGCGGTGGCGACATCACGCTCAGCGCCGGTGATGACGTCATCATCCACGGCTCGGTCCTGGCGACGTCGCCGTACGGGAGATCGATCACGATCACTGCCGGCGCCGCGGACGTCGACATCATCGGCTCGCTCACGCTCGACGGCGACCTTCGTGCATCGAACATCAAGCTGACGGCGCTGCTTGGCATGGTGCTCGGCGGCGAGATCGCGGCCGACATCCTCGATCTCGGCGCCGGCCGCATCGACCAGATCTTCGGCATGATCACGGTGGGTCGGCTGCAGAGCACGACCGCCGTCTCTGGCGATGTGCGACTGATCGGGACCAACGACATCGCGGCGCTCGGCGATTTCAGGGTCCTTTCCGGCGCCTTCACGCTCCTCGACAACACCGCGACGCTGACGATCGACGGTGCGGTGTCGGCCGACGACATGTCCATCGTCAATCGCCAGGCCGGCGGCACCATCGCGCACGGCGCAAGCGACATCCGCGCCCACACGATCGAGCTCATCGGCGACCAGATGCAGCTCGACGCCGGCACGATCGCGGCCGACACGATCTATCTCGCCCCTGCGACATCCGGCACGACGGTGTCGCTCGGCGGTCCTGCCGCGGCCACGTTCGCGCTGAGCCAGCAGGAGCTCGACACGATCGCGGCGCCGACGCTGACCATCGGCAAGGATGCGTCCGGCGCCGTCACGGCCGGGTCGATTCTTTTCGGCGATGTGACGATCGCGAGCAGCACGCTCAACCTGTTTGCGCAAGGCAGTGTCACACGGACCAACCCGCTCCTGCTGAACGGCGGCAATGGCACGCTCAATATCATGGCCGGCGGCACGGTCGACCTGCACAACGGCGTCGACGTGGGCGCTGTCGGCGGCGCGATCTCGAGCGGTCATTTCATCTTCGCGGATGGCGGTACCGGCGCCGTCATCGCCAACGCGATCAGCACGGCGGGCGGCGACATCTTGCTGCAGCAAGTCAGCGGCGCCGATCTCTCCGTCGCCGGCGCGCAGAGCTCGCATGGCGGCAACATCCTGGCCTTCACCAATGCGTCGATCGCCCTCAATGCCGATGTCGACGCCGGCGCGGGCCAGATCGGCATCTTGTCCGGCGCCACCAGCCAGGGCGCCGGCAGGCTCGTCGGCTCCGATCTGCTGGCCTATGCCTGGTCCGGCGCCATCTCGCTCGGCAGCGCCACCAACGCGATCTGCGGCCGTGTCATGCTGAGTGCACGTGGCGACATCAGCTTCACCGACACGGCGGGCTTTATGCTCGGGGGTCTTGCGGGGATCCATTATGCGTCGATGAACCAGGACATCGTGGCGCCGCCGGGTGCTTTGCACAACAGTCTGGCCGACACGGCCATGCTGACGATCGGCGGCGACGTCACGCAGGCGGGCGGCGCCAACGACTACGTCCTGACCGGCACGCTCAACCTGGCGCGGCTTGGCGACGCCAGTCCGAACGTCACGCTCGATAACCCCTTCAACCAGATCCACAAGCTCGGCAAGGTCGATCTCGACCACGGCGCGCTCACACTCGCGGACACGGTCGACCTGACAATTGCCGATGCGGTGACGGCCGGCAGCGTGATCATCATGGCTCCGACGCTGACCGTCACCGGCGGCGCGATCACGAGTTTCGACGCGCAGACCTTTCACGGCGCAATGACGCTCGGCGCCGCGACCACGCTCGAGAGCAAGGGTGGCGGCGTCGTGCTCGGCGGCACGCTCGACCTTGGCAGCTTCGATCTGCACGTGAACGCCGCGGGCGCGAGCCTGTTCGTCGACGCGATCTCCGGCAGCGGCCGCTTCTTCCAGGAAGGCGGCGGCACCACCACGCTGCGCGCGAGCAACAGCTATACGGGCGCGACCCTGGTCGTGGACGGAACGCTCCTGGTCGACGGATCGATCACGGGCCTCACCGCCGTGGTGGGCAGCGGCACGCTCGCGCGCGGCGGCACGCTCGGCGGCAACGGCAAGGTCGGCGAGATCTGGGTCGTCGGCACGCTCGCGCCCGGCGACAGCCTCGGCACGCTCACCACCGGAGACGCCACGCTGTTCGAGGGCGCGCATCTCGCAATCGAGATCGGCGGCAAGAGCGCGGGAAGCTACGACCAGCTTGCCGTGCATGGCAGCGTGGATCTCCGCATCCCGAAGCTCGACGCCACGCTCACAAACGGCTTTGCGCCGACGGTCGGCGCGAGCTTCACCATCATCGACAATGACGGCAAGGACGCCGTCAACGGCACCTTCCTTGACCTCGACGAAGGCGCGACCTTCGACGTCGACGGCACGACATTCGCGATCAGCTATCACGGCGGCGACGGCAACGACGTCACCCTCACCGCGGTGGCGAGCCAGACAGCGTTTCATGATGGGTTGTTTGTGTAGGGCGGACTTAGCTGAGGATCGTAGGGTGGGCTAAGGCGTCATAGCGCGTCTACGACGCGGTATGGCGGCGAGCCCACCGCAATACAGCATGCGGGGCTCGAACGGTGGGCACGGCGCCATAGCGCGTCGCAAGACGCGCGTAAACGCGCTTAAGGCGCCTTAGCCCACCCTACGCCATTTCCCCCTTTTGCACGCAGCGGGAGTGCGTCTGCGCTGAGCGGTACGACAGGCGCGGCCGGTTGCGATAGGGCACGGCGCATGAGCATGCGCAATTTCACCTGCGGCAACTCCGGCGCCGGGGCGGCGGCGCGTGACGTGTGCTGCGCCATGACTGAAGGAGCCGCCCGATGACTGCCGTCACCTACACGAATAGCGTTACGTCGCCGAATGACATCGTCGGCGAGGCTCTGGAAAGCCCGCCGCCTAACGCCGGCCCTGGCGACGATCTCACTCTCAATAGCGGTGTCTTCCTGCTGTCGACCGGCGGCGATGTCACGCTGAGCGCGGGCGATGACGTCTTCATCCATGGCAACGTCGGCGCCGCCACCGCCGGCAAGACAATCTCGATCACGGCCGGCGCCGGCGACAATGACGGCCTCGGCTCCCTGACCATCGACGGCGAGCTGCGCGCCTCGAACGTGCGCCTCGCGGCGCTGCACGAGATCAACCTTTCCCGCTTCATCACCGCTGACCAGCTGCTCGACCTCGCAGCCGGAAAAGGCATCAGCCAGACCGGCGGCGCGATCGATGCCGCCCGGCTGCAAAGCACGGCCGGCGTCACCGGCGACGTGACGTTCACCGGTGGGACCAATCATATCGCGGCGCTGGGAGATTTCGCCGTCACATCCGGCGACTTCGCGCTCGTCGACGATGTCGCGACGCTGACGATCGACGGCGACGTGTCGGCCGAGGACATCTCGATCGTCAACACGCGCGCGGGCGGCCGCATCGTGCACGCCAGCACCCGCGACATCAGCGGGCGCAACATCGAGCTGATCGCCGATGACATGGCGCTCGATGCCGGCACGATCACGGCGACCGACACGATCTCCCTCGCCCCTGCGACATCCGGCACCGCGGTTTCCCTCGGCTTCGTCGCCTCGGGCTTGTCGTTCATACAGGACGCGCTCGACAGCTTGTCGGCTCCGGCGCTCTCGATCGGCAAGGATACGTCCGGCGCGGTGACGGCCGGGTCCATTCGACTGGGCTCGGCATCGCTCGCCAGCAACACGCTCAACCTGTTCGCGCAGGGCGAGATCCGTTGGGTCAGCGACTTCCTCACGGTGGGCGGCGGTAGCGGCACGATCAATTTCAATGCCGGCGGTACTGTCATCGCGTCCGTGCGCGCCGGCACGATCGGAGGCTCCGCGGACGGCGGTTTCGTGCTGAGCAATGCCAGCACCACCGCCTGGACCGTGAACGCCATGAGCACGAGCGGCGGCGAGATCTTGGTGCTGAGCGGCGGCATCTCGGTCGCCGGCGCGCTGACGTCGCATGGCGGCAACATGAAGCTGTTGGCCCGTACCATCGCGTTGAATGCCGACGTCGATGCCGGCAGTGGGTTGATCGGACTGGTCAGCACCAGCGGCATCAGCCAGGGCGCCGGCAAGCTCACCGGCGCCGGTCTCATCGCATATGCCGACGTCGCAGGCAGCGAGATCGCGCTGACCAATGCCGCCAACGCGGTCTCCGGCCATGTTGCGCTCAACAATGACGCCGGCAATATCAGCTTCGTCAATACGAGCGCCTACACGATCGGCGCTGGCAGCGGCATTGTCTATACGCTAGCCCCCTCCCAGGACGTGTTCGCGGGCACCGGCATCTCCACCGCGCCGACCGGATCGGCCACGCTGACGGCCGGCGGCGACATCGGCCAGGACAGCGGGTTCAACGACCGCATCGTCACCGGCGTGCTCAATCTCGCGCGTCTTGGCGGCGCCAACCCGAATGTCACGCTCGTCAATGCCAACAACGCGATCGACAAGCTCGGTACGGTCGCGCTCGGGAGCGGCGCGCTCACGCTGGTCGATGCGAACGCTCTGACGCTCACGTCCGCGGTGACGGCCGGCGCCCTCACGCTGACGGCGCCGGCACTGACGCTCGCCGGCGGCACGGTCACCACGACCGGCGCGCAGACCTATCATGGCGCCATGACGCTCGGCGCCGCCACGGCGCTCGTGAGCACGGGTGGCGGCATCACGGGCGACGGCGCGATCAACCTCGGCGTTCATGATCTGACGGTGAACGCGGCGGGCGCCGGCCTCATCAGCGGCGCCATCTCAGGCAGCGGCCGCTTTATCAAGGCGGGCGGCGGCACCACCACACTCTCCGGCAACGACACCTATACGGGCGCGACGCTGGTCAATGCCGGCACGCTGCTCGTCGACGGCTCGATTGCGGCGTCGGTTGTCACTACGGTCGCGGGCGGCGCGACGCTCGGCGGCCATGGCACGGTCGGCGCGGTGCACGTCGCAAGCGGCGGCGTGCTCGCGCCCGGCGCGAGCGCCGGCATTCTCACCACCGGCAATCTCTCGCTGGCGGCGGGCGCGCATCTCGCGATCGAGCTCGGGGGCCTCAATCCCGGACTGTACGATCAGCTCAAGGTCCATGGCAGCGTCGATCTTACCGGCGCCACGCTCGATGCCGCGCTGATCAACGGCTTTGCGCCGATCAGCGGCGAGTACGTCCTGATCGACAATGACGGCGCCGATGCCGTGATCGGCACGTTCGCGGGCCTCGCCGAAGGCGCGTTCCTGAACGGCAGCATGACGCTCTCGATCAGCTATCACGGCGGCGACGGCAACGACGTGGTGCTGCGCACCACGCAGCCGAACCATGCGCCGGTCAACATCGTGCCGGGCACGCAATCGGTCGCGGCGGGCATGGATCTTTCGATCGCGGGGCTCGGCGTCGTGGATCAGGACGCCGGCAGTGGCATCCTGACGACGACGCTCAGCGTTGCGAACGGCACGCTCACCGTCATGGCCGCCGGCGGCGCCATCGTGGCGGGCAGCGGCAGCGCGAACGTGACGCTCGCCGGCACGCTCACGCAGATCAACGCGACGCTCGGCACCCTCATTTATCACGCGCAGGCCGGCTTCACCGGCAACGACACGCTCCTCGTCACCAGCAGCGACAATGGCAACAGCGGCGCCGGCGGGCCGCTGACCGACAGCGACAGCGTGCAGATCCGGGTGACCTCGCCAGTCGCGCAGCCGCCGCAGCCGATCGTCGGCACCGATGGCGACGACAGCTTCACGGCGCCCGCGGGCGACTCGATCTTCATCGGCAAGAGCGGCACCGACACGATCACATTCGGATTCCGCCTCGTCGATGCGACTGTGACGTATTCGGGCAATCAGATCATCATCGATGGCCCGAATGGCTCAAGCCATACGGTGGTGAGCGGCATCGAGGTGTTCAACTTCGCCGACGGCACGGTGAACACGCGCGACGGCAATCCGCTGATCGACGATCTCTTTTATTATGCGCACAATCGCGATGTCTGGACCGCGCATATCGATGCCGACACGCATTTCAATCTGTTCGGCTGGCGCGAAGGGCGTGATCCGAATGCGTGGTTCGACACCAAGGGCTATCTCGCACAATACGCCGACGTGCGTGCCGCCGGCCTCAATCCCCTCGCCCACTACGACCAGAACGGTTTTCGCGAGGGCCGGGATCCTTCCGTTGCTTTCGATACCGGCGACTATCTCTCGCACTATGCCGACGTCGCCGCCGCGCATGTCGATCCGCTCGCGCATTTTCTCGCCTGGGGCAGCGAAGAAGCGCGTACGCCGTTCAATGACGGGGTGTGGGGGTGATGTCGCGCCGTGACTCGTAGGGTGGGCTAAGGCGCGGAACGCGCCGAGCCCACCACAACGCCGCACGCGACGTTCGACCGCGTGGGCACGGCGCGCAAGCGCGCCTTTGCCCACCCTACGCGCCATTCGCCACTCGCGCCAGCGCGGCACCAAGACTCTTCGCACACCTCATACGTTCACAGGGCGCCGACCTCGCGCAAGCCTGGCTATCAGTCCTGAACGCGCCGCCGCGCGGGTGAAAAAGGGAGAACCCTCATGAGCGATGCCACCTGGCTCAATCAGTCGGGCATCTACAATGATCCGGCCAACTGGGACACAGGTGTCGTACCCGACGGCACCGCAATGTTCTCCGGGGCCTTCGTCAGCAACAATCTGTCCTTCACAGCGCCCTTCACCACGGCCAACAGCTGGAGGTTCGGCGCAGACTTCGCGAGCTACGGTTTCACCCTCAGCAATAAGACCTTCGCCTTCAACGGCGCCGGCATCGTCAACGATGATCCGAGGACCAGCGTCCAGGTCACCGTAGACTTTGGCGGCGAGTTGCGGTTCTTTAACGCCAGTGCAGCCGGCCACGCCGCCATTACCGCCGGGGCTTCCGGGAGTATCACGTTTTTCGACAACAGCACCGCCGCCAATGCCAGGATCACCAACGACGGCGGCGTGCTTTTCGCGGGCGCCAGCACGGCGGGCAGTGCCATCATCATAAATGATGGCGGGGTCTTTTTTTACGGAACCAGCGAGGCGGGCAACGCCGTCATTACCAACAACGACAGCCTGGAGTTTCACGAAGACGCCCGAGCCGGCCGCGCAAGCATCGCCAATAACAATCTTCTGGTCTTCTTCAACGACAGCGCGGGTGACCGCGCGACCATCAGCAACAATGCCGGCGCGCAACTCACTTTCCGCGACAGCAGCACGGCCGGAGGCGCGGGCGCCGTCATTACCAATGACGGTCTCATCCAGTTCGACGGCACGAGCGCGGTCGGAAGCGCCGCCATTACCAACCGCAAGACCCTGCAGTTCCTGAGCAGCAGCACGGCAGGCGACCGCAGCGCCGCCATCACCAACGACGATGTCTTGCAGTTCAACGATACCAGCACCGCCGGCAGCGCGATCATCGTGAACAATTCGTCGCTGCGGTTCTTCGACGGCAGCGACGCCGGCAGCGCCACGATCGCGAACCATTCGCTGCTGCGCTTCCTCGACACCAGCACGGCCGGCGCCGCCACCGTCAGCAATGACGGCCTGCTGCAGTTCTTCGATGCCAGCACGGCCGGCGCGGCGCAGATCGTCAACGATGCCGGCGGCATTGTCGACTTCTCGACCAGCACCGGGCCGGCCGGCGACCACCAGCTCAGCGTCGGCTCGATCGCGGGCGCCGGCAGCTATCTTCTCGGCAGCAACGCGCTGACCGTCAACGGCAATGTCACGCTGGCGTCGGGCGCGCACCTTGCGGTCGAGCTCGGCGGCGCGGCGTCCGATCAGGTGGAGGTGCACGGCGGCGTGTCGCTCGGCGGTGCGATCTTCGATGCCAAGCTGGTGAGCGGCTTTGCGCCGGCGGCAGGCACGAGCTTGACGCTGATCGACAATGACGGCAGCGACGCCGTGATCGGCACGTTCGCGGGGCTCGCCGAAGGTGCCAAGTTCAACGTCGGCGGCGCGAGCTTTGCGATCAGCTATCACGGCGGCGACGGCAACGACGTGGTGCTCACGGCGCAAGCGGACCATGCGCCGACCCAGCCGATCATCGGCACCGACGGCGACGACAGCTTTGTCGCGCCCACGGGCGACGCGGAGCTCAGCGGCAAGCGCGGCGTCGACACGATCAGCTTCGACTTCCGCCTGGTCGACGCCACCGTCACCCACTCCGGCAATCAGATCATCATCGACGGCCCGAACGGCGCAAGCCACACCGTGCTCTCCGGCTTCGAGACGTTCGTGTTCACCGACGGCACGGTGCACAATCGCGACGGCAATCCGCTGATCGACGACTTGTTCTACTACGCGCGCAACCACGACGTCTGGAATGCGCATATCGATGCCGACACACACTTCAACACGTTCGGCTGGAAGGAAGGCCGCGATCCGAATGCGTGGTTCGACACCAAGGGTTATCTCGCCCAGTACGCCGACGTGAAGGCTGCCGGCGTCAATCCCCTCGTCCACTATGATCAACACGGCTGGCACGAGGGCCGCGATCCGAGCGTGGCGTTCGACAGCGGCGACTACCTTTCGCACTACGCCGACGTCGCCGCCAACGGCATCGATCCGCTGGCGCATTTCCTCACCTGGGCCGGCGAAGAGGGGCGCACGCCGTTCAATGACGGCATGTGGGGGTGAGACTCTGCGCGTTGGGCGGGTTAGCGCGCTCTTCGCGCGCGTAATCCGCCGCCATCGCGGTGCGCGCAATCGGCGGATTACGCCTTCGCGCGTCGAGACGCGCTCTGGCTAATCCGCCCTACACATGCTGCGACTGAGGTGCTCAGCCGAAGGCCGAGCCTCGAAGGATGGCCGCAGGCGCGGAGTTTGTCGCCATGGTTCGAGACGACCGCCTCGCTGAAGCGAGGCGGCCTCCTCACCATGAGGGCGGAGGTCATCCCCACACGCCGTCATTGAACGCGGCGCGGCCTTCCGCGATGCCGTGCTGCAGATAGTGCAGCAGCGGGTCGATATGCGCGCTCGCCGCATCGGGGTTGGCGTGCAGATAGTCGGTCGTGTCGAACGCCGTCGAGGGGTCGCGGCCCTCCCGCCAGCCGACCGTGTGATAGTGGTCGAGCGGGTTGATGCCGGCCGCGGCGACATCCGCATAGTGCGCGAGATAACCCGCAGCATCGAACCAGGCGTTCGGATTGCGCCCCTCCCGCCAGCCGACCGTCTCGTAGTGCAGCAATGGATCGATACCGGCCGCCACCACGTCCGGATTGTGCTGCAGATAGTAGACGTAGTCGAACCCGTTCGCCGCGACGAGGTGATCGAGCGCGAACGGCTGCCGTCCCTCGGCGGCGCCGCTGCCGAGAAAATGCGCAAGCGGATCGAGGCCCGCGGCCGCGACGTCCGGATTGGCGGCGAGATACCTGGCGGCGTCGAAATTCGGCGAAGGCTCGCGCCCCTGGCGCCAGCCGTCGTCGTGGAAGGCGGTCAGTGGATTGTTGCCCTTCGCATCCGGATAGAGCGCATCGTAGAAGCTGGTTGAGAAGAACGCGCTCGGATCGCGCTTCTCCATCCAGCCAACCGCGTTGTAGTGCGCGTCGGCATCGGCATGCGCGTTCCAGACGTCGTGGTAGCGCGAGTAGTAGAACAGGTCATCGACCAGAGGATTGCCGTCGGCGTTGTTCACGGTGCCGTCGGTGAACTGGTAGACCTCGAAGGCGCTCAGCACCGTGTGGCTCGACGGGCCGTCGATGGTGACGTGATTGCCCGCATAGCTGATCGTCGCATCGGTGAGCCTGAAGTCGAACGTGATCGTGTCGATGCCGGCTCCGCCGTCGATGGCCGAGCTGCCACCCGGCGCCGCGATGACGTCGGCGGCAGGACTTCCCTGCGACACCGGCGAGACCTTGATGGCGATCATCTCTCTGAACGAGAGCCCATGCGCGTCGGTGACCCTGACGCTCACGCGGAGATCGCTCTCGCTCGCGATTCGGCTGCCGTCGGCGACCACCAGCGTGTTGCCGGAGAGCGCAAGCCGCCCGTCGGCATCGTCGAGCAAGGTGAAGCTCGCCGTGTCGCCGAGCGGCGCATCCGGGTCGCTGGCCGACAGCGTTCCCACGACCGTGCCGTTCGGTGCATGCGCGTTGAGCCCGACCTGCGCCAGCGCGATGTCGGTCGGCGCATGGTTGATGATCTGCGCCGCCGTGAAGGTGCCGTTGGCGAAGCGGAAATTCTCCACATTGCTGACCGTGTCGGTCCCGTCCGGCGATCCGCCGCGCCGGTCCGTGATGGTCAGCGTCGCGCCGCCCGAAATAGCGTAGTCGACCCAGGCGCCGGAATAGACGACCGTGTCGTTGCCGGCGCCGCCGTCGACCACGTCATTGCCGCCATTGCCGGTGAGCACGTTGTCACCGGCCGAGCCGGCGAGCGTGTCGCCGAGCGCGCTGCCGACGACATTTTCGAAGCCGCTTGTGGTTCCGGCGCCGGTGGCGAAGCCGCCCAGGGTCACCAGGACCGGCGCAGCCGTATAAGCCGAATAGTCGAGCGTATCGACGCCGGTGCCGCCCGACGCGCCGGTGATGACCGAGCCGTTGCGGATGATCAGCGTGTCATCGCCGCCGCCGAGCTGGAGCCCATTGATGAATCCCGCATTGTCGACCGTGTCGTCGCGCGAGCCGACAATGGTGACGGCGCCCGTCAGGTTCCCGTCATTCACCAGATGCAGCGCGAACGGCGCATTGCCGCCGCTGCCGTCATCGATCACGATCCCGGCCAGCACCGCGCCCTGATGGTTGATGATCGTGCCGCCGCGCGCCCTGACGCCGGGCAGACCCCCGATGATCGATCCATCGATCGCGCCGAAATTCTCGATGTTCACGCGGCCCGCGACCTGAACCGCGTTGCCGCTGGTCGAGATGATGCCGCCGTAATTGACGAGCGTGACGCTGCCAAGCGAATAGATCGCGGCGGCGCTGTCGCTGCTGATGTTGCTCAGCGTATGGCTGCTGTCGCCATTGTGGATAATGATGTCCGATCCCGCCGCGCCCTCGATCGCGTGCACGCGGCCTTGGATGAGCGCCTCGGTGGTGCCCTGGAGGTTGGTCACCGTCGCGGACGCGTTGGCGAGAAAATGCAGGCCATCCGCCGTCGCGCTGATCATTATGCCATGGTTGGTCAGGTCGGCGATGCCACCGACCTGGACAGCATCGCCACTCTGCGCGTTGATGGTATTCGTGTTGGTGAAGGTGGTGGCGAAGGTGCCCTGCGCCGCGGAGAGATCGAATGGCTGCAGCGCGTAGACCTGAGCTTTGTTGTCGATCACCAGATGGCCGCTCGTCAGGCTGCCGACCAGCACGACACCCTTGCCATTTTCGGCAAAGATGCCGCTGCCGCCGCTGTTGATGATCGTCGCGTCGAACGCCGTGCCGGCGTCGAGCTCGATCGCGGCCGCGCCCGCGGTGCTGTCGAAAATGAGGCCATTGTTGCGGATCAGCGCGCCGCTGGTCGGCGCGTTGAAGCGCGCCGCATAGCTCGCGGAGGAACTGAGCGTGCTCGAGCTCTGTATGGTCAGCGTGTCGCTACCGGATAAATCGACCGGCGTGCTCCGCGTGCCGGTAATGACGACGTCGCTCATCGATGCCTCGCTTGTTGGTCCTGTTCGGTAGCGCGAAGCATCGGTCAGACCGATCGACCTCGGCTGGCAGGGCAGCATGCAGCACGAACAGCGCGCGGCCGTCGTCACCCGATCGGGC
>Ga0081539_10002654_pt1 | contig 24397 bp, 25 predicted proteins | sample TabmetS4T2R2_FD_71023 | JGI IMG/M metagenome (GOLD analysis project Ga0081539, IMG submission 71023) | Tabebuia heterophylla rhizosphere microbial communities from the University of Puerto Rico - S4T2R2 | ecosystem: Host-associated > Plants > Roots > Rhizosphere ...
CTGCTCGGCTTCGGCGAAATCACGACCACCGCCGACATCACCGAAGGCGGGCTGGTGGTCTCGCCGAACGAGAACAACCGCCGCGCCGCCGCGATGAAGAAGCTCGCCGCGGCGGTGCCGCCGTCCGGCGGCAACGTGATTCTGGTCACCCACAAGCCGAACATCATGGACGCCTTCGGCAAGGACTGGTTTGACATTAAGGAAGGCGAAGCCTCGATCTTCAAGCCCGATGGAACTGACGGCACCGCACTGGTCACCCGGGTGCAGGCGGCTGACTGGGCGAAATTCGCCCAATCAGTGAACTGAGCTCGGCCGGACCAAACTGCAATCTCTACCCGCCTGCGCCCGCGAAGGCTTCGGGAAAAAACATCTCGCGCCAATCCTTCGGCGGGTTCTTCAACGTGCCAGTCTTCGCCATGAAGGTGACGAAGGCACGGATGCCGCCGACCTTGGTGTTGTACTGGATGTCCTTGTCGGCGAGCACCTCCATCACCTCCTCGAGCGGCGTCTTGTCGCCGGAGACCTTCAGGTAGATCTCCGCGCCCTTGCGCTTATCGGCATTGATGATGTCGGTTGCTTCCTTCATGGCGGCGATGAACGCCGCATAGAGTTTCGGGTTCTCGCCCCGCCACTTCGCCGTGGTGGCGATGATGTTGAAGGAGAGCGGCTCATCGAACAGCTCGGTCGAGCTCAGCACCCGGTGGATGTTCGAATTCTTCATCTGGCGGTACTGAAACGGCGGCGAGGAGAAGTTCGCCACGATCTCGCTCTGCCCGCCGAGCATCGCGGCGGTCGCGTCCGGATGCGACATCGACACCGTGAGGTAATCGAGCGAATTCCACTTTGCGTCGCCGAACTCGCGCGCAGCGGCCATCTGCAGCATGATTGCCTGGTTCGAGACTTTCACCGCCGGCAGCGCGATGCGGTGATTGTCCTTGAAGTCCTTCAGCGACTTGATCGCGGGATCGCGCACCATCAGCATCAGCGGCGCGACATTGAGACCGAGCACGCCCCTCACCTCGTTGGCGCTGCCGCGCGTCTTCGACCAGATCGTGATGATGCCGGGCACGCCGAGCGAGACGAAATCGACCGAGCCGGAGATCAGCGCGTCGTTCATCACGTCGGATGACCGGAATGTCGCCCATTCGGTGGTGACGTCGAGGCCGGCCGCCTTGGCGTGCTTCTCGATGAGCTTTTGCTCCTGCATCACCATGTATTGCATGTAGCCGATGCCGAATTGCTTCGCGACGCGCACCACGCTTGCCTCGGCACGCACCGCGCTCGATGACGCGACCCACGCGGCGAGGACAATTGCGGCGATCAGCAGACGTGGCATTCAATCCTCCCTTTGGGACGTTCCTTGACGCGCCCTTGACGCCTTCTTCGGCTCTTGCCCGACCTTACATCGATGGCTAGGCAGAGCAAACGCATCGCGCCATTATCCGGCCCGAACAGGGGGGAGCATGCCCGAAACCGGCACACAGGCTGATAAACGCGCGCCGCTGCTCGCGGTCGAGGATGTGACACTGCAATACAAGACCGAGCACCACCTCGTCACCGCGACATGGCGCGTCGGCTTCGAGGTGTTCGAGGGCGAGCGCTTTGTGCTGCTCGGGCCGTCGGGTTGCGGCAAGTCGACGCTGCTCAAGGCGGTCGCGGGTTTCATGCAGCCGGTCGAGGGTCAGATCCGTCTTTCCGGCAAGCCGATCGAACGGCCCGGCTCCGACCGCATGATGGTGTTCCAGGAATTCGATCAGCTGCTGCCCTGGAAGACCGTGCTCGGCAACGTGATGTTTCCGCTGTTGGTGAATCGACGCATGCCCAGGGCGGAAGCGACGGAGCACGCGCGGTCGCTGCTCGCGAAAGTCAATCTGTCGCGCTTCGAGAACGTCTATCCGCACATGCTGTCCGGCGGCATGAAGCAGCGCGTCGCGATCGCGCGTGCGCTCGCGATGGAGCCCGCGGTGCTGCTGATGGACGAGCCGTTCGCGGCGCTCGATGCGCTGACGCGGCGCAAGATGCAGGAGGAACTGCGCGCGCTGTGGGACGATGTCGGCTTCACGGTGCTGTTCGTGACGCACTCGATCGAGGAGGCGCTGCTGGTCGGCAGCCGCATTCTCGTGCTGTCGCCGCATCCGGGCCGCGTGAAGGCGGAGCTGAACGCCGATCATCTCGGCTTCGCCGACATCGGCACGCCGGCCTTCGAGGCGGTGCACCGCCGCATCCATGATCTTCTGTTCGCCGACAAGGTCGAAACCGCGCTCGCCACGGAGATTCACAATGGATGATGTTGTCCAACGGATCGCCCGACCCGAGCCGCCGCGGCGGCCGGAGCGAACGGTCGAATTGCAGGCGATCGGCGCGCTCGGCGATGCGGCGCGGCCGCTGTCGCCGGTCGAACGGCTGCTGCAATATACCTTCGTGCGGCGGCTGATCGTGGTGGTCGTGCTGTGCGTGTTGTGGGAAGCCTATGCGCGCTATCTCAACAACTCGCTACTGTTTCCGACGCTGACCGAAACCATCGAGGCGCTCTACGACGCCCTCGCGCGCGGACCGCTGATCGAGCGCACGCTCACCTCGCTGCAGACGCTGCTGATGGGTTACGCGGCGGGCCTCGCGCTCGCGGGCCTGTTCACGACGCTTGCGGTCTCGACGCGCGTCGGCACCGATTTCCTCTCCACGCTGACCGCGATGTTCAACCCGCTGCCCGCGATCGCGCTGTTGCCGCTCGCGCTGCTGTGGTTCGGGCTCGGCGCCAAGAGCCTCGTGTTCGTGATCATCCATTCGGTGCTGTGGGCGGTCGCGCTGAACACGCATTCCGGCTTCACCTCGGTCTCGCCGACACTGCGCATGGCCGGGCAGAATTGCGGCCTGCGCGGGATTTCCTATGTGGCGCTCCTGCTGGTGCCGGCGGCGTTTCCGTCGATCCTGACGGGCCTGAAGATCGGCTGGGCGTTCGCGTGGCGTACGCTGATCGCGGCCGAGCTCGTGTTCGGCGTCTCGTCGCGCTCGGGCGGCCTCGGCTGGTTCATCTTCGAAAACCGCAACCAGCTCGAAATCCCATCCGTGTTCGCCGGACTGTTGACCGTGATCGTGATCGGCCTGGTGGTGGAGAGCGTGATCTTCCGCTCGATCGAGAACGTCACGATCCGGCGCTGGGGCATGCAGAGTTGACGGCCACGGCTCTCATCCTGAGGAGCGTGCCAAGCCACCTGTGACCTCATGGTGAGGAGCCGCCGAAGGCGGCGTCTCGAACCATGGCGGCATACACTACGCCTGTGGCCATCCTTCGAGACGCCTGCCGCGCGAGCGCGACAGGCTCCTCAGGATGAGGGCTGCACGTCTCGTCACTTCGTCAGCATCCAGGGATTCCAGGTCCGCTTGGTCCTCTTCGCGATCTCGGCGATCAGCGAGAGCGGCCTGTCGGCGCGCGGGCCGAACGAATTGCGCGTCAGCGCCGGCGCGTCGGTGCCGGGCAGCGCCAGGCGGAACGGGGTCATGCGCCGCTCGCGCCGGTCGACCGGCCGCCATTTGCGCGCCAGTTCGCGAAAGAGCGGCGCCTCATTGCCCTGTGCCATGATCCACCAGGTTCGACGAACGCGCAGGCCCGACATGAGACCCACCAGTGTTGCCGTAGTGCAGGCATTGTGGCGGACGGCGCTTGAGGTTCGTTAAAGGTGCGCGCGCGAAACGCCGCGCGAATTGATTTCAATTTGAATCGAATACGCGATCGGCCGGGTTCAACCGATCCCGTACGGCTTGCCCCAGATCAGGCTGTCGACGGTCGGGCCGCCCGGGCCATATTCGGCGCCGACCCAGCCGGTCCAGCCCATTGCGTCGATCGCCTCGAAGATGATCGGGAAATTCAGCTCGCCCTTGTGCGGCGGCAGCCGCGTCGGCGGACCGGCGAACTGCACATGTCCGATCAGCGGCAGATGTTTCTCCATCCGCTTGATCACGTCACCCTGCATCACCTGCACATGATAGAAATCGTACAACATCTTGAGGTTCGGCTTGTCGACCTTCGTAATGATGTCGGCGATGTGCTCGATGTGCGAGACGAAGTAGTCGGGCCGGTCGCGCTGATTGAGCGGCTCCAGCATCAGGAAAATGTTCTTCTCCGCAGCCGCATTGCACGCACGCGTCAGATTGGCGACGATCACTTTTTCGGCGGCCGGCCGCTCGTGCGGCGGCACCGTGCCGGACAGCACATGGATCGACGTGCCGCCGATTGCCACCACGTAGTCGAGCGCCTTGGCGAACAGCGCGGCGAACTCCTTCTCGCGGCCCGCGACCGCCGCGAGCCCCGGCTCGCCCGCCGGCCCCGGCGGCGAGTTGATGTTCAGCATCGTCAGGCCGTGCTTGTCGATCTCGGCCTTCACGGCTGACGGGGCGAGATCGTAGGGAAACTGCAGTTCGACCGCCTTGAAGCCGGACTTCGCCGCGGCGCCGATGCGCTCGATCAGCGGGTATTCGACGAACAAGTGGCCGAGATTGGCCGAGAAGCGCGGCATCCGGATTCTCGATTTTGCGGTGACAGTTCAGGCGATCACAGGATTTTGCACGAACCCGCCGCCGGCCGCGAGTGGGATTGAGGGCTGTCGCGGAGGAGCGGCTGAAATCCCGCAGTGGGAGATGTCGACAGCATCGCCCGCAAGGCGCGGCACAGACGGCAAAATCAATGAATTCAGCACGTTCTCGCGGCCGCCCGCGGCCGGATCCTGCCCATCTCTGCCCACTATCTGGAAACAAAGTGGGCAACACCCCATATTACCCAGAGTGAGGCTAGGTGCCTGACCCGAGCCGAAGCGCTGAAATACCAGATAAAATCTTGGCCCCACAAAGGCATCCCACCTGTCTAGTGGGACCTTTTGTGGTTGACCGCTAAGTGTCGACTTGGTTCCCTTTCGGGCAAGGCTTCGCGACGAACGAGCCAAATCGCTGAGGAATACGCAAAGGACGCCGACCATGAACGAAGCGATTCTGCAGGAAATCTCGGATTTCTGCCGTCAGAGCGGCCTCGCCGAGTCGACCTTCGGCCGTCGCGCCGTCAACGACGGCAAGCTCGCCAGCCGCCTGCGCAATGGCGGCCGCATCACGACCGAAACGCTCGACCGCATCCGCGGCTTCATGGCGAGCCATCAGGGCCAACCGGCGCTGTCGCGTCCGCTGGTGATCGAGCGCACCCCGATGCTGCGCGCGCCGGCGCCGTCGCAGGGACCCGTGCCGATCACGCAGCCTGCCGGTCCCGACGATCCGCAGCGCAATTTCCGCTTCTTCGACAACCGGCAAAAATATCTGCTGTTCGTCAACACCTGCTCGGAGAAGTGGGTGGTGGCGAGCCGCGTCGCGCTCGAGCTTGGCAACATTCATCCGCGCCCGCCGGCGGTGCGCGTGTTCGACGCCGGCGTCGGTGACGGCTCGGTGCTGACGCGCGTGATGCGCTCGATGCACGACCGCTTCACGCATATGCCGTTCTACGTGGTCGGCAAGGAGATCAGCCTCGAGGACGTGCGCCTCACCTTGCAGAAGATGGCGGACCGTTTCCTCGAGCACCCGCAGACCGTGCTGGTGCTGACCAACCTCGCCTATGCGGATGCGCCGTGGCTGCACGTGAAATCGCTGAGCGCGGCCTCGAGCCTGGTCTGGCACGAGATGGCGCTCACCGGCGACACCGCGCACCAGTTCGAGTCGCAGATCATGGATCTCGAGCCGTTCCTCGCCGAGAACTGGAAGGCCGGCGTGAGCCCGAAGACCGGCAATCCGGTCTATGAGCGCCCGGTCGTGCTTGTGATCTACCGCGACGATCACAAATTCCTGCTCGACCCGATTATCCCGAAGCCGGGCGGCACGATCGCGAACTACGATCTGGTCATGGCGTCGCAGCCGTATCGGGCGCGCGCCTCGGTCGACTTCAAGGCCAAGCGCGTGATCGCACCGCTGGCGCGCGCGCTCGGTCCCGGCGGCCGCCTGCTCGCGATCCACTCCTATGGCAACGATCCCGGCATGGAGATCATCCAGAAGGTCTGGCCAGGCGACAATCCGTTCACTTCGGACCGCCACCAGATCCTCAAAGCCGTGAAGAACGAGCTCGGGCCGGCGGGACGCGACCTCAACTTCAACGCCTATGCGGATAACCGCTCGCTGTTTCGCTACGACATGCACACGCTGCCCTCGGAGGTCTCGGAGTCGATCGGCACGTCGACTGCCTTCGCGGCCTGGAATGCCGCGATCTACGTGGCGCAGGTCGAGGACTCGCGGCTCGACAGTGTGGTCAGCGACGGACGCTATCTCGACGCCACCCGCGAGGTGCTGCGCAAGCACGGCGGCCTGTGGTTCTACGATGAGTCCTACGTGATCTCGCGCAGGCGGGACTAATTCGGGGATTAGCCATGGGAGTGGCCATGCTGGCGCCTCGTCCGGCGGCGGATGCCGCCGCAGAAGCGATCACGAGCATCGCGGCGTTCATGCGCGCGGGCTCGCTGGAAGCGACCCGGCCGCGCGCGGATGACGTCGCGGCGCTCAAGGCCGCGGCAGCGCCCGGCACGCACATCTATCTCAGCGCCGTGCTGGCGCGGCCGCAGGAGGAGGTGGTGGCGCAAGCCGCCGCGGTGCGTGCAGCCGGCTTGGAGCCGGTACCGCATCTTGCGGTGCGCAACTTCGCCTCGGCCGATGCGCTGCGTCGCTTTCTCGACCGGCTCGCCGGCGAGGCCGGCGTGCGGCGCCTCCTGGTGATCGCCGGCGACCGCGCCGAGCCAGCCGGCCCGTTCCGCGGCGCCCTCGAGGCGATCGACTCGGGACTGATCACGCGCAGCGGCATCACCGAGATCGGCATTTCGGGCTATCCGGACGGCCATCCGCGCATCGCCGATCATGAGCTCGAGCGCGTGCTCGCCGCCAAACTGGAAGCCGCCGCGCAGACCGGGCTGAACGTGCAGATCGTCACGCAATTCTGCCTCAACGCCGCACCGATCATCACGTGGGTGCGACGGCTGCGCGCGCATGGCATCGATCATCCGGTGCGCGTCGGCCTTGCCGGTCCGACCAGCCTCACCACGCTGATGCGCTACGCCAAGCGCTGCGGCGTGCGCGCCGCGACGCAGGGGCTCGCGCGCAATGCCGGCCTGATCAAGCATCTGCTCGGCGCGGCGGCGCCGGACGGCATCATCCGCGCTCTGCTGGAGGCCAACCGCGACGGCGAGCTCGGCGATATCGCGCCGCATCTGTTCTCGTTCGGCGGCATCGGCGCGACCGCGCGCTGGGCGGCCGGCGCGGCCGCCGGTCGGGTGAAGCTCGACCGCGATGGGTTTGCAGTGAGCGCAGACTAAGTGTCCCGGGCGCAATGCAGCATGAAATGCTGCATTGTAGGCCCGGGACCGCCAAGAACTCCGAGTTTGGAACGGTCCCGGGTCTGCGGCGCATCACTCCGCTACGCTTCGTGCTGCCCCGCGCCCGGGACGCGCGCTCACTTCACGCCCGCGATCTCGCGCGCCTCGCCGGTCACCTCCAGAATGTGCAGCCCGGTATTGGCGCGGTCGACCACATAGACATAGCCGCGATCGTCGGTTTCGACGTTGTTGCTCTGGATTGCGATCTTGCAGCGATCCTGGCCGTCGACCTTGATGCAGCGCTTGTCGGTCGCCTCGGTGATCGGCGGGATGAAATAGCCGACCTCGCGCGGCTTGTAGGGATTGCGGATGTCGATCGCGCGCACGCCGGCATTGAAGAACGTCACGAAGGCAAGCTTGCCGCGAAACACCGGCGCCATGCTCTCGTTCGAGGAATGCGCGCCGAAGCGCCCGCCCCGCTCGCAGAAGTTCCCGACTGCCGGCGTATAGTTGGCGACCACCATCGGGGACTTCTCGATCGTGGCGTCGACGAACCACACCATCTGGCGCGCCTCGCCGCTGCCGCACTCATTCACCAGCGATTCGTCCACGATCATGATCATGTTGCGCTTGGCGCCGAACTTGTCGCCGGCAAATTCCGGGATCGCGATCTCGCCCAACGGATAAGTCGTGTGCGCGCCGACCAGCGGCGACATCTGCAATTCGCCGACCACCGGCGCGCGCAGGTTCTCAGGGGTTGGATCTTTCGCGCCCTCGAGCAGCTTGCCGCGGTCGAGGATCTGCAGCACGCCGCCCTTGTTGGTGCCGTAGCCCACGTAAACGCGGTTGCCCTGTGGCCCGGTCGAGATCGCGCCGTGCTCCTCGGTCGGCACTGCGCCTTCGGTGCCGGGCTGCTGGCCGACGAGGCCGAAGTCGCGGATGTGTCGCGGCTGCGCCGGGTCGCTCAGGTCATAGACCTGCATCATGCGCCGCGTGCGCCAGCCCGGCGCGCCGGAGACGAGATACGCAATGCCGGTGTCGCACTCCCACCAGTTCTTGTGCGTGTCCTTCAGGCCGTCGCCGATGCTCGTGACGAGCGACGGATTGGCCGGGTCGGTCGTGTCCCAGATCTCATGGCGCTTCCCGCCGAAGACGCGCAGCATGTAAGTCTTGGCCTGATCGCCCTTGGGCAGGCTCTTGCCGTCGCATACACGCACCATCTGGGCGCCGCCCTCCTCGTAATTGCCTTCGAGGCCGGGCAGATGTTTCAGATATTTCGGATTGGCCGCATCGGTGACGTCGAGGATCGACGTGCCGTTGAACTCGGCCTGGCCGGTCATCTTGTTGATCGGCTTCGGCACCTCGGGCGTGCCGCCATGATGGCCGATATAGGCGATGTAACGCTCGCCCTGCTTATGAATGGTCGGTTGATAGGCGCTGCGCGCCTGCAGGTCGTTCATGCCGACGAGACGCATGTTCTGCGCCTCGGGAGGGTCGCCGACTTTCGGCGCTTGGGCCAGCGCAGTCGAGAGCAAGAGCGGCGTCAGCGCGAGCGTCAGCACGCGATGCATGGCTTCCTCCACATTTGTATTTGTTATGCGGATTCTATCGGTCCGCCGATTGCGACGGAAGACGGAATTCCAAACTCAACGAACGCGGCGCGCTAGTTTCCGCCGGTGAAATTCGCTCACGTATTCACGTTGCCGCCGTCGACCGCGATCATCTGGCCGGTGATGAAGTCGCTGTCCGCAGACGCGAGAAAGATCAGCGTGCCGGTGAGATCCTCGGGATGCTCGTCGCGCTTCAACGCACGCGACTGGATCGCGCGATTGCGCGCGGTCTCAACATGGCCGGGGTTTTGGTTCACGATGGAGTCGCTGAGCGTGAAGCCGGGCATCAGCGTGTTGACGCGAATGCCGTCGTCGCCAAGCTCACGCGACATCGCGCGCGTCATCGCCATGATGCCGCCCTTGCTGGTCGCGTAGTGCATGATCCACGGAATGCCGCGCACCGCCGTGCCGGACCCGATATTGATGATCTTGCCATAGCGGCGCTTGGCCATTTCGGGGGCGACATGCTTCGCCATCAGGAACGGCCCACGCAGATTGACCGCCATCACCCTGTCCCAGAGGTCGACGTCGATCTCGGTGAATTTCGTCTCCTGCAGTGGCGCATAGAGCGCGGCATTGTTGACCAGCACGTCGATCTGGCCAAAGCGCGCGAGTGTCGCGGCGACCAGCCGCTTCACCGCGGCCTCGTCGCTGACATCGCACAGCTCCGACGCCACCGAGTTCGCGCCATGTTTCGCGGCAATCTCGGCCGCGAGGCTGGCGCCATCCACGATATCGGCGATCATCACGCGCGCGCCTTCACGGGCGAGCGCGACCGAATAGTGCCGCCCAATCCCCTTGGCGCCGCCGGTCACGATCGCGACCCGCCCATCCAGTCTGCCCATGCGTTCCTCCTTGTGTGCCCATACTAGCCGCGAAAGCGGGTGATGCAGTAGCTTGGCGCGGCATCACGACCGAAAGGACTGCGCAAATGACTGACGACCTGCTCGACCGCCTCACTATCCGACAGTTGGTCGAGGACTGGGCGGTGCTGCGCGACGCGCGCATGTGGGAGCGCTTCCGCACCGTTTGGCATGATGACGGGCGCATGATGGCGACCTGGTTTCAGGGCTCGCGCGACGAATTCATCAAGGTCAGCGAAGAAGGCTACCAGAAGGGCGTGCGCATCCTGCACTTCCTCGGCGGCTCCACCATCGATGTGTCCGGCCCGCGCGCGATCGCGCAGACCAAGATGACGATCTCGCAGCGGGCGCAAGTCGACGGCGTGCTGTGCGACGTCGTCTGCACCGGGCGGTTCTACGATTTCTTCGAGAAGCGCGATCGCTGGGGCCTAGTGCTGCGCCAGCCGATCTACGAGAAGGATCGCCTCGATCCGCTCGATCCGTCGGCGCAGCTCTCGCTCGACAAGGAGCTGCTGGCGCGCTTCCCCGAAGGCTACCGTCACCTCGCCTATCTGCAGACGCGCATTGGCTACAAGGTGAAGCCGGACATGCCGGGCCTCGATGGCCCGGAGGTCGCGGCGCTGTACACCCGAGGGGAGCGGTGGTTGAAGGGGGGAGAAGATCTAGTTCAACCCTCATCCTGAGAGGATGTGAGCCTTTGCCTGTAGCCCGGATGAGCGCGTCAGCGCCACATCCGGGGGCGGCGGGTCAACTTGCACGGCCGGTCCCGGGTGTCGCAATAGCGCGTCGAAGACGCGCGTAAACGCGCTTAAGGCTCAGCCGGGCTACGAGCTTGCTGACGTGCACACCACTCAACCCTCATCCTGAGGAGCCTGCCGCGCTCGCGCGGCAGGCGTCTCGAAGGATGGCCACGAACTCGGAGTTTGCCGCCGTCCTTCGAGACGCGCCCTATCGGGCGCTCCTCAGGACGAGGGCCGATGTCACTTCCCGCTCAACTTGCGGGTGAACTTCTCGAAGCCGGCGAGCTGCTGTGTGATGAACTTGATGCCGGCCTCATCCTTGAACTCGAGCGTCGTCTCGTCGAATTTCTGCGCCGCTATGCCGACGAAAATCTCCGGCGTGTTGAACGTGAACGCATTGAGGAACACCATCGCCTGGCGCAGGTGATACTGCATGCGGGCGCCGCCCATTGGCCCGCCCGTCGCTGACTGGATTGCGACGGGCTTCTCCTTGAACGGCTGATCCTTCAGCCGCGAGAGCCAGTCGATCGCATTCTTCAACCCGCCCGGAATGCCGTAATTGTATTCCGGCGTCACGAAGATCACGCCATCGGCCTTGCGGATCGCGTCGGCGAGCACTTCCACGTCCTTCGGAAAGCCCGTCGTGTTCTGGTCATCCGCGTTGTAGATCGGAAAGCCGGTCCACGGCGGCGCTGCCGTGATGTTCATCCCCTCCGGCTGCCATTTCGGCAGCTGGCGCGCGAGCGCCGCGTTGTATGAGCCCTTACGCAGCGAGCCCACGATCGAGATCACGTTCAGCTTGTCGGCCATTTTTTCAAATCCTCAAAATCTTCCGCCCGGCGCCGGTGAGGCGCCGTGACTATCATGCGGTTTCGGGGCTGGCGAGGCGCTCGCCTGCAAGGTTTCCTTGCAGCCGCGAAAGGCACCTAAGGGCAAGATTGATGCGGGCCCTGTGGCCATGTTACTGGCCGCGTAAATCGCGGGAGGACTGAATGGCTGGAAATGCCCAAAAAATCGGCTGGATCGGCATGGGCCGCATGGGATTTCCCATGGCGGAGCGCCTGCTCAAGGCCGGCCACGACGTGTCGATCTGGAACAGGACGCGCGCCAAGGCGGAGCCGCTCACGAAAATCGGCGGCAAGGTGGTCGACAAGCTCGGCGACCTCGCGGGCTGCGATGTCGTGTTCTCGATCGTGTCGACCGGCAAGGACCTCGACGAGGTCTATTTCGGCGAGCACGGCGTCGTGCACGGGCGCAACGGCAGGCTGCCGAGTGTCTTCGTCGACTGCTCCACCATCGCGCTCGAAGAGTCCGCCGAGATCCGCAGGAAGCTGAATGCGCGCGGCTCAGATTTTCTCGCCTGCCCGGTGAGCGGCAACGCCAAGGTCATCAAGGCCGGTAAGCTTTCCGCCGTCGCCTCCGGCCCAGAGGCGCTGTTCCGCGAGGTCGAGCCATTGATCCAGGTGTTCGCGCCGCAGGGCGTGTCTTACGTCGGCGAAGGCGAGCTCGCGCGCGTCTGCAAGATCGCGCACAATGTCATGCTCGGCGTCGTGATCGAGAACCTGATCGAGATCATGCTGGTCGCCGAGAAGGCGGGCGTGCCGCGCCACGCGTTTCTCGCCTTCATGAACAACAGCGTGATGGGCTCGATGTTCACGCGCTACAAGTCGCCGGCGCTGGTCAATCTCGACTGGACTACGACGTTCACGCCGGAATTGCTGCGCAAGGATCTCGATCTCGGCCTGTCGCTCGGCACCGATATGGGCGTGCCGATGCCGGTGACGGCGGCCGCGCGCGAAGTGCTGCAGCAGCATTTCGGCGCTGCGCAGCTCAAGGCAGATCCCGAGAAGTATCTCGCCGGCGATTTCGCCGCGCTGCTCGAGACGATGGCGATCGGCGCCGGCGTGAAGCTGAAGAGCGAAAACAAAACCGTGCCGACGGGGCTGGAGTAAGCGTGTGTCCCGCGCGCGATGCGGCACGAAGTGCTGCATCGCAGACGCGGGACCGTACCAAACTCCGGCATTTGTGGCGGTCCCGGTTCAGCGTGTAGCCCGGATGAGCGCGTTGGCGTGCGAAATCCGGGGCCGCTCCCGGGTGTCGCTTCGCTCACCCGGGCTACTACGGAGTTGCGGGCTCAGTGACCTTTGTCGCAGGTCTCGTACCGGCCGTAGCCGAGATCGACGGTGCAGCCACGCATGTTGCCGCGCGGCACGGGATTGCGGTCGCCGAAGCCGCGCACCGCCGGATAGTAGTAGCTGTAGTCGTCGAAATAGGGCCGGGCGTGCGGACGAACCACGACACGCGGCGGCGGCCCATCATAGTAGTACGGGTCGTAGCGATAGTACTGCGCGTCGGCGCTGCTCAACGCCAGCACGGTGAAGGCCAAGGCCACGAGCGCTGTCTTCATCAGGGTGGCTCCTTTCGGGTCGATAATTGCCCGGAAACGGTTCATGTTCCAGTGCCTCCAAGGCAGCTTCGATTGCGTCGAACCAGTCTTGTCGCGTTTTTCGTCGAGCATGATCTTCTCCGAAAAACCGGTCCCCATCCCGGATCAAGTCCGGGACAGGCCTTTGCGGGATCATGCCTTACGCGGTTTTGGCCCAGGTCACCTCGCCCAGATCCTCGCGAAACGCGAAGCGCTTCAGATGATCGATCACAACACCCTGCATGCGCTCGAGTGTCGCGTCGTCCGCCGCCTCGATACGCAGCGCGAGCGCCGTCTCTGAGGCATCGAGCGTGCAGCGGCGGGTTGCATCGAACGGAATGATGCCGTGCTCGGGGGTAAACTCGACCGCAAATTTGTGGCTCCAATGCTTGCACAGCTGCTGCAGATAGCGGCTGGCGGCGGCGGTCGGGACGGTAGCGTGAGAAGCGGGCATGCGAGGATCCTTGTCTGACACGACCGACCGGATATAGGCAGTCCGCGCACGATTGGTCAGCCTGCGCAAAGCTTCCTTGGATGAATTCTTAACGTCAAACGCAAGCCGGCCGCGCGAGGCGCGGCCGGCGGAAATCCTGCGAACTCTCGTTTGTGCGTGATCTGATCCGAAAACCGGTACCCACTTTTCGGGATCACGCACTAGCGATGCCGGCGGTAGCGCCGCCCGTGATGACGGCCGTGGCGCTTCTTGCTGACCTTCTTGCCGCTGCCGCCACCAAGCTCGGCGCGGCAGGCCGACGAGAGCTGCCGCTTGTTCTTGAACAGGCACGAAGCGACCTTGGCGCGGTCCGGGATGAACGCGCTGCAGATGCGCTGGGCGTCGGGCGCGCAAGGATTTTGGCCGCCGCCCCTCATGTCGTCGGCGCGCTGCGCCGATGCGGGCGAAGCCAGGAGCGCGACCGCAAGGCCGGCGGCGGCAAACATCGCTTTCCAACGTGAAGCGGCATTAGTCATGCTGAATGATCTCCTTGAGGTCTTCCCTTCGCCCGGCTGAGACCGGCCCGGCGCGCTTCTAGCACAAAGTTCCCTGGCGCAAGAGCTTTAGTGGCGTTTGAAATACTGGACCTCGCGTTCGTGTTTTTCGGCCGCCGCACGGGACGAAAACGTCCCGAGGTTGCGCCGTCTGCCGGTTTTCGGGTTCACTTTGCGCGAGTACAGTCGGTATTGGCCCGATTTGAGCTTGCGGATCATGTCGGCACCATCGAATGGGCGGAACGCCCATTCGACTTAATACCGATTGGCGATCGGGAGTTCCTCGGCCGGGAAGAGCGTGATCACGCGGCACCCCTTGTCGGTGACGACGACCTCCTCCTCGATGCGCGCCGCCGAGAATCCGTCCTTGGCCGGACAATAGGTCTCGAGCGCGAACACCATGCCTTCCTTGATCTCGGTCGGGTGATCCATCGAGACCACGCGCGAGATGATCGGCCGCTCGTGGATGGCGCAGCCGATGCCGTGGCCGAATTGCAGGCCGAACGCGCTCATCTCATCCGGGAAGCCGAACTCCGGCGCCTTCGGCCAGACGCTCGCGACCTTGTCGGTCGTGACGCCGGGCTTGATCAGCGCGATCGCGTTGTCGAGCCACTCGCGCGCCTTCTTGTAGGCATCGTGTTGCATGGACGTCGCGCGGCCGACATTGAAGGTTCGGTAGTAGCAGGTGCGATATCCCATGAACGATTGCAGGATGTCGAAGAACGCCTGATCGCCCGGACGCAGCATGCGGTCGGTGAAGTTGTGCGGGTGCGGATTGCAGCGTTCGCCCGAGATCGCGTTGATCGCCTCGACGTCGTCGGAGCCGTTGCGATAGAGAAACTCGTTCACCTTGGCGACGATGTCGTTCTCGCGCACGCCGGGCTTGAGCTCCTCATGCACGAGATGATAGGCGCCGTCGACCATGGCGGCGGCGCGATTCAAGAGCGCGATCTCGTCGGCAGATTTGATCTCGCGCGCCTCCAGCATCACTTGCTGGCCGTCCGCGATCTTGAGACCGGCCTTCTGCAGCTCGAACATCATCGGCGGCTCGATGATGTCGACGCCCACGGGGAGATCGATCACGCCGGCTTCGCGAATGAGCGAAGCGATCTCGCCGGCGTGCCGCGCCATCAGGCCGAAGGATGGCGAGACTGTCCCGCGCAGGCCGAGCAAGCCGGCTTTGCAGTTCTCCGGCTTGAGCCAGGGCGCGTAGAGCCGGTGGTGCACGGCGGCCGAGCCGAAATCCCACAGTATCGGATCCGCACTGCCGCGCGTGAGCAGCGTCCAGCGGCAGATCTTGTCGCGCTCCCATTCGCCGATCTTGGTCGAGGTGAGATAGCGGATGTTGTTGACATCCATCACCAGCAACGCGCCGAGATCGGATTTCTCCAGCGCCATGCGGGCGCGGCTCAAGCGATAGCGGTGCAGCCGCCGATAGTCGACGCGCTCCTCGAAATCGACCCCCATGGTGCCCAGCGCCGGCAGCGCGCGATCCCACTTGTAGCGCGGATTGATGTCCTCGGCGGTGATCTTGCGGACGGTGTCGTCCATGGGCGGTCTCCTCTTCTTTCCTCAATCCGTCATCCTGAGGGGGCGGTACAAAGCACGCCTCTCGAAGGACGATGGCCACTGTGCGGGCAATCTCGTTAGCCCTATCATAGCGCAATGGGGGCTTTTGTTTACATGCTTCGATGTGCCGACGGCTCGTTTTATGTCGGTAGCGCCACGGGCGAAGACTTGACGCCGCGCATCGCACAACACCAGGCAGGAACCTTCCCGGGTTACACGTCGTTGCGACGGCCGGTTGAGCTTGTGTGGTCGGAGTATTTCGATCGGATCACGGATGCGAGCGCGGCGGAGCGCCAGATCAAGGGATGGGGCCGGGCTAAGAGGATTGCATTGATCGACGGAGATTGGGCGTCCATACAGAGGCTTTCCAAGCGGCGTGGCGGCAAGCTCAAACCATGATCCGTCACCCTGAGGTGCGCGCGGAACGCGCGCCTCGAAGGGCGACGGCCCGGAGCGTGCGGCCATCCTTCGAGGGCCGCCGTAAGCGCGTTTACGCGCGTCTTCGACGCGCTATGGCGGTCACCTCAGGATGACGGTTGAGCGTGTGGCACGCGCGATCTCTACGCGACCTTCTTCCCCCACAGCCGCTGCGAGGCGAGATCGGCGCCCGCGCGCAGCGTCTTGAGCTTGGCCCAGACCACCGACGGCGCGACCCATTCGCGGCCCGCGAAAGTTCCAAAGCCGCAGTCCGTCGAGGCGATGACGCGCTCGCGGTCGCCGACTGCCGCCACCGCCTCCTCGAGCCGGCGCGCGACCACTTCCGGATGCTCGACGATGTTGCTTGTCGTCTCGATCACGCCCGGGATCAGCACCTTGTCCTTCGGCAGCGGATGCTGCCGGAATGCCGCGAATTCGTGCTGATGACGCGGATTGCCAAACTCGATCGAGAGCGCCGCGGTGTTGGCCTGATAGAACACCGGCAGCAACTTCGCGAGCGCGATGTCGTAGGTGTGCGGGCCCTCGTAATTGCCCCAGCAGATGTGCAGGCGCCAGCGGTCGCGCGGGATGCCTTCGCAGGCCTTGTTGATCGCCGCGAGATGCATCTCGGCCGCCTTCACGAAGGCCTCGTCGCTCTCGTCCTGGAACATCATCACGCGCTCCATCGCGAGGTCGGGCGCGTCGACCTGCAGGATCAGCCCGGCCTCGTGAATGGCGCGATACTCCTTGCCGATTTCCGTTGCGAGTGCGTTCACATAGGTCGCGTGCGAGTCGTAATGCGCGTTCAACAGCGTGGTCGCCACAATGCCGGGCGACGGCGCGGTCATGAAGCATTCGACGAAGGCACCTTCGGCGCAGCGCTTGAAGCGCGCGAGCTCGTCCTTGATCGGCTGCAGGTCGGTATACTTCACCTCCGCGATCGCCTGCGGGGCGTTGCGTTGCTTGGCGCCGTGCGGGAAGCGCCGCGCGAAGGTCGCGAACTGATCCGGATGCGCCGCGAGGTCCTTGGCGGTGCGGCGCTTCGACTCGCCGCCGAACCCGGACATGCGCGCCGCCATATAGGTCTGGAAACCGACGCGCTGCTGCTCGCCGTCATTGCCGATGTCGATGCCGGCGTCCTTTTGATGCTGCACCACCTCGGCGACCGCCCGGTCCATCTCGGCCGCAAGCTCCTTGGCGTCGACTGCGGCGCCGCCTTCACGCCGCACCAGCAGATCGGTGAGCGTCTCGTTGCGCGGCAGGCTGCCGACATGCGTGGTGAGAATGCGATCGCGACTGATGATCATGGGGTTCCTCGGCGTTCTTCTTTGTCCGGTGGCTGTAGCCTATCGGCGCGCCGACTGCCAGTCGCGCCACGTCCCACTTCGGCCCACTACGGCAAGAAGAACGAGCTTAGCTTTTTTCGTGCCGCTCTGCCCGCCCGCAGATCGAAGCAATTGACGATTGCAAGGCGAAAGCCGCCTGGCGGCATGGCATGCTGATCCGGCGGCTTGTCCTCGTGGAAGGTGATCTGCACGCTCGACACCGACGCCATCGCGCACACCTCCTCGACCAGCGCCTGCGGCGGATGGCGATAACGTGGCCCATGCGGGCCGAACAGCACGACGCTGTATCCGTCGCGGCGGTCCGCGTCGGCGTAGTCCCAGCGCTGATGTTCGTAGAGACACACCAGCGCCTCGACCCAACCCTGGCCGTAGAGGTCCGGCCATTGGTCGGCGAAACGCAGGTGCACTTCGATAATGCGTCCGCCGATCGTTTCGAGGTTGAGCATGCCGGTATAGTCGGCGAGGTGCTTCGTAATCCAGCCGCCGGCCTGCGCCTCGATGGCGGGATCCGGCTGCGCGTGAACCGTCCAGTGGTCGAACGTGCCCCCTTCCCCCGGCGCGGCGGTGGCGTGGCGCCACCACACCGGGCGGCCGTCGAGCACCGCAATGTCGGAGGAGACATGGCGCCCCTCGAGCAGCGTCATCCACATGTGGCCGGGCGCGTAATGCCGCACGTAGTCCGCGGCGGAGCGCAGCACGCGGCTGCCGACGCCCATGCCCTTGAGATTCGTGATCGGCTTGGAGAACACCGGAAAACGTGACGGCGCAACGCCATGCGGCGCCGCCTCGAGGCCTTGGCTCAGCGCGACCGCGATCTTGTCGTAGACCCAGCGGTGGCGCGGATACCAGGTCCAGCTGTCGCTGTCCTCGGTCGAGATCAGCACGTTCTCAGGGCAACGAATCCTGGCGAAATACTGCATGCGCCAGGGATCGATCTCGCAGATGGGCATCTACGCCGGCCCTCACGGTGAGGAGCGTTGCCACTTGTGGCGACGCGTCTCGAACCATGGCGGCAAACGCCGGGCGAGCAGCCATCCTTCGAGACGCCCGCCTTCGCTAAAGCACGCAAGTCGGCTTTAGCCGACTTGCGCACGACAAGCGCCAATCTCGGGCAAGCCCGAGATTAGTGGCGGGCTCCTCAGGATGAGGGTGAAGCAAGCTTCGCGCAAGGATTAAAGCTTCAACACATGGACGGCGAACCAGTCGCGCGGGTCGGTAAAGGTCGCGACCGGCCGCCAGCCGGCGTCCTGCGCGAGCGTGCGGAAGGAGTCGATGCCGTACTTGTAGGAGTTCTCGGTGTGGATCGTCTCGCCCGTCGCAAAGGCGAAATTGCGCCCCGCGACTCGCACGGTTTGCGCGTGCAGGCTTTCCAGATGCATTTCGATGCGATGGTCGGCCACATTGTAGAACGCGCGGTGGCGGAATGACGCGAGATCGAAATCGCCGCCGAGCTCGCGGTTCATGCGCCGCAGGATGTTGAGGTTGAACTTGGCGGTGACGCCGGCCGCGTCGTCATAGGCAGCGTTGAGCACCGCCGTGTCCTTGATGCGATCGACGCCGACGATCATGGTGGCGCCGCTTCCCAGAATGCGTCCGGCTTGGTGCAGAAATTCGGTGGCGTCCGCCGGCTCGAAGTTGCCGATGGTGGAGCCCGGGAAAAATCCGACGCGCGGCCGATTGCGGATCTGCGGCGGCAGATCGAAGTCACGCGTGAAGTCCGCCGCCACCGGCAGCACCGCGATGCGTGGCACATCGCGCCGCACCGTCGCGGCCTCCTGAGCGAGAAATTCCTGCGAAATATCGACCGGCACGTAAGCCGCGATCTGCGGCGCGGCGTCGAGCAGAATGCGCGCCTTGCGGCTCGAACCGGCGCCGAATTCAACCAGCGCGGCCGCGAGCGGAATACTCTGGGCGATCGCCTGCGCGTTATCGCGCAGGATCGTCAGCTCGGTGCGGGTCGGGTAATACTCCGGCAGCCCGGTGATCTGCTCGAACAGATCGGAGCCGAGCGCATCGTAGAAATATTTTGCCGAGAGCCATTTGGGATTTTCGCCAAGGCCGTTCAGGACGTGATCGGCAAAACTGTCGGAGGCTGCCGCCTCGTGACGTGCCGAATAGCGCAATACGGATCGTGCGAGGGCGGCCATGGCTTTGTCCTTGTGCGTTAGGTGAGAGAAAATCGTTCTGCGTAGTCGGCAAGTCGCAGGCCGCTGAACTGCCAGCGTGCGGCCGGATAGAAGAAGTTGCGGTAGGTGACGCGCGAATGCCCGGCCGGCGTCGCGAGCGAGGAGCCGCGCAGCACCATCTGATTGATCATGAATTTGCCGTTGTACTCGCCGAGCGCGCCGTCGCAGGCGGCAAAGCCCGGATAGGGCAAGTACGCGCTGCGCGTCCATTGCCAGACGACACCGTAGGTATCATCGAGATGACCGGCACGCGCCGCGACCTCCCATTCAGCTTCGGTCGGGAGGTGCTTGCCGGCCCAGCGTGCGAACGCGTCCGCCTCATAGTAGCTGACATGCATCACCGGCGCCGACGGATCGATCGGCTTCAGGCCCGCCAGCGTGAGTTGACGCCATTCGCCATCATGCTGTTGCTGCCAATGACCCGGCGCCTGCCAGGCCTCGTTCTGCACCGCCGCGAAGCCGTCGGAGAGCCACAGTGCCGCGTTGGCGTAGCCGCCATCCTGCATGAAGGCGAGCCACTCGCCATTGGTGACCAGCGTACGCGCCAGGCGCACCGGTCCGACCAGCTCGCGATGCGCCGGGCCTTCATTGTCGAAGCAATAGTCATCGCCTTGATGGCCGATGGTGTGAATGCCCTCGGGCAGCTCGATATAACCCGCCTGCGCGCTTGGCTTTGGCGGCTGCCAGTTGGCGTCGTAAGCCGGCGCGGTCGGATTCTGGGAAAACGCGTGCAGGATATCGGTCAGCATCAGCTCCTGATGCTGCTCCTCATGATTAAGGCCGATCTCGAGAGTACGCAGGATTTCCGGCAGCGCGGCAGCGCTCGCCTGTTCGATCAGCGTCTCCACCGCGGCGTCGACATGCGCCCGATAGGCCGCGACTTCGCGTGCGTCCGGCCGCGTGATCAGTCCTCGTTTGGGCCGCGCGTGCCGCGGACCGGCCGCGACATAATAGGAATTGAACAGAAACGCGAAGCGCTCGTCGAAGACGCGATAGCTTGGGTTATGCGGCTCAATCAGGAACGTCTCGAAGAACCAGGTCGTATGGGCGCGATGCCATTTGGTCGGGCTGGCATCCGGCATCGACTGGACGACCTGGTCCTCGGGCGAGAGCGGCGCCGCGCGGTGCTCGGTCTCGGCGCGGACGCGACGAAAGGCCTCGATCCAATGCGCGCGTTGCGATTGCGATGAAGCCTGCGTGTCCTTCAGGGCAACAGACATCACGATCTCCGCGAAAAAGCGGAGCCATGCCCCGCGGCCGAAGCGATATATGGGATTGTGTCAGCGATGCGCCGAGGGGCGGAATCGAAATTTCGTGATGAGTGCCCGCAAGGCGTCACGCGTGCGTGAGGCCGGAGTGAATGATGATTTTTGGTCATGAATACGCACCAATACTTGAAACGCTCAACGCACGAAGCCGCCGAGAGTTCATCGCGCTCGCGCTATGTGAATTGATATAGTTCGGGAATGATTTCGCCCGAACGTCTGCGACCGATCCTGCAAGCCGAATTTCCGCGCTTCAGCACAGTCGAGATGCTGCGCCGCCGCGCCGCGGTGGCGGCCCTGCTGAGCAAGACCGGCTGCAAGCATCTCGTGTTCTGCGGTGCGAACCGATTCGGCTCGATCGTGCCGTGGCTCACCGGCTGGCCGGTGACCGCCGAGGCGGTCGGCGTGCTCACGCCGGGCGAGCCGGACGCGCTGTTCGTGCAGTATCACAACCACGTGTCGCTCGCGCGCCGCATTGCGCGTGAAGCACAGGTCGCGTGGGGCGGGCCATCCTCTATCGCGGCCGCATTGCCGAACTGAAGAAGCGCGGTGCGCAGGACGGCAAGGTTGCGACGATCGGCCCACTCAGCGCCGAGCAGCACGCGGCGCTCATGGCGAAGTTCGGCAAGATCGCGAACCTCAACAAACGTTATTTGCAGCTGCGTCTCGTAAAGTCCGCCGAGGAGATCGACTGGTTGCGCATCGGCGCGTATTTCTCCGACCTCGGCATGCAGGCGCTGCGCGACAATCTGCGCGCCGGCATGACCGAGCATGAGCTCGGCGATGCGATCGAGCGCGCCTACGTGCCGCGCGGCGGGACGCATGTGATCCACTATCTCGGCGTCACGCCGATGCGCGATCCCAAGATCGCCGTGCCCGCGCAGTTTCCCTCGATGCGCCGCGTCGCGTCAGGCGATGTCGCCTTCGCCGAGATCAGCGCGGCGTTCTGGGACTATCCGGGCCAGGTGTTGCGCAGCTTTGCGCTCGGCACGCCCACCGCGCTCTACCGCGACCTGCACACGGCCGCGGATGCGGCCTTCGATGCGATCGCCGCGGTGTTGCGCGACAGCACCATGCCGCGTGACGTGATCGAAGCTGCGCGGGTGATCGAGGACGCCGGGTTCACCACCATCGATGATCTGCTGCACGGCTATGGCGGCGGCTACCTTCCGCCGATTCTCGGCTCGGCGAGCCGCCCGGCCGGTCCAATCCCGGAAGAGCCGTTCCGCACCGGAATGACCGTGGTGATCCAGCCGAACGTCGTGACGCCGGATGGCAAGGCGGGCGTGCAGACCGGCGAGATGGTGCTGATCACGCCGAGCGGGATCGAGCGCCTGCATCAGATGCCACGAGGATTTGCGGTGCTAGGCTAGCTGCTCCGCCAGCCAGTCCGCGCTCTGCGCACGCCAGCGGTAGCTGCGATTATTGGCAACGTGGTTGCCGTCCTCGATCAGCAGGAAGGTGCACGGGCCCCTCACCTCTTTTGACAATCGCTCGGCATGTTGCCAGGGCACGAGGCGATCGAGCTTGCCGGTCATCACGAACATTGCGCAGGTGATGTTCTGCGCCACGTCCTTCAGCGACAAGGTCAGCGCGTGGCGCCTTGCGTCCTCGGTCGTGGCGCAATGGCTGCGCACGCGAAACGCTTCGCGCGTCAGCTCGGGAAGATTGTCCCAATTGCCTTCCCAGTCATACGGTCCGCCGAGCGCGAGGCAGGCCTTGATGCGCTTCTCGAACGCGGCGGCGCGCGGCGCGTAGTAGCCGCCGAGGCTCACGCCCCATAATCCGATGCGCGCGCTGTCGAGATCCGGGCGCGTCATGACGTAATCGACGACCGCTTTTACGGCGACCTCGTAGTCGCCGCGAATAGCGAAGTCATATTCCCCTTCGCCTTGCCCCGGCCCATCGAACACCAGCGTGGCGATGCCGCGCGCGAGATACGGCCGCTCATAGGCGTCGGTTTCCTCCTTGGCGGAGTCGAGACCGACCGCCATGATCAACACCGACGGCTTGGCGATGCCGTTCGGCTTGCGCAGGATGCCGTACAGCGCCTTGCCCTCGTACGGAATGCTCACGCGCTCGCCCGGCGGATCGATGTGCGGCAGCGCGAGATTGCGGCACGCGACGGCTTTTATGTGCGCGGCCTTCATCAGCGGCAGGTCATGCACGAACAGAAACTTGCCGAAGTGGTAATAGACGGCGGCGCGCTGCAGATGCTCGCCCGCGCTGATGAATTTCCGGTTCGCCAGCGCCTCGCGCCCCATCGCCTCGTGCACGCCCGCCCGCGCACTCCAGGCCGCGCACCAGTCGCTCCACGAAGCGATGCTCGCCGTCACCTCCTCGAAGTCGGTGAGCGCAACGCCGTTCGCCACAAAGCGCGGCGCCCAATGCGCGATCGCGGACTTGACCAATGCGTCCATGCTGTCGCGCGGCCTACTCCGCCGCCTGACCCTGCGGTTGCGCGCGGCTCTTCGCCCAATAGTCGTCGCGGGCTTTCGAGGCCTTCAGCGCATCGGACGTTTCGAAGCCCGGCGCCATCGAGGCATCGGTGCCGGCGAGAACCTGGTGATGCTCGATGTTGAGCGTGCGCAGCCAGCGCTGCTGGCCCATGGTGAGCGCCACGAAGTAGCCGATCTCGACCAGCTCCGGCTCGGTGAAATGCCGGTGCAGCCGCGCCCAGAAGGCATCGTCGGTCGGCAGGTCCCAGGTAATCGCCTCCGCATAGGCGAGCGCGGCCTTTTGTTTCTCGTTGTAGCGCGACGAGGACTCGAAGTTGATCAAGTCGGCATAATCATCCTCGACGGTGCCGGCGTTGGCGGCCTTGATCGAGCGCTGATTGCCGCAGAACTCGCACAGCACCGAGCGCGAGACATAGACGCGGCAGAGCTCCTTGATGGCGTGATCTGCGACGCCGTTCTTGAACACGTCGCGCCAGGAATTCGCGAAGGACCAGAACACCGCCGGCACATGCGCGCGGATCGCCTGGCTTTCCGGCCGTGGCGTACCCTCGCGCGCACAACGCTCGAACTCGGCGAGCATCTTCTCGTCGGTCACGGTCGACGGCTGCACATAGCTGATGCGCGGGCTCATGTTTCCTCCGGCTTGTCGAGATTTGGTGTGCCTTGGCCGGTATCATGCCGCACCGCCCGAACGCCCACAACTGCCGCGCTCCCGGAATGGCAGGTTTGCCGCGGAAATCGATTGTGAAGCGTTTCGCCTCTGGTCTATGCATTTTAGCGGGGCGCTGCCCACCGCAGCCCAGCAACAAACATCGCCGGTTCCGGCGCATGGGGGACTTCAAGGATGGATGACGTTCGCGAGCGCTTTCAAAATCTGCACGAGTTTTTGAAAGCCGCCAAATTCAATCTCAACCGGAACAACTGGGACTACATCACCGGCGGCACCGAGACCGAGACGACGCTCGCGCGCAATCGTCAATCGCTCGATTCGATCGCGTTCAAGCCGCGCGTGCTGCGCAACGTGCAGGACGTCGACTGCAGCTCGGAACTGTATGGCCGCAAGGTGCGCCTGCCGGTGCTGATCGCGCCAGTCGGCGGGCTGCAGAATTTCTGGGCCGGCGGCGTTGCGACCGTCGCGGAAGCGGCCGGCGAGTTCGGCATTCCGGTAATGCAGAGCTCGGCGACCGAACCGGGACCCGAGG
>Ga0081539_10002655_pt1 | contig 24393 bp, 17 predicted proteins | sample TabmetS4T2R2_FD_71023 | JGI IMG/M metagenome (GOLD analysis project Ga0081539, IMG submission 71023) | Tabebuia heterophylla rhizosphere microbial communities from the University of Puerto Rico - S4T2R2 | ecosystem: Host-associated > Plants > Roots > Rhizosphere ...
CGCGTGCGGTCGATGAAGAATTGCCGGACGACGCCGCGGCGCACCTGAGCACGCTGGGCCGGAGCCCGGATTGGAGCGAACTGGAGAAATATCAGTCCACCATTACGCACGACGAGTTCACCCATCTGCTCAATTACGTCTATGCGACGCACGGGTACCGCCCGGAGCTGCTCAAGGTCGAGCCGGACCTCGCCCGGATTCTTACCCGCACGGGAACCGAGGATTATTTTGTTCTGAAGTTTGCGAAAAGCGCAGCTGAGCGATCGCCGGCCGTGCAGTGGTGGACCACGCCGGAAAAACTTCCGACGCCACGAAGCGAAGAAAAGTCGCTGGCGGGTTTTCACATCGGGCTCGACCCCGGTCACCTCGGCGGAAAATGGGCACGGATGGAAGAGCGCTGGTTCAAGATCGGCGAGGCGCCGCCGGTGCAGGAAGGGGACCTGACCCTGCGAGTGGCGCAAATGCTCAAGCCGCGCCTGGAGTCGTTAGGCGCGAAGGTTTCGCTCCTCCGCACGAATTCCGATCCGATCACGCCCTATCGTCCCTCCGATTTTGAAGAAACGGCGCGCGCCTTTCTCCGCCGGGCCGCGATTGTCGATCCGCGGGAAAATTTTGACGGCCCGGCCGACCCGGAAAAAGAACAGACCGTCGGCTGGCAACGGGAACTGCTCTTTTATCGGAACAGCGAGATCCGGCGCCGGGCCAGTCAGGTGAATTACCGGGTGCAACCCGACCTGGTGCTCTGTCTGCACTTCAATGCCGAACCGTGGGGCGATCCGAATCATCCCACCCTTGCCGAGAAGAACCACCTCCACCTGCTGGTCAACGGTTCCTATCTGCCTAACGAAATCGAGCTGGACGACGAACGTTTCGAGATGTTGCAGAAACTGCTCAGCCGCAGCTTTCCCGAAGAACTGGGGCTGGCCGAAGCCATCGCCGGGGCGATGGCGAAAGAAACCGGCCTGCCACCTTACCATTACAAGACGGAAAACGTGACCGCGATCGGCGCGACCGGTTTCGTTTATGCGCGCAACCTGATGGCGACTCGCCTTTATCGCTGCCCCACCGTCTATCTGGAGCCGTATGTGATGAACAGCGAGGAAGTGTTCTCCCGGGTCCAGGCGGGCGATTACGAAGGCTTAAAGAAAGTCGCGGGGAAAAAACGGGCGAGCATTTTCCGCGAGTACGTCGAGGGCGTGGTGAAGGGAATTGCGGCGTATTTCAAGAAGCCGCTGTAGCGGGGGACGCTATCCCCGGCAGGGATGTCTCATCCCATTGGCGAGTGGGGCAGTTCCTCGGGCCGGGGGCAGCGTCCCCCCAGAGCTACAGCGCCTCCACCGCGGCGCGGAGGTCGTCCATGGTCACATCGCCCGAAACGCTCGCCCGGCCAATGTCGTGCGCGACGACAAAACGGATCCGCCCGCCCTTGAATTTTTTGTCGCGGACGACGGCATCGAAAATTTTCTCGCGCGGAAAATTTTCCGGCAAGGCGGTGGGCAGTTGGCGGCCGCGCAAGACGGCGACGATTCGCTCTGCTTCGCCTAACGAAAGGCCGGCACGCCGAACGGAGACGTGCACGGCCGCTACGATCCCGAGGCTGATTGCTTCGCCATGCAGCATCCGGTAATCTGAGGCGTATTCGATTGCGTGCCCAATCGTGTGACCAAAATTCAAGAGCGAACGCGTGCCGACCCGTTCTTGTTCGTCGGCGCTGACGATCGTCGCTTTGATCGCGAGATTGCGAGCGATGAATTCGGAGGGATCGTGGCGATCCACCCGATTGACGAGATCGAGAAGGCCGGCATCGCGAATGATTGCGTGTTTGATCGCCTCCGCGAACCCTTGGTTCCAAATCCGCTCCGGCAAAGTTCGCAAAGTGTCGGTGTCGGCCAAGACGAGGGCTGGATGATGAAAGGCGCCGATCAGGTTCTTGCCGGCGGCGGAGTTCACTCCCGTCTTTCCGCCGATACAGCTGTCGATCTGGGCGAGGAGGGTTGTCGGAATCGAAACGTAGGGGATGCCGCGCAAAAAAATGGCCGCGACAAAACCGGCCAGGTCGCCGATGACACCTCCGCCTAACGAAAGGACAAAGGAGGAGCGATCCAGCCCGGCGAAGCTCATCTGCTCGCAAAGAACAGCGGCCTGCGACATTGTCTTCGCAGCTTCCCCACCTGGCACCGCGAGTATTTCCGGCGCGAACCCGGCCTCGCACAGGCTGCGCGCGACCTGGTCTCCGAAAAGCGGCGCAACCGCGGGATCTGCGATCAGGGCACAGCTCTTCGCTCGGAAGAGTGGCCTAACGAGGGAGCCGGTTTGTTCAAGGAGGCCGCGGCCGATCAGAACCTGATGGCGAGATGGCCCGGCCTGAACTTGAATCGATTTCACGGCGCGACACCATGACCGCCGTAATCCCAGCGAAAGTTGGCGTCTCCGTTCACATTGTCCTGGTCGAGGAGAAACTCGGTCCAGGTGAGCGAAGCGACATGCAAATCGGCGAAGAGTGCATTGATGCGAGTGCGGTTGTTATATATTCCTCCGCTCGCATCGCCTCCAAGTGAACTGGTGGTCTTATAGACCGTGACGGCGGCGCCCGTGCCGCCGGTGAAACTCACGCCCGAGCCCATCGCCTGCGCCGGAGCAATCAAGATAAATGCCGGCGGTCGCGCGATCTTATCGCTCGAAATGCCCAGGACGCTGTGCCCGTTGAACCCGTAGCTAATGGGAGCACTTGAATCGATTTCCGACGCGCTCCGTTTATCGAAAGGCGATTGGAAAATTTTCCAAGCCGACAGGTATTTCGGTTTCAGGCTCGCCATCCACGGCGTGCCGGGCGAAAAAAGGATGCTGTCGTTATCGTTAAGGTAGCTTTGGGTAGCAATTCCGAGTTGGCGCAGGTTGTTCAGATCCTGAGTGGCGCGGGCTTTTTCCTGAACGGAGTTGAAAACAGGAAAGGCCAGGCCGGTCAGGATCGCGATCACCGTGATTACGACTAGCAGTTCGATTAGCGTGAAGGCGCGCTCTCGATTTCTCATCATGGTTTTGAACGCGCGGAGGGTAGCATTCGCCCGCGGCTTGGGTAAGGGAAATCGTGCGCTTGCGGGCTTGCCCGAAGCGGAGTTTGCGGTCTAAGTATTTGCATGCCCGAGCCAGCCGATCCAATCGACCCCGTGCAGCCGCCGCCATCTCCACCGCCGCCGGGAGGCGCTTCGTCCTCAACAAGCGCCACTGGCCTGCCCTCGAATGTGGCCGCCGCGCTTGCCTGTTTTCCGCTTATCGGGGGAATCATTTTTTACATTCTCGAGCAGCGGGACAATTTCGTGCGCTTCTACGCCATGCAATCGATCATCCTCGGAGCGGCCTGGCTGTTGTTCTGGGTCGTCTGGAGAGTTTGCTGGTTCATTTTCCACCTCATTCCCGGGCTTGGCTTGATTTTAAACTTTCTCCTTAATCTGCTCTGGGTGCTGGTCAGCATCGCGTTCCTCGTCGTGCTGATCGTCGCGATCTTCAAAGCGTTCAACGGAGAGCGCTGGGACATTCCGTGGGTCGGGCCGATGGCGCGGAAGCAGATGGGCCAACACTGAGGCCTTGCCTAACGAGTTTAAGACTGGCGGCCGAAGCGGGCGCTTCTTCGGCGGGCGAGGATAAGAAAGCTTTTAAACGGCGAGGAGTTTCACGACCACCTGGTTAAGGATCAATTGGGGATCTAGCTGGGTGGTCACTATCTGGAGGTTGGCGGTGAGGCAGGCTTCCAGCCCGGCAACAAGCTGCGGTGTTTGAAAACGATGCGCCTGCATCGCCGAGATGCCCAGGGCATAGCCATTGAGCGTCCCGTCCTTCTTGCGCGGCAGATGCGCGGTCGCTTCCGGCGGCAGCCGATTCAGGCTCGAGATGAAGTGGTGCGGCGCAGCCGGTCGCGCAAGCCGGTGGGAGTGCATCAGCTCTTTGACCAGGAGCAAACTGCGAACGGTCGGGATAATCGCGACGAGCAGAATCCCGATCACCGATTCGCCTTGGTCGAGCAAGCGCCGGACGAGCCCGAGCGCACGGTCGAGATCGCGGGCGGCAAGCGCGTTACCCAGTTCGAAGATGACTCCGGCGCGAGTGGTCGGCACCTGGGTCTGGACCATTTCCAGGGTGATCCGACGGTCGACCTCCGCCAGGCCGAGGAAGAGATCGAGCTTTTCCAATTCATTGTTGATCGTGCGGGTATCGCCGCCGGTGAGCAGGACGAAAAGATCGAGCGCTTCCTCGTGGAAGCTCAGCCGGCGTTTTTTGCCTAACGACTGCACGAGATCGGCGGCTGCTTCCTCCCAGCCGCTTCGGCCCGCGTCGAGTTTGTCGAAAACCTGAAGCTCGGCCTGCCGGGCGAGCGCTTTGTAGAAGGAACGCCGCTTGTCCACCTCCGGCGCGCTGAGAAGAAACTTGACCTCCTCCCCGAAGCCGCTTTGGAGCGTCTCGCTCAGTTCTTCGAGCGCTTCCTGGACCGCGATCGATGCGCCGAGCCGATTGTCCCCAAGAAAATTCACGTTCTTCAGCCAGACGAGTTTGCCTCCTCCGAAAAAGGGCAGGGTTTGCAGGGCGCCGATCGTCGAGCGAACGCGCGCCGCGGCCTGGTCGGCGCTCTCGGCGCAACCGTCGATGATCTCGAGGCCGAATTCACCGGCGTCGGGGGGCGTGAGAGTTGCGGCCAGCTCAGCCGCGGCGCTTTTTACCGCGCTCTCATCGGAGCCGACAACCGCATGGATGTTGCCAGCGGCGCCTGTCGGTTTTTTCTTCATTCCTCCTCATCCTGCCACGGCGGGAGCGCGTTTCGCAAACTGCTTTCGCGTTGCGCCGCGGCCGAGCCAACAATGAAAAATCGGAATCGAACTAAGGCTTGATCCGCAATCCGGTAGGCGGCGCCGGCGCGGTGGCAGGCGGGGGTGTTCCGGTGGGAGGAACCAGACCGAGGAGCAGGTTATGAGCGTAGGCGATTTCGTTAGGCAAATTCACCACATCGGTCTGGTAAATTTCGAGGTAATTCATCCCGTAGGCGTTCCCGGCGTTGACGCTCTGGTGAAGGATGGTCGCGGGGTCGCCGAGCACACCGGCGTTCATGCGATAGGTCGGGTCGCTCGAGCAATTCCATAGCATTTGCCCCGCGACGTCCGGGCGGCTATCCCAAAGCAGTTCAAACACAGTGCCCAGACCCGGAGCCGCTGGGTTGAAGGTGGCGAGGTTGTTCTTCTGCACGACGAGACGTCCGGGCCAGAGGGCCCGGGCCCAAAGAACCGCGTTGCGCGCAACATAATCGGGATCCGGATCAAGCCGGCCATCGCTGGCCACGGCGAGAGTGAGCAATTGGTTGGGGAAGGCGTTCATCGCCGTCTCGATGATCTCTTTGCCGGCGTTGAGCAGCTTGTCGCTCGTGTAACCGATGGCGAGCCACGCCGCAATCTCCTCCTCGGTGTGGGGGACGCTCCAGTCTTCGCTGTTGGCGTTGGCAAAGCTGACGGCAACAATCTTCACCGTCGGGTTATTCGTAAAATGCGCTCCCAGGGCGACCAGCATCGCTTTCTTTTTCGCCAGAAAAGTCGGGTCCCAAAAAACCGGGATGGTGGTGGAAACGCCGTCGTCGTCAAAGGTAAAGAAACTCCCGCCCGCGGCGCTAACCGCGTTGGTGACCCAGGCCGGCTTGCCCGATTGGGTTTTGATGCGAAGCAGAACCGGTTTTCCAGCGGTGGCAGCGCGGGCTACCTCAGAATCGAGGAAACTGAAATCGAACACTCCTTCGCTCGCCTCCAGCTCCGCCCAGTCCTGACGAATGCTCACCCCGTCGACGTTGGGATTTGTCAGCACGCTATCGGGAGTTTCCTTCCCCGCGGCGGCCAGAGAGAAGACTCCTCTTGGCACCGCGGCCTGGAGCGGATTGGCGAGGAGGCAGGCGAGGCCGGAGGCCAGGACCAGGAATCGGAATCGCTGAGGCGCGGCCCGCCCGTCCCCGGGTAGAATAGGTGCGGAAAACATGCCTTGGATTTCAGCGTTTTCTATGCCAGTAGGCCGCGCGGGGCTCAGGCTTCCGAACCGATTTCCGCCGATCGAATTAGAATGGAAAATTGGGCGAAAAAGATTGACAATTTCTTCAAAGACAGTCAAAAGTAGGGGCACTTTCCATTGGTCCAGCTCGGGACCGGGGAACACACACACACACCACACACCAATTATGAACGGACGCCGCCTGATTTCTGCCAGCATTTTGTCTTCGCTCATCTTTTGCGGGGCCGCTTACGCCCAGCAGTTTACCGATGTTTCAGAAGAGGTCGGGCTTCATCGCGAGCTTACCCGCTCCTGGGGCAACCCGCTCTTCGGCGACTTTAACAACGACGGTTTACTCGATCTCCTTGTCTCCAACCATGAGGCCCCAAGCGGGGTAGCTGAAGGCGGCGTCTATCCCTACATCTACATCAACAACGGCGACGGCACCTTCACCGATGTCCAGCCGACTTCCGGAATCGTCGAACAAGTGCCCGACACCGGTGCGTGGCAGGGTATCTCCATCGCCGACTACGATAACGACGGCAACCTCGACATCTTTATCTCCGAACCGCCTTTTCAGGGAGGCGGTAATGCCACCACTCGCAACTTGCTCTTCAAAGGCAATGGGGACGGCACCTGGGATTATGTGAGCGAGGCGGCCGGCCTTCCTAACGACCGGGAATATAGCGAATGCTCGTTCTTTGTTGACTACGATAACGACGGTTTGCTCGACATCTTCGTGAAGAACATTCCCGATACGATTGCGGTCAACGCGCTCTATCACAACGACGGCGACGGCACCTTCACTTCAGTCGAGGAGTTCGGCGACCTCAAAACCGCCAATAACGGTGTGGACGAAGGCAGTATTGTTTCCTTTGCCGACTACGACAACGACGGCTGGATGGACGTCGCGATCGGCGGCAACGGCAGCTCCGAGGCGCTCTACCGCAACAACCACGACGGCACCTTCACGGATGTCACTGCGGCCGCGGGAATCTTACCGAGGCCAAATGCTCAGGGCCTGGCCTGGGGCGACTATAACAACGACGGCCTGATCGACCTGTACGTTTCTCATGGCAAAGCCACCGGGGGCGGAGTCTTGACGAACAGTCTCTATCGGAACAACGGGAACGGCACTTTCACCGAATTGAGCAACCAGGCCCACGTTGATGATAATACCAACACCTGGGCGGCGGTCTGGGGCGACTACGACAACGACGGCTTACTCGATCTCTTCGTTGCCCGGCCCGGCACAGGAGAAATCGGGATCGGTAACGCCAATCTTCTCTACCATAACAACGGCGATGGCAGTTTCACCGATGTCGCGGCCCAGGAAGGCGTAGCGCTTCAGGACGACCAAATTACTTCGGCACACAAGCTAGCCGCCTGGGGTGACTACAACAACGATGGTTATCTCGATCTCGCCGTGAAAGACGGGATTAGCCCTGGCTTAATTACCGGCGAGGCCTTTAAGGGTTTGCACTACCTTTTCAAGAATAACGGAGGTAGCAATCACTACATCAAACTCTCTCTCGAGGGTGTGCAATCCAACCGCCAGGGAATCGGTGCCCGGGTGACTGTGATTCATGACGAACAAATCGCCTACCGGCAAAATAATGGCGGCGGCGGGGGAGAATGGGGTTCGCAAGGCGATGGACCGATGCATTTCGGCATCGGTACTTCCGAAACCGCAACTATTCGGATTGTCTGGCCGAGCGGCCTGGTCGATATCGTTCCCGATGTCGCGGCCGATACGACTCTTACTGTAACCGAAGGTTCCTTTCCCCCCTCGCCACAGTCACAAAACCTCTCCACTCGACTTGATGTGCAAGCGGGTGACGGGGTGGGCATCGGAGGTTTTATCATTACCGGGAGCACGACCAAGAAAGTCCTGATTCGCGGACTGGGGCCTTCTTTGGAAGGAAGCGGGGTCACCAACTTCTTGGCCGATCCGATGCTCGAGTTACACAAGCCAAACGGCACGATCCTCGATAACGATAACTGGCGCGATAGCCAGGAAATTGAGATCAACGCCACCGGGCTCCCGCCCACCGATGATTTCGAAGCGGCCATGGTGGCCAATCTCGACCCCGGCCCTTACACGGTTATCCTGAGCGGAACAAACAACTCCACCGGGATTGGCCTTGTGGAAATTTACGATCTGGATGCGGGTATTACCTCGCAGCTCGCAAATGTCAGCACCCGGGGTTTTGTCGGCACCGAGGATAATGCGATGATCGGAGGAATAATCATCGGGCCGAACGGCGCCACGGACGCGACGATCGTGGTGCGCGCGATTGGTCCCACGCTTTCCAACCAGGGCGTTTTGGATTTCCTGGCGGATCCCAACTTGGAATTACGAGACGCCAATGGAGTCCTGATTGCTTTCAACAATGACTGGCAGGATGACCCTACTCAGGCGGCCGCGCTGGAAGCGGCGGGCATCGCGCCTGCTGATCCCCGGGAGAGTGCCATCTATGTGGCGCTCGCAGCCGGACCCTACACCGCAGTGATGCGTGGTCAGAATGCGACGACCGGCGTTGGTTTGGTCGAAATTTATAACATCCCATAAGGGTCTGCGACCTCCGAACTCCATTCGCCCTAACGGAAATAGGATCACCCGCAAAGGCTCATCGCCTGGGATTTGACTGAGCCCAACTCACTGCTGCTATCGGCTGGCGCCCGCCACCTCCCGGGCTAGTCGGCTGTTAAAATAACTGCTGCCCATCGGCTGCTTTAACTTCGGAGAGTTCGATAGTCAGAAAACTCGAAAGGAAATTCTGAACCGGTACGGGAAAAGGCTTCATGCTCTTCTAACACCCGGCAATCAATACCGCCCTGGCTCAGCCTGCTGGAGATTGGCGAGTTTCTCCTCAGCTCGTGTGACGTCGGACTTGTGCGCGCTGCCAAGTTTAAGCAATTGGTGTTGACGACGAAGGTTTAGCTCAGCGTTTTCGAGTTGGGCTTTGTGGTAGTTCCCTTCGGCCGCGTGCGCGGCTGCAGTCGCCTGAGCAAGAGCGCCGGCGGCGCTCTCCACTTCTGCCTGGGTTGCCTGGCCGGCCGCTAATCGCCCTTTCTGCGAGGTCAGCTCCTTTTGCGCGGCAATCATCCGCGCTTTCGCCAGTTCCGATTCTAACCTAACGACACGTAATGTGCGCTCTTCCGCCTCGACTTTCGAGAGCACACCAGTCCTGACCAATCGCACCGCAGAAATGGCGGCTTTTTTTGCTTCCTCCAAGCGAGAAGCCAGCTTCGCGGGATCAGGAACAACGGCGGCCGCCTCGCCCGATTCCAAAGTCGATTCCGGTTCGGTGGGTTTCACGAGTAAGGGCGGTTCGACATCGAAGGGATCGGATGGGGATCTCGGCGTTCCCTGCCCGAGCAAGAAGCCCGGCGCAAGACTAAACGCGGTGGCAAATACGACGACAGACTTCGTTAGGCGGCGATCGCACATCTGTGAACCTGGCAGATTATCCATTTTATCGTGCAAAACGCTTTTCGTCATCGCTCTCCTGTGCCGCCCTTCCTCCGCGCTGTTGCACGACAAAGTCGGGCCGTACTGAACCATGTCGTCCTGCGCGCTCCCGGATGCCGAGACAAGGATTTAGACCAGGATCTGGCCGAATTGATTATCGGCCGGGCCGAATCACAGTTCTGACGTGATCGGTTGAGCCTTCCAGTGCATCCAAGGATGCGTTGATTTGCGCGGCATCGAGATCGACAAAGCGCAGCGTCGACTCGGAGAAAATCAGTTTCCCGCTTCGCGCGTAGCGTATGAGCGACGGAAGCTCGGACGCGAGATGATCGGAGATACCGATCACCTCCGCCTCTTTGTTGATTAGGTCGGCGTAGGGAAGAAATGAGAGCGATTCCCGGCTCAGGGCGACAATCGCAGCGCGACCTAGAACGCCCAGGCAACCCACGGCCTGTGCCATCGTGACCGAAGTGCCAACGAGCTCGATCGAGACATCAACCCCTTTGCCACCGGTGGCGTCGCGGATTTGCTCGACCGGATCGCCCGCCGCGGCGGAGATGGGAATCGCCCCGAGGGCCGCGGCCGAGGCAAGTTTGGCAGGATTGATCTCGACGACGTAAACGGCACCGCAATCGAAAGCCCGCGCCAGCTGCAAAGCGGAGTAACCAAGTCCCCCGAAGCCAAAGATCGCGACGGAGTCACCGGGTTTGAGTCGGGCCTTGTTCAGCGCATGGAGCGTCGTGGCCGAGGAACACATCATGATCGCACCCTGCGCGAACCCGATTTCATCCGGAAGAACGAACACGTTCCGCGCCGGGACCTGGACGAACTCGGCGTAACCGCCGTCGCGGTGTTTCCCGATCATCTGCGCCTCGGGGCAGAATTGCTCGTTGCCCTGCCGGCAGAAATCGCAGGCGCCGCAGTGCGCCAGGTAGTGCACGCAGACGCGCTCGCCAGGCCGAAACGCATCGACCTCCGCGCCGACGAATTCGACCGTGCCGGCGATTTCATGACCGGGCGTGACCGGTAACTGCGCGATTGGAGAAACTCCGGCCCGATAATGCGCGTCAGAGTGGCAAATCCCGCACGCGGCCACACGGATCAGCACGGCATCCGGACGGATGTCGGGCACCGGAACTTCGGCCTCCTGCAATTGATGGCCGAGCTGGACCAGCCGGACACTTTTCATAAGCGACAGCAATCTGTCTGCACGGGGTTGATTTAGGTGAAGTCTGCGGTTTTTCCAAACCAGCGAACGGTTTGCACCTCAGGCGCCTCGCCGATTCGCAGAGAGCGCCCGGCGGCATTCATGAAAAATCCTTGGCATGAAAAGCGGAAGCAGGGCTAGTGAGTCACGTGGCACGCCGGTCGCCAGCAGGTTATTCGACTCGAAAACCGCTAAGTATCAGACCTGGCCAAGGCGAATCACACAGCGCACTCCGATCCGTAGCAGCAGGCGATTGTCAAAGCCGGTTTCGTATCAAACCTTGCGCGTGATGCCAGACGAATCGAAACCCGCTGCCCTCGGTTACCGCATGCCCGCGGAATGGGAACCGCACGCCGCCACCTGGCTTTCCTGGCCGCGGCGGGAAGGGATCAGCTTTCCTGACTCCTACGATCGGGTAATGCCGGCGCTTCGGGCGCTGGTCGCGGCCCTGCTCGAGTCGGAGCCGGTCAACATCAATGTCTGCAACGGCGCGCATGAGGCCGAGGCGCGCGCGGCGCTGGACGGTTTGCCTAACGAACGACTGACCTTTCACCTGATCCCGACGAACGAACCCTGGTGTCGCGATCATGGCCCGATCTTTCTCACCCGGGCGGAAGAACCACGGCTCGCAGTGGTGGATTGGAATTTTAACGCCTGGGGTGGCAAGTATCCGCCGTTCGATCTCGATGAGGTCGTGCCGACGCGCGTGGCGGAGAAGCTTAGACTGCCGGTTTACTACCCGAAGATGGTTTTGGAGGGCGGCTCCATCGACGTCAATGGCACCGGTGCGCTTCTCACCACGGAGAGTTGTTTACTTAATCCCAATCGCAATCCCAAACTCGCGCGCCCGGAGATCGAGCAGCGGCTGCGCGATTATCTTGGGGTGAATGAGATTCTCTGGCTCGGAGATGGGATCGAGGGCGACGATACCGACGGACACATCGACGACCTCACGCGCTTTGTCGGGGAGCGGTCAGTCCTCACCGTGCTGGAAGCTGATCCGGCGGATGCGAATTACGCCCCGCTCCAGGCAAACCTCGAACGACTTCGTCGGGTGACGATTGCCGGCCAGCCGCTTGAGATTGGAACTCTCCCCATGCCGCAAAAAATCATGCGCGAAGGCCTCCGCCTCCCCGCAAGCTATGCAAACTTCTACATCGCAAACGAGGTTGTGCTTCTCCCGGCCTTTGATAATCCGCATGATGCGGAGGCCGCGGAAATAATGCAGCGCGCGTTTCCAGCCCGTCGGGTCGTCCCGATCGATTGCCGGGAATTGATCTGGGGCCTGGGCGCGTTTCATTGCCTGACCCAGCAACAACCAAAGTAGCGCAGGCCCTTTTGGCCATTTGGCTCGAGCTACCTTGCGGGTAGCGGCGTTCCGCCTCGTGACAAGTTCGACAGAACCTGGTGTTGCCGATTCAGCTCACCCGCCGGCCGCCCGCACACCGGCGGCCCGGAGCGCCTCCTGCCACGACCCGAAAAGGGCTTTGGCGCGCTTCAGAAATGGATCGCCCCATTGTTCCTTCGTGATCACCTTCCAGCGCAAAGATTCGCCCGCTCGTTTGCGCCGACGAATTTCCGCGAGCACTTCAGTCTGATCGGCCTTCGGCCATGGACTCCACATCCCCCGGGGCAGGTCCAGACCCGCGGAAAGAACCGCAATGCTCCATGAGCCAAACAAGGTTTCGGCGCGCTTCAACAACGGGCCTCCCCATTTCTCTCTCTCGATTGCCTTGTATCGCAGCGATTCTCGGGCGCGATGGCGGCGGCGAATTTCCGATAGAATCACCGCCTCGTCCGCACGAGGCCATCGACTCACTTCTTTGCCGGGTTCGATCCCCGCCGCCCAGAGTGCAGCGGCCCAGGTGCCGAACAAAACCCGGCAGCGTTTCCGCAATGCCTGTCCCCACGGTTCTCTCGCGATCGCGTCGTAGCCCAACGGTTCACCGGCGCGCATGCGACGGCGCAACTCGCCCAGCACCGTCGCTTTATCTGCGGTTGGCCACGGGCTCCTACCCCATTTCGGCTCGAGGCCCGCCGCGAGGAGCGCACCGCTCCATGAACCGAAAAAATGCTCCGCGCGCTCGAGAAAAGGTTTTCCCCATTTTTCTTGCCGGATTCCTTTGTAGTTTAATGCTTTGCCGGCTTGTTCTCTCCGGTGAATCTCGGCTAGAACAGTCGCTTTACCTGCGGTTGGCCACGGGCTTCTCCTTCCGCCCGATGGGTCCAGACCCGCTGCCGCAAGCGCATCGCTCCACGAACCGAAAAGAAATTTGGCGCGACTTAGAAAAGACCAGCCGTCCGGCGTGTCGAGAATGGTTTTCCAGGCGACCGGTTCGCGGGCGATCGCGCGGCGCTGAAGCTCCGCGACGAGAGCGCGAGAATTCGCGCGCCTCCATCGGCCTTTCTTCGACTGTCGCGCCCCATCTTCTCCGAGATCGGAACTCTCGGGCGGCGTACGGCGAGCCCCGCTTCGTCGCGATTTACGAACCGCGCGTTTCTGCGTTCGGGGCAAGGCTATTTTCGATCGCGACACAAACGCTCGCTATCCTATACACTTGGAATGAGAAACGCCAAGTCGCACCACGTGCAATCTCGATCACCTGTTGTGCGGGGGCCATTGAAGCCGGCGTGCCAGCGGAAGTTGCGCCAATTTAATCAGCCCGTGAAGCCGGCTTGTAGCCGCTCTTCAGGATCGCGTCGTGCAGGTCGGGTGCGTGTATCTTGCGCGCGTCGAAGGTTATCCAGACTCGCGCCGTCTCCGGGTCGGCCTTCACTTCCTTCACGCCCTGCATCCGCATGAGTGGCTCTCGCAAGGCACGCACACACTCGTCGCAATCGTTGCCTTCGGTCGCGATGTCGATTGTCTCGAGTACCTCATGGTCGGCGGTGTCGTGCAGATTATGCGGATCGGCCGGATCCATCATCTTACTTTCGCGCCTCGGCCCGCCGCCGCGCGCGTCGATCAGGAACCAACCACAAAGCGGTTGCCCTCGCTGTCCTTGAAAATGGCGTAAGTACCCCAGGGTTGTTCCTGCGGCGGACCCTCGAATTCGACTCCGCGCCCTTTCAGTTCTTCGTAGGTTTTCGCGATGTCGTCGCAGGCAAACGACATGTTCATAAAGCCGCCGATCCGTTTCTCTTCGCCTTCGGCGGTGAAAAGGACGACCCGCGTTTCCGCTTTGGGGATGCGCAGTTCGATCCACCGCTGTTTCTCGTCAAATGGCTGGTCGGTGATGATGGTGAATCCGAGCTTCTCGGTATAAAAATCGAGCGCGCGGTTCTGGTCCGCCACCGGGATACTGATGAATTTGATTTGTTTGATCATAGTGCCGGCAACCTAGGCCGGGCCCGGAACCGGTCGAGCCCGATTAAGCGTTAGGCGATGAAATCGCTGTCCGTTTATCGGTATAGCGAAGCTTCCTTGAACTGAGGGGCAAATGAGTCCACCAGAACGGATCGCTCGGCTCGCATCATCCATCCATTCAAACCTTCCTGTTCGCTCATCAGATATTTCGAGCTCCTGTCCCTATCGGTATGGCCAAGACTCTGTGGCCAGGAACGCAAGACCGTGCGGGGCATGATCACCTTGATGTTCTGTTACGTTGCGACGCATGCGGAGCGAGGAGCTCATGATTCCTCTCGAGGTAACCGGGGCCGTGTCCGTTTGAGTTTGAAACTCGTAACATTTTTCAACTCAAACCTGGGCCGCCTTCTCGCCGGCAGGACGCCGTGAAGGGTTTGAACCATCCTGCGCCAAGGAAACCGTTTTTTGTCCGTTTATCGGTATAGCGAACATCCCTGCTGCCAGTGGAAGGACTCCGAGAGGGCCGTTCTGATTCGATGATTGGCCGTGCGCTCTTCTGCTTCGTTTCAGCCCACCAGGTCGCCAATCGGCAGGTTTCCACAAAACCGCGACAGCGCGAACTCCGAGCGCCGCTGCGGAGAATGCGCCTCTCGCGAGACCCCCAGAAGCCGAGCACGGCGATCGCCTCGGTTGATTTGAAGAGCGAGTCGACGGGCGATGGATCGGTGCACGATAAAGGGAGAGACTTCACCGCCGCCATTTGAAGCGGCGAAAGGCCACGGCGGTCTTGAGCTATGAATTGGAAGTGGTTTTTCAACTTCAAACCGGAAGGCATCGCAGCGCGAGACAGACGGCGAGGCTTCGAATACCCTTAGGCGAAGAGACCGCTGTCCGTTTATCGGTATAGCGAACGCTCTGCCGTCAGCGAAACGGGCTTTAAGAAAGTTCGCGAAACTCTCACCGTTTTTTCACCTTAAATCCGGGTCGGCTCTCGCCGCCGGGATGGGTGAAAGTTTTGAATCATCCTCCGGCGAAGAAACGCTGTTCGTTTTATCGGTATAGTGGTCAGACTCTGCTTCCAGGGAGGGCGGGCGGGAGGACGGTCGAATACGATGGATTACCCGCGCGCTCTGCTGCTCTGTTTTCTGCTTCCCAGAAGCACCGATTGCAGATCGCCCATGCACGACTCGAGAACCTTCCGCAGCCGAGCACGACGATCGCCGATTAAGTCGAAGAGCGAGACCGACGGGCGATGGATAACTTCACCGCCGCCGTTTGAAGCGGCCAAAGCCTCGCGGTCGTGAGCTCTGAATTGCGAGTGGTTTTCAACTTCAAAACCTGAAAAACATCGCATCACCAGACCTACGGCGAGGCTCGCGAACACTCTTGGCCGAACAAACGGCCACTCCCTTTATCGGTATAGCAAACACCTCGAGCTCAGGGCGGTGCTGCAAGAGAATTGATTTCAGCAGAAGGCAGCGCTGAGCTCGACACCGGCGGGATCAGATGATTTCGGGCCCGATCTTTATTGCGTTGCGACCCGCGCCGAGTGAGGGCCGCACCGCGCAGTTTGAAGCAGCACAGAGCAGCGAAGGCCGTATGCCGTTTCGAATTTTCAACCCAAGGGATGGTTCGTTAACTCGAAACCTGAATCGCCGCGCGCTTGCCGGGCGAATCGAGCTTTCGAAGGGTCATTTGGCGCTGAAATTGCCTGTCCGTTTATCGGTATAGCAGCTAGAGTGGACGCTGTGCCCCGCTTCAAAAAAACGATTCCAGTTGATGATTATGTGCTCGACGTTCTGATGCGCGATCTGGTCGGGCACGATCAACAACCCGGAGCCTTCCTCGTTTACCTCTATCTCTATCGCGCCGCGGAGAAACAACGCTGGCGGCCCGTCGCTCGGAGCCTGCGGGCGATTTCGGACGGGACCGGTTTGTCGAAAAGTGCGGTGCAAGCTGGCCTCGAGACGTTACGCCGTCGCGAGTTGATCGAGAGCGCTTCGGCCCACGCCACCGCGCTGCGCCGGCATCGGGTGTTACGGCATTGGCGGGAAGCAGGCGGCAGAGGTCATTTGCGGTAGAAAGTCGACGGCATTCCGCGATTCCTTCCCTTCCCGCGCACAACGGCGCGAACGCTGCCAACGGGGCGCTCCGAAACTGTGGCCTCAGTTAATTCCTGCAATCCGACCCTGTTTCGTCCAAGGCAGAAGTGTAATGCGAGACGATTGCAGCCGGCGCCCTTGACCCCCCGCACACATGGCGCCTGGTGATACTCCTCAGGAGCGACTGGGAACACCCCCCGGGCGGCGGCCCGGGTCGATTCAAAATTCGGATTGCCGATTTAATCAGCCCGACATGCTTGGAAAAGCGGCGACAAACAAGGCATCACTCGTTCGTTTGCGCGGCGCGGCGCGAGCAATTGTCCACCCGAGAATAGGAGTCGCACAAAGCGCGCCAGCAAGGGTAAGCTGGCGCGGTAGAAAAAATCATGAGCTGGAAATGGATCATTCTCGTCCTCTGGCTGCTTTATGCGGTGGCGTTCATCTTCCTTCTGCGGCGTCCGCCGCCTCGGGGCCGCCGCAGTTCGCGGGTGTCGTTAGGCGAGAGAGCGCTTCGGCTGCTCATCATCGGTGCGACCGGCGGCACGGGCCGTCAGTTGGTCCGGCAAGCCTTGGAAGCGGGCCATCAAGTTACGGCCGTGGCGCGCCGGCCGGCAAAGCTCAACTTCTCCGATCCGAAGCTCCAGGTCGCACCGGGCGACGTCCTCGATTTGCGGTCCCTCGAGGCGGTCATGCCCGGGCATGACGCGGTGCTTTGCGCGCTCGGGCACAAACAGTTTTTCTGGCCGACGAAGATCCTCTCCGAGGGAACTGCCAACATTATCCAGGCGATGCAGTCGGCAAACGTGCCGCGCCTGATCTGCGAGAGCTCGCTCGGGGTTGGCAGTACTTCGGGGCAGGTTGGTTTAATTGGTAACCTTTTCGTCTATCCGCTCATTCTCCCGTTCTATTCCTGGGACAAGCTGCGGCAGGAAAAAATAATCGAGGAAAGCGACCTCGACTGGGTAATCATCAGACCGGCGAAGCTCACAGATGGCGCCGCCCGCGGCCAGTATCGCCACGGCCCGGAGGTGGGCGGTTACTTCATGCCGGTTTCGATTGCACGCGCTGACGTGGCCGCTTTCATGCTCGAGCAACTGCGCAACGATCGCTACCTCGGCAGTGCCGTCGGGATTTGTTATTGAGTTTTCAAGGCGATTCCTGGCCGAGCTGGGCGAGAAGATTTTCCACCTCGCGCGCGCCCAGATCGGTCTTCGCGTAATCCAGCGGAACCGCGCCATGCAGGCCGCGTTGCGGAGTCTTGAGCCAATGACGTGCCTCTGTCAGCCCACCGAAGAGATGCATCGCGTGCCCGAGCAGGCGGGCGTAGCAAACGACTTTGCCCGACTCGTCAGTTGTCAGATGGCCCGCCGCTTTACGTTGGGCGATCGCGCTTCGAGTTAACCCGAGTCGCGCGCTCAATTCGTCGAGGGTCAGGTCCAATTGCTTGCGCAGGGCTTCGAACTCGCCGAAGGCCAGCCCTTCGCTTGGCGGTTTCGGTCGAGCGGGAGCTTTTTTTTTCACGCCCTTTGCCGCTCGGGCGGCGGTTTTCTTTGCAGGGGCCGGTCGAGCGGACGGGCGGCCTCGGGTTGATTTGGTTTTGCGCGCGACTTTCATCGGAAGCCGGTGATATCAGATCGCGCCCCGCGGTTACAAGCCCACAGATGCGGCCCCATCAAAATGCTTGCGGCCTCCGGTTGCGAATCTGATGCTCCTGGTCATGAGCAACAACGGCTATGCGCATCCGGAAGCTCTGATCGAAACCGAGTGGTTGGAGCAGCACTTGCAGGACAACGACATTCGCGTGGTGGAATCGAATGAAGACATCCTGCTCTACGACACCGGACACATCCCCGGCGCAGTCCACATCGACTGGCGGGCCGATCTGCAGGATCAGGTGGTCCGCGATTACATTGCGCCGGATCAGTTTGCCCGGCTCTGTCGCCGCCACGGAATCACGCCGCAAACGACCTGCATCTTTTACGGCGACAAGGCGAACTGGTGGGCCTGCTACGCGCTCTGGGCCTTTCGTCTTTTCGGCCACGAGAAGGTGAAAATCCTCAACGGCGGCCGCGATAAATGGAAAGCCGAAGGGCGCAGGATGACGCGCGAGGTGCCGAATTACCCGCTCACCGAGTATCCCGTGCCGGCGCGTCGGCTGGACAAGGTAATTCGCGCCTTTGCCGAGGAGGCGCTCGCCCAAAGCCAGGCGAAAAAGCCGCTCATCGACGTGCGATCGCCGGGCGAATACAAGGGAGAGATCACCCATATGCCGGAGTACCCGCAGGAAGGCGTGCTCCGGGGCGGCCACATTCCGGGCGCGAAAAGTGTGCCATGGAAAACGGCAGTGAAAGATGATAACACCTTCAAATCGGCGGAAGAGCTGCGGAAAATTTATCTTGAAGGCTGCGATCTCAAGCCAGGAATGGACACGGTCGTGTATTGCCGGATCGGCGAGCGCTCCAGCCATACCTGGTTTGTCCTGACTTACCTCCTTGGGCTGGAAAACGTCCGCAACTACGACGGCTCTTGGACGGAGTGGGGCAACAAAGTCGGCGCACCCATCGAGCGGAGCTCCTAACGAACCCTCTTGCTCGGCTCGAGATCGTGCCCCCGCCCGACCCTTGCCCGAGCCGATTACGAGCACGATTATGAGCACGAGCAAGAGTCGCCGCATGTACCCCGAGAAATTGCAAAACATCATCGAGCTTTTCGATCACCTCCCCGAGGTCGAACGCCGCGAGACGCTCATTTCCTATTCCGACAGCGCCCCGAAGCAGGCGCCCCGGCCTCACGAAAAATTCGACCTCGAGGATGTGCGCAAGGACGAAGAATGCGCCGATACCGTGGGGGTTTATCTCCAGGTCGATGACGAAGGTAAGGCGCACCTCCGCATGACGCTCGGTCCGGAAGTGCAAACGCTGACCCGGGCCATGGCAGCCATCCTTTGCAAAGGACTCGATGGCGCAACCCCGCGGGAAATTCTCGATCTCCCGCAGGATTTTGTCCCACGCATCGTCGGCGCCGACCTCGTCCGCGTGCGGAGTCAGACGACCTATTACGTGCTCTCGCGCATCAAAGGAATCTGCAAGGTTTATCTCGACCGGCAGCGAGCGCGGCAGGTTGCCTGAACCGTCCTAACCAAGGTAGCCGCACTCGCGCAGCAGCGGTTGGCAAAGGAGGATGGCAAGGGTGCAGGGGCCGGTTTTCATTTGGCCTGCGGAAACCGGTTCAAGGATCGGCTTAACGCGCATCACGTTTGTTGTCAGCGATTCCCCTGACTCCGTTGTGCCGGGCGGCGATTGTCTCGACCTTCGCTACCTTTCGCCTAATCTGAGCTGTGGCGGTCAAGAGAATTCCCTTCGCTGGCTGGGAGAATAATCTCCGGCTGAGTAATGGCCACGCGGAGCTGATCGTCACGCTCGACGTCGGCCCGCGCGTCATCTCCTACCGCACTGCGGGCGGGGAAAATGTCTTCAGGATGTTCGACGAACAGCTCGGTGGCCGGGGCGAAGCGAAGTGGTTGCCGCGAGGCGGCCATCGTTTTTGGCTCGCGCCGGAAGATCCCGTGCTCAGCTACATTCCAGACAACGGGCCGGTCGCGCATTGCGAGGTCTCCACCTTTGAGGTGGAAATGGAGAATCCGCCCAACGAACAGATGCCGATCCGGAAGCGGCTGAGCGTCGCGCTCGATCCGCAATCGAACCGGGTTCGGGTGATGCATCGCGCGGAGAACCGGGGCGATCGGCCGTGGCGATGCGCAACCTGGGGCCTGAGCGTGATGCGGCCCGGCGGGCTTGAGATCATCCCCCTGCCGCCTCCCGGCAGTTGGCCACGCGATCTGCTCCCGAATCGCAACCTCGTGCTCTGGCCTTACACCGACCTGTGCGACCCGCGCTGGCATTGGGGCCGTTGCTTCATCACCTTGCGCCAGGAAAACGCCCCGCCGACGAAGCTCGGACTGCTGCATCGCGAAGGATGGGTCGCATATTACTGCCGGCGCTCGCTCTTTGTGAAGGCGATTGAGTTTGATCCGCAGGCGATCTATCCCGACGGTGGCTGCAATTTCGAGACCTTCACCAACCCCGAGATGCTCGAGCTGGAAGCGCTCGGGCCGCTCGTCGAGCTCGCACCCGGCGAGTCAACCGGGCACCTCGAAACTTGGACGTTGCGCGAAAACGTTGACCCTCCACCGGCGAACGACGACGCCCTCGGCGACTGGCTCGCAGAAGCCGGACTTCTCGCCTGACTCGCGTTGCTTTCCGGTGCCCTCGCTCGGCCCAGATAAAATGGGAGAGCGGCAAGTCCGCCCGCTCGCTTGGGCCAGGAGAGCTGACTTCCAATTGCGCCCTTTTTGCATACGCTCCCGCTGCGCATGCCGCGAAACGATCAGCTGCACAAGATTCTCCTGATCGGCTCGGGCCCGATCATCATCGGGCAGGGCTGCGAGTTCGATTATTCCGGCGTGCAAGCCTGCAAGGCTTTGCGCGAAGAAGGCTACGAGGTCGTGCTTGTCAACTCCAACCCGGCTACGATCATGACCGACCCCGAGTTTGCCGATCGCACCTATATCGAGCCGATCTCGCCCGACATCATCGAGACGATCCTCGAACGGGAAAAACCGGATGCCATTCTGCCGACAATGGGCGGTCAGACCGCGCTCAACGCCGCCATGGAACTCAACCGCAACGGCGCGCTCGTTAGGCACAATGTGAAGCTGATCGGCGCGAATGCCCAGGCGATCGCGAAGGGCGAAGATCGGCAGCTTTTCAAGGAAGCGATGTTGCGAATCGGGCTGGATGTCCCGCGCTCCGGGATCGCTCGCTCGATCGAAGACGCACTCCGCGTAGCGAACCAGATCGGAAGTTTCCCCCTCATCATCCGGCCGGCTTTTACCCTCGGGGGTTCCGGTGGCGGGATCGCCTACAACCGCGAGGAACTCGAGATTATTGTTGAACAGGGGCTCGATCGCTCGCCGGTGCATGAGGTCCTGATCGAAGAGTCATTGTTAGGCTGGAAGGAATTCGAAATGGAGGTGATGCGCGACCGGATGGATAACTGCGTCGTCGTCTGCGCGATCGAGAACCTCGACCCGATGGGGGTGCATACCGGCGATTCGATCACGGTGGCGCCGACCCAGACACTGACCGACCGAGAATACCAGGCGATGCGCGACGCCTCGTTCGCGGTCATTCGCGAGATCGGAGTTGAGACCGGCGGGTCGAACATTCAGTTCGCCATCCATCCCGAGAACGGTCGGATGGTCGTGATCGAGATGAATCCGCGCGTCTCGCGCTCGAGCGCGCTCGCCTCCAAGGCGACCGGGTTCCCGATTGCAAAAATCGCGGCCAAACTCGCTGTCGGCTACACCCTCGATGAAATCCGCAACGACATTACGCGCGAAACGCCCGCCTGTTTCGAGCCGACGATCGATTACTGCGTGGTCAAGGTCCCCCGCTTTACCTTCGAAAAATTCCCCGAAGCCGATGCCACCCTGACGACGCGGATGAAGAGCGTCGGCGAAGCGATGGCGATGGGGCGCACTTTCAAGGAAGCGCTGCAAAAAGCGTTGCGCAGTTTGGAAATCAGACGTTTCGGCTTGTGCGGCGACGGGCGCGAATTGCGGGTGGATGAAGAGACGCTCCGAAGCAAACTAAGCGTGCCAAATGCGGAGCGCATTTTTTATCTCGCACAAGCCTGCCAGGACGGGATGTCGGTCGAAGAAATCTTCGGCCTGACGAAGATCGATCCGTGGTTCTTGGAAAATATTCGCCAGATCGTGCACGAGAGCGATGCGTTTGCTCTGAAGGGATCACAGACTCATCCCTTAATCTCGCGCACGACCACCTCCCGCACCCTCGCCGGCGAACTTCGTAGCACCGGCATTTTGCCTGTGGGGCCACCGGGCGTCTCGCCCGGAGATTTCTCCCAAGGCTCGCCTAATTTCCGCGCAATCGACCCTCATACCCCGGTAAAGATCACGCATCGTAACCTCCCGCACTGGCGGCAGGAGGGTGCGACCTACTTTGTCACATTCCGCCTCGCCGACGCCGTCCCCGCAACCCTCCGCCGCCAATGGACCGAAGAACTCGAGACCTGGCGCAAGTTTCACCCCGAGCCTTGGGACAGGAAAACAAAGCACGAATACCAGCGCCGTTTCCGGGAAGAACGCGAACAGTGGCTCGACCGCGGACATGGCGAATGTCTCCTCCGCGATGCGAGAGCGCGCGACATCGTCGAAAAAGCGTTACGGCACTTCGACGGCCAACGTTACACCCTCGACGCCTGGGTCATCATGCCGAATCACGTGCATGTCATCCTTCAACCAGCGGATGGCCAGGAGCTGAGCGATATTCTTCATTCCTGGAAATCGTTTACGGCGCGACGAGTGAATGAGGCACTCGATCGTAGCGGACCTTTCTGGCAGGACGAAAACTTTGATCGGATCGTGCGTGATCTGGAGGAACTGGAGCGGACGCGCACCTACATACGAAACAATCCCGAGAAGGCCGGACTGGACGAACGCGAATTTAGTTTTGGGGAGGAGGCTGTTTTGCGCGCCGAGGATGACTCACCGGGCGAGACGCCCGGTGGCCCCACCGGCAGGATGCCTGTGCTACCTTCGGGCCGGGCCGCACTCGGGGTCCCGAGATTGCGTCGCGCGAAGAAGCTCGGCTTCTCCGATTACCAGCTCGCTCATTCGTTAGGCAAAACTCCGGAAGAAATTCGCGCCCTCCGCAAAGCGAACGGCCTCACTCCTACCTATCGCCTGGTCGATACCTGCGCCGCCGAGTTTGAAGCATTTACGCCTTACTACTACTCGACCTACGGCGATGAGAACGAGATTCGCCCTAACGAGAGGCGCAAAATCATGATCCTCGGCGGCGGTCCGAACCGGATCGGCCAGGGAATCGAGTTCGATTACTGCTGCGTTCACGCCGCTTTTGCTCTCCGCGAACTGGGAATCGAAACCATCATGGTGAACTCGAACCCGGAAACGGTTTCGACCGATTACGACACAAGCGACAAACTCTATTTCGAGCCGCTCACCCATGAGGACGTGCTCAACATTTACGAGCAGGAAAAACCCGAAGGCGTCATCGTCCAGTTCGGCGGCCAGACCCCGCTGAATCTCGCCGCCGGACTCAAAGCGGCAGGCGTCACGATCATTGGCACCCAACCGGAAAGCATTGAGCTGGCGGAAGACCGCAAACTTTTTGCCGAAATGCTCGATCGGCTCGGCCTGCGCCAGACCCCGAATGGTTCGGCGACGAGTGAAGAGGAAGCGGTCGAAATTGCCGAACGGATCGGCTATCCGGTCCTCGTTAGGCCATCGTTCGTCCTCGGCGGCCGAGCGATGGAGCTGGTTTATCAAGCGGAGGATCTCCGCCGCTACATGCAGAGCGCGATCGGGGTGAGCTCTCGCCGGCCGGTCCTGGTCGATCGTTTTTTGGAAGACGCCATCGAAGTCGATGTCGACTGCATCGCCGATGGCGAAAGGGCGGTCATCGGCGCCATCATGGAACATATCGAGGAAGCCGGGATTCACAGCGGCGACAGCGCCTGTGTCGTCCCGACGTTTTCCCTCTCGCAAGAGATTCTCGAGGAAATCACAAGCGCGACCAAAGCGATGGCGCGCGAGCTAGAGGTGCGCGGGTTGATGAACGCGCAGTTTGCCGTGAAAGACGAAAAGCTTTACGTCCTCGAAGTGAACCCGCGCGCCTCGCGCACCGTGCCGTTCGTGAGCAAGGCAATCGGGGTTCCGCTGGCCAAGCTCGCGGCCAAGGTCATGACCGGGGTGTCGTTAGGCGAACTCCGGTTTACGAAGGAAATCAGGCCGGCCCATTTTTCGGTGAAGGAGGCGGTGTTCCCCTTTCTCCGTTTCGAAGGAATCGGGATTTCGTTAGGCCCGGAGATGAAGTCGACCGGCGAAGTGATGGGGATCGATCACGACCTCGGGCTAGCCTACGCCAAGTCGCAGCTCGCCAGCTCCTGGCCCCTGCCACGGGCGGGCAACGTCTTCATCAGCGTGAAGGACAGCGACAAACCGAACGTCGTCGCCCTTGCCCGCGAATACCTCGAGCTTGGTTTCGGCATCGTCGCCACCTCGGGCACCGCGGCGCATCTCAGCACCGCCGGCGTCCCGGTAACGAATGTCTTCAAAATCGCGGAAGGCCGCCCCAACGTTCGCGACTTCATCAAAAACGGCATGATTCAGTTCATCATCAATACCCCGAGCGGAAAGATCCCGCGGCAGGATGAGGTGCGAATTCGGAGCGCGGCGCTGGCG